>Ga0209530_1000258_pt1 | contig 43685 bp, 36 predicted proteins | sample BlaSpr_A8_Ref_O1_FD_187987 | JGI IMG/M metagenome (GOLD analysis project Ga0209530, IMG submission 187987) | Forest soil microbial communities from Thunder Bay, Ontario, Canada - Black Spruce, Ontario site 2_A8_Ref_O1 (SPAdes) (version 2) | ecosystem: Environmental > Terrestrial > Soil > Boreal...
TCACACCCTCAAGTTTGGCACGGATATTCGGCGGCAGCAGTTTAACCAATTCTATTACTACAACGTGAATGGAGAATTTAGTTATTACGGAGGCGGCCCAAACGATGTAGGAGCAGAAAATCTGTACCCAAATTATCTATTGGGACTTCCGGATTCATACGGACAAGGTTCGGCGCAGAACGAGGCAGTACGTAACACGGGGTTCTACTTGTTCGCGCAGGACAGCTGGAAGATAAGGCCAAATCTCACCTTGAACTACGGCCTGCGATGGGAGTTGAACACTCCTTTGGCGGATAAGTTGCAGCACGTCGAGACTTTCCGGCCAGGGCAATCGTCGACCGTGTTTCCGTGCGAAAACACGCTTAATACCGATTGCACAACGCAAGATGCGGTGGGATTGGTGGTTCCGGGGGACCCTGGTGTTCCTCCAGGTATGACTCAGACTTATTACAAGGCCTTTGCTCCGCGCATCGGGATTGCATGGAGTCCGGGCAACTCGGGCAAGACCAGCATTCGTGCGGGCTGGGGGCTATTCTATAACCCGATGGAGCAACTGGTGCTGGCGCAGTTCGGCGCCGAGCCACCGTTTGGGGGTAGTACAACTCTCTCCGAGACTCAGTTTAATCTTCCTTTTTTGGGTCAGGATGGCGCTACTACGTATCCGAATCCGTTTAATGGAGTTATCACTCCTAAACGTGGTACCGCTCAGGATTGGGGACTATTCGAGCCGATCGATTTGTTCGGTGATTTCCAGCCGCATATGCGAACGCAGTATTCCGCCCAGTACAACTTGACGATCCAGCACGAATTGACCAAAGACATGAAAGTGGAAATCGGTTATGTGGGCTCGCAAGGGCATCGCTTGCTGGCAACGCACGATATCAATTACTCCCAGCCGCAGAGTTGTCTCGACATCATAACCATCGCGAACGCGAATCCGGGCAACGTTACAGACGGTTCCGGCAATCCAACTACTTGCGGTCCGTTCGCAGAAGACGCGCCATTCGACGTCACAGTGCCCAGCGGCTTCAACTTTCATATGCCGAACGGCACGGTGGTTGCGGGGACGGGGCAAACGTTGAACTTTGTTGGTCTCCGTCCAGCTTCGTCTCCACAGTGCAATGCGACGACTGGCGCCGGATGCCCGGCCGATGGAGTTCCGGTGTTTACCGGCATCTTTGCCCAGGACACTATTGCCAGTTCATCTTATAACTCGCTGCAAATTTCGGTGGACAAACGTTTTGCCCATGGACTCCAGTTTAGCGCGGCCTATACTTATAGTAAGTCTATTGATGATGCCTCGAGCTTTGAAGGGATATTGAATCCGCTGCCTGGAGCTAATAACTATGCACGCTCGCTGTTTGACGCACGACATCGCTTTGTCCTTAGTTATTACTGGGAGTTGCCAGTGCCGAAATATAGCGGCTTTGTAGGTAAGGTGGCTGATGGGTGGGCCCTCTCGGGAATTACCACCTATCAGACAGGATTTCCGATTCGCATTACCTCGGACGCCGACAATGAGCTGATGAATAGCGCCGATTTCGAATATCCGGGCGAGCCAGACAAAATTGGGCCTTTCCAAACGCTTCACCCACAGACCAATCAGAACTACTATTTTAACCAGAATAGTTTTACCGAGAACGCGACCGTCGCACCCATTCCGCCTACTTTGGGTCCACCTCCGACCCCCGGGAACGGGATCGTCGACTGTACGGCACAGGTCGTGTATGGCTGCTACGATCCGACCCTGCTAGGGCGGGTAGGCACGGCTCCGCGGACGATTTGCTGCGGACCGGGAATCAGCGAAACGGATATTTCATTTATAAAGAACATTCCAATCGACGAGCGTTCCCACTTCGAATTTCGCGCGGAGTTGTTCAATATTTTCAATCACACGCAGTTCTATAACCCGGACGGAAACAGTACCGATGGTTCGCAGTTCGGCCAGGTGACGCAGGTTAAAGACCCGCGCTTGGCACAGTTCGCACTGAAGTTTTATTTCTAGCTTGAGAATAGAATAGACATGTCCGATCCCGGGATGGCTTCAACCGTCCGCGGGCCTAATCTAATGGCCTATCTGGCCTGAGCATCTACTGGAGATCACGATGTACCCCGCATTGCAAAAAGAGCTCGACACGTTCGAGCGCCGTACTCCGAAGTCCGCCGAAGCGCATAAGAAGAATCTGAAGCGCCTGCCTCTGGGCGTGGCCAGTAACTATCGCGCTTACGATCCCTATCCTATTTTTGTGTCGGAGGCTTCGGGTAGTAAATTCCGCGATCTTGATGGCAACGAATATCTTGACCACAACCTATGTTTTGGCACGCTCATGGCGGGTCATTCGCATCCGGCGGTGATCAAGGCGGTCGAAGGCCGCTTGCACAAGGGCACCGCTTATGGCATGCCGCATAACATGGAATGGGAACTGGCGGAAGAAATCTGCACGCGCTTTCCGGTGGAGATGTGCCGCTTCGGAAATAGTGGGACCGAAGCTACCATGCATACGATTCGGCTGGCGCGCGCGGCTACGGGACGCGACAAGATTATCAAGTTTGAAGGCGGCTACCACGGGCTGCACGATGCGGCGCTGGTTAGTGTGAAGCCGCATCCTCCGATGGATGATTTCGGCGATATCAAGAATCCGAAACCTGTGTCGGGCGGGGCGGGCGTTCCTAAGGCCAGTATCGGCAACGTGCTGATTTCGACGTTCAACGATCTGGAGACCGTGGAGCGGCGGTTCAAGGAAAATCCAAATGAGATTGCGGCGGTGATTCTCGAGCCTATCATGATGAATGTTGGCTTGTGCATGCCGCAGAAGGGATTCTTGGAAGGCTTGCGCGAGCTTTGCGACAAGCATAGCGCGCTGCTGATCTTTGATGAAGTCAAGACGGGCGCGAAGCTTTGCTGGGGTGGCGCTTCGGAATACTTTGGCGTAACGCCAGATATGATTTGCCTGGCTAAGTCGATTGGAGGCGGATTTCCGCTGGCGGCTTTCGGGGCGCATAAGAGCGTGATGAATCTGATTGCTGATCACAAAGTTTTCCACGGCGGCACTTACAATACGAATCCGATATCGATGGCAGCGGGGCTGGCGACTTTTCGCGAAGTGCTGACTCGTGCGAACTACGCGCTCATCGATAAGCTCAGTAACAAATTGGTAGATGGATATAAGAAGACGATCGCAAAAGTTGGTCTGCAAGGTTATATCGCCAGTGCCGGCGCGAACGGCGTGCTGATGTTGTATCCGCAGGAGATTCGTAACTACCGCGACTGGCTGACGATTGACGTTGACCTGTGGCGGCATTACTGGTTTGCCATGGTGAATCGTGGAGTAATGTGCCAGCCTTATTGGTGGGACGAGCAATGGACGATTTCCGTTCAGCATACAGAGGCCGACATTGATCAGCACTTGGCAGCATTTGCCGACATAGCAGAATCTCTTGCGGTCGCGCAGCAGGAGCGCTTGGGAGCGGTTGCAACGCATTAGTGCCGCGATTCTAGTGATCTGCAGCGGATGGATGGGCTTCTCGTTCGTCCAGCCGTATGGTGGCCGGGTGGGGACGCCCGGCACTCCACGACAAACTCGGCGATCGTCATCAGCGATCCCTTCAGCGGGGCGGGAGTAATTTTGTCCACGAGCAACGACAACAAACATCCGGACTTAAAACGTGTTCTGGGACGTTTTGACTTGGTGTTGCTGTTTGTCGTCGCCGTATTCAATCTCAACGTCGTTCCCAGTATTGCTGCCAACGGGGCTGTCACCCTCTGGCTTTGGATTATCTCGCTACTTCTTTTTTTCTGGCCGCAGGGGATCGCTGTAATCGAACTCGCGCATCGCTATCCTGGCGAAGGCGGTGTGTACTTATGGGCGAAGAAGGTTTTCGGCGACTTCCACGGCTTTCTCTCCGGTTGGTGTTATTGGACGAATAACATGTTGTATGTGCCGACGGTCATGCTGTATTTCGTTGGCGTGTCGGTATTTGCGATGGGCCCGGGGCACGCTGCGCTCGCCGACAACAAGAATTTTGCCATGGCGGCTTCGGTGGCACTCCTCGCGCTGCTCACCGTGTTGAACATTGTTGGACTGGGAGTTGGAAAGTGGCTTAATAATCTGGGGGCTATTGGCACTTTTGTAGCGGCCGCAGTTCTGATCGGTTTGGGATTCACAGTCTGGTCGCGTTTTGGCACGACAGTGACGGCCACTGATTTTCGGATTCCTGCCGACCCACGCTTTGTTCTGAATTCGTTTGGTGTCATTTGTTTCGGGTTGGTCGGGCTGGAATTGGCTTCGGTGATGGGCGACGAGATCAAGGATCCGGAGAAAACATTGCCCGGAGCAGTGGCATGGGGTGGCATGATTTCGGGGTTGCTTTATATCGGAGCTACGTTGACGTTGCTGGTTGCGATCCGAAAGAACGATATTAGTGTTCTGCAAGGCATTGTGCAGGCGGTTAGCCACATGGCGAGCAAAGTTGGTGTGGCGTGGATTATCACTCCGTTCGCGGTGATGCTAAGTTTCTCTATTGCCGGAATCGGGTCGGCATGGATGGGCGGTTCGGCGCGCATTCCTTTTGTCGCCGGCCTTGATTCGTATATGCCGTCGTGGCTGGGCAAAGTTCATCCGAGATATCGAACGCCGTACGCGGCGTTGATCGTGCAGGCGATTGTGTCGCTGGTATTGATCGCCATTAATTTCTACGCTTCGGGCGGCGTGCAGGAAGCCTTCCAGACCATGCTTTCGCTGGCCGTTGTGTTGCAATTAGTGCCGTTTCTGTACGTGTTTGCGGCGTTGCTGAAGTTCGCTTTCGGAGACGATTTGGCTGGCGGGCGCTATAGCCGCGGCACGCTGATGATTTCTGGGTTTTGCGGATTCGTGACTACGGCGCTCGGCATCGTGCTAGCGTTCTTTCCGGCTAAACAGATTACATCGGTCTGGTTGTATGAAGCGAAGATGTTCGGCTTCACATTGTTGTTTTTGGCGCTGGCGGCATTTTTCTTTTTTGTGTACGGGCGGCTGAAGACACCGCTGGCGGTCGTGGCCGAGTAGTGAGGGGAGGATTTATGCCTGGCGGAGTTACAACTGATGTTAAGACATATTCAATGCTGATTAATGGCGAGTGGGTGGCTAGTAAGTCGGCCAAGACCTTTCCCGTATACGATCCTTCGACTGAAGAGGTCATTGCACAAGTTCCTGATGCGAACGCGGACGACGTGAATCGGGCGGTCGCGGCTGCCAAGGCAGCGTTTGAAGAGGGTCCGTGGGCGACCACGACAGCGCAGGAGCGTGGACGCGTTCTCTTTCGACTCGCGGAGAAGGTGCGCCAGAATTTGCCCATGCTCGCGGAACTGGAGTGCCGTAACTCGGGTAAGCCGATTGTTGAAGCGGAGTTCGATATCAATGATGTGGCTACCTGCTTTGAGTATTACGGCGGGTTGGCCACAAAAGTTGTTGGTTATGTGAATCCCGTTCCTGACAATGCGATGAGCCTCTCGCTGAAAGAACCGATGGGCGTTGCCGGGCAGATTATTCCGTGGAATTATCCGCTGACGATGGCGGCCTGGAAACTGGCTCCGGCGCTGGCGGCGGGTTGCACTTGTGTGCTCAAGCCAGCGGAGCAAACGCCGCTTACCGTGCTCGAGCTTGCGAAATGGTTCGATGAAGTCGGTTTGCCGAAAGGCGTGGTCAATGTGATCACCGGCTTTGGCGAGAGCGTGGGGTCGCCATTGGTGAAGCATCCGGACGTGAACAAGATTGCGTTCACGGGCTCGGCTGCCGTGGGCAAGATTATCGTGAAGGAAGCTGCCGACACGGTGAAGCGCGTCACGCTCGAACTGGGCGGCAAATCGCCCAACATCTTTTTCGCGGACGCTGATTTCGAAGCCGCCATTGATGGAGCGCTCTTTGGAGTCTTCATCAATCAGGGGGAGGTCTGCTCGGCCGGAAGCCGGATCCTGGTGCAGAAGTCTATTTATAGCAAGTTTGTAGAGGCCATGGCTGAAAAAGCCAAGAAGATCAAGATTGGGCCGCCGCTCGAACGCGAAACCAAGATGGGAGCTCTGGTTTCGAAGGAGCAATACGATCGTGTCTGTTCCTATCTTGAGATCGGCAAGAAGGAAGCTAAGTTAGCCGCTGGCGGCGGGCGGGCTGATAAGTTTGCCAAGGGTTATTATGTTCAGCCTACCATCTTCTATGATATTGACAATAGCGCGCGGATCGCGCGCGAGGAAATCTTTGGACCGGTCGCGGCGGTGATTCCGTTTGACGATGAAAAAGACGCGTTGAAGATTGCGAACGATTCTCCTTACGGGCTGGCAGCTGCTGTTTGGACCCGCGATATTTTCAAGGCCATGCGGGCGGTGAAGGCGCTGCGCGTGGGGATTGTTTGGGTGAATCACATGCAGCCAACTTATGTCGAAGCGCCATGGGGCGGCTACAAGCAATCAGGCTTTGGCCGCGAACTTGGGCCGTGGGGGATCGAGGAGTATCTCGAGACGAAGCAGGTGTATATCAATCTTAATGAAGCTCCGATTGGCTGGTACTGACTTATGGCGACTATTCAACTGCGCACATCTATTCCCGGGCCGCGTTCGCAGGCGCTGATGAAACGGCGCAATGCTGCCGTGGTGCAGGCGGCCTATCATGCCACTCCGGTCTTCGTTACCAAGGCGGAAGGAGCGGTGGTTGAAGATGTTGACGGCAACCGTCTGATTGATTTTGCTGGCGGTATCGGTTGCCTCAACACAGGACACCGTGCGCCGGCTGTGGTTGACGCCGTGCGCCGTCAGCTTGATCGCTTTTTGCACACGAGTTTTAATGTGCTGCCGTATGAGAGTTACATCGCTGTCTGCGAAAGGCTGAACGAGTTGGTGCCGGTCAAGGGACAGAAAAAAACCTTGCTCGTGAATACGGGCGCTGAGGCTGTTGAAAATGCTATCAAGATCGCGCGCTTCTACACTAAGCGGCCAGCGATCATCAGTTTTGAAGACGCATTTCATGGGCGTACTTATATGGCGATGGCCGCGACCAGTAAGACGCATCCTTACAAAGCGGGGTTTGAGCCTTTCCCTGGCGACGTGTATCGCATTCCGTACGCGTATTGTTATCGCTGCTCCTATTCGATGAAGTATCCGTCCTGCGATGTTTACTGCGCGCGACATATTGAAGACACATTCAAGCGGGTGGTGGCGGCGGAATCGGTGGCGGCGGTAATTGTTGAGCCGATCCTGGGCGAAGGCGGATTCGTTACGCCGCCGGCGGAGTTCTATCCCACGCTCGGTGCGATCTGCCGCAAACACGGCATTGTTGTGATCGCCGACGAAGTGCAGACGGGATTTGCACGCACAGGTGCAATGTTTGCATGCGAACAGTTGGGGCTCGATCCTGATCTGGTCACGATGGCTAAATCGCTGACGGGCGGCCTGCCCATGGCTGCGGTCACGGGACGCGCCGAAATTATGAATGCACCCGGCTCCGGCCAACTGGGCGGCACGTTTGCGGGCAATCCCGCGGCTTGCGAGGCGGCGCTGGCAGTGCTTGACATAATTGAAAAAGAGAATCTTTGTGCTCGCGCTAACTTGTTGGGTGAGCGTTTTCGCAAGCGCGCATTGAAGTGGCAGTCGCAGTGGGAGCTGATTGGCGAGGTTCGTGGATTGGGCGCGATGCAGGCACTTGAACTGGTGCGTTCCAAGGCGGGGCGCGAGCCCGCTGACGAAGAGACCAAACAGGTGTCACAATATTGCTATGAGCATGGCTTGGTGCTGATCACTGCCGGATCTTACGGTAATGTGGTTCGCCTGCTTATGCCCCTAGTCGTCACCGACGCCCAGATGGATGAGGGTATGGATGTGCTTGAATCCGCATTGGCGCATGTCGCCGAAAAGAGAGGCGCATTGACGGCGCAGCTCATCTAAGTTGGAGCGTGCCCCGTGGCATGTTTCGTTATTCTTCGCAATTGTGAAAGGTAGATCATCCCTATGACCGTAGCCGCACCTCCCATCACAAAGGTTCCTCAATTTATTAATGGCGAGTGGATCGAATCGCGATCTTCCGAGTGGCAGGATGTGCTGAATCCGGCGACGGCTGAGGTTCTCGGTCGTGTGCCGATTTCTGATGCAGCCGAAGTTACGCGCGCCATCGACGCGGCGCAGGCGGCTTTTCCGGAATGGCGGCGAACTCCTGCGGAAGACCGCATCCAGCCGCTGTTCAAGCTGAAGATGCTGCTCGAAGAACACATCGACGATTTCGGGCGCATTATCTCGCAAGAGAATGGCAAGACATTTGCGGAAGCGAAAGCGGAGATGCGGCGGTCGATTGAGAATGTCGAGGTTGCGTGCGGCATTCCTATGATGATGCAGGGTTATAACCTTGAGGATGTGGCGCGCGGGATTGACGAGACGATGATCCGGCAGCCGTTGGGCGTGGTGGCGGCGATCACGGCGTTTAATTTTCCGGGGATGATTCCGTTCTGGTTTCTGCCTTATGCGCTTGCCTGCGGCAATACTTTGATCGTGAAGCCTTCGGAGCGCGTGCCGCTGACCATGAAGTACGCCTTCGAGTTGATCGAACGGATAGGACTCCCGAAAGGCGTCGTGAATCTGGTCAACGGCAGCAAGGTTGCGGTCGATACGCTGATCGATCATCCGGCGGTGAGAGCGATCAGCTTTGTGGGTTCGACTCCGGTTGCGCGCTACATTTATGCTCGCGCAGGTGCTAATGGAAAGCGCGCGCAGTGCCAGGGCGGCGCGAAGAATTATGTCATTGTACTGCCCGATGCCGATATGGAAATGGCAACGCAGATTATCTCCGATAGCGCTTTTGGATGTGCGGGTCAGCGCTGTCTTGCGGTTTCCGTGGCAGTAACCGTCGGCGACGCGCAGAAAACATTTCGCGATTCGATCACTGAGTCTGCGGCGAATTTGCGCGTGGGCAATGGGCTCGATGACGGCGTGCAGATGGGGCCGGTGATCACGCGCCAGAGTAAAGAGCGGGTGCAGAATTTGATCGGCGTGGGCGCGCGGGACGGGGCGAAGGTCATGATTGACGGCCGTAATCCCAGGGTCGCGGAATATGAAGCGGGAAATTTTGTAAAGCCCACCGTGTTGGATGGCGTTCCTGCGAGCAGCGAACTCACGAATACGGAAATCTTTGGGCCGGTGCTCAGCCTGGTCCATGCCCGCGACATGGACGACGCCATGGATATCGTAGCTCGGAGTCCGTTTGGCAATCAGGCGTCGTTGTTTACGTCGAGCGGATCAGCGGCTCGGCGTTTTCGCCATGAAACGCCCGCGGGAAATATTGGCATTAACATTGGAGTCGCTGCTCCCATGGCTTACTTTCCTTTCAGCGGCTGGAAGGATAGCTTCTTCGGAATCATGCACGCGCAGGGGCGGGACGCGATCGAGTTCTACACCGAGAAGAAAATTGTGGTGGAGCGCTGGGCTAAGGAGCACTCGCGGAAGTTCTAACGTAAATTTTGGGTAGGTTGAAAAATTCTATGACTACAGCAACTGCGGTTCCCGCCATGACTAGCCAGGAGATGGTCGATCTTACGAAGAAACACACACTGTATGAGTGGTCGGCGCAATCCAAAGTCGATCCCATTGCGGTTGCTCGCGCGAAGGGAATTTATTTCTGGACGCCGGAAGGGAAGCGCTTCATTGATTTCAATAGCCAGTTGATGTCGGTGAACATTGGGCACGGCGATGAGCGAGTGATTCAGGCGATTGCAGAACAGGCATCGACGCTGGCCTATGCCAATCCGTTTATGGCGACCGAGCCGCGGGCGCGTTTGGGAGCCAAGCTGGCGGAGATTACTCCCGGAGATATTGACACATTCTTTTTTACCAATGGCGGCGCGGAAGCGAATGAGAACGCTATCAAGATTGCGCGCTTCTTCACCGGACGGCACAAGATACTCGCACGCTATCGTTCCTATCACGGGGCGACGGCTGGCGCTGTCAGCCTCACGGGCGATCCCCGGCGATGGGCGGCGGAGCCGGGCATTCCGGGCGTGGTGCGAGTGCTTGATCCCTATCACGGTATTGAGCGCGGATGGGAGTCGTCGGAAACTTCGCTGGCCATGATCGAGGAAATTATTCAGCTGGAAGGCCCGCAGACGATTGCGGCGTTCTTTCTGGAAATCGTGACCGGGACGAATGGCATTCTTGTGCCGCCGGATGGATACATGCAAGGCGTGCGGAAACTCTGCGACAAGTATGGAATTCTGATGGTCGCCGACGAAGTGATGTCGGGCTTTGGACGGACAGGGGAGTGGTTTGCGGTTGATCATTGGAAGGTTGTTCCGGACTTGATTTGCCTGGCGAAAGGACTTACTTCGAGTTACATCCCGTTGGGTGCGGTCGGCATGCGGCGGCATATCGCGAAGTATTTTGACGACAAAGTGTTTTATGGGGGACTTACCTACAACAGTCATCCCATGGGATGCGCGACTGCGCTGGCTACGATTAAGGTCTACGAAGAAGATAACCTGATCGAGAATGCGCGCAAGATGGGCGCGATTATGAAGAAGCTGGGTGCGGAGTTACAGGCGAAACACCGGTCGGTGGGCGCAGTGCGGTCGATCGGGTTATTCGGCATCGTAGAATTGATCCGGGACAGCAAGACCCGGCAGCCGATGGCTCCGTTTAACGGCACGTCCGATGAGATGATTGCGCTCAGCAAGTTCTTCCGAGAGAACGGGCTCTATACTTTGGTGCGCTGGAATACGTTTTACACCAATCCTCCGCTGTGCATTAACGAGCAGCAACTGCGGGAGGCTTTTGCGATTATCGATAAAGGGCTGGAGATAACGGATCAGGTGGTGAGGGAGTAGCAGCGTCTAGCGCCAGCTGCGCTGCTGACTGTCGGAAGGAGAAACTACCATCGGTTGGCGGTGTGCTTGGGTCGCGTGAAGATTGATGGCGGTTGCGGCCTGGGTGCGGAGGTTTCCGGCCTTTGCGTCGAAATCGAGCGTGCTGACGCTGTGGTTACAATGCGTGCAGCTAAACTTCATGCCGCTCTTGATGCGCTGGATTTTGTAGGCTTTCACTGCGTTAATTGTAAATCTTTTGCCGGACAGAAGCGGGAACCGTTAGTCGGGCAGCGAAGGTAACTCCCAAGGTAACTCGGAAGAGCTCAGAGCTGATGCGATCGCGGGGCAGTTGTCGGGCTGCGCTCGGCTGAACGGGCGAGGCGCCCGTTCCCCACACGAAGCCGGACGGGGCTCGGCCACGCCGCCACACGAATCAAACCGTACAAACCTGCTTCTCGAGCCTTACTTTTCCAGGCGGTTGTATTTTCTGAGAACCTGGCGCAGACGGTCATGGGGCAGAGCGATCACCTTATGGTCGTTTATGCCGGTCATGGTTTCGGCGGCGACCATGGCGTTGACTATGGCCTCTTCCGTCGCTTGCACAGTTGCCAGAAACAGGGAATCGAGGCTGTCGTTGGGCAACATTTTCAGGTCGTGGACTCCGTTGGGAGATGCTGCTCCTGGATTTGCGGTGGAAAAGGCTACGAAGATGTCGCCGGAGCCGTCGCCGGAGTAACTTCCGTCGCGGCCCAGTCCTAGAGAAGCTCTCCGGGCGACACGCTTTAACTGCGTTGGGATCAGGGGAGCGTCGGTCGCAATCACAATGATGATTGAACCTACGTCCTCGCCATAGGCGGGATCCTCGGGAATTTCTTTGCCTACAGGAACTCCGGCGATGCGCAATTGGTCGCGACGACCGTAGTTACACTGCACCAACACGCCGACCGTATAGCCGCCGGATTTTGCATCGAGGACACGTGAAGAAGATCCAACTCCTCCCTTGAATTCGTTGCAGATCATGCCGGTTCCTCCGCCGACATTGCCTTCTTCGACCGGCCCGCCGTGCGCGGTATCGAGGGCGTGGAACGCGTCTTCGGGCTTTACGTGGAATCCGTTGATGTCGTTGAGATAACCGTCCCAAGTTTCGGCGACGACCGGCAACGACCACCAGTAGCCTTCCATGTCGGGCTCGTTGCGTTTCACCTTCCAGGCGATGACAGCGTCGCGAACGACGCCGACGCTGTGCGTGTTGGTGATCATGATGGGGCCGTCGAGAAAGCCAGAATCTTCGAGCCAGGTGGTGCCCGTCATTTCTCCATTGCCGTTGAGGGTGAACCAACCGCCGAAGACGGCGTCGTTGGACCCGTGTCCGCGGGGAAGAATGGCGGTGACGCCGGTGCGGACCGGACCTTCTCCAACTTTGAGTTTGCCGCTGCCGGAGATGAGCGTGGTGTGTCCTACTGCTACGCCTTGGACGTCGGTGATGGCGTTGTTTGCGCCGGGCGTTCCGTCGAAGGGCACACCCAGATCGCGGGCTCGAGGCTTGATTTGGGCTTGGATAAGAGTGCTGACGCTCAAAAATACGATGATCAGCGGGGTTAGAAACGGAAGTCTATTAAAGTGCATCATAGGTACGCGTCGATTCCTGGTCGGCGGCAGTATAAAGCATGACGGCGTTGGTTTAGAATCCTGCTGGGAAAAGGAAGTCTCGCGCAGACGAGTGACGTCAGGAGATGACATGGAGAACTGGAAACGGGCTGTGATTGCGGGGACGGCGGGAACGGCGGCGATGTTGGCGCTGAAGGGCAGACGGCCGGCGGCGGTGCTGGTCGGAAGTGTGGGGCTGGCGGTGCTGGCATCGGAGTATCCGGAGCAGTTCCGGCGGATTCGCGAGGAGTTGCCTTCGTATGTCCGACAGGGAACGCGGTTTTTGGATCTGGCGATGAAGATTGGAAGCAAGATCGAAGAACTAGCGGATAAGCGCGCGGCCCGGGCATTTGAAGAGTTGGGTGAATTTTGAGCGATCTCGATAGCGACGGGGCAAAGCCCCGTCGGCACATAAGCGTTCTCGGCTACTCGATGCCCAGTTGTTTGCGGGCTTCGGGGCTTAGGCGTTCGGGAGTCCACGCGGGTTCCCAAATCACGTTGACGTTGGCGTTTCGAACGCCGGGAAGTTGCTCGACGCGTGACTTGACCTGGGCGCTGATGTTGACGTGCTCCGGACAGCCTTGAGCGGTGAGCGTCATATCGACGGTGACGTCCTGCTGATTTTCGGGCACGTCATCGAAGCGGATGTTATAGATGAGGCCGAGATCGACGATGTTGACGGGGATTTCGGGGTCGTAGCACTGCTTGAGTGCGTTTAGAACGTCATCTTGAACTATGGGCATGAGTTTCCTTTACGGGTTGTCCTTATGTTAACTGATTGTCCTATCGCAGATTAGGTACAAATTCGAGGATACGCTTCTTAGATCATGGCCATCGATACGGAGTTTCAGAAAAAGCTGCAAATTTTCTTGCTGGTTGCCATCGTCGTTGCGGGCGGGCGCGCGGCTTATGTCGTTTACGAGCGGCACGAGGCAATGAAAGAAGACACGGCGCCCAAGCAAGAAAGAGCTCTCAATGCGGACTATTACGTGACACCAAAGAGACTCCATGCCTACGATTTGACCTCGGCACGGGAGCAGTTGATGCAGCAGCCGGTTTGGGTGAAGTACGGCGATCAGCTCACTTACTATCCTTACAATGCGGCACGGCACAAGACCGATTTCGCGCACGAAGCGGGAACGCTCGCGCCATTGCAGAAGCTTGCGATTCAGGATGTGGTGGCCGATGTTGCTCCGCAGGTTCCGGGGACCAAACAGGTGGTGGCTTGTTTTTTGCTGGAGGGCAAGGCTTACGCGGTGCCGATTGGAGCGGAAAAAGAGGGCGACTTCAAACTGCGTGCGGGCGACATTTTCTACATCGAAGATCCGCGCGATCTTTATAAGCATTGGCCCGCGGCTGTGTGGCAGAAGATTGATGCTCATGAAGTGCAATCGGGCATGAGCGAGTTGCAGGCCAGTTTCGCGATTGGGATGGGCATTCCGGAGGGCTCGGGCGATTACGGGTCGAGAACCTTGCATTATCCGAATGCGGGAAAGCCGCTGGTGATTACCTTTGAAAACGACAAGGCGGTCGAAATCAAGCCGGGCACGTAAGCTACAATTCCGTGCATGAAACGAATGCTCGGCTTCGTTGTTGTCTCCCTTCTATTTTGCTTCTTCGGTGCACATACGAGTTTTGCTGAAAGTGCCGCCGCAAGTCTTGCCGTTCGTCGCACCCTGCGCGTCGATTATTACCACACCGGAAATTCGCGTGCGGAGTGGTTCAGCCTTGATCGCGTGGTGCTCGAGCCGCTGGTGTGGCCGGGAAATCTGAACAAGTCTATCGATGAAAGTCAGCTGGGCAACTATCTGTTTGAGGTGCGTGAGCGGGCGAGTGGCAAGTTGTGGTACTCGCGTGGATTCAATTCCGTGTTTGGAGAGTGGAAGACGACGGATGAATCGCTTCACGGCAATCGGACCTTTTCGGAGTCGCTGCGGTTTCCGAGTCCTGATACCACCGTCGAAGTATTGCTGAAAGAGCGCGACGACAGCGCGAGTGAATCATGGAAAGAAGTCTGGAAGACCGCGGTCGATCCGAACGGTGAGTTTGTGGACCGGTCGCGTCCGCCGTCGCCTGGCGCGTTGCTGGAATTGCAGAAGATGGGCGATCCGGCGAACAAGGTGGATTTGCTGGTACTGGGCGATGGCTACACGGCAGCGGAGCGTTTGAAGTTTGAGCAGGACGCGCGGCGATTCATGGAGGCGCTGTTTTCGACTACGCCGTTTCGCGAGCACCGGAACGAATTCAATGTGTGGGGGCTGTGTCCGGCCGCGGAGGAGTCGGGCATCTCGCGGCCTTCGAGCGGAATTTATCGGCGGTCGCCCGTGGGCGCCTCCTATGACACCTTCGGCACCGAGCGCTATGTGCTGACTGCGGAGAACCGGACGCTTCGGGATATTGCGTCGTTCGCGCCTTATGAGTTCATCGAGATTCTGGTGAACGCGCAGACCTACGGTGGCGGCGGAATTTTCAATCAATATGCGACGGTCGCGATCGACAATCGATGGGCGGCATATGTGGGCGTGCACGAGTTTGGCCATCAATTCGCAGGGCTGGCGGATGAATACTACACCTCCGATGTAGCGTACTTGTCGGCAGAGAAAAAAACCGAGTCCTGGGAGCCGAATGTGACGGCGTTGCTTGATCCGGCAAACTTGAAATGGAAGGATCTGGTTGCTCCGGAGACGCCGGTTCCGACGCCTTGGGATCAAGAAGAGTTTGATCGCTTTGAGCGCGACATTCAGCGACAGCGGCGGGAGATGCGAGCGGCGGGAAAGCCTGAGGCGGAGATGGATGAACTGTTCCGCAAGGAGCGGGCCCGGGAAGATGCGATGCTCGGCGCGCAGAAGTATGCGGGAAAGGTTGGAGCGTTTGAAGGAGCGAACTATGCGGCCAAGGGCTATTATCGTCCCGAAGTGGACTGCATCATGTTCACTCGGTATGACAAATTTTGCGCGGTGTGCCGGCGAGCGATTGAGCGGGTGATTGGGATGTATGCGAGCTGAAAGCTTTGCACCGCGGAAAACGCTGAGTCTGCGGAGAACAACTCAGGAAGTATGCAAGTGAGCGCGGACGAACTCTACCACCGCTGGTGTTACGTAATTGGGCGGCTCGATCGCGAACAGGGGGCGGTCAATGACTGGTTTCAGCGAGACTTGTTTCCAGGCTGGTTTCTTGCAGTCGCTCGAGTGCAACAGGATTCCATCGGCGCGGTCTAGAAAAGTTTGCGCCGAGGTTTTGAAGTCGACGGTTTGCGGGTCGAGCACGGTTAGATAGAGATCTGGTTTCATGAAGCGCAGGATGCTGTTGGATTCGACGATCGCATTTTGCGTGCTCGCGAGAATTTTGCGGATGCGGGGCATGGCCTCCGCGAGATGGCCTTGCTGGGTGCGGACCCACCAGGAGTGATCGGCTCCGGCAACCAGGAACCGCGAAGTGTCGGATTCGCCGGAGCGGTCTTTTTCTTCGGACACGGCGAAGGAATGGTCGGCGGTGGCGCAATCGCAGGCTTCGCCGTTGGCGGAGCAGACGCCGTGTCCGTATTGCGTGATTTTTAGAGCGGTCCAGTGGAAAGAGGGCAGGGCGGCGATGAGACCGGCCACTACGCTGGTTTTGCCGACGCTGCGGCTGTGTCCGCCGATGACTACGATGGGCATGGGAGAGCCGTTCTCAGTTCTCGATTAGATGCGGGCAGCCACATTTTCACAGCCTTATTGCTTCTGACGCTCGGTTTTTTTCTTTGCGGATCGCGATACGAACGCCAGTTCTTTGAGATAGTCCTTCACTGGGCGGGCTGGGGTTCCCCAGAAGACTACGCCTTTGCCTCGCAGCACCTTCTTCGGCAGGATGCCGCACTGGCCTCCGAGCAGTGCGCCGGATTCTACGCGGGCGTGATCGCCGATGCCTACTTGTCCTCCCATGATTACGTTGTCTTCGATGGTGACGCTCCCGGAGAGTCCGGTTTGCGCGGCGATGATTACGTTTTCGCCGATCTGGACGTTGTGGCCTAGGTGTACGAGGTTGTCAATCTTTGCGCCTTGACGGATTCTTGTTTCGTCGAGCGCCCCTCGATCGATGGTGGAGTTGGCTCCGATTTCTACGTCGTCTTCGATGACCAGACGTCCGATTTGGGGGGATTGCTCGTAGCGTCCGGTTTCGGAGTCGCGGACATAACCGAAGCCTTCGCTGCCTAGAACTGCTCCGGCCTGCACGACGACGCGGTCGCCTAGAGTTGTGCTGGGATAGATGGTGACGTTGGCATCGATGCGGCAATGGCTTCCAACCGTCCCGTTGTCGCCGATTGCTGAGCCAGCCCCGATCGTGGTTTCATCGCCGACTGTGACATGTTCGCCGAGAGTCGCGCGTGGGCCGATGGCTACGTTCTTGCCGATTTTGGCAGACGCGGGAACTATGGCGGAGGGATGAACGATGCGATTGCGGTCGGGATCGCGGAGGAGTTTCGCGGCTCGGGCAAAGCTGAGGCGCGGCTGCGAGGATATCAGGAACGGCTTGGAGGCACTGGCGGCGAAGTTTCCGGCTGCGAAATCTCCGACGATGACCGCGGCGGCGGCAGAGCGGAGCGCGCTGTCGAGGTGCTGAGCATCCTCCACAAAAACCAGGCTAGTGCTGGTGGCGGAACGCAGACTGGAGACTGTGGTGACGGAGAGAGAGCTGTCTCCCAGGAGATGACAGTTGAGCTTCTCGGCAAGATCGCGCAGGGTTTGCTTCATGAGTGTCTATTGTCGCTTTCTAGGGCTCGCTTGCACAATGCGGGGAATGCGGGGACTGCTGCTGAGCTTTGCGCGGCTTGGACCTTTCAACTTCGCTCCGGGCAGGCGGGCGAGGGCGCCCGTCTCTCCACAAACTAATACAGTGGGGGCTGGCCTTCGGGGCGCGTTTTCCAGCGGCGGTGGACCCAGAGCCACTGGTCGGGATATTGGCGGATGATGCTTTCTATGAATTTGGTGAATTTCGCGGTGTTGGCAACTATGTCGGCCTCGTTATCGTCGGTACGAATCAACTCTAAGGCAGGATCGAAGCGCAGGATGTACTTGCGCTGCTTCGCATCCCAGACGGTGAAACCGGGAACTACGGCGGCGTCGGTGCGCAGGGCTATGCGGGCCAGACCGCTGGCAGTGCAGGCGGGGACGCCGAAGAAATCTACGAACACACCTTGCGGCGGGGTCATGTTGGTGTCCATGAGAATGCCTACGGTTTCGCCGTTGCGCATGGCGGAGAGCAGGCCGCGCACGAAATCGTCTTTGTCGACGGTGCGATTGCCGTGCATGGTGCGATAGCTCTGGAGGAAGGCGTCGATATAGGGATTGTCTAGCGAGCGCATGACAATCGACAAGGGATGACCGTTGAGCGAGTGGGCGAAGGCGGAGAGCTCCCAGGCTCCGAGGTGTCCGGTGAGAAACAGGACGCCTTTGCCACGCTTGTAGGCGTGTTCATAGTTTTCAAAGCCGTCATAGACGACGACACGCGAGACGTTTTCGCGAGTGTAACGGGGGAAGAGGCAGACTTCGGCTAGCTGGCGCCCGAGGGAGATAAACTCTCCGCGAAGCAGGCGGCGGCGATCGGGCTCCGACATTTCAGGGAAGGCTAGAGTAAGGTTACGGAGGCCGACGCGACGCAGGCGTCCATGAACTGCGTAGACAGTTAAACCGAGAGTGATGCCGATGGCGCGGGCTACGGGACGGGGCAGCCATCCCAGGATTTTGATCCAGGGCCAGACCAGGGCGTACTCAAGGCGTTCTCGCAATGGGGCAGGTCTCAGTTCCTCATTCTCACTTCTCAGTCTTTCGAGGCGTGTGTCCTTGATTCAATTCTGAGAATTGAGAAGCGGGAACTGAGAACTTTACTACTTTGCCGCTTCCTGCGCCCACTTCGCTAGAGAACTCAGAAAGGGATATGCATCTTTGGGAGCCTCGATGTTTCCCTTAAGCGAGGTTTTGAAGGGCACCATGCGGCCGTAGAATTCGCGGGTACTGCTCTTATCTTGCTTGATGACGGCGCCGGAGAGCTCGAGTCCGGCGAAGAGGCCGCGGGAGCGTGAGTAGGTCAGGACTTGGGCTCGCATCTTCCAATCGGTGTCGGCGGCGGCGTGGCGACCGACGGGGCCGGCGGCGGCGCTGGCATCGGCTCCGAGCTTGAACTGGCTGGAGAGCAGGTTATCCATACCCCCTTTGTTCATGATCAGCATGACCAGATCGGTGGCTTGGCCGCCGATCTGAAGGCCAAAACTGCCGCCGCCGATGGTGAAGAAAGCAGGCGCGCTCCAGCCTTTCTCGGTGCGGCAGCTGGCTATGCCTTTGCCGTAACGACCGCCGAACATGAATCCTCCGTTGAGCAGCGACGGAACCACGGCCACACATTCGGCCGAGCCGAGCACTTCTTCGGGGATACGCTGATCGGGGGCCGCCTGGATTTCGTCCAGTACGGTGCCGGCTGCTTCGACGCGTCCGCTAGCTTTGGAGTTAGCTTCCGCGGTCTTGGTGTCTTCATCGGCGGCGGCGGAAAGAATCGTTGTCCGGAAAAACATCAGAAAACAGAACAACAGCAGAAGAACAAGGAAATTTCTCATCAACCTCACCTGGGTAGCAAAGTTATGGATTCTATGATCGTGTTGACTAGCTATGATTCTATTCGATGCGAGGCGCGGAGCGGGGGATACTCGGGCTCGTGAGGGTGATCAGGGTGAGTCGGGGCTGTGCAGTACTTAGTTCCCAGTCGCAGCCGTGGTATGGCTTCGGAAAACAAGCTTAAGCACAGCGGGAACAGAAGACGGAGGGGATTGCGAAGGCAAAAAAATGCGGGGCTGAAATCGGCGACCCTAATCTCCGTTTCCAGCCCCGTCTCCCAGGTTCTGTGGTAGGTGAACTGAGTATGGGGTAAGGAGGGAAAAAGGGACAAGATTACCGGGGTCACTGTCCTTTGGTAACCAAGGGGGGGATGGAACAGTCTCCTGATCGCGATTGCTCTGATTTAAAGCGGGTTTGAAGCGGTGACAGACCTTCCGCGACTTGCAACTCCATGAATCTGTTCAAACAATCGCCCCGGCCGCCGAAACGAATCGAGCGGCGAAGAAAGCTCCGAGCGAAAGGCCGTGGGCGTTTCATTCGGTACGGAGGCATCTTGGGCTGGGGGATGCCATGCCTATTAGTACAACGGCAAGGGGGTGGCGTACCAAATACGGCTGGCGTTTGCCTTCGGGGGCTAGCGCGTGCTTTGACAACCTGGTTGGATCGGTTCTCTGTCCGGGGAGCTACTGGTTTGGAACTAGGATGTGGAAGAGATACTTTCCGACAGACCCCAGCATCGCCACCCTCTTTCGACGACTGCCCGCCAATCTTCGCTAACGTGCGGACACATTGTCACTGACTTAATGCGAATCGAGTTTTCCGGTCTGCTGCTCGAAATTACTTTGCCGTCACCAGCGAATGCGTGATGGCGTGGACGGAGAGCGCGATGCGGTTCTGCACTCCTACTTTGCGCATGAGTTTGGCTACGTGCGCTTTTACGGTGCGCTCTTCGATTCCCAGGGCTGAGCCGATTTCTTTGTTCGAGCGGCCGGCTACTAGCATCTCAAGTACTTCTTTTTCGCGGTCGGTAAAGGTAATGCGACCGGCGGGGAAGATGCGACCGGGAGATGCGCTTACGCGTTCGATGAAAGTGGAGAGTACGCGGCGCGGAGCCCAAACGGAGCCTTGATGCACGATACGGAGAGCCTGGACGAATTCCGCGGGCGAGGCTGCTTCATCTACGTAGCCTTTGGCGCCGGCGGCGATGGCTTTGAGAACGCTTTCATCGTCCATGCCGGAGCCGGTCACGATGATGCGCAGGTCGGGGCGAACCGCCTTCATGCTGGCCATGATGTCGTAGAGGTTCTGGCCGCCGCGATTGCCCAACAGCACGAGATCGATGGTCTGCAACTGGGCCAGGTCGGCGAGCGAGGCGGAGACCAGTTCCAGATCAGGTTCGGTATCGAAGAGGGCCCGGAATCCTACAAATCGCAATGGATCGCTCTCCACTACGGCGATGCGTATCAACGGTTTTCTGGCGACGGCAGCTTTCATTAAGGTTTCCCTGTTAGGATTGCATCCTGTTTAAGCTTGCCTGAACCAGCAAAGAATTGAAACGATTGCTGATGGAGACAAATTACGGGGGTAACCCCTAAAGTCAGGCATTGGAGGAGGGTTAACTGTGAACCTAATGCGAATAGGGCGGTATTGTGCTGGAATTTTGATAGTGATCATGATGGGTGCGGGATTGGGGCAGGGGCAGGCTCCGGCGGATGGTTCATCGTCCTATAAGCCGCAGTTTTCCGGCGATCCTGCGCGGTCGGGGTCCGAAGCGCAGGCGCTGGCGTATATGCGAACGCTTCTGCGGGCGCAACGCGAATATAAGAAACGGCATGGCAAATATGCGGATTCGCTGGCGGCGCTGGCGGGGACCGGGTCGTTCACCAAGCGATTGGCGCAAAGTACGGATCGAGGGGATTACACGGTCAGCTTCCGTGTACACAAAGACGGCTTTGTGCTTACCATGACGCCGCACCAGATGGACGGCGAACACCGGTCGTTCTATGCGGAAGACGACATGATTATTCACGCTGACGACCAGAAGGCTGCGGATGGGGACTCTCCGAAGGTGAAGTGAGGTAATTTTGCTGGCCCTCTAGCGACAAACATTATCCCTCGGTACGAGTTCTTATTCCTTGGAGCCATGTGGTCCTTCGTCACGGTCGGAGCGAGTTGGTTCGGGCTGGACGGTCGGAATCTGATCGGCGATGCGACGGGCGGGCAGGGGGCCGCCATCCGCGCTGTGGCGGCGTAGTTCCTTCACGATATCATCGTGAGCGTGCGCGCCAAAGTCACGGGCAAAGCGAGTCAGGGCCTCGGTCAGAATGTCGTGATGGTGGACTTTTTCTAAACCTGGTTCCTGGGTGACATTCAGCCACAAACGATGCAGTAGGACGACGTCCTCGTTCTTCATGGTGGGCGTGTGCGGACCGATGCGGAAGGTGTCGACGGTGCCATCGGGGCGGACGATTTGCAGAATAAATTGCTGTTTGGGTTCTGGTATTGCTTCCCACGCCGTGCCGAGAGCGAAAGCCTGCTCGGCGGCGGTTGTTTTGCTGGAGATACCGGCGACGACGGCGGAGGACTCCAGGTTGTGAGCGGTTTGGGCTACGGCCGACCACGGGTCGCGAGCCGGCACCAGCAGTAGAGAGATTTTCTTGCCGAAGCTTTCCGCAACGGAAACGGCGCGCGTGAAAAGCGTCTGCTCGTAATCGCTAAAAATCTGTTCAGTCGAAAGGCCGTAAGCGGCGCTTCCGAACTGGCTGATGCGGGCGGTCATGACTACGACGTCCTGCTCGCGTGTGTCGGTGCGTTCGAGCACCCATTTGAGATGGTGGAGCGTGTTGTAGTCGCGAACCGGCACGAGCACGTTGCCGGCGCGGATGCCGACGGTTTCACGCCCGACGCTTTCGGCTTGCTGCAACTGGAACTGTTCCTTCATCTGGGCTGCGTGGTCGGCGTGTTTGCGGCGATTTACTTTTTCGGAGAAGGTGAAGATGGCGAAGAAGACTACCGAAAAAATCAATCCGCTGACCGTGGCTACAGATTTGGTAAACAGATTCACGATCGCGGTGGAGAGCAGAACCATGGCGACCGAGGCCAATCCAATTGGAATTTCGACTCCGAAGATATGAAGGTTGGGTGGCACTTTCCAGTTGCGCTCTCCTTTATAGCGGTAGCGCAGAACCAACATCGAAATGGTTTTGAAGACGAAGCTCCAGACCACGCCGAACGCGTAGGCTTCGCCCAGGGTATAGATGTTGCCCCAACTGACGATGATGGTGAAGAGCTGAAGCCCAACGATGAGGTTGATGATGCGGTAGGTGGTGCCGTACTTCTTGTGCGGCCGACGAAACCAGTCGGCGAGCACGCCGTCTTCGGAGACGCGGTTGAGCACGCCGTTCGAACCAACGATGGCCGTGTTTACAGCTCCGGAGAGAATCAGGAAGCCGACGACGACCACGAAGGCACGGAAGATCAGACGCAGTATCTGCGGGCCGATCATGTACATGGCTAGCCCGGCGATCAGATTGTCGCTGTACACCTTCACGCGGACATCGTCGGGGACCAGCATGACCGCCAGCAGGGAGACGAGGCCGGTGAAGACGAAGCTGTAAACGCCGATGACGATGGCGGTGCGCTTCAGATTTTTCAGCTTGGGGTGGGCGAGTTCACGATACACCTGCGCCAGAGATTCTTCGCCGCTCATGGCCAAGACCGAATGTCCGAAGCCGATGATGAGTCCGAGGATGCCGAACATGTGCGGCAGTTTGCTGTGCTTCCAGAAGCCGAGCGATTCGTCGCTGTAGTGGATGTTGGCCAGGGTTGGGAAGGGCGGCAGATGACCGCCCACTTTGAGCAAAGTGAACAAGGACCAGCCGATCAGCATCACCACCATGACGGTCGTGATCTGCATGACCCAGAGAGCTTTTTCGCTGGACTCCTCTATGCCTTTGATGTTCTCCCACCAGAAGTAGAGGGTGACGGCTATGCCGAACAGAACCGCTGTGCCGTTGACGCCGACTTGCGGCGTGCCATGGAATGCGCGGTGAAGGGCGGAGGGAATCCAGCCGTGGGCGTCGGCGATGCTGATAGTGTCATTGATCAGACCGGCAATGTACTGTCCTGCAGAAACGCCCGAAACCGGACCGGTCAGGATGTAGTCGAACATCAGAGCGGAGACACTCAGTTTGGCGAGGGTGCCGCCGAGAGCTTCTTTTACGACGCGGTAGACGCCGCCGCGCACGAACATCGAACAGCTTTCCACGTAGACGGCGCGGACCGCGAAAGCGAACAACATTACTCCCAGAACAAACCAGGGAGCGCTCTTGCCGATCGCCTGTTCGGCGATGCCGCCGGCGTAGAAAGCGGAAGAACCGAGGTCGTTCAGAATGACGGCGGCGGCTCGCCAGTAGGAGATAAAGGTGAGCATCACCGAGGTCGCCACCACGATGCGAACCCGGTTCGAACCGGTTGGTGAATTTGACGTGGACGACATGGAGCGGGAGCCTCAGTGGCTCGTTTCGTCCTCCGTGTCCAAGAGGGTGCCAATGTCTTCGATGCCGGTTAGCACGAGCACGATTACCGACCCCACCCATCCAGCGACAAACATGTATTCCAGAATTTTAATGAGCAACACGCTGAGACTCATGATCTGGTTATGTTATCTGATCGGAACCGAATTCGGCGCTGGATTTGCGAAGGCCAGCTAATGGCGGATCGAATTCTGTTTGTTATTCTGATGCGTGCTTAAAATTCACCGAAATGCCTGGGGATTGGTACTACTCTCGGCTGCGCTGCAGGTTGTGATCTTTCCGCTGCCGGGATTTTATGGGCTGGCGTGGGTCGCGGTAGCGCCGCTGCTTGTTGCAATCTTGCAAGCGCGGTCTCCGGAAACTTTGCAATTACAACTGGACGGGCGCCTGGAACCGGCGCGTTTGCTGCCCGCTTCGCCGTGGCAGGGGTTCGTACTAGGCTACGTTTGCGGGATTTTGTGGTTTGCCGGGACCTGCTACTGGATCTTTGACACCATGCACCGCTATGGCGGACTGCCGGTTCCGGCCGCGGCGCTGGCACTGATTTTGTTCTGCATGTATGTCGGACTCTATCACGGTATGTTTGGGCTGCTGCTGGCGCTGGTGGTTGGATACACGCCGAAACATGCGGGGTCGGGAGCGTCGATCCGGCGGGGTCTCGTTGCGGTTCCGTTCCTTTGGGTTACGGTCGAATTTGCGCGGACCCGGATTACGGGGTTTCCGTGGGAACTGCTTGGATACTCGCAAACGGGGAATTTTGCGCTGACACGGATTGCGACTCTGGTCGGCGTGTACGGGCTCTCGTTTGAGATCGTGCTGGTGAACAGCGTGTTTGCCTCGGCGTTTCTGGCTCCTAAGGGACGCCGGAAGTGGCTGCTGACGGCGGCGTGTGCGGTAGCCTTAATCCTGCAGGCGGGGCGGTTCGTCGCTCCTCCCACGGTTGCGACGGATCATATGGCGCTTTTGGTACAGCCGAATATTCCGATCCTGGAAGGTTCGATGTGGACGAGAGAATATTTTCAGGACACGCTGCGAGATTTGACGGCTTTGAGTTTGCATCCAGCGGGAGAAAAAGCGGATCAGCATTATGACTTGATTGTTTGGCCGGAGTCGCCTGCTCCGTTTTACACGAATGATCCGCTGTTTCGAGATGCTGTGAGCGCTCTGGCGCGACAGTCGCGAACCTGGGTGGTGACGGGCTCGATTGGAATCACTCCCATGATGCACGGCGGCGGAGAGAACTCGCAGATTTTCAACTCCGCGGTTGTGGTGAGTTCGCAAGGGGAGTGGGTCGGACGCTATGACAAAGTGCATCTCGTGCCGTTTGGTGAGTATTTGCCGTTTCCGAAGTTGTTTGCCTTTGCCGGAGGACTGACGAAAGAAGTGGGAGAATTTCAACAGGGCAGGACGCACACTCCGCTCGATGCTGCCGGCGCGCGCTGGGGAACGTTTATCTGCTATGAATCGATTTTTCCCGACGAAGTGCGGGAGGGACCGCGGGAGGGCGCGCAGGTTTTGTTGAATATTTCGAATGACGGCTGGTATGGCGACAGCGGCGCCTGGAAGCAGCATTTGCAGCAGACCGAGATGCGGGCGATTGAGAATGACCGGTGGCTGCTGGCGGGGGCGAACACCGGGAAGACGGCATCGATTGATCCGTATGGAAGGATTGTGGCCACGATTCCGCGAAAGATGCGTGCTGCGCTCGGAGCGCCTTATGCGTTGATTTCGGGAACCACGTTCTATACGCGGCATGGCGATTGGTTTGCATATCTGTGTGCGATAATTTCTGTGGGTGTGCTGTTGGCGCGTTTTGTATTTGCGGGTCGCACGGCGTAAAAGGGATGGCGCGCTTGCACAGTTGCTCCCGGCGGCTCAAGCCGGTGCTAAGAACATCGACTGAGCGCAGCGCTGAAACGCTGTGCCACCCAAAACTAGCGCGAGTTCCGCAGAAAAACTGCGAGTCGAATCAGATTGAGATGGGCGATTGAAATGTTGGATGAACTGGAACAGCAATACACTTCTTTAAAGACCAAGGTTCACGACCTGCGGGAGTATCTTTGACGCGGGTAAGCTGCGCCAGCAGTTTGCCGAAATAGAAAAGCAGGCGTCGGATCCGAATCTTTGGTCGAATCCTGAAAAATCTCAGCAGGTGATGCGCGAGCGCAAGCGCCTGGAGAATTCATTGTCGCTCGAAGGCGATTTGGCGCGGCGCACCGACGATATCGCCGCCTATTTCGATCTGGCGCGCGAAGGTGAGAACGTCACTGCCGATTTGCAGCGCGACCTGGATTCTCTCCGCGAGTTGGTGGATCGGGTTGAGACCGAGTCTCTGCTTTCGGGTCCGACCGACGGTCTGAATGCCATTGTGACCATTCATCCTGGCGCGGGTGGGACTGAGTCGCAGGACTGGGCGGAGATGCTGTTGCGCATGTATCTGCGTTGGGCGGAGCGGCAGGGATTCAAGACGGAGATGTATGACTACCAGCCGGGGGAAGAAGCGGGAATCAAGTCTGCCACATTTTCCGTGATTGGCCAATACGCGTTTGGTTATTTGACCAGCGAGATCGGGGTGCACAGGCTGGTGCGGATTTCTCCTTTCGATCAGGCGAAGCGGCGGCACACTTCATTTGCCAGTGTGTATGTTTCGCCCGAAATTGACGACAGTATTGAGGTCGTCATTAAGCCTGACGACATTCGGATTGACACTTACCGCTCGAGCGGCAAGGGCGGGCAGCATGTCAATACGACCGATTCGGCGGTGCGGATCACGCACATTCCGACCGGGCTGGTGGCTAACTGCCAAAATGAGCGTTCGCAGCACAAGAATAAAGAGAAGGCGATGAGTATGCTGCGCTCGAAGCTTTACGAATTCGAGCTGGAGAAAAAACGCGAGGTTACAAAGAAGATTGAGGACTCGAAACTGGATATCGATTTCGGATCGCAGATCCGGTCGTATGTGCTGCAACCCTATCGGATGATCAAGGATCATCGCACGAAATTGGAGATTGGCGATGTGGATCGGGTGCTCGACGGAGATCTGCGTCCGCTGATGCAGGCTTATTTGCGGATGCGACGAGGGGAGAAGAAAAATTAGCGCGCGGAGAAATATCTGCTTGGAGACAGGTGGAAGACCCTTGCCCCCGAGGACAACCAGGTCCAGGGGTAGGAACGGTGAGAATCGCCGGGTTCCGGTCATGGGCAATTTATGAGAATGAGAAAGAAAATCTCGCTGAAGCCGCCTCGTCTTGGACCGCGTTTGCAGCGCGCCTTTCGCTATGCCGCCGAGAAGCATGAGGGGCAGACACGAAAGCAGACGGCAGTGCCTTACCTTTCGCACTTGATGGCGGTGGCATCGCTGGTGCTCGAAGCCGGCGGTGACGAAGATATGGCAGTGGCGGCGCTGCTGCATGATGTGGTCGAAGACTGCGGCGGGATGCCGAGACTGCGCGAAGTCCGCAAGCAATTTGGGCCGCGGGTGGCGAGCATCGTTGAGGGATGTACGGATTCGTTCGGCGAGCCGAAGCGGGAGTGGGCGGAGCGAAAGAAAGACTATCTGCGCGAGGTGAAGCACGCTGACGCCGATACCCGGCTGGTTTCGGCTTCTGACAAACTGCATAACGTGCGCACGATTTTGTCCGACTACCGGCAGCATGGGGAAGCGATCTGGGCGCGATTCTCGGGAAAAAAGGAAGGCACGCTCTGGTACTATCGCGCCTTGAGCGACGAATATCAGCGGCGCAACCGGAATCGCATCACGCGCGAGCTCGCACTTGTGGTCGCAGAGCTGGAGCGAGTGGTGGGCAAGGAGTCTCGCGAAAATCTGGTTAACAAAGCCGCAGCGACTTCTGGGAGATAAATGATGCCCCGAATGCTTGATATGATCCGCAACTCGCAGGTTCCGTCGAACTTAATGCAGTCGGCGGCGCGAGGGGCTCTCTCCGTGCCACCGGAAGAGATGATTGAGATTCTGGTCTATCTGGCGCTCCATCACAAATTGTTTAGCGAGCAGGCGCGTCTCACGCTGGCCGGTTGGGATGAAAAGGCCAGCTCGGCTGCTGCGGCCGATCCCAAGACCAGCGCCGAGGTACTGGGGTATTTCGTTTCGCCGGAAAATCTGAGGCCTCGTCTGCTGTTGGCGCTGGCAGAAAATCCGGCGGTTGGGGAAGAGTCGCTGGATCAGCTTGCTACGTCCGGGGCGCTTTCTGTTGTAGAGGCCCTTTTAGCAAGTGCGCGAGTGATGAGTTCTCCACGGTTGTTGCAGGCTTTGCAAGCGAATCCCAATCTGCGTCCGAATGAGCTTGCTGAAATCGGTGCGAAGCTGGCGGCTTTGGAAAAGACGGCAGCAGAGGCCGCAACCGACGTGGACGCGCCCGACGAAGTGATCGAAACGACAATCACAAAATTTCTGGAAGAGAACGCGGTCGAGTTGGAGGCGGTGAAAGACGAACCGTTTCATCTGATAGGAATTTCGCTCGAGGATGAAAGTGGTCGAGAGCACGGAGAAGTTGAACCGCAGGTTGCTGCTACGAGTGCAATTCCGGATGCTACCCAGCACGCAGCCGGGAAATCAGCCGTGGCGCCGACGGGAAAGTCAGCTCTTGCTGTTAGTGCTGACAAGGCGAGAAATGCATTCCTGGGCGACACGAAGCGCGACAGCGCGGTGCAGAAGATAGCCAAACTCGACATCCGAGGCCGGATCATGCTGGCGATGCGGGGCAACAAGGAGGAGCGAGCGATTCTGATACGCGACTCCACGAAGCTGGTATCTCTGTCGGTGCTAGATTCGCCCAAGGTTTCGGATGCGGAGGTGGAAAAGATTGCCTTGCAGAAGAATGTGCTGGAGGCGGTATTGCGCGCGATTCCGATGAAGCGGAAATTTGCAAAAAACTACAACATCATGCGGAACTTGGTGCAAAATCCGCGGACTCCACTGGACCTCTCGTTGAGCCTGATGAAAAATCTCCTGGTCCACGACTTGAAGAATCTGTGTGGGAACAAAGAAGTTTCAGACACGATTCGCAAAGTGGCGATGCGGATGTTTCGGCAGAAGACTACAAAGAAGGGTTGAGGGACATTCGTCTTTGAAGCAAACAGATCCTATCTACGAATTGTTAGCGCGGGCAAAGACCATTGCAGTGGTTGGACTGTCGGAGAGTCCGATGCGGCCGAGCCACGGCGTTTCTGCTTACATGCAGGCGGCTGGTTACAAGATTATTCCTGTGAATCCGCGGATTGCGGAGGCGCTCGGAGAAAAAGCTTATCCGTCGTTGCTCGAAATCCCGCTTGAATTGCAGAGCAAGATCGACATGGTGGATATTTTTCGACGACCGGAGTATGTGGACGTGATTGTGGAGCAGGCGATCCAGTTGAAGATTCCGGCAATCTGGCTGCAGGAGGGTGTGATCAACGAACGGGCGGCGGAGAGGGCGCGAAAGGCTGGAATCTTCGTGGTCATGGACCAGTGCGTTTTGAAGGAACACCGGGCGCGATTCGGGTTCAGTTGAAGCCGATGAAGGCGCCCGAGCGATGGCTTGAGTTTTTTCGTGATGAAGTTCAAAAGGAAGATCAGGCTTCGCCCGGCTTGCACGGATCCGGGATTCTCGAGTTATGGAGAAGTTACACTTCTGCGAATCGCTCCGCGGATCCGATCGTATTGCGGGACGCTGCGTGATCGAATCGGTGCGCACCTATAACGAAAACAATAGGGGCACGGGGATTTCATTGCGGGGGAGAATGGCGATGACGTGTTCTCCTTGTTTCCCGAAGTTGTCCTCTATTCCTGCGAATTGCCGGACAGAATCCGTGCTGCAGTCGCTTCGTAGGCGCTAACTTAGCTTCGCGCTCCACGCCTGCACCAAAATCGCGGTGGCATCATCGCGCAGGCCGGTTCCATTGGCGAATTTCCTTACGTCTGCCAGTAACCCGTCCAGCGAAAGGTCGAGCGACTGCATCTGTGCGAGTAGTCGCTGCGCGCCATATTCTTCGCCGGACTCGATTTCGGCCTCGGTAATTCCATCAGAATAAAAGGCGATGCGCGAACGCTCGCCGAGCATGACTTCTGTCTCAGAGAATTTGCTGCTTGAAATTCCTAGTGGCAATCCGTGTTCGTGATTGATCCAGCGGTGGCCGGAAGGCTCGATGAGCAACGGCGCCAAGTGGCCGGCGTTCGCAATTCGCAGAACGCGGCTGGACGGGTCGAGTTCGGCATAGACCATAGTGACGAAGCGACCGCTGGGAAAATCCTCGATCATCATATTGTTGAGGCGAGTGAGGACTTCGGCGGGTCCCGAGCCGGTTTGCGCTAACGAGCGCAGCATGCCGCGGGTGGCGGACATTAGCAGCGCCGCCGCCGTGCCCTTGCCGGAGACATCGGCTAGAACCAAGCCCCAGCGTCCATCGGCCAGCGGAATGAAGTCATACCAGTCGCCGCCGACCGAACCGGCCGGAATCGACAGCCCGGAGACACGGAAACCCGGAATGAGCGGAGAGGAACGCGGCAGCAGTGCTTGCTGAATCGCCTGCGCTTCTTCGGCCTCGCGGCTCATGCGCTCGCGCTGGTCGCGTTCATTGCCAAAACGGCGGGCGTTGTGCAGGGCGACAGCGATATGAGTGCACAATCCTTGTAGGAGCCGAAGTTGATCGGGGCAGAAAGCGTCAAGCTCGCAGTGGGATGCGGTGAAAACTCCGACCAGATCACCCTCGCGCTGCAGTGGGATAGCGACTTCGGAGCGAATATCGGGTTCGCAGGCCATGTAGTAAGGGTCGCGAGTGACGTCGGGGGCGTAGTGCATTTTGCGGGTGGAGGCAACGTGGCCAACCATTCCGGCGCCCCATTTGATGCGATGGCCAGCGCCGTGAATGGTGCAGCCGCGAACGCCGGCCAGGACGAATTCGGGGTGCTCGGGATCACGCAGATATAGATTGATCTCGACACATCCGAGCGACTCCGCAACCTCGTCGACGATGCGGGGGACGAGTTCTTCAATGTCCAGGGTGGAGGTAATGCGCTGCGCGAATTTTTGCAGACGGACCAGTTCCGCGAGCTTCAGCGCGGAGGCTTCGGGCAGAGGTTTGCCGGAGAAATCGATATCTGTGAGCGGGGTAGTGGACACAACAAAATCCTCCTGCCGATCGATTGCAAACCTTCATGGGACTCCTTTATAAGATTGCGCGAATCAGGTTTCAGATTCTGTTTTTGTGCGACTTTTCTTCCCGGCTGACGCCTCAGAGGCGGGACCCGATGTGCGGTTGGACATCTGGCTGGCCGGTTGCCGGAGTCGTTTGATTTCTTCCAGGCGTTCGCGGATGCGCTTTTCGACTCCTTCATTCGTCGGGCGATAGTAGATGCGATCGCGCAGACTGTCGGGCAGGCACTGCATGTCGGCGACTTTGTTTTCGGTGTCGTGGGCATACTGATAATCTCTGCCGTAACCGAGGCCTTTCATCAGACCGGTGGGAGCGTTTCTTAAATGGAGCGGCACCGCTTCAGCCGCGGTTTGCTCCACGTCTTGTAGAACCGAGCCGTATGCCGTGTAGAGGGCATTCGATTTCGGCGCGATGGAGAGGTAGACGACGGCTTGCGCCAGGGCGAGGTTGCCTTCGGGCATGCCGATGAAATCGACCGCGTCCCGAGCGGCCATGCATAAGGCGAGCGCGTTCGGCTCGGCTAGTCCGATGTCTTCGACTGCCATGCGGACCACCCGGCGGGCGATGTATAGAGGATCTTCTCCCGCTTCTAACATGCGAGCCAGCCAATAGAGGGCGGCGTCGGGATCGCTGTTGCGCACCGATTTGTGCAGCGCGGAGATGATGTTGTAATGTTCTTCGCCGTTTTTATCGTAGAGCAGGACGCGTTTCTGGACCGCTTCCTGGATGGTGGCGTCGGAAAGGGCATTGCCTCCGGCCTGCTGGGCAAGCGACGCGGCAACTTCCAGAACGTTGTAGGCGCTGCGGGCATCGCCGCTCGAGTAGGCGGCAACTTTGCGAAGCACATGGTCGGATGCTTCGAGATGCATCGCACCCAGTCCACGCTCGGTGTCGCGGAGTGCGCGTTCGAGTAGAACGACAATCTGATCTTCGGTTAACGGCTTCAGCACATAGACACGGCAGCGCGAGAGCAATGCGGAGTTGATTTCGAAAGATGGATTTTCGGTGGTTGCGCCGATCAGGCGAATGCTGCCTTTTTCAACGTGCGGGAGAAAGGCATCTTGTTGTGCTTTGTTGAAGCGGTGAATTTCGTCGACGAAGACGATGGTGCGCGTGCCATATTGACGGGCGCGGTCGGCATCGCTCATGACCTGTTTGATTTCCTTGATGCCGGCTAATACGGCGGAAAATTCAATGAAGTCGGCCTTGGTCATGCGGGCGATGATCTTGGCGAGCGTTGTTTTGCCGGTGCCGGGTGGGCCCCAGAAGATCATCGAGGTGGGATCGTCGCGCTCGATCTGCACGCGCAGGGGTTTGCCGGGGCCGACCAAGTGCTCCTGCCCAACGAATTCATCGAGGGTGCGCGGGCGCATGCGGTCGGCTAGTGGGCGGGCGCCTGGCGAGTTGGAGTCTTCCGGCGGGATGGGCGCGAATAAATTCACAATCAGTTCCCAGTTCTCAGTTCTTGGTTCTTAGCGGACCAGTTCTCTCTATCAGAGGAGAACTGGGGACTGTCTTTCCGCCTCTCGCAGCTTCGTACAACACGATACTGGCGGCGACCCCGGCGTTTAGCGACTCGACTTGTGCTGATTGTGGGATCACTAGCGTTTCGTCCATTTGATGCGTTAGATCCGAGGACAGACCCGCGCCTTCGTTGCCAACGAAGATGGCGAGCGGTAGGGTCCATGACACCTGGGGCAGCGGCGTTCCGCGGTGTGAAGAAGTTGCGAGCAGGCGAACGTCGCGGGCGCGCAGCAAGGGAATCAGTTCCACCGAATTGATCTGCATGAAAGGCAAGCGGAAGATTGAACCTGCCGATCCGCGCAGGACTTTCGAGTTGTAGGGGCTGACGGTTCCTTCGGTAAGAAAAATACCAGCGGCGCCGAAGGCTTCTGCGGAGCGCAGGATCGTTCCCAGGTTACCGGGGTCCTGTAGACCGGCGGCTACGATGAACGGGCCGATGCTAGAGCGGTCGAGCAAGTCAGCGGAAGAGAAAGCGCGTAATTTAACCAGGGCCGCTACGCCTTGGGGAGCGTCGCTCGGGACGATCGATTTGAAGAGCGCATTCGGCAATACTAGCGTCTCCGTGCGGGCGCTGATCTGGGGCAGGAGTCTTTCGGCGAGCGGTCTGGCCGATTCGCTGAAGAATATGGTGTCCGGAGGCTGGCCGCTGCGCCATGCTTCTTCGAGTAGTTTGACTCCTTCGATGGCACACTCTCCCTGAGCCGTTAATTCCGCCCGGCGGAATGCTACCCGCAGCTCTTTCAGTCGCTGATTGTGGCGTCCCGCAACAGAGCGCAAACGGTCGCCTTGGTTGCGCGCGGCCTTCGCCTCTTGCTTCATAGTTTGGTTCCAGAGTCAGGATGTATGGTACATTTCATTGTTTAAGCGAACAATGTTCAAGCACCATGTTCGAGTAGAGAATGTTTACGCCGACGATCCGGAAGGGACCAGAGTGCGCGCGGAAATCCTAAAAATTCACGCGGTAACACCCGAAGTTTCACTGATCAAGTATGCCGCCGAACAGATTCAAGCCGGGCAGGTGCTGGGCATGCCGACCGACACTTTTTATGGCCTGGCAGCGGATCCATTCAACCTGCGCGCGGTGGAACGAGTTTACGAGATCAAGTCTCGTTTACGGCATAAACCGCTCTCGCTGCTGATCGAGAATGTGGATCAGGCGGAGGAATTTGCTCGTCCTTTGCCCGATGATTTCCATCTTCTGGCGCGGCGTTTCTGGCCGGGACCGCTGACCATGATTGTGCCGGCAGCGTCGCATCTGCCATTGAAGGTAACTGCGAATACGGGGAATGTCGCGTTGCGCGTGCCGGCAGCGGAGATTCCGTTGGCAGTGGTGCGGGCTGCGAAGATTCCCATCACGGCGACATCCGCCAACCTGAGCGGCGCGACGGAATGCACGACCGCCGAACAAGTGCGCGAGCAACTGCAAGATCGTATCTCGATGATCGTGGATGGAGGAAAATCTCCGCGGACAATGTCATCGACGATTGTCCACTTTAGAGAAGACGGGACCTGGCAGATTCTGCGCGAAGGTGCGATTCCGGCCAAGGATATTATCGAAGCCTTGTCGTAAATGGGCGGTATCGTAAGAGGACCCTCTTGAGATGGCACACTAAGTCGTAGCACAGAGATGGTCGAAGACACTCATCCATCTAACCGAGAAAAATCTTTTTGGCTGCGTCCCGGGCCGCTTTTCTTTCTGGCGGTGGTGGGAGCGCTGTTGTTATTTCTCGGCGTCACTGGATCGCGGATCTTGCGCGCGGCGGCTGAAGTGCCCACCAAACCGGCGGACGTAATTGTGGTTTTTGGAGCGGCTGAGTATGTGGGACATCCTTCGCCGGTTTACCGGGCGCGGCTTGACCACGCGTACGAGTTGTTTCAGAGGGGCCTGGCGCCGGTGGTGATTACGACTGGCGGATCGGCGCAGGACCCGGATTTCAGCGAAGGTGGCGTTGGACGCGACTACTTGCTGCGCCGTGGTATTCCAGAGCAAGCGCTGATCGCGGAGACCCAAGGCTCCGATACGGCGCAGTCCGCAACGCGGGTGGCTAATATTATGCGCGCGAACGGCATGCGCACTTGCATAGCCGTAAGTGACGTGTATCACGTGTTTCGCATTCGGGCGCTGCTGGAGCACGAAGGGGTACAGGTGGAGGTGGCGCCACGGCCGGAGTCACGTCCGCGGCGCGTGTGGGACCGGTTCGCGGCGGTGATGCGCGAGGCGATAAGCTATCTGGCTTGGAAAGCGGGATTGCCCTAGACGCAGCATTCAGCGCAGCAATTCAGCCCAGCAGGTCGAACGCCGGACGCTGAATCGTTGACTGCTGAACACCGCGTTTCTACCATTTCATCCTCTCGCGCAGGTTCGTGACATGCGCTACGTGATGGCGTCCATGCCAGGCGTAGAGCGCTAAATGTTTTTCCAGCGACATTGGGCCTAGTTCGGGATGCCTGAAAGTGCGCTTCCATTCCGCTTCAGTCAACTTGCGGAGCATCAGCATCCAACGCTCATGCAGCGAGTCGAGCAATGCCAGCGAAACTTCGATCGGCGCGTGCTTGGCTTCCGGCAGCTCGGCCCAGATATTTTCCACGTAAGGCTTGATCGTGGGCTCGTCTTCGGTGAGCGCCAGCTTGAACCGGATGTAGGAGTTCATGTGACTGTCAGGGACGTGATGGGCGAGTTGGCGCAACGTCCAGCCACCGTCACGGTATGGGGTATCGAGTTGCTGGTCCGAAAGGCCGCGGAGTGCAGCGCGTAAGTGGGCGGGAGTTTCCTCGATGTCAGACAGGTATTGTTGCTTCTGTTCCGGTGTGAGCGGGCCGGAGTAGGAAAATTTTCCTATGGGATAGCGCGGGTCAGGCATCAGCGTTCCTCCAAAAAAGTAGATGACTCGGTAGGAAACGATGATGCAGAAAACTACGAATTGGGTTATTCCGGGTAACTAGCGCACGGTAGCTAGTGCACCATGGCGAGCACGCGGACCGGGACCTCGCCTGACTTTCTATTCTTCGCCGGGGCTACGATGACGAGCGAGCCGGTGGGAGGCAGCGAGGTAAAGTGTGCGGCTCCCTCCACCACATAGCTGCCGTGGAGAGCGATTTGCCGGGCGAGCGCTCGGTCGGAGGCGAAGTTCACGGGCGTCTCGACGGCAAAGCCGATGGCGTACCGGGCGTCGATGAGAAACTGAGCTGCGTCGCCGGCGATGGGAAGCTGCGTGTTTGGCCGATCGGAAGCGGACCGAGTTTCCGACGCCTTATCGCGAATGGCTACGACCGCTCCCTGGGGAATCATACCGTGGTGCGATTCCCAAGCGGCGATATCATCGAGAGAAATCTGCTGACTACTTTCGGGCGCTACGCTTAGATCCATAACCACCAGCGGAGCAATCAGACGTTCCGGTGGAATCTGCCCGGCGGTCCAGGTTCCGGGAATGAGCGAGTCGGGGGCAATGATATGGGTTCTGGATCCCGCGGCCGATGTCTGCAAGGTTGGAGGATTCTGTCCTTCTGTCAGGTCGACCACGTGCGAATAGCGATCCTGCTGGGCGGAGCCGGGTCGCCGGTCGGCGAACAGGAGAATGGCTAGCACAAGCGCGTAGGCGATGATGAAGCTGCGAATCTGCATTAATCTCCCGGGCGAAAATAGTAAGCGGAAATAAGTAAGACGTAAGTCTTATCACTATTGTTGCTTTGCGGGGGTGTCCAGATCAATTCACGGTTGTACATGGCCCGGCGATTGTCCTTTCATCTCCTAAGAGATGGCCGGAAGCGTCTCTGCGATTCCGAATCTGTTCCGAATCGATTCGACTGCAAAACTTTCGTTTTCTTCGCAAATTCCTGATAAGACGTGGCTGGGGTTAGAATATGGATAACGTTTCCAGTAGCTTTCCCGGCTCATCGCTGTTGCCGATCTCAATACTGATCTCGGGTTGAGGTCCACAGTCCACGCATGCCGGCGGGCACTGAGTGTTGTAGAAACTGAGGATTGATGTTCGGCCGCGAAGAAAAAGTTTCGGCTCTCCGCCTCACCGCCGTGCAATATATCGTGCTGTTCATTTTTCTGTTGCTCGCTTACGGCCTGTGGAAGCTGCAGGTGATGCAGAGCGGCAAATACGCGCAACTGGCGGAGCAGAATCGCATACGTACGGTGCCGATTTTGGCGCCGCGCGGTAAAATTCTGGATCGCGAAGGGCGGATCATTGTTGACAACTATCCGTCCTTCTCTGCGCTATTGTTACGCGATTCGGCGCGCGATCTGAATGCGGACGCGGACGCCATCGCCAAAGGGCTGCACTTGAATCCCGAAGAGGTGCGGCAGCGGGTTAAGCATTTCGCTTCGACGCCGCAGTACCAACCAATTTTCCTCAAGGAAGACATCACACCCGACGAACTGGCGTTCATCGAGGCGCACAAGAACGAACTTCCAGAACTTGAAACCATCATGGCCCATCGCCGGCTGTACCCGCGCAACGGGTTCATGGCGCACTTGATCGGCTATGTGGGCGAAGTCACGGAGGACATGCTCAACCAGCCGCAATTCGAGCTCTATACGCCCGGCGACGTGGTGGGCGTGAGTGGCGTGGAGAAGCAATATAACGACATACTCATGGGCAAGAACGGATCGCGACGCGCGATTGTGAATAGCAAGGGACGCGAGGTGGGACGTCTGGACGAAACTCCAGCGGAGCCCGGCAAACAACTGAAGCTGACTCTTGATTTGGATTTGCAGATTGCTGCGGAGGAGGCGATCGAAGGCAAGAACGGCGCGATTGTTGCGATGGATCCTCACACCGGCGAAATTCTGGCGATGGTGAGTCGTCCGACGTTCGATCCAAACGATTTTGCGGTGAAGATCTCGCGCGACCAGTGGGACAAACTTGTCAACGATCCAGACAAGCCGCTACTGAATAAAGCGATTCAAGCGCAGCTTGCGCCGGGTTCGACATTCAAGATCATTATGGCGACGGCGGGTTGGCAGGAAGGCATTGCGCAGACCCTCCATGTAAATTGCACAGGGAGCGCGATGTTCTACGGCCGGCGCTTCGGATGCTGGGTGAAAAGCGGCCACGGCGCGGTCGACATAACAAAAGCGATCTACCAGTCCTGCGATGTTTTCTTCTATACGCTGGCGGAAAAACTCGGCATCGACCGCATTGCAAAATACGCCACCGCCCTCGGCCTGGGGCAGAAGACGGGCATCGACCTGCCGAATGAAGTGAGCGGCGTAATGCCCTCGGAAGAATGGAAGATTCACAATTTCCATCAAAAGTGGTTCGCTGGAGAGACGATTTCAGTTGGCATCGGCCAGGGCGCGATTGCGATCACTCCTGTGCAACTCATGCGCGCCGTCGGCGCCATCTCGATGGACGGCCGCATGGTTGTCCCGCATGTGATCAACCCGACGAACCTGCCGACGGGATTTGTTGAAACCACGCACTATACGGAAGTAAAAGATATTCCGATCGATCCGACGGGATGGAACACGATCACCGACGCCTTGGGCCGAGTCCTGTTGCCGGAAGGCACGGCTCCTTCCGCGCACATTCCGGGAATTGATATCGCCGGCAAGACCGGCTCGGCGCAGATTGTCTCGCTGGCCCTGCGGGCGAAGCACCAGAACAACGCTGATTTCGCGCAGAACGGATGGTTTGTGGGATTCACGCCTCGACGGAATCCGGACGTCATTGTGTGCGTGTTGTTCGAAGGTGGTGAGCACGGAAGACTGGCGGCGCGTCTGGCGACTCAGGTCATCAAAGCTTACGTGGACAAGCAACGGCGGCAGCCCAACAAAGTCGCGGCGGCTGGGAAGAAGATCGAAGTCGGAGGATTGTGGACGGATCCTGGCGGCGCCGAGGGTAAGAACAAGAACGACAAAGATGCTGCGGATGCCGATCATTTGCAGGGCGGCCGCTTCTTGATTGACCTTAACCGCAAGCGAGCGCCACTGGCGGTGGCTGCTCCGGGGTTGCACTGAGTGACATTCCTGAATTATCGTCGCATCTTCATTTTGACACGCCCAATTGTTGACAGCCCCAGTTCTCGACCGATCGTGGTAGGTTAAATTCCTGGTCCGAAAATGAAGTCTGTAGCCCAACTCGCTCTGGACGCCGCATTCCGGCGCGGAGTGACTTATGCCGACGCGCGCTTGGTCGCGATCCGCAATCGCTCGCTAAGCACCAAGAGCGGACGAGTCGGTCATACCTCGGAGTCGGAATCGCTTGGCATCGGTGTGCGCGTGATCGCGGATGGCGCGTGGGGATTTGCCGCGTCCGCGGATTTGAGCCGTGCGTCAGTGGAAGCGGCGTCCGCGCGGGCAGTTGAAGTTGCGAAAGCGTCGGCGCGGGTGAAGCGCGAAGAGGTTCGACTGGCTCCAGAACCTGTGGCGGTGGCGGAGTGGACCACACCGTACGAGATAGATCCGTTCACCAGGTCAGCCCAGCAGAATCTCGATCTCCTGCTCAAGATTGACGCGGAGCTGCGTGCTGTTGCCGGCGTTACGCTCGCCGAGACCGGCATGAACTTTCAGCGCGAAGAATCGTGGTTTCTTTCCTCCGAGGGCTCGGATATCCATCAGACAAAATATTCGACCGGCGCTGGCTACACGGCGTATGCGTTTGCTGGTTCGGAGATTCAGAAACGGTCGTATCCGAACTCGTTTGGCGGCCAATGGCAGAACCGGGGCTACGAGCTGATCGAAGAGATGAAGTTAGTGGAGAGTGCCCGTCGCGTGGCGGAAGAAGCGGTCGCGCTGCATCACGCGGAGCAATGCCCGGAAGGAACGGCCACAATTATCCTCGACGGATCGCAGCTGGGATTGCAGATTCACGAGTCCGTAGGGCATCCGATTGAGCTCGATCGAGTGCTGGGCATGGAAGCGAATTTTGCGGGTACATCGTTTCTTACGCTCGACAAGCTGCGCAATCTGCGATATGGCAGCGAATTGGTCAATGTTGTGGCTGACGCCCGGCAGGAGCATGGACCGGGTCTGGGGACGTTCGCCTACGATGACGAAGGTGTGGCGGCGCAGTCGACGCCAATTATTACGAGGGGACTCTTCACGGGATATTTGAGTTCGCGCGAGACTGCACACACGATTGGAGCGGCGCGATCGGGAGGGACGCTACGCGCCGAATGCTGGAACCGGTTGCCGATGATTCGCATGACCAATGTCAGCATTCTTCCCGGCGAGACGCCGTTGAGTCTGGAACAGCTCATTGCATCGACCGATGATGGCATTTATATGGAGACCAATAAATCTTGGTCGATTGACGACAAGCGCTACAACTTTCAGTTCGGATGCGAGATTGCTTGGGAGATCAAGAACGGCAAGCGAGTGCGGATGCTGAAAAATCCTTCGTATTCCGGGATCACGACGGAGTTTTGGAATTCGATGGACGCGATTTGCTCGCGCGAGGAGTGGACTTTGTGGGGCACTCCAAACTGCGGCAAGGGGCAACCACAGCAGGTAGTAGGCACGGGGCATGGCGCGAGTCCGGCGCGGTTTCGAAATATTCGGGTGGGCTCGGCATACAAAGGAAGCTAGTTCAGCGAAGTTAGTTCACCACAGGCAGAGATAGAGAGAAAGCAAGAAATTGCTCACGCGAGAACAAGCCGCCGGGATCTTTGATCGCATTCGCCGCTTCTCGTCTGCTGACGAGGTGGAAGCCATCTTTACCAGTTCCCGATTTGCCCTGACTCGCTTCGCCAACAACACCATTCATCAGAATGTGGAGGAGGAGAACTCCGTGGTTTCGATCCGCACGAATTTTGCGGGTCAGACGGCGCGCGCCAATGCCAATCAGTTTGACGATGAGAGCCTGCGGCGGGCAGTAGCCGCCTCTGAAAATCTTGCCCGGGTGCAGGCTCCGGATCCGGATTTGCTGCCTATGCCTACGACAGAAGAGGAGAATTCTGGGGAGGCATCCGCTTGCGAGGGCGCCCGCGCCATACGTTTTTTCGAACACACGGCTGGCATTACTCCTGTCGATCGCGCCGAGGTGGTGAAGCGCATCGTGTCAGTTGCGGACAAACACCAACTGACTACCGCAGGCATCTACTCGACTTCCGAATCGCGGGAAGGAATCTTCAACTCGCGCGGCCTGGCGGATTGGCATCATCAGACATTAGCCGAGGTTTCCGTCACCATGCTGGCTCCCGATTCTTCTGGCTGGCAGAAATCGAATTCGCCTGACGTGCGAAATCTTGATCCTGAGCGCTTGGCGGAGACAGCTGCGCAAAAGGCAGTGGAGTCGGCCCATCCCAGGGAGATTGCGCCCGGGAAGTACACTGTGATTCTCGAGCCGGCTGCGGTTCTCGATATTGTCGGTTTCATGTTCTGGGACTTCAGTGGCGTGGCGATTCTCGACCTACGTTCGTTTCTCAATGATCGGATTGGCACGCAATTGTTTGGCCGGAATATCAACATCGGCGATGACTATGCGCATCCTTTGCAGGCGGGGTCGCCGTTCGATGGCGAGGGCGTGCGGCGCCGGCGCGTGCAGTTGGTGGAGAACGGAGTAGTCAAGCGCGTAGTGTATGCGCGCTCTACGGCACAGAAGATGAGGAAATCGAAGTATGCCGCCACGGTTGGCCCGATCGAAGCGACCGGCCACGGATTTCCCCTCCCCAACGAGGTGGGCGAGATGCCCATGAATATCGTGTTTGGTGCGCCGGAAAGGGCGCAAGACGTTACGGAGATGATTGCCTCGACCGAGCGCGGAGTGTTGGTTACGCGTCTGTGGTATATCCGCGAGGTCGATCCCTATGAAAAGATCGTGACGGGTATGACGCGCGATGGGACGTTCCTGGTGGAGAACGGCAAAGTGAAGTCTGGTCTGCGGAACTTCCGTTTTAATCAGAGTTTGGTCTCGATGCTTTCGAATGTGGAGGCGATGAGCATTCCGGTGCGCGCCAGCGGGGAGGAATCATTCGATATGGTGGTGCCGGCGATGAAGGTGAGGGAGTTTAATTTCACCGAAGCGACGAAGTTCTGAGTGATCGGCCTCAGACCCTAGCCATGGGCCCAGAAGTTCTCTCTGCCGACCAGCTCCCGGCTTGCTTAATGAGGCTAGCCGCTATTCTCCGACAGGTCGACGCTGAAAAACCAGGGGCCTGAACTCGGCCCCGGCTGAATTTTCCCCTACGCCCCTAAGTCCCTGTACTAGTGGCACTTCGCCGCAATTGTTCCATGACCTACGTAACTTTGCATTGCAGATGCGGGGGTGTAATCTCGCCCTGAAATGTGCACATTCTCAATCGGAGTAGTGCACGGCAACAATCGGAAGAAAGGTCGTCGCAAACGTGTCTGAAACCGCCAAGGGAACTGCCGGAGATGTCGGCAAGAATCGAAAGGGTTACGCGGACGTGCAAGGCGCGCCGCGCTTTCCGATCAAACTGCCCGTGGCTTTGAAGTCGGCAGTGGTTCAGTCTGGAGTTTCGTCGTCTGGGGTTTCGGACCAGTCTGCATTAATCGGGAAGGCGATCGAGACCGAAAACATTTCCGCCAATGGAGTTTTGTTCCGCATGGATGCCGATGTGCCTGTAGGGTCGGCGGTCGATTTTACGATATCTCTTCCTGCCGATGTGGTGGGAGCGGAGTCAGATGTTCAGGTGGATTGTCGTGGACGAGTGGTGCGGAGTTTTGCGGATGGCGGCCGGCGTGGAGTCGGTGTGGTCATTGACGAGTACCGTTTTGAGCGCAAGTAGTTTGCACAATTCGATTACTGTTCGACTGTGCAGGCAGTTCGGCGGCAGATAGAACGCGACTAGTAGCACTCGAAAAGAGGAAAGATGGGCAGCACTTCGGTCGGCAATTCGGGGAGTGTCGAGCCAGGCGAAGGCATTCAGCCCGAGGACGGTAAGGGCACGATCCGCGTGATCGTTGCGGATACGCAAGCCATTTTCCGCGCCGGGCTGCGCAAGATCTTCGCGCTTGAGGACGACATCCGGGTCGTCGGCCAGGCCGAGAGTCTTGACCAGACGATAGCTGCCATTCAGAAATTTTCCGCCGACATTGTGATCCTTGAAGCGGCTCTGGCGCCGAATCCTGGGGACGCTGTTTCGGATCTTCTCAGGCAAAGTCCAAGTTGCCGCCTCGTGGTTGTGCTGCAAGAGCCCGACCAGGAGATGACGCTCGACTTGTTCCGGCGAGGCGCACACGGTGTGGTTTCGCGTGAAGTTGAGCCGGAAATGCTGGTGGAGTGTCTGCGCAAGGTCTCTCAAGGTGAACCTTGGCTTGAAAGTCGCGCTGTCGCATGGGTGCTCCAAGCCTATCGCACGCAAGGCTTGCGTCCTGCCGGATCACGTCCCAAAGTTTCACTGACTCCGAAAGAGTCGCTCATCGTCTCTTGCGTTACCCAAGGAATGAAGAACAAAGAGATTGCCCTGCGCGTTGGCACAACCGAGCAAGTGGTTAAGAACTATCTCCGCAAAGTCTATGACAAGCTGGGAGTGGCTGATCGACTTGAACTCGCGCTCTATTGCTTGAATCATCGCGTGGTGGAGGGCGTGGGTCAAGCTAAGGCCACTGCCCAACCGAGTAATGGGCACCCTTCGACAGAGTCTGACACGCCCAATGCTGCCGCGGCCGCCGCCGCTTCCGGTTCTCGATCCTGATTCTATTCCCGAAGTACAATCTTCAATCGTGACCAATCGTCGTTCTGCGGTACGCTAGCAATCCGCTGCGCTGGTAGAATCAATTCAATCATTTTGCAGGGCGACGGAGAGATGGCCGAGTGGCTGAAGGCGCACGCTTGGAAAGCGTGTTTACTCGAAAGGGTAACGTGGGTTCGAATCCCACTCTCTCCGCCAGTTTTATTTCAATAACTTACAGGCAGTGTTTCCTTCCAGCGTGCAATGGCGTGCAACGTGCATCCAATGTTGCATGGCCCTCAACCTCTATCGACGCCACCGCAAGGAATGTGAAGGCTCCCACCCCGAAGATACCCGCACCGGACAATTTGAAGAAGGACGGCGCGGCTGGAAAAAATGCGCGTGTGCGATCCACGTATCCGGCACGCTTGGCGGGAAGTTCAACCGCAGGCAGACCGGCACCGGCGATTGGGACGAGGCCAAGTCCGGTGTCGCTTTGTTGCAGCAGTCCGGTTCTTGGGACGGCCAGGACAAGATCGAAAAGCCGTTAGCCCTGCCTGATACAAACCCCGAACCCCAACGGATTAGCGTAATTCGTGCGATCGCCGCGTTTACAGCCGAGTTTGAGGAGCACACCGCTCCCAACACCCAACGAAACTATAAATTCGTCTTGAAACAATTAAGGCGCTTCTCGGCGGCCAGGGGTTACGCCGCTATCGACCAATGGACGCCGCTCAGGGCGTCGGCTAGCGTCTCTACGACTTGCGCGGCAGCCAGCACGTCGTCAGCGCCCGATGCCATTGCGATCGCTTCTGGCTCCCGCGTCACGAATGCGATTTTCGGTGCCACA
>Ga0209530_1000259_pt1 | contig 43622 bp, 33 predicted proteins | sample BlaSpr_A8_Ref_O1_FD_187987 | JGI IMG/M metagenome (GOLD analysis project Ga0209530, IMG submission 187987) | Forest soil microbial communities from Thunder Bay, Ontario, Canada - Black Spruce, Ontario site 2_A8_Ref_O1 (SPAdes) (version 2) | ecosystem: Environmental > Terrestrial > Soil > Boreal...
GTGTCCAAGTCGGTGGCCCGCGGCGGCGGCCGGACCTCCTACCGGGGCCTGGTCAACGTGCAGGAGGGCGCCGAGCACTCCAAGTCGACGGTGAAGTGCGACGCACTGCTGGTCGACACGGTGAGCCGGTCGGACACGTACCCGTACGTGGACATCCGGGAAGACGACGTGGAGATGGGCCACGAGGCCACGGTCTCCAAGATTTCCGAGGAACAGCTGTTCTACCTCATGAGCCGCGGCATGACCGAAGACGAGGCGATGGCCACCATCGTCCGCGGCTTCGTCGAGCCCATCGCGCGCGAGCTGCCGATGGAGTACGCGATCGAGCTGAACCGGCTGATCGAGCTTCAGATGGAGGGGGCGGTCGGCTGATGTCGGCTGGACTGGCGGGAGCGATCGAGACCGCTCCCGTAACAAGGCTGCACGAGCAGCAGTCGTACGATCCGGCGGACTTCGGCGTGCCGGGCGGCCGCGAGGAGCAGTGGCGGTTCACCCCGCTGCGGCGCCTGCGCGGCCTGCACGCCGATGCCCCGCCCGGGGCCGCACAGGTGTCCGTGGAAATCGGCCTGGCTCCCGAGCTCACCGCCGAATTCGTAAAACGGGCTGTGGTGCTCGGCACCTCGGCCTTCATCCCGTCCGACCGGGTAAGCGCGCGCGCCTACTCGCTGTTCGGTGAGGCGACCGTGATCGAGGTGCCGGCCGAGGCAGAGGCCTCGGCGCCCACGATCATCACGCTCACCGGCTCCGACGCAGGCGTGGCGTCCTATGGTCACACGATCATCAGGGCCGGGCACCTGTCGCGGGCGGTCGTGGTGCTCGACCACCGGGGCAGCGCCGCGTACGCGGACAACGTCGAGCTGATCGTCGGTGACGGCGCCTCCCTGTCGGTGGTCAGCCTGCAGGACTGGGCGTCGGACGCGGTGCACCTGTCGCATCACCACGCCACGCTCGGCCGGGACGCTTCCCTGACGCACACCGCCGTGTCGCTTGGCGGCTCGGTGGTGCGGCTGGCGCCGTCGGTCCGGTACACCGGGCCCGGCGGGGACGCGGTACTGAACGGCATGTACTTCGCGGACGCCGGCCAGCACCTGGAGCACCGGCTCTTCGTGGACCACGACGTGCCGAACTGCCGCAGCAGGGTCAGCTACAAGGGCGCCCTGCAGGGCCAGGACGCGCACGCGGTATGGATCGGCGATGTGCTGATCCGGCCCGAGGCGGTCGGCACCGACACCTATGAGTACAACCGGAACCTGGTGCTGACCGACGGCACCCGGGTGGACTCGGTGCCGAACCTGGAGATCCTGACCGGTGAGATCACCGGTGCCGGGCACGCCAGCGCGAGCGGGCGGCTCGAGGATCACCACCTGTTTTACCTGATGGCCCGCGGCATCCCGTTCGACGAGGCGCGCCGGCTGGTCATCCGCGGGTTCTTCGGGCAGCAGATCGCCATGATCGAGGTGCCTGAGATCCGGACAAGGATCACTGACGCTATCGAGAGGGAACTGGCGTGAGCGAGGCGGTGTTCATCAAGGTTGCACCACTGGCGGAGATTCCCGCCGAGGGCGCGGCCGGTTTCGAGATTGACGGAGAGCCGGTCTGCCTGATCCGCACCGGCGGGGAGATCTACGCGATGCGGGACGTGTGCTCGCACGCCGAGGTCCCGCTGTCCGAGGGCGAGGTCTACGACCACACGGTGGAGTGCTGGCTGCACGGATCCTGCTTCGATGTGCGCACCGGCGCTCCCACCGGGCCGCCCGCCAGCGAGCCGGTTCCCGTTTATCCAGTAAAGATCGACGGCGACGATGTCTACGTCGCCATTTCAAAGGAGTCATGACGTGTCCACCCTGGAGATCCGCGACCTGCACGTCAGCGTGGAAGTCGCTGCTGGCTCAGCCGGCGCGGCCGGCGGGGCCGGTGTCCAGCGAGAGATCCTGCGCGGCGTGAACCTGACGGTCGCCGCGGGGGAGACCCACGCGATCATGGGCCCGAACGGCTCGGGCAAGTCCACGCTCGCCTACGCGATCGCCGGGCACCCGAAGTACACGGTCACCTCGGGCACGGTCACCCTGGACGGGGAGGACCTGCTGGCGATGAGCGTGGACGCACGCGCCCGGGCCGGCCTGTTCCTCGCCATGCAGTACCCGGTCGAGGTGCCCGGTGTCACCGTGTCGAACTTCCTGCGCACCGCGGTCACCGCGGTCCGCGGCGAGGCGCCGAAGCTGCGTGAGTTCATCAAGGAGATGAAGTCTGCGATGGCGGCCCTGTCGATGGACCCGGCTTTCGCCGAGCGCAACCTCAACGAGGGCTTCTCCGGCGGCGAGAAGAAGCGGCACGAGATCCTGCAGCTGGAGATGCTGAACCCGAAGATCGCGATCCTCGACGAGACCGACTCGGGGCTCGACATCGACGCGCTGAAGGTCGTGTCGGAGGGGGTCAACCGGTTCCGTCAGGTTCCTGGTCACGGCGTGCTGCTGATCACCCACTACACCCGGATCCTGCGCTACGTGAAGCCCGACTTCGTGCATGTCTTCGTGGCCGGCCAGATCGTCGCGGAGGGTGGCTCCGAGCTGGCCGAACTGCTGGAGAACGAGGGCTACGAGAAGTTCCTTGGAGCTGGTGTGCCGGCATGACCTTCGATCCCGAGGTTGTCCGCAAGGACTTCCCGATCCTGAGCCGGACGGTGCGCAACGGGGCGCCGCTGGTGTACCTGGACTCCGGCGCGACCTCGCAGAAGCCGCGCCAGGTACTGGACGCGGTGCGCGATGCGTACGAGCTGCACAATGCCGCCGCGCACCGTGGTACGCACCTGCTCGGCGAGGAAGCCACCGACCTGTACGAGGGTGCCAGGACGAAGGTTGCCGCGTTCATCGGGGCCTCCTCGCCGGACGAGGTGGTGTTCGTCAAGAACGCCACCGAGGCGATCAACCTGGTCGCCTACTCGATGTCGAATTCCTCCGCGCTGGGCGGGCCGGACCGGTTCCGGGTGCTGCCCGGTGACGAGATCCTGATCACCGAGCTTGAGCATCATGCGAACCTGGTGCCATGGCAGCAGCTGTGCGAGCGGACCGGCGCGACGCTGCGCTGGCTCGGCGTCACCCCGGATGGCCGAATCGACCTGTCTGACCTGGACTCGAAGATCACCGGGCGGACCAAGCTGGTTGCGATCGCGCACCAGTCGAACGTGACCGGTGCCGTCGTCGACCTGGCACCGGTCGTCGCGGCGGCTCATGCCAAAGGCGCGCTGGTGCTCGCCGACGCGGCGCAGTCCGTGCCCCATCAGCCGGTGGATGTGGCGGCGCTCGGCGTGGACTTCCTCGTCTTCTCCGGGCACAAGATGCTTGGCCCCTACGGGGTCGGCGTGCTGTACGGGCGGAGTGAGCTGCTGGCGGAGATGCCGCCGTTCCTCACCGGCGGGTCGATGATCGAAGTGGTGCGGATGGAAGGCACCACCTTCCTGCCGCCGCCGCAGCGGTTCGAGCCTGGCGTGCCGTTCATCGCTGAAGCGGCCGGTCTCGGTGCGGCTGTTGACTACCTGTCCGCGCTGGGCATGGCGAACGTGGCGGCCCACGAGGAACTGCTTACCGCCGCCGCCCTGGACGCGCTTGGCTCGATTGATGGCGTGCGGATTGTCGGCCCGGTCACTACCGAGGCCCGCGGCGGCGCGGTGTCGTTCGAGGTGGAAGACGTGCACCCGCATGATGTGGGTCAGGTCCTTGACGAGCTCGGAATCGCGGTGCGGACCGGGCATCACTGCGCCTGGCCACTTCACCGCGCGTTCGGCGTGCAGGCCAGCACCAGGGCCAGCTTCTATGTGTACAACACCCTCGCCGAGGTAGAAGCCCTGGCGGAAGGTATCCGGCACGCTCAGCGTTTCTTCAACTGAAGGTTTCTTCAACTGAAGGTTTCTTCAACTGAAGGTTTCTTTAGCTAGAGTTTTGGCCCGCGGAGGGAGGAACGAGATGCAGCTTGAGTCGATGTACCAGGAGATCATCCTGGACCACTACCGGCACCCCCATCACCGGGGCCTTCGGGACCCGTTTGACGCCGAGGTGCATCACGTCAACCCGGTATGCGGGGACGAGGTGACCCTGCGGGTTGTCCTGAAAACTGTGCCTTCTGGAGACAAGGGGGCAGGCCAGCCGGTAGTCGAGGACGTCTCCTATGACTCGCTCGGCTGCTCGATCAGCCAGGCCAGCGCCTCGGTGCTGGCGGACCTGGTGATCGGCAAGCCGGTCGACGAGGCGATGCGGATCAACCAGGCATTCCTTGAGCTGATGCAGTCCCGCGGCTCGATTGAGCCCGATGAGGACGTGCTTGAGGACGCGGTGGCGTTCGCAGGGGTGTCGAAGTACCCGGCCAGGGTCAAGTGCGCCCTGCTCGGCTGGATGGCCTGGAAAGACGCGACGGCCCGAGCGCTGGAGGCAGCGTCCTCACTGAATGCAGCGTCCTCACTGAATGCAGCGTCGTCACTGAATGGAGCAGCGCATGACTGAACATGACGTAGTGGCAGACGCCCCGGCGGTGCAGGAGCACGAGGACGTGTTCGAGGCGATGCGCGACGTGCTCGACCCCGAGCTCGGCATCAACGTCGTCGACCTCGGCCTGGTGTACGGCGTGAGCGTCGACGCGGACCGGATCGCCACCATCGACATGACGCTGACCAGCGCCGCCTGCCCGCTGACCGACGTGATCGAGGATCAGGCCCGCGAGGCACTCGAGGGTGTTGTCGCGGACTTCCGCATCAACTGGGTCTGGATGCCCCCGTGGGGTCCCGAGAGCATCACCGACGACGGTCGCGAGCAGCTCCGCGCGCTGGGTTTCAACATCTAGCAGCTTGCCTTATAGGCCGCGGCGGCGCGGGGATGTAACGTGCGGGTATGGACATCGGGAGTGTTTCGGCTGGGGAGCTTGCGCGGGCAATACGCGAGCGGGAGGTTTCCAGCCGGGAGCTGCTCGAGGAGCTGCTGGGCCGGGCGGAGCGGGTTAATCCGGCGCTGAACGCGATCGTCGCGTGGGATGTGGACCGGGCGCGGGCGGCGGCGGCCGCGGCGGATGAGGTTACCGCGACGGGGGAGCCGCTCGGGGCGCTGCACGGGGTGCCGATGACGGTCAAGGACACGTACGAGACCGAGGGCCTGGTCACCACGGCCGGGGCGCCTGAGCTTGCTCAGTACGTCCCGCAGGCCGACGCGGTTGTGGTCGCGCGGCTGAAGGCGGCGGGGGCGATCATCTTCGGGAAGACGAACTCGCCGCTGTACGCGGGGGACTGGCAGACCTACAACGACGTATACGGGCGTACCAACAACCCGTGGGACGTCACGCGCACCGTGGGCGGGTCCTCCGGCGGTGCGGCCGCCGCGGTCGCTGCGGGCCTCACGCCGCTGGAGTTCGGCAGCGACATCGGCGGATCCATCCGCATCCCGGCGCATTACAACGGCGTGTTCGGTCTCAAGCCTTCCTGGGGCATTGTGCCGCTGCGCGGTCATATTCCCGGCCCGCCAGGGAGCCTGGTCGATCCGGACATTGGTGTCGCCGGGCCGATTGCGCGCAGCGTAGCGGATCTGAAGCTCGCGCTGGGCCTGGTGGCGGGCCCGCTTCCGCAGGAGGCGGCGGGCTGGCGGCTCGAGCTCGATCCGGGTCCGGCGCTGCATGACGTCGCCGGACTCCGCGTTGCCACGGTGTTCGGTGACGGAGCAGACGTCGCGCCGATCTCGGCCGAGGTCCGTGCGAACCTGGACTCGCTTGCGGCCCGGCTCGCCGATGCCGGCGCCCGGGTAGATGCGGTCGCGCTGCCCGTGCCGCTTGCCGATGGCCTGGATGTGTGGCGTGAGATCGCGGCGCCGGTCCTCGGCGCCGGGCTGCCCGAGCACATCTATGCCGAGTTCGCGGCCCTGGAGAACGTCCCAGGTGACAGCCCGGCGCTGCGTACCGGACGGGCCTTTGCCAGCAGGTTCCGATCGGTCATCGTCGCCACCCAGCTGCGCGAGCTGCAGCGTGCCGCCTGGGCAAGGTTCTTCGAGCAGTACGACGTGGTGCTGGCGCCGGTGATGCCGACCGTGGCGTTCCCGCACGACACCGAACGGCCGCTCGGCGAGCGGACGATCGACGTTGACGGAACCGCCGTGCCGCACGAAGCCGCGGCCACCTGGTGCTGCGCACTAGGCGGCGTGCTACTGCCAATCGTGACGATCCCCACCGGTCTGAGCAGAACGGGCCTGCCGGTAGGCGTGCAGGTCATCGGGCCGTTCCTGTCCGACCTGCGGCTGCTGCGGATCGCCGAGGTGCTGGCCCTCGCCGCCGGCGTGAGCTTCACCCCGCCCCCTGCGCAAGGCTAACTTATGCGACACTCCGCATTCATGCCATCACTATGAGTTAGATCTCGCTAGCATGCCCCTGTCGGGTTACGGCAGTCTGGGGGCAGGCAATGACGGATACGAGCACACTAGGCACGACCTCGCCGCCGGATACCGCTGTGCCGGATGCTCCGGTGCTTGGCCGCTGGGACCGGCGAGCCCGGCTGCGGCTCGTGCCGGTGCTCCGCCCGCACTGGCAGTTCGGCCTCGTGCTGGTGGCAGCGGCTGCCCTGCGGCTGATCGTCATCCTCGGCTATCCGCCGGTCCTGTGGTTCAACGACTCCTACAACTACCTCATCGACGCCGTGGCGCTCACCCCGGATCTCGTCCGTCCGGACGGCTACCCGTTCCTGCTCGCCCTGGCGCACAGCCTCACCCTGGTCAGCGTGCTGCAGGCGCTGATGGGCGTCGGCATGGGCACGGCGATCTACGCGGTGCTGCGTCATCGCGGCCTGCCGTGGCAGGTCGCCGTGCTGCCCGCCCTGCCCGTGTTGTTCGACGTCTTCGAACTGCACCTGGAGCACATGATCGCCGCGGATACGCTGTTCACCTTCCTGGTGACCATGGCCCTGGTGATCTGCTGCTGGTCAGACCGGCCGCCGGTCGCGGCGGTGGCGGGGGCCGGCCTGCTCATCGGCTACGCGACACTCGTCAGGTCGGTGGGCGAGCCGCTGCTGGCGGTGTTCGTGCTCGGCATGCTTGCCCGCCGGGCGGGCTGGCAGCGGATGGCCGCCCTCATCGTGGCTGCGGTGGTCCCGGTCGCGGCCTACGCGGTCTGGTTCCACTCCTTCGAGGGCAAGTACGCGCTGACCGAGGCCTCCGGAGACTTCCTGTACAGCCGGGTCAGCACCTTCGCCGAGTGCAAGGCGATGGACCCGCCCGCCAGCCTGCGCGTGCTGTGTGACCCTACGCCACCGTCGGCCCGCCCGCCCGCGGAGGAGTACCTGTGGGCGGACTATGAGGACATGCCGTACGCGGACCAGCCCACTCCGCTGGCCGCGCTGACGGGGAACAACAACGAGTACCGCTTTACCAAGAAGATCGACAGCCTGACCATGCGGTTCGCCGAGCGTGCCATCCTCGCCCAGCCCCTCGCCTACCTGCGGGTAGTGGCGGACGACACCCTGCACACCTTCGGCTGGGCCCGCCAGCCCGATCCGCATGACTACACGGGGAACGGCCCGGACTTCCGCTTCGTGTCCCAGTCAGCGCTCGACTCGCAAGTCCCCTGGTGGACAGGCAACGTTCCCGGTGATGTCCAGGCCGTCCAGATGTACCAGGCGCGGCGGGACTTCGGGGGTGCGAGACTGGGGGACACCCGGACCGTCCAGCCGTGGGCCAGGCTCATCCAGCGGTACCAGGGCTTCGGGTACCTGCCAGGCACGCTGCTCGGCCTGATCGTCATCGTCGGCGGAGCCGGACTGCTGGCCCGCCGTCGCCGCTGGGGCGGCGTGGCCCTGCTGCCCTGGCTGACCGGGGTACTGCTGATCGTGCTGCCGCCGATGACAGCGGGTTTCAGCTACCGGTACGTTCTCGCCGCGGTTCCGGCCGCCTGCCTGGCCTTCGGCCTGACCTTCGCCCTGCAGCCAGGCGATGGCGGACGTCGGGTCCTGACCTGGGCGCCCATCAGCACACACCTGACGGAACATGCGCTGCTGAAAGCACGTCGACGGCCAAAGGAGCTGTTATCGTTCGAAACTGATTTCACGACATGCAAAAATTTGCAGCTCATGAAATCGAAATCGAATCCGGCAGTCTATGGGAGCCCGCGACTGACCCGCTGACTCGCCGGATCCGTCGCTGCCCCCCCGGCGACCTGGGCTAGCGGCGGGGGCGAAGGCCGTCCATGAGCAGGTCGAGCAGGCGGCTGGCCTGTTCCGGGGCGGTGGAGGCGAGGGTGACGCCGCTGAGGCTGGCCAGGGCGTCCTCCGGCGCGACGTCTGACCGCAGCAGGCCGGCTGCCGCTCCGGCCCGCAGCAGCGTCGACACCGCGGTGGTGAGCCGGGTGCGGCTCTCCGAGAACGGGTCGCCACCGGAGGCGATGACCGCGCGCAGCGCGTCGCTCATGCCGCGCTTGGTGCTCATGTAGCCGGTGAAACTGTCCATCCAGGTACGCAGAGCCTGATCCGGCGGCCTGTCCCGCAAGAGGTCATCGACTGAATCGCAGAGCCGGGCGAGCTCGCTGCGGTAGGCGGCGTCGACGAGGGCCTCGCGGGTGGGGAAATGGCGGTAGAGGGTGCCGATGCCGACACCCGCCTCCTTCGCGATCGCGTCGAGCGTGACATCCGGCCCGTCCTGCGAGAACGCACGGGCGGCGATCTCGAGCAGCCGGTCCCGGTTGCGCCGCGCGTCGGCCCGCAGCGGTCGTGCGGCTTCCACACCTGCGGGTTCCAAAAAGTCCCTCCGGGAACGGGAACGAAACGGAGCCTCCTCCGGTTATCCTGAAACGAGACCGGAGAACCCTCCGGTTAGAGTCTATCAAGGCGGGACACGTCATGATCTCTTCGATTACCACCCCCTTCGGTGCCCAGTCGACCGCCGCCGAGGTGATCGCCGGAATCGACCTGACCGGCCGCCGCGCCATTGTCACGGGCGGTGCGTCAGGTATCGGCATCGAGACGGCACGCGCCCTGGCCGGCGCGGGTGCCGAGGTAACCCTGGCCGTCCGCAACACCGAGGCAGGCGAGCGTACCGCAGCGGACATCATCGGCAGCACCGGCAGCAAGCAGGTTCTCGTCGCCCCGCTCGACCTGGCCGATCAGGCGTCGGTCGCCGCGCTCGTCGCGGGCTGGGACGGTCCGCTGCACATCCTGGTCAACAACGCCGGCATCATGGCGTCGCCGCTGATGCGCACGCCGCAAGGCTGGGAGATGCAGTTCGCGACGAACCACCTCGGCCACTTCGCCCTGGCTACCGGGCTGCACCATGCCCTGGCCGTCGCCGGCGGAGCACGCGTCGTGTCGGTCAGCTCGAGCGCGCATCACCGCTCGCCTGTCGTCTTCGACGACATCCACTTCGAGCACCGAGCCTACGAGCCGTTCTTGGCCTACGGGCAGTCCAAGACGGCCAACGTGCTGTTCGGTGTCGAGGCGACCAAGCGGTGGGCCAGCGACGGCATCACGGTCAACGCGCTGATGCCTGGCGGCATCCGCACGAACCTGCAGCGGTACGTTCCAGATGAGGAACTCGAGCGCATGCGCGTGGCGGCGGGCGTGACCGGCACGATGTGGAAGACGCCGGAGCAGGGGGCGGCCACGTCCATCCTGGTCGCCACGTCACCGCTGCTCGAGGGTGTCGGCGGCCGCTACTTCGAGGACTGCAACGAGGCCGAGGTCGGCAAGCTCAGCGCCAGGAACGGAGTTGCCGAGTTCGCCCTGGATCCGGACGCTGCCGCCAGGCTGTGGCAAATCTCCGTTAGTACGCTGGCCCGCTAGCCCTGGATGTAGAACGGCTCGGCGGTGGCGGCGATCCACTCGTCTACCTGGTCGGGCTCACCCTCACCGGGGAACGTGACGTCGATGGGGAACTGGTGCGGCACGGCCGCCGCGGCCCGCTCGATCGCCTTGATCACGGCGTGATGCGCCGCGGGACTCGCCGGGTCGCGCAGTGCCACGGAGATGACCAGCCCCTCGCCGTGGCCGGGAACTGACAGCCACGCCCGGGAGGCCTGCCGCACCGCGGCGACCGAGCGGAGGCTGTCGCGTACCACGCCGAGCAGGTCCACCGGGTCGGCCGGCGGATGCCCCACCAGCACCTGGCCACTCACTGAGGCGGCGCTGGCTGGGGCTGCACTGGCCGAGTCGGCACTGACCGAGGCGGCGAGGTAGCTGACACAATCGGGATAGATCGGCACGCTGGCTTCGGCGCCCGGGTTCAGTGCGATGCCCAGCCCGGGCGGCAGGCGGCGGGCCAGTTCCCCGGCGGGTACCACGATGTGCGGGACGACGTTAGGCTGGGCCAGGGTCGGCGCTGGGCCGCCCGCGGGCCAGGCCGCTAGCCGCGCCGCGGATGTGAACGCGGGGACGAACTCGGCACCAAGGTAGGTGACGGTGGGCAGGTGCACCGCCGAGCCGTCGGTCACCGGGCCGTCGCCGTCGGGCAGCGGCAGCCACAGCCGGCCTCGGCGCAGCTCGTCCAGCAGGTCGTTCACCCGGTCATGGTCCTTGACCGCCACGGCGAGCGCGTCCTCGACGACGGCCGAGTCGGCGCGGTCCGCCGCGGAATCCAGGGCACCCGGCGGGCCCCAGGCGAGGGCGCCGGGACGGACGAACGTACCGCCGTGTGCCATAGCCGGCGTAGGGTCAGCCGGAATCCTCGGTGAAGTCATGCGGAGTCCCCCTGTCGCGATGTGGCCAGTGCGTTAATAATACGGAAAGTAAACAGGCTTAGGCGGTGCGTAGTGAAGAATCCTGCCGCAGGCGGCGGGCGCTGGGTAGACGTGGCCCCGGAGCGTTTCGCCACGTGGGTGCACGAATTCGGACAACGGCACGGCGGTGCGGGCCCGGTCAGCCGCGATGACGGTGCCGCCACGGTCACCTTCAGCGCCGGCGACGGCTCGATAGCGGAATGTCACCCGCCCTTCCCGCCGTTGCCGGTCCTGCCCCCGGACCCGGCCACGTGGCCGGAAACGCTAGCGGCGCACGCCGCCGCGCCGCGGACGGTCGGCGTCCTGCTCGTCCGCCTCGGCGGCTATGCCATCGGCGTCTTCGCGGGCGCGCCGCCTGGGCTGGTCAGCTCCAAGGCCGGCAGCAGGCCGGTGCACGGCCGCAGCGCTGCGGGCGGCTGGTCCCAGCACCGGTTCGCCCGGCGGCGGGAGAAGCAGGTCAGCGAGGCGATCAGCGCCACCGCCGACCACGCACTCGCCATCCTGAAGCCGGCCGCACCGGAGGCGATCGTGCTCGGCGGCGACCGCAGGGCGGTGGCGGCGCTGCGGGAGGACCCGCGCCTGGTGCCCTACCTGGACCGTGCCTCGGACAGGTTCCTCACCGTGCCCGACCCGCGGCTTGCCGTCCTGCGGGAGACACCGCGCGCCTTCCAGGCCATCAGGATCCGGCTGGTGGAAACCTAGCGCCCGGACAGCGTAAACTAAATCCCGTGCTGCTCATGACGGACTAAAGGACACGCCATCAGGGGCCCTGCTTGCCCGGGGAAACCCCGTACCCCATGGGTCTGTCCGTTTCCGTCCGTTTCTGGAGAGCAAGTATCATGATCGTGGCAACTGACATCGAACTGCGTGCTGGCGCGCGTCTGCTCCTTGAGAGCGCATCGTTCCAGGTCGCGCCGGGGGACCGGATCGGCCTGGTCGGCCGCAACGGGGCCGGCAAGACGACGCTGTGCAAGGTCCTGGCGGGAGAGGGCCAGCCGGCCGCCGGCTCGGTCCGCCGCTCCGGCAGCGTCGGCTACCTGCCGCAGGACCCGCGCACCGGCGACCTGGACATCCTCGCGATCGACCGGGTACTGTCCGCCCGCGGCCTGGACATCATCCGCAAGGAGCTTCGCCAGGCCGAGGCGCAGATGTCCAACGAGACCAACAAGGCCAAGGCCGAGGCCGCCATCAAGCGGTACGGCAACCTCACGGACCGCCTCGCCGTGCTCGGCGGTTACGCGGCCGAATCCCAGGCGGCGGCGCTGACCGCCAGCCTCGGCCTGCCCGACCGGGTGCTGCAACAGCCGCTGGGGACGCTGTCCGGCGGCCAGCGCCGGCGGGTGGAGCTGGCCAGGATCCTGTTCGGTGCCGGCAGCGACGAGGTGGGCGCCGCCGACGCGCAGACCATGCTGCTTGACGAGCCGACGAACCACCTGGACGCGGACTCGATCGCCTGGCTCCGCGATCACCTCAAGAGCTACCGCGGCGGCCTGATCGTGATCAGCCACGATGTCGACCTGCTGGCCGACGTGGTGAACAAGGTGTACTACCTCGACGCGAACCGCACCGTGCTCGACATGTACAACCTGGGCTGGAAGGCGTACCTGACCCAGCGGGAGACCGACGAGCGCCGCCGCAAGCGGGAGATGGTCAACGCGGGCCGCCAGGCGAGCGCGCTGATGGCGCAGGCCGACAAGATGCGCGCCAAGGCGACGAAGGCGCAGGCAGCGAAGAACATGCAGCGTCGCGCGGAGCGGATGCTGGCCGGCGTGCAGGCCGAGCGGCAGGCGGACCGGGTGGCGAAGCTGCGCTTCCCGACGCCGGTACCGTGCGGGAAGACCCCGCTCACCGCCGAGGGCCTGTCCAAGTCCTACGGCTCCCTCGAGGTGTTCACCGATGTGGATGTCGCCGTGGACCGGGGGAGCCGGGTGGTGATCCTCGGCCTGAACGGTGCCGGAAAAACTACCCTGCTAAGGCTACTCGGCAGTATTGAGACGCCCGATACCGGAAAAGTCACGCCCGGGCATGGCCTAAGGCTCGGATATTACGCCCAGGAGCATGAGACGCTGCAAACTGAGCGGACTCTTGTTGAGCACATGCGTACCGCGGCGCCGGATCTTACCGATACGGAGCACCGCAAGGTTCTCGGGTCATTCCTGTTCTCCGGTGATGATGCGGAAAAGCCGGCCGGCGTTCTTTCCGGTGGCGAGAAGACCAGGCTCGCACTCGCTCTTCTGGTGGTTTCCGGGGCGAACGTGCTATTGCTGGACGAACCGACTAACAACCTGGACCCGGCCAGCCGCGAGGAAGTCCTGGCCGCGCTGCGCGGGTACAAGGGCGCGATCGTCCTGGTGACGCACGATGAGGGTGCGGTTGAGGCGCTTTCACCGGAACGGGTTATCGTGCTGCCTGAAGGCACCGAAGACGCCTGGAGTGCGGATTTTGCGGATCTGGTAGCGCTCGCATAGCTCTGGCACATAAAGATACGCAATCAATTGCAGCAATCTGGGTGGCCAATCTCGCAGCCATGCGTGATCATTGCGGAGGGGAGGTTAATGCAATGGTGGCACCAGTTAACGGGAGGTACATGTGGCCCAGGCTATCAAGAAGGGTACGCGCGTTATCGGCGTAGATCGCACCAGGCTAGGGACGGTTCTCGGGAAGAGATACGACTCTGGTGAGAGCATTCGCTCTCTTGCGGCCTCGACCGGACGCTCGTACGGCTTCGTGCACCGGTTGCTGCGCGAGGCAGGTGTGGAACTGCGGCGGCGCGGAGGAGCTACCCGCAGCCACGCCCCCGTCGCTGGCGCCGGCCGCGGACGCACGACCCGCGCGACCCGCGGTGCGGCGAGAGGACAGCACGCGACAGAGACGGGCTGACAGGTGAGCCGGCCTTGCGCGAAAGAGCGCTAAGGAACCCCGCCCGGCACCTCACCGGTTTCGCCGAAAGCTGACATGCTTAAGCCCGCAAAGGGAACGAATCCCCCGCCGGAGAGGTTTCCCAGAACGTGTACTCACGGGGCAACATAGCCATGGTGAGGGGCTTCCGGATGGACCCCTCCATCACCAAGCAGAAGCTCAAGCCGGGCACGGTCAAGCGCATCGCCGCCTACGCCAGGCCCTACCGCTGGCTGCTGGTGGCTTTCCTGCTGGCCACGTCGGTGGACGCCGTCATCACGGTCGTGAACCCGCTGCTGCTGCGGGAGGTTATCGACCAGGGCATCCTGGCGAAGAAAGACGCGGTCGTGGTCACCCTCGCGGTCGTCGTCGCCAGCGTCGCGCTGTTCGACGCCCTGCTCGGCTTCGCCATCCGCTGGTTCTCCGCGCGCATCGGAGAGGGCCTCATCTACGACCTGCGCACGCAGGTGTACAGCCATGTGCAGAAGCAGCCGATCGCGTTCTTCACCCGGGCGCAGACCGGCTCGCTGGTCAGCCGCCTTGACGGGGACGTGGTGGGCGCCCAGCAGGCCATCACCAGCACGCTGTCCGGTGTGGTGTCGAACATCCTGAGCCTCATCGTCATCCTGATCACGCTGTTCTACCTGTCCTGGCTGGTGAGCGTCATCGGGCTGGTGCTGATCCCGCTGTTCATCCTGCCCGCCAAGCTGGTCGGCCGCCGGATGCAGCGGCTGACGCGGGAGAGCATGCAGCTGAACGCCGAGATGGGCTCGACGATGACCGAGCGCTTCAACGTGGCCGGCGCGATGCTGGTGAAGCTGTTCGGCCGCCCTGACGACGAGTCAGCGGAGTTCGCGGCGAAGGCACTGAAGGTCCGCGACATCGGCGTCGTCACCGCGATGTACGGGCAGGTCTTCTTCGTCGCGCTCACCATGCTGACCTCGATCATCACGTCCGTCGTCTACGGTGTCGGCGGCACCCTGGTGATCCACGGCACGTTCCAGATCGGCACCCTGGTCGCGCTGACGGCCCTGCTCGCGCGGGTCTACGGCCCGATCGCCTCGCTGACCAACGTGCAGATCAACGTGATGACCGCGCTGGTCAGCTTCGACCGGGTCTTCGAGGTGCTCGACCTGAAGCCGCTGATCGAGGAGAAGCCGGGGGCGGTGACCATGCCGCGCACCGAGAGCACCGGCGACGGCACCCTGTTTACCGAGTTTGGCGCACCCGACGTTACCTTCGACGACGTATCATTCCGCTACCCGCTGGCCAGCGAGGTCTCCCTGGCCAGCCTGGAGTCGATCGCGCTGCCCGCCCCCGAGCGCGCCGACGCGACGGCCGGGGTGCTGCACCAGGTGACGTTCCGCGCGCCGCCCGGCCAGCTCACCGCGCTGGTCGGCCCGTCCGGTGCGGGCAAGACGACGATCACCAGCCTGGTCGCCCGGCTGTATGACCCGGATGAGGGCGCGGTCCGCATCGGCGGCTTCGACCTGCGGGATGTCACGCTTGGCTCGCTGCACGATGTAGTGGGCGTGGTTACCCAGGACGCGCACCTGTTCCACGACACGATCCGGGCGAACCTGCTCTACGCGCGGCCGGGCGCGACCGAGCAGGAGGTGGTCGAGGCGTGCGAAGCGGCACAGATCTGGGGCCTGATCTCCGTGCTGCCCGACGGCCTGGACACGGTGGTGGGGGACCGCGGCTACCGGCTGTCGGGCGGGGAGAAGCAGCGGGTGGCGCTGGCCAGGCTGCTGCTCAAGGCCCCGTCCGTGGTGGTGCTCGACGAGGCGACCGCGCACCTGGACTCCGAGTCCGAGGCGGCGGTGCAGCGCGCGCTGAAGACGGCCCTGACCGGCCGCACGTCGCTGGTCATCGCGCACCGCCTGTCCACCGTGCGGGAGGCGGACCAGATCCTGGTCATCGACGCTGGCCGCGTCACTGAGCGTGGTACGCACGATGAGCTGCTCGCCGCCGGAGGCCTGTATGCGGAGCTCTATCAGACTCAGTTCGCCAGGCAGGAAATTAAATAGCACTATCAGAACGACAGTGGTATCACTGACCAGTGAATGCTGACGATCTGCAACTCAGGACGCTCACTTCCAGGGATTTCGACCAGCTTATCGAGCTGGATGAAATGGTCTTCCACGACCCGCCAACCTCCCCGGAGCTGCTTCCCCTCTACGCGGACCTGCAAGACCTGGGCCACGGGCGCGGCACCGGTGTCTTCGACGGCGCTGAGCTGGCCGGTGTGGGTACCATCAGCGGCTTCGAGATGTCCGTACCCGGAGGGATCCTGCCGCTGGCTGGCGTGCTGCTGATCGGGGTCAAGCCGACGCACCGCCGTCGCGGCGTGATGAGCCGGGTGATCCGGCATCAGCTGCGCACCCTGCACGAGCAGGGTCTTGAGCCGCTGGCGGGCCTGACCGCCTCCGAGTCGGTGATCTACGGCCGGTTCGGCTACGGCGTGGCGACCTACGGCGCCAGCTTCACCGTCCCCCGGCACCGTGCCGCGCTGCGCCCGGTCGCGGGTACTGGCGATGTCCGGATCAGGCTGGTGTCCACCGCGGACACCGTGCAGGTGTGCGAGGCGATCCACGCCCGCCAGGTGGGGAAGCGGGCCGGCATGCTGGTCAGGCCGGAGGTGTGGGGCCGGGTGTACGCCGCCGATCCCGACCAGTGGCGCGAGGGCAGGTCCGTGCTGCGCACGGTGCTGGCCGAGCGTGACGGCCAGGCGGTCGGCTTCGCCCGCTACCGAACCAGGAACGACTCGGGGCCCGATGGCAACGCTGGCTACACCGAGGTGCAGCAGCTGCACGCGGATGACACGGCGGGGTACGCCGCGCTCGCCGGGTACCTGCTGAGCATCGACCTGACCGCCGGCATCAAGCTCGCCCGGCAGCCGCTGGACTCGCCGCTCGTCCACCTGCTGGCCGACTTCCGTTCCGCTGGCATGCGGGTGATCGAAGGGCTGTACCTGCGGCTGGTCGACGTGGATCGTGCCCTCGCGGGCCGCACCTACACGGTGCCGGTGAACGTGGTGCTTGAGGTCTCCGACGGCGTGTGCCCGTGGAACGCGGGGCGCTGGCGGCTGGCAGGGGACGAGAAGGGCGCTACCTGCACGTGGACCGAGGACGCGGCCGAGCTGGCCCTGGACGTCCGCGAGCTCGCCTCGGCGTACCTGGGCGGGGCGACGCTACTGGCGCTGGCCGGTGCCGGGCAGGTCACCGAGCTGCGCCCCGGCGCGGTCGCCGACGCGTCCCGCGCGTTCGCCACGGACCTGGCCCCCTGGCTCCAGTTCGGCATCTAGCCGCAGCGCCCTTGCCTGGCGCTCTTGCCGCTCGTGACAAAATCAGCGGGTGCAGATCGTCATGCTTGGTCCGGTCGAGGTGGGCATGGAAGACGGCCGCCTGGCCGACGTGCCGGGCGCCCGGCTGCGGGGACTGCTGGTCGCCCTGGCGCTGCGGCCCGGCCAGGTGGTACCGAAGGCGTCGCTGGTGGACTGGCTCTGGGGGGAGTACCCGCCCGCTGATGCGGCGAATGCCCTGCAGCGCCTGGCCTCCCGGCTGCGGAAGGCGCTGCCGGACGGTGCGGTCGAGGGGCACCGGGACGGCTACCGGCTGATGGTGGAGCCGGACGCCGTGGACGCCGTGCGGTTCGAGCGCCTTGTCGGACAGGCCCGCGCGCAGGACGGTCCCCGGCGGGCGGGGCTGCTCCGCGAGGCCCTGGCACTGTGGCACGGTGCGGCCATGCAGGACGTCGGCTTGGAGGATAGCGCCGCATTTGACGCGGTGGTCACCAGGTTCGAGGGGCTGCGCCTGGATGCCATGGAGGATCGTTTCGAGGTGGAGGCAGGCCTCGGCGGCGGTGCGGAGCTGGTCACCGAGCTGACCGATCTGGTGGCGGCGCATCCGCTGCGGGAACGGCTTGCCGCCGCGCTGATGCGGGCTCTCGCCGCGGCGGGCCGCAGCACCGATGCGCTGCAGGTGTACCAGCGCACGAGAGAGGCCCTGGCGGATGCGCTGGGTGTCGACCCGTCACCGGAGCTGTCCGCATTGCACGTCGCGCTGCTGCGGGGCGAGCTGGGGCGGCGGGAGGAGATCCGCAAGACCAATCTGCATGCCGAGCTGACCAGCTTTGTCGGCAAGGACGCCGATGTCGCCGCGGTCCGCGAGCTCATCGCCGGACACCGGCTCATCACCCTGATCGGGCCGGGTGGCTCGGGGAAGACCAGGCTGGCCACGGAAACCGCGCGCACGCTGCTCGCCAGCCTCGGGGGGCACATCCTGCCGGACGGGGCCTGGCTGGTGGAGCTCGCGGCCATCGGCGGCGACGGCGATGTGGCACAGGCGACCCTTGACGGCCTCGGCCTGCGGGATACGCTGCTCGGCGATGCACCGCACGCGGAGCCGATTGACCGGCTTATCGCCGCGATCCGCGAGCGGGAGCTGCTGCTGATCCTGGACAACTGTGAGCACGTGATCGAGTCGGCGGCGGAGTTCGCCCATCGAGCACTCGGTGAGTGCCGGCGGCTGCGGATCCTGGCGACGAGCAGGGAACCGCTCGGCATCACCGGTGAGGCGCTGTGGCGGGTCGCGCCGCTGGCCCTGCCCTCTACCGGCGCCGGTCCCGGTGAGATCGAGTCTTCACCGGCTGTCCGGCTGCTGCGCGACAGAGCCAGCGCGGTGCGCGAGGACCTCACTCTCGATGCCCGCACGTCGGTGACCATGGCGCGCGTCTCCTGGGCGCTGGACGGGATGCCGCTGGCGATCGAACTGGCCGCGGCCAGGTTGCGCACCATGTCCCTTGACCAGCTTGCCAGCCGGCTCGACGACCGGTTCCGCCTGCTGACCGGCGGCAGCCGGACCGCGCTGCCGCGGCACCGGACGCTGCGCGCGGTGATCGACTGGAGCTGGGAGCTGCTCAGTGACGCCGAGCGGATGGTCCTGTGCAGGCTTTCGGTGTTCTCGGGCGGGGCGAGCCTGGAAGGGGCCGAGCGGGTCTGTGCGGGAGCCGGGGAAGAGGTGCTCGACCTGCTGACCGCGCTGGCCGAGAAGTCGCTGCTGGTCACCGAGGATGACCGGGCGCCGCGCTACCGGATGCTCGGCACGATCAGGGAGTACGCGGCCGATCGGCTCGCCGAGGCGGGGGAGACGGATTCCGCTCGCCGCGCGCACCTCGCCTATGTCACCGAGCTCGCGGAAACCGCGGAGCCGCACCTTCGCCGCGCCGAGCAGCTGGAATGGCTTGCCGCGCTCGAGGCCGAGCACGACAACATCGGTGCCGCGATGCGCGGTGCGATCGCGGCCGGAGAGGCGGACGGGGCCATGCGGCTCGCGGCGGGCGCTGGCATGTACTGGTGGCTCGGCGGGCACAAGGCCGAAGGCAGCGAGCTGATCACGGCGGCCGCTGCCATTCCCGGCGAGGTGGCCGATGAAATCCGGGCCATGGTGTACGCGCTTGTCGTGGCGTTCCTGACCTCCGGCCGGGGCGACGAGCACCAGGTGGCGGACTGGATCCACCAGGCATACCGGTACAGCCAGCGCAGTCAGCACGGCAGCCCGCTGCTGGCGCTGGTGGCCCCGCTGGAACGCATGCTGCAGGCGCCAGGCAGCGCAGCCCTCCCCGCGTGGGAATCAGTGCTCGACAGCGAGGACCCCTGGGTGCGAGCGCTGGGCCGGCTGCAGCTCGGGAAGATGCGGATCATGCTCGGCCAGGGCGGGCGCGATGCGGACACGTATCTGGAGGGCGCGCTCGCCGAGTTCCGCGTGATCGGCGAACGGTGGGGAATCTCGTTCGCCCTGACCGAGCTGGCGAACTGGATCGCCGTCCGCGGTGAGTTCGCCGATGCGTGCGAATACTACGAGCAGGCGATCGCGGTCGTCATCGAAGTCGGTGCCATCGAGGATGTCATCCAGATGCGGTCGCTGCAGGCGCAGCTGTACTGGCTGCTGGGCGACAAGGCCTCCAGTGCGGCTGCCATAGCCGAGGCGCAACGGTGGGCGGAACGGGTCATCTGGCCGGACGCGCTGGCCGAGCTCGCCCTGTCAAAGGCAGAACTCGCCCGTTGGGCTGGCAACGCCGAGGAGGCGCGAAAGCAGCTCGGCATCGCGACGGCCATGCTGGGCAACGACGCGGAACAGGCGGGCATTCGCGCGATGAGACACGACCTGCTCGGCTACCTTACCGACGACCTCGACGAGGCCGGGGCGCACCGCGCGGCGGCCTGCGAGGCGGCGGCCGAGGCGGGGCACGCGCCCCTGATCGCCAAGGTAATCGTCGGGGTCGCGGACCTGGCGTTGCGCCGCGGCCAGTACGAGCAGGCCGCACGGCTGCTCGCGGCGAGCACCGGCGTGCGCGGGCTGCCGGATCGCTCGCTCCCGGACGCCGCCCGGATCGAGCAGGCCGCACGGCATCGCCTCGGCGAAGCGGGCTTCACCGAGGCGATGCGGGAGGGGGCGCAGGCGGGCTGGCGTGAGCTGGCCCAAGCTACGCTCGCTTGCTGAACGTGACACGCGACCACAGGTACCCGACCAGGGCGATCCCGGCGCACCAGCCGAGAGCGGCGGCCACGTTTTGGGCCAGCGGGGCGCCGCCCGACGGATGGCCGTCGAGCAGACCGCGCAGCGATTCGGTAATCGGCGTGAAGGGCTGGTACTCCGCGAACTGCCTGAAACCCTGCCCCATCTTCGCGGCCGGCACGATCGCGCTGCTCAGGAAGGGCAGCAGGATCAGCGGCACGGTGCCCATGCCTGCCGATTCCGGGGTTTTCGCGGCGATGCCCACCGCGACGGTGAGCCAGGCGGCCGCGAACGCGGTCGCCGCGATGATGCCGATCGCGGCGAGCCAGTCCAGGCTGGAAGCCGGGGACCGGAATCCCAGCGCGAACGCCATCCCGATGATGGCAGCGACGGCTGTCGAGGTGCCGAGCATGGTGGCCGCGACGTGACCGTTCAGTACCGCGCCGCGGGAGACGTTCATGACCTTGAACCGGTTGATGATGCCCTTGGTCATGTCGGAGTTGACCGATACCGCGGTGGCCGACAGCCCGTAACTGATGGCCAGCAGGATCATGCCTGGTGTGGCGTACTGGATGTAGTGCTCGCCGACACTGAATGCGTTGCCGAGCACGTACACGAACAACAGCATCATCACGACCGGCATCAGTGCCCCGTTGAATATCGTGACCGGGTTCCGGCGGATGTGCTTGAAGTTGCGGCGCATCATGATCCGTGCGTCGGTCAGCGGGTTCATGATGCCTCCGTGGTCGCGTGTCCGGTCAGGGCAAGGAAAACGTCATCGAGGTCCGGCGTGTGCACCAAGAACTCCGCAACGTCGATCGAATACTCATCGAGCAGGTTCAGCACGGCGCGCACTGATTTCGCCCCGCCGTCGCCGGGAATCCGCAGGGTCAGTTCCTCGTGGCCCCGCGTGGCGTCGTTCAGGACTCGCGCCGCCGCGTCCAGCGTCGCGGCGTCGCCGAACCGGAGCTGGACGTAGCCGCCGGGAACCTGCCGCTTGAGCTCCCCGGGGGTGCCCTGGGCGACCAGGCGGCCCTGGTCGAGCACCGCGATCCTGTCGGCGAGCTGGTCGGCTTCCTCGAGGTACTGGGTAGTGAGGAACACGGTCACCCCGTCGGCCACCAGCTGCCGGACGATGTCCCACATCGTCCGGCGGCTGCGCGGGTCCAGTCCCGTCGTCGGCTCGTCAAGGAAAATGATCGCCGGCTGCGTGACCAGCGTCATTGCCAGGTCCAGCTTGCGGCGCATACCGCCGGAATAGGTTGATGCCAGCTTCTGCGCCGATTCCGCCAGATCGAACCGCTCGAGCAATGAGGCGACCACCCGCTTGCCCTCATCGGCCCGCAGATGGTGCAGATCCGCCATCAGCTGCAGGTTCTCCGTGCCGGTAAGCAGATCGTCCACCGCCGCGAACTGGCCGGTGACCCCGATTACTTTTCGTATCGCCCTGGTCTCGGTAGCGACATCATGCCCGGCAACCCGGGCCGTCCCGCCGTCGGCCCTTATCAACGTGGTCAGCACGTTCACCATCGTCGTTTTGCCCGCCCCATTCGGGCCGAGCAGCGAGAACACCGTGCCTGCGGGAACGTCCAGATCGATGCCGTCGAGGACGGTCTTGTTCCCATATGCCTTCCGCAGCCCTGAGACTGCGATCGCTGAGCTTGTCATGAGTCGACTATCGGAACCGGAGCTGACACGCCCCTGTCACGCCCCTGACACGGCTACTTGTAGGCGGCCTCCTGAAGCGTGAACAGCTCGGCGTATCCGCCGCCGCTGGCCATCAGGGTCGCGTGGTCACCGGTCTCGGTGATCTTCCCCTCGTCCATGACCACGATCGTGTCGGCCATGTGCACGGTCGAGAACCGGTGCGACACGAGCACGGTGATGGTCCCGTTGGCCTTGCCGAGTCGCTGGGCCGCTTCCTGGTAGCGCCGGAACATGGCGGCCTCGCTGGGCGCGTCCAGTGCAGCGGTGGGTTCGTCGAGCACGATCAGCAGCGGCCGCTCCCGCATGAGCCCGCGAGCGAGCGCTACCCGCTGCCACTGCCCGCCGGACAGGGAGCGCCCGCCGAGGTACTGTCCCAGCAGGCTGTCGAGGCCGCCCGCGAGCTCCGCGGCCCTGCCATCGGTCTCCTCGACCAGGCCGCCGCCCCCGGCCCGCCGCAGCGCCCCGAGCACGGCGTCCCGGTCGTCGATGCGCGGCAGGTCACCGACGCCGACGCTCTCACCGAGCAGCACCAGGAACCGGGCGAAGTCCTGGAACGCGCCGGTCGTCGCGGTACGCCACTGCTGCGGCGAGATACCGGCCAGGTCGTGCCCGTCGACGGTGATCTGGCCCGAGCCCGGCGGGTACATGCCGGTGAGCAGCTTGATCAGCGTTGACTTGCCGGAACCGTTCTCGCCGATGATCGCGACCGTGCTGCCGGCCTCGAGGGTCAGGCAGATATCCCGCAGCGCGAGCGCGTCCCTGCCTGGGTAGCTGAAGCTCACGTGGTCGAGAGTGATGCCCGCCGTCAGCACGGACGGGACCGGGCCAGCCGCGTCGCCGGTCGTGCTGGCGACGTAATCCTCCAGCCACAGCAGCCGGTTCGCTGTCGCCGACGCCATGGAGAATGAGCCGGCCGAGTTGCTGGCTCCGGATACCTGGCGCTGCGCCCGGCGCAGCAGGCTGACGACCTCGACGACCGCGCCGGGTGAAGCGGCACCATGCGCCGCTCGCAGCACCAGCGCCACAATCGCTGCCCCGAATCCGGCCGCGTAGGCAATCCAGCCGGCGCCTTCCCATACCGCCGCCTTGCGCGCCGCCCGCAGCGACCGCCCGTTCACCTCGTCGCCGAGCTGGATGTGCCGCCGGAGCAGGGCCTCCGTCACCCCGAACGTGCGCAGCTCCATGGCCGGGGCGGCGGTGGAGGCGAGCGTGAAGAGCTCGCCGGCGAGCCGGCGCGGATCCGCGAGCTCGTCGTCTGAGCGTTTCTCGATCTGAGCGCCATGCCGGTCAGCCCAGGCCGGTACGGCCGCAAGCAGCGGAACCAGGACCAGCGGCCACCACACCAGCCCCAGCAGCACGGCGATCCCCACGAACTGCATCCCCGACTTGACCAGGCCGAGGGTCTGCGCTGGTGCCCCGGCCAGCGTCCGGCGGCGGTCCCGGAGGTTGTCGATCTCGGCCAGGTAGTCGGGCCGCTCGTAATGCTCCAGGTAGGGCGCCGCGCTGGCCAGCTCGCCGATCCGCATGCTGATCCGCAGGTTGGCCAGGTCGGTCAGCTTGGCGTTCAGTGAGCCGCCAGCGAGCTGCAGTACCCACGAGCCAGGGAACGCCACGGCGACGATCACCAGCCCGGTCACGATCCGGCCTTGCTGGTGCGCCGCCGCGCCGTCCACGATCGCACGGAATCCGAGCGGGTACGCCAGTGACAGCACCGACTGGCTCAGCGCCACCAGCACGCACGTCGTGGCCAGCCACGGCGCCGCCCGCCACGCTGTGCCGAACATCGCGTTCATCCGCCGCAGCGCCCGGGTCAGCCCGTCCCGCGTGAAGGCGGGGATCCTAGCCACGGTGGGCCCCCTGGGTGAACTGCGCTGCCTGCAGCGCGAACATCTCGGCATAGCTCCCGCCTGCCGCGACCAGTTCGTCGTGGCTGCCCAGCTCGGTGATGCGGCCCCCGTCGAGCACCGCGATCCGGCTGGCCCGCCGCACGGTGGCGAAGCGGTGCGAGATCACCATGGTGGTCAGCCCGGCGGTCAGCTCAAGGAAGCTGCCGTAGAAGGCCGCCTCCGCCCGGACATCGAGCTGGGCGGTGGGCTCATCGAGCACCAGTACCCGCGCGCCGCGCGCCGCCGCGTACAGGGCACGGGCTAGCGCGATCCGCTGCCACTGACCGCCGGACACGTCGGTGCCCCCGGCATAGCCGGGGGAGCAGATGGTGTCCCAGCCGTGCGGCAGCCCGCGGATGAGCTCCAGCGCCCCGGCCTGCTCCGCCGCCTTGACCAGCGCCGCCTCGTCGACATCGGCGCCGAGATCCCGGAAGGCCACGTTCTCCCGCGCGGTCAGCGGGTAACGGGTGAAGTCCTGGTAGACGACGGCGACCTGACGCTGCCAGGACCGGGCGTCCAGGTCGCGTATGTTGGTGCCGTCCACGGTGATCCGGCCGCCGCCAGGATCGCGGAGCCGGGCGAGCAGGGTCACCAGCGTCGTCTTGCCGGCACCGTTGATCCCGACCAGGGCAAGGGACTGTCCCGCGGTCAGCTCCAGGTCCAGTCCGTCGATGACGGGCCGGCTGCCCGCCGCGTACTGGTAGCTGACCCCCTCGAACCTGACCTGGCTGGCGGGCAGGCCGCTAGCGTCGGCGGCGCCAGGCACCGGGGTGGCCCGCAGCCTGGCGATCGTCTCGTCCAGGTCAGGCACCGCGGCGAGCATCTGCTCCAGTGACACGTCGGCCATGGTGATGCCCCCGACCTGCATCGTGGACGCGAACATCGGCAGCATCACCGCGACCGTGCCGAGTGCGATCTCGTGATGGTAGGCAGCCAGCCCGAGCACTCCCGCGCCGGTGAGGTACATCGCCGCCACCACGATGCCGAACAGCAGCGCCTGCCGCTGGAACGTGCGCATCTGCCGCCACGGCGCGGCCATGCCTGCCAGCCAGGTGGCCCGGTGCCGGTCTAGCACCCAGTCACCCAGCCCGAACAGCCGCACCTCCTTCGCGTAGGCCGGACGGTAGGAACAGCCGAGGTAGAACCAGCTGTGCCGCAGCTCCCCGGTAGCGGCCCGGACCAGGGTCGCCCGCGACGCCAGCGCCTGCCGCAGCGGCGGCCGGATGGCGGTCCACCCGATGAGGAACATCACGCCGATCCACCACCGGAATGTCGCCAGCGTGACGCAGGCGAGGAAGCCGCCGAGCCGGTCCCCGAACGCGCTGGCCAGCGCCATCGGGGCATCGGCCGGCGCGGATGAGGACAGCTCTCCGCTTGCCGAGGCGAGCCGGTCAAGCACCTCGGGGTTCTCCAGGTGCTCGATGCCTTCGGGCGCGCAGACGGCGCGAGCCAGCCGGCGCTGCATGCCGGTCTGCATGGCCGCCGAGCAGTATGCCTCCAGCAGCGCCTCAGCCGGGCTGCGCAGCAGCGACACCCCATAGGCGGCAGTGCCGACAACCAGCGCGACCAGCAGCGCGTGCCCGCTCGGCGACCCGAGGCCATGCTCGATGGCAGGCGGGATCTTGCCGACCGCTCGCCCCAGCGCGATCAGCGCGACGATCGGCAGGAACCCGTCGGCGAGCACGTACAGGACCATCACGGTGATCAGCCGCCGGTTCGTCTCGCTTACCAGCCGGATCACCCGTAGCCGCGGCGAGTCACGCACCCGCAGGACCGCCCGCCGCCACTGCCTAAACCGCATCCGTCACCACCCGAGTCCCGTAGAAACTGATCCGAATCGGTATTTCTACTAAGATTGCAGACGATGAAGAGTAACCAGTTGCCCCGCGGGAGGTGAAGTGAATTATCCGAACCGGCCGGGTCGCCCTACCCGGCAGCGCCGCGCCGCGGCCACCAGGCAGCGTCTGTATGAGGCGGCCATGGCCGAGTACGGCCGGGTTGGCCTGGAGCAGGCCCGTGTCGAGGACATCGTCGCGGCGGCCGGTGTCAGCTGGGGTACGTTCTTCCACTACTTCCCCGCCAAGGAAGATGTGCTGCTAGATGCCGCGGCGCAGGTGAGCCGTGCCTATTCGGCCGCGATCGTGTCCGGCCTGGCCGCGGGTGACGACACCGAGTCAGTCCTGACGGCCGCGTTCGCGGCCATGTTCAGAGCCGCCGCCGAGGTGACCGACGCGCGCCCCCTGCGCGGGAAGCTGCTGCTGTACGTGATCAGCAACCCTGGCAAGCTAACCGCGTTCCTGGGGGAGAGCGACGAGATCCTGCCCCCGCCGGTGCCCGCCACGGCCGCCGCGCTTGCCGAGGGCCAGCTGAACGGTGAGATCCGCGCCGATGAGCCGGCCGAGTCCCTGGCTGTCATCCTGATGTACGCCGTCCTGTTCAGCACCCGTCGCAGCGCCACCATAGGCCGTCCGCCCGGCTCCGCCCCCCTCTCCCGGCTAGCCCTCCAGATAGTCCTCCGCGGCATGCGCCCGTGATCATGAAAGGTATGCGGGTCTGGTCTGCCGCAGGGCGATGGTGACGATGAACGGCCAGCACGTCTCGGTCGTCAGAAAGAGGCGCTCAGCCAGGCCCAGGTCACTGCCGCCCTGGGTTTCTATGACGAGCCAGCCGAGCAGGACGAGGAATACGGCAGTCACGACGGCGCAGCCGTAGCTGCTCAAGATCAGCGGCCGCGGCGGCGCGCTCCGGGCGACGAAGGCAGGCCACACCGTGATTGCGACCGCGCCGAGTGCGGTCCAGGCGAGGTGCTGCGGAGTCGAGCCACCAGCGGGTTCGGGATTTGCGGCGATGCCGATGCTGGACAGGCCGGCGACGACGAGCAGGATGCGAGCAGGCGCCCGGACGCCGGTCAGGCCTGCGGCAGTCAGGAGCTGGCACCCGCCCACCAGGAACAAGGCTCCCGTCATGATCCACCGATCGGTTCCGGCGTGGCCAGCCAGCACGCTGACCGTCTTCCGGATAGGGCTATAGGAGGCCGGCTGGACCGTGTCGGCGATCAGCCAGCCTCCGGTCGCCAGGACGGGCGACAGGATGGCCGAGACCGCCGTCCATCTCGGAACCGGGTGGCGCGGGTGCCTCTGTAGAGGGCCAGGGACGCCGACCGGAAACCGGGCCGGGCCAGGGCGTACATGGTCGTTCCGGGATGGGTTGCGCGCGGGGTCTGGGCGCGCGGGCTGGGTCATGGTGCCCTCCAGCAGTCGTGCTCGGCCGGTCCGCCGCGACTGGACCGGTTAATATCGTTAGTCCAAGCTAACTATCTACTTAGCCTACACTAACTATCTATGATGGATATTGCCCGTTCCTCTGACTTGTCGCGGTCAGCGGGGGAATTGCGGATCGCGGTGGGGCGGATCGTGCGTCGCCTGCGGCAGGAGTGGGAAGCCGGGGACCTCACCGCGGCGGAGCTGTCGATGCTGGCCCGGCTGGAACAAGACGGCCCGTGCGGTCCGGTGGCGCTGGCCGAGGCTGAACAGGTAACCCCGCCGGTAGTGTGCTCGACCGTAGCGGGGCTGCAGCGGCAGGGGCTGGTCCAGCGCGACTCAGACCCCTGTGATGGCCGCCGGGTCATCTTGTCGGTGACCCCGGCGGGTCGGGCGGAGCTGACCGCGCGCCGCTCGGCGCTGTCTCAGCGCGTCGCCGCCGCGCTGGCGGACGGGTTCTCCCCGGGTGAGCGCCAGCAGCTGATCGATGTGGTACCGCTGCTGCAACGGCTGGCAGCCCGGCTATGACCCCGACCGGGCACGCTGCGGGGCATGACTGGTGACGGCCCATTCCGCACGGCATACGATTGGCTCCCGGCCATGCATCCGGGCCCGCACAGGTCCCTCCTCTCCGCCGGCCCGTGAGCGCGGGTGGGGCTGGGTGGACTGGCTGGCCGGGACAGATCCGGGCTGGATGCGGCTGCGGCTGGCCGGGCAGGTAGTGATCGCGATCGGGATCGCGCTGGTGGTCGAGTGGGGTTTCACCGACGCTGCCGGCGTTCTCCAGAAACCGGTGCCTGCCGGGCTGCCGGCGGCTCAAGCAGCGGAATTGGGTGCGGCGAACCATGCCCTGCTGGTGATCGCCATGCTGCTGGGGGCGATCGTGGCGATGATGGGCAGCTTCGCGGCGAGCATGGACCCAGGTCCGCGCAGCCAGCTGGTGACGTTCCTGCTGGTGCCGATCCCGATGATCGCCAGCCTCTGCCTTGGCCTGAGCCTGCACGTCCGGGTGCTGTCGCTGGCGTCACTGGCGGTAACGCTGGCAGCCGGTACCTACTGCCGGCGGTTCGGCCCGCGCGGGTTCATGGGCGGCATGTTGCTGTTCATGGGCGCGTTCCTCGGCTACTTCTTGCAACAGCTCGTCGGCCTGGCCGATATCGGCTGGCTCGCCGCCGAGATCGGCCTCGGCGTCGCGGTGACGGTCCTCGTTCATTTCGGTCTTTTCTACCCGCGCCCGCGAGCCGCGGTCAGGCGCATGCAGCGCTCTTACGCCGCCCGCGCCCGCGTCCTCGCCAGCGACAGCGCCGACCTGTTCCGCGCCTCCGTCACCGCGGTGCCTGACACCCGTACCCGCCAGCGGTCCGTCCTCTCTGCCGAGCCGGCTCAGCGCCAGCGGGCGGCCCGGCGGCTGCGACGGCAATTGCTGCGGTTGAACGAGACGGCGCTGCTGATCGACGCCTACCTGGCCAACCCGGCGGCGGTCCCGGCCGGGTGGAGTGCAGCCACGCTGCACCAGCAGCTGTTCGACGCCGAGGCCGCACTCAGCAACGTGGCCCGGTTCACCCTCGCGCTGGCCAATGCGAGCCTTCCCGCTCCGCTGAACGCGCTGATCGAACAGGCACTGGTCAAGGTCCGCGACCAGGACCTGGCGGGCGCCGTGACCAGCGCTGATGCCTTGCGCTTGCTGCTGGCCCCCGCCGTCGGCGACCATGCGGCATCCGGGCAGCGGCCCCAGCGCGCGCTCGACGAGAGAGGCGGAAGTCCTGTCCCGACTCCCGCAGAGCGCATCCTCGTGCACCGGTTCGCGACGTCAGTCACGGACTTCAGCCACGCGCTGCAGGCATGGCTCCATGCAGCAGCCAGCCAGCCGCCCCCAGGCCCGCGGGACGAGGAGGAGGCGTTCCAGACGCAGGTCGCGACGTCCGGCGGCTGGCTGCCCGGCACCGCGACCGTCAGCAGGGACGCGTCTCTCGAGCCCGGCACAGGACAGGCAGAGCGCCTTCGGCTGGCACCGTACGCGCGAGTGGCGATCCAGATCGGCATCGCGGTCGGCGGCGCCATCGTAGCCGGAGACGCTCTGTCGGGACGGCGGTTCTACTGGGCGGTGATCGCGGCATTCGTCACCTTCATGGGCGCCCACACGGCCGGAGAGCAACTGCGTAAGAGCTCCTTCCGGGTCGCAGGCACCCTCGTGGGGGTGATCGCCGGGTCGGCCCTGGCCCGCCTGGTCGGGGACCGGGTCGGCCTGCAGATCGCCGTGGTGCTGCTCGCCTTGTTCCTCGGGCTGTACCTGATGCGGGTCAACTACACCTTCATGGTCATCGGCATCACCGTCATGGTGGCCCAGCTCTACGTCGAGCTGGACGAGTTCTCGGACAGCCTGCTGCTGCTGCGGCTGGAAGAGACCGCAATCGGCGCCGCGGTGGCGATGGCCACCGTCATGCTCGTGCTCCCGCTGCGGACCGGCAGGGTCGCCCGGGTCGCCGCCCGCCAGCACCTTGACGCTCTCGCCGACCTCATCAACCGCAGTCTGGACCGGTTCCTGGACCCGGTCAGCAGCAGCGGCTCGGATCTGGAGCTGCGCGCGGCCGCACGCCGGCTGGACCTCGCCTACCAGGCGCTTGTCGCCACCGTGTGGCCGCTGCGGACCCCGCTGCTCGGCCGCCTGGCCGACCGGATCGCCGGGTTCATGCAGACGGCCACCGCCGCCCGCTACTATGCCCGCAACCTCATTCTGGACGCCAGCAGCCGTCACGACGACATCGGGGCCGGGGCCCGCGCGGAACTCATCCAGGCCCGAGGCCAGCTCACGGACTCGGTCACCGCCGTCACGACCGCCCTCTACCCGGCCGGGAGCCAGGCCAGCCAGAGCGCCCCGCACGAGAACGGCCACGGCCAGCAGGCCGCGCCGGGTGCCCCGCACTATGTCCGTTCGGCGTCACTATTCGCGCACGTCGCCGACATCCTGCCAGACCGTGAACTCACCACCCCGGCTCAGCTGGCGATGCGCGATCTGCAGCTGCTGGACGGCGCCCTGGCGGAGGCGGCCCGATGGGCCGGCGTCACCGTCAGTGACCTGGACACCGCTACCGGCCGCTCTCCGCAGGACAGCCCGGCACGGTGAACATTTATACTCGGCTGTGGGCAGCTTGGATGCACGCGGCTTGGACGCGGAGGTGTTCGTGGTGAGCAAGTACGGACTTGAGATCGGCACACCGGCGCTGGCCTCGGCGGGTGCGATCACGTTCGGGCCGGAGGGGATCTTGTTCGTCGCCGACAACGCCACGGCGACGATCTTCGCGATCGACGTCCAGGACGCGGCGCGGGGCGCGTCCTCGCGGGTGGGGGTCCCGCACCTGGACAGCCGCGTGGCGTCGCTGCTGGGTGTGGCGCGCGGGGAGGTACGGATCCGCGGGCTGGCGGTGCATCCGGATTCGCTGGCGGTGTACGTGTCGGTCACCCGTGGTCACGGCGCGTCCGCGATCCCGGTGCTGGTCCGGATCGCCGACGGTGACCTGTCGGTGGTGGACCTGATGGATGTGCCGTTCGCGCTGGTCGCGCTGGATGACGCGCCGGACCCCGACGATGACCGGCAGGACGTGTCCCTGGACGGCTCGCATGAGGACAGCGAGAACATCGAGATCAACGGCGTCACCCTGGCGCTCGCCCGGGTCAGGCTGCGGACCTCCACGATCACCGACCTGGCGTGGATCGACGGCACCTTGCTGGTCGCCGGGGCCAGCAATGAGGAGTTCGTCTCGACGCTGCGGCGGATCCCGTTCCCGTTCGGGAACGGCGACGACGCCGGTATCCAGGCGAATTCGCTGGAGATCTTCCACGTCTCGCACGGCAAGTACGAGACCGCCTCACCGATCCGCACCTTCATCCCGTTCGACGGCTCCGCCAGCATCCTCGCCAGCTACACCTGCACCCCGCTGGTGCATTTCCCGCTCGCCGACCTGCGGCCCGGCGTCCAGGCGAAGGGGCGGACCGTCGCCGAACTAGGCGCGATGAACCAGCCGCTGGACATGATCGCCTACCAGCGTGACGGGGCGGAGTACCTGCTGGTGTCCAACACCCGCCATCCGCTGCTCAAGATCCCCGCCGCCGCGATCGCCGGCCAGCAGCCGCTGGTCACCCCGGCCGAACCAGCCGGGGTCCCTCGTGAGGAACTCGGCCACGCCGGTGTGAGCCTGATGGCCAGCCTCGGCGCCAGCCAGGTGCTGATGCTGCAGCGCGACGACGCCGGTGAGCTGGGCCTGCATAGCTACAGCACCGCCTCACTCTGACCTGCCAGCTCCGCCTCGCCTGGTCCCGCCACCCGCACCTCGGCGAGAGCCTGCAGGTCACCGGCTGGGCAACCGCCGAAGCCGCAGAACTCGCCGGACTGGACGCTCAGGAACTCGCGCAGCGGTTCGCCGTCGTGCCCGTCGATGCCCTCGCCCTCGATCCGGCTACGGCCACACCCATGGCCGGGACGTTCAGCATGGACGGTGCGGTCTTGTGGTTCCGGCCGCGGTTCGCGTTCGCGGCGGGAACCAGCTACGCCTGGATCACCCGGCAGCCGCCCGCCCGCCCGGCCCTCCTCCTCACCCGTCCCGCCCCGGCCCGGGCAGCAACGACCGTGGTGACCGGCATCTATCCGACGACGGCCAGGCTGCCAGTCAACGTGCTGCGGTTCTACCTGCATTTCTCGGCGCCGATGAGCGAGGGATTCGCCGCTACCGCAGTCCAGCTCCGCGACGGCGAGTCCGGCGAGACGCTGGCTGCAGCGATCCTGCCGATGGAACCCGAATTGTGGGATCCCGGCCGCCGCAGGCTGACCCTGCTGCTTGACCCGGGCCGCATCAAACGCGGCCTCGCCCCCCACACCGAGGCCGGCTACCCGCTCACGTCCGGTCGCCGCGTCATCCTCGGCGTCGACCCGGCGTTCCCGGACGCCACCGGGACTGCCCTGGCAGCCATGGCCGTCCGCGAGTACGCAGTCGGCTCCGCGATCCGTCAGCGCGTCAGCCCAGACCACTGGCGCATCGGCCATCCGGTCAGACGGACACGCCGGCCCGTCCGCGTCCACTTCGACCGGCCCATGGACCACGCGCTCGTGCACCGCTGCCTCACGATCGCCGACACCGCGGGCAGACGCGTGACCGGCCGGAGCACGGTCCCGGCCGGTGAACGGGACTGGATCTTCACCCCCGCGGCAGACTGGGCTGACGAGCAGTATCTCCTGCTCGTCAGACCACAGCTGGAAGACATCGCCGGCAACTCCGTCACCCGGGTCTTCGACCGCGACCTCACCAACCCCAGCCACGACCCGAGGCCACCCAGCACGATCCGGCTCACCCTCACCAGCCAGAATCCGCCCAGGTAGGAGCAGCTATTCGGTTCTGAGGAAGACGGATCAGCTGATTGCTCTCCCGAGGCCCGCTCGCTGGGGCATGATCTTCGCTGTGCTGCTCCGACTGGTCTGCCTGAGTGTGACGAACCTCTTCGCGTACTGCGCCTGCTTCCGGTGAGCGACCCGGTCAGATCACGTCGCGCCGCTTGGTCAGCGCGATTCCGGCGGCGACGAGAGCCAGCGTGTATCCGGTCAAGATGACCCCGCCGACCCACCCGGGCGGAGCGTACGGGAATGCCGGCCCGGATGTGACCATGACCTCTGAGGCGACCGCGGGGGCAATCACCGGAGCCGCGAGGATCCAGTACTGGTGGAAGAGGTTGTGGAGCTCGCTGAAGAAGGGCTCGGCGCCGAAACTGCCCGCGTACACGCCTATCGCGGCGAACAGGGAACCGGTCTGGCTGCGCAGCACCGCGCCGAGACCGAGCCCGAAGACGCCCCAGGCGACGAACCCGAGCAGGTTCAATAGCACCGAACGGGTCACGTCCCATCCGGCCAGGGACGTGCTGACGTGCTGGCTGTAGAGGAACAGCGGCGTGGCCACTGCGGCCAGGACCGTGCTTACCAGCCAGAACAGTGCTCCGCAGCAGGCCGCGGCATACACCTTGGCCATGATGACCGTAGCCCGGCGCGGAACGGTCACGAACGTCACGGCCGCCGTCTGGTTCGCGAACTCACTCGTCACGATCAGCACGCCGAGGAGCAACGCGAACAGGACGCCGATACGCTGCCCCGAGGTCATCATGCTGGCGGCCATCGTGGCCACGCCCGCCGGAGAGCGAGCCTGCGCCGCCTGCGCGAGGGCCTGCGCCCCGCTGGCGAGGCCCTGCTGCGGGTGAAGCTGATAGTGGCTGCCGAACCCGTTGATCGTGAGTGCCAGCACCGTGAACATGATGAAACCGGTGAGAAACAGCCACCCGGTGCTCGTGGTGCGGATCTTCATGAACTCGGCCCTGAGCAGGCGGACCGGGGTAGTCCCGGTGTCGCCGGCCTGGTCCAGGGCGGCGCTGTCAAGCAGCGCTGTCATCGGATCGCCGCCTTTCCCGCGGTGAGCTTGAGGAACGCGGCTTCCAGGTCAGGGAGCTGGGTGACGAGCTGGTGGATAGCGACGCCCGCCCGCAGCGCGGCGTCGCCGATCGCGGCCGCGTCTGCCCCGGTGATGTACGCGCCGCCATCGCCAGCTGGTGTCACGACCGCATCGCTGCCGAGCACGGCCGCGAGCTTTCCCACTTCGGGAGTGCGCACCAGGGTCCGGCCCGGGTATGTCATGGAACTGATCACGGACGCCACCGTTCCCTGGGCGGCCAGCCGTCCGGCCGCGACGATGACCAGGTCGTCGGCGAGCTGCTCCATCTCCCCGAGCAGGTGGCTGGACACCAGGATCGTCCGGCCCTGCGTGGCCAGGGTCCTGAGCAGGTCGCGCATCCACCGGATGCCCTCCGGGTCCAGCCCGTTGGCCGGCTCGTCGAGGATCAGCACCTGCGGGTCCCCGAGCAGCGCCGCCGCGACGCCGAGACGCTGGCGCATGCCGAGGGAGTAGCCCCGGAACGTTCGGTTAGCGGCTACGCCGAGCCCGACAAGCCCAAGCACCTCATCCGCCCGCGCCAGCGGGATGCCCGCGGACTGGCAGACGATACGCAAGTGATCGCGCCCGGTGCGGTCCTGGTGCGCCGCGCCCGCCTCGAGGACCGCGCCGACGCGGCGGATCGGCTGATCCAGGCCGGCATAGCGGACGCCGCCGATGGTGGCCGTTCCCGCGGTCGGCTCGACCAGATCGAGCAGCATCCGCAATGTCGTCGTCTTCCCCGCACCGTTCGGGCCGAGGAACCCGGTAACCCGGCCCGGCTCCACGGTGAACGACAAGTCATCGACGGCCCTGACGCCGCGGTATTCCTTCGTCAGCCCGCAGGCCTCGATCCGTCCCTGGGACATCAGCGCGGCAGGGACCCGCCTTCCGCCCAGCGGCCGGTCAGGGAGTCCCGGTCCGGCGCCATCCGTGCGCGCATGGTCCGTGCGTGTGCCACCGCGGTTACGCCGCGCCAGCAGCACCAGGCCGCCGATCACGACGACCGCGAGCAGGACAACCATCTCATCGCTCCAGCCGCGACCGCATTCGCCGCATCGTGGGTGCCCGGTTGAGTCGCGGTGGGCGCGAGCAGCTCGCGACGCTAACTCTACATAGCAAGAGTTAGGGTGGCAAGGGCTTCGGGCACATCACCCGTAACGGCAGCGCTGCTCATGCCGGAAACATCATCCATGCTGGTGGGAGCCGGTGCAGGTGCGAGGCCGATGTTGTGCGTTAGGGCCGACGGCGGGGTGCCCGTGCGACAGGCGAACGCTCTGGCACAGTGGCCGACCGCGCTGCTGCGACTGGCCTATCTCGCCATGAACCAGCATTCACCTGACGGTCATCGAGTATGTCGTTCCAGGTCACTGCCCGGCCTCGCCGAGTAGCTCGCAGACCCTGTCCAGCAGGTCCGTGAACTTCCTCCGGGTGATGACGGTCTCGCCGTCGTCGCGCTCGGGGACGCAGGGATGGCGGTGTGACCGGGCCGGTGAACGCCGACCATTCCAGCCTGCCCCAGCCAGCCGCAGATGGGCTCTTCAGTGAGGCTGCCCGGCCAGGTCGGTGGCGGCTCCGGTTGCAGCGGCGGCTAGCGGCGCCAGGTCCGTGATGTCGTTCACCTGCATCGCAGCGACGCGGGCGGCCTCTCCGGCAGCCAGCGGGTGCCCGCTGCCCCGGCTGGCCATGCGCAGCGCGAGGTGCCAGAAGTCCCGGCGAGACGGGCCGACCGTCCGTGTTGACAGCGAAGTAAGCGGGCGCCTACTATCAAGTTATGCTTGCCACCGCAGATACCCGTCGGACACCTCGTCTCCCCGTCATCCCCGCACCACGCCGCCTCCCCGTGGCACTGGCGATCGTCGCCAGCGCAGGTGTGTTCGCCACCTCGCTGCGCGCACTGCCCGCCGCCATACTGTTCCCGCTCGCGGCGGCCTGGTTCGCTGCTTTCGCTGCCGCCGCGCTCGCCCCCAGGACGGGCCGCGTGATCCTCACCGTGCTCGCGGCCCTGGTCAAGACCGTGACCATCGCCCTGATCGTGTGGGCGGTCACTCACCCGCATTCTGCGATCGGCCCGCACACCGTGCTCGACTGGGTGCCGCTCGGCCTCCTCAACTCAAGCACCGGCCTGTGGCTGCTCGCCGTCATCCGGCACCGCGCCCAGTGACCCGCAGCCTGCAGGATCAGAGCCCGCCCGACCAGGGTCCCGCCGCCCGGCGCCCGCGACGCCCGGCCGCTGAACGGCGGCGCGAGATCCTGGACGCCGCCCGCACCCTGTTCGCCGAGCGTGGCTTTCATGCCACCACTACCCGGGACCTGGCCGCCGCGGCCGATATCAACGACGCGCTGATCTACCGCTACTTCCCGGACAAGCAGGCGATCCTGGCCGCGCTGGTGGACGAGGCCGTCGCGGTGTTCGGGGCAGTGCCCAGGCCACCGGACCAGGCACCGCTGCCGCTGGACCAGCTGCTCGAGCTGATCGGCACCGGTTTCATCCACACCATCCGGGCCAACCTGGACCTGGTCACCATCCTCATCGGCGAACGGCACGCCCTGGCCGGTGACACGAGGTTCGTCGCGTTCATCGACGACGCCGCCACCCGGCTGGGTCGCCTGATCGACGCTGAGGCCGGCGACCAGGCAGGGGGACAGGGCTACCTGACCGCGCGAGCCTACTTCGGTGCCCTGATCGCCTTCGTGCTGCTGCAGGACCAGCTCGGCATGAACTCCATCCGGCCGGTCGATACCGCCGACTACATTCATCACCTGGCTCAGCTCACCATACGGGGGATTCGGCCCGACGATAACGTGGCACGGTGACAATTCAGGTGATCGTCCTCAACGGCTGCTCCAGTTCGGGGAAGACCGGGATCGCCCGGTGCCTCCAGGCGATACTGCCGCAGCCGTGGCTGTCCCTTGGCGTGGACATGTTCATCAAGACAATGCCCTTTACCTTGCAGGTTTCGGCCACGGGGATCGAGGTCGCCTCGGATGGCGTGGTCACCATCGGGCCGCAGTTCCGCGCGCTGGAAGCGGCCTGGATCGAAGGGGTCGCCGCGATGGCGCGCGCCGGTGCCGGGGTTATCGTCGATGAGGTCTTCCTCGGCGGCGCCGCGTCCCAGCGGCGCTGGCGGGAGGCACTAGGCACGCTGGAGGTGCTATGGGTCGGCGTGCAGTGCGACCTCGCGGTCGCCGCCGGCCGCGAGATCGCGCGAGGTGACCGCGTCCCTGGGATGGCGGCAGCTCAGGCAGGTCTGGTGCACCAGGGCGTTGCCTACGACCTGGAGGTGAACACGACGCAGGCCGAGGCCATGGGTTGCGCGCGGGTGATCGCCGCCCGCGTGCAGTAAGGGCGGCAGCAGGCGGGTCATGGCACACTAGATGATCTATTCCAAGGGGTCAGTGATCGTAGGCGATCAGTGAGCGTAGGACGGTTTGTCCGGTGGCGTCGTTGTGCCAGATCGCGGCGGTCAGCGCGAGGATGCGTTGCATACGCGGGCTATGACACCTCCGGGTGTGCGCCCTCGGTGCCGTTCGAGGTCAGGCTGTCCCTTGAAGGTCTCGCTGATCGACCCGGTGACCTGTCGCAGCGGCTTGAACAGGAGCGTTTGACGGTCTCGCGGGAGCGGCCGCATTCCACCGGGGTGGAGTCCACGACCCATACGTCGTCGCTCCGCACCGAGGTGATGGTGGCCAGGATCCGGCTGGCGCTTCGCATCAGGCCGGCGGCCTTGCGCAGCCGCTTGCTGCAGCCGGGCTGCTGGGGCAGGCAGGGGAAGAGGCGGCGGAGGCGGGCACGGGCATGGCGGAGCCATCTGGCCTCGCAGGTGCAGCCGGGTATGGCTTGCATCGTGGCGAGGGTGACCAGTCCGGCATCGCTCAGGCGGGGCGTCATGCCGGCCGGCGGGCGCCACGGCGCCAGGCCGGGATGCTCCTTCAGCATGTCGCCGGCCGTCGCATAGGGTGCTGCCGCGAGGGTGCCCGCATCGTCCGTCACAAAACGATCTTGGACACCCTCGTTCTCGTCTCCGCAGGCACCCCTTGGACCACACCACCAGGAGGAAACCAGTGTCATACCCGCAACTGCTCACCCCCGAGGAGAAGCTCGCCGACGCGAAGAAGCTGCTGAGCCTCCCGCGTATCGTCGTGATCTGCGGCTCCACCCGCTTCATGACCGAGATGAACGAGGCCGACCTGCGGGAGACCAGAGCCGGAAAGATTGTCGTCAAACCGGGCTGTGACATGAAGTCGCCGCACGAACTGTGGTCCGGTCCTGTCGAGGCCGAGGCGCTGAAGGTCCGGCTCGACGATCTGCACCGGGCGAAGATCCGCCTCGCTGATGAGGTACTCGTAGCCGGCGACTACATCGGAGACAGCACCCGAGCCGAAATCGCCTACGCCCGGTCGCTGGGCAAGCCCGTGCGGTTCACGCACCCCGAAATCGACCCTGACGCCTGACCGCCCGCTGCCACCCCGGCAACCAGGGCCGGCCGCCCGCCGCCTGACCCTCTCGCGGTGGCTTCGGCCGCCGCCCACCCCACACCCTCCGCAGGCATCCCTTGGAATTGATCATCTAGGACGAGCAGCACCGATACCCGCCCGTTCGACTGGTATCCAGTGAGACGGCACATTTCATGGCCGCCCGGTATGCGGACATTGTCGGCATTATGGCTGTCACCATTCACTCTTGCCGTTCCTCTGGAGTCTTCGCGGTGCTGCTCGCCGGGGCGTCGACACAGACTGGTGCAATTCCCTCGGCCACGGGGGCCCTTAGGGGAGGGCCGGCGCAATGGCGAAGGTGCGAGTGCGCGGCCCGGATTGCGAGGCTGCGGTTCGGGAGCCTCCTTGAGGCGGCCGGCATGCGCAGACCTCTCGGGCGGCGCCCGCTGCGGATTGCCCCGGAAGTGATGCGCCTGTGGCGTCGCCCATCGGAATGAGGTCACTATGGCCAGTCCCCTTCGACCAGCATCGTCCGAGGGGAGCGCGGCGGGGCCACGGCGGGAACCGGCGGGATGGAACGACACCACCCGCCAGCTACCCGAGATGACACTGCCCGAGCTGTTCCAGGCGCAGGCAGCCCAGACCCCGGACGCCGTCGCCGTTACCTTCGGCGGTCTTACGCTCTCTTATGCCGAGCTGGATGAGCGGGCTAACCGGCTGGCACGGTACCTGATCACCCTCGGCGCGGGCCCCGAGCGGCTGGTCGCGGTCGCGATGGAGCGCTCCGCCGACCTAGTGATCACGCTGCTGGCAGTGCTCAAGTCCGGGGCCGGGTACTTGCCAGTCGACCCTGAATACCCCCCGGAGCGGATCGCCTACCTGCTCAGCGACGCCTCGCCGGTCCTGCTGGCCTGCGACCAGGCCACAGCGGGGAGAATGCCGGGCGGCAGTATCCCCCGGATCATCGTGGATGACCAGCCCTGCGCAGCGGCAGTGACCAGGTTCCCCGCAACCCCGCTGACCGATCAGGACCGTACAGTGCCGCTGCGGCCGGCGCATCCCGCCTACGTCATCTACACCTCCGGGTCCACGGGGCGCCCCAAGGGGGTGGTGGTTCAGCACCGGAATGTGACCCGGCTGGTCGCGATGACCAGCGGCTGGATCGATGCCGGGCCAGGCGACGCGTGGACACTGTTCCACTCCTACGCGTTTGACTTCTCGGTGTGGGAGATGTGGGGGGCGCTTGCGACCGGAGGCCGCCTGGTCATCGTCCCGTACCTGGTATCCCGGTCAACCGCAGAGCTCAGGGACCTGCTGGCCGCAGAGCAGATCACCGTGTTCAGCCAGACACCCGCGGCGTTCTACCAGCTGATGGACGCCTGGGGAGACGGCACCGGGCTCGCGGTGCGGTACGTGATCTTCGGTGGCGAGGCACTGGACTGCGCCAGGGCAGCCCGCTGGGCACGGGCCGTCCGCGATGCCCCGGTCCTGGTGAACATGTACGGGATTACCGAGACCACGGTCCACGTGACCGGGCATGTGGTGGACACCGCCGCGCAGGCCACTGCGAGCGTGATCGGGGCGCCCATCCCCGACCTGCGGTTGTTCGTGCTGGACGAGACCTTGCGGCTGGTGCCGCCGGGGATGGCCGGCGAGATGTATGTCGCGGGCGCAGGGCTGGCGCGGGGGTACCTGAACCGGGCGGGGCTGACCGGGGAGCGCTTCGTGGCGTGCCCGTTCGGGGCGGCGGGGGAGCGGATGTACCGGACCGGGGACCTGGCCCGGTGGAACACCGCCGGTGAGCTGGAGTACCTGGGCCGCGATGATGACCAGGTCAAGGTCCGCGGGTTCCGGATCGAGCTCGGCGAGATCGAGGCCGTTCTCGCCGCCCAGCCGGGAGTGGCACAGGCCGCGGTGGCGGTGCGCGAGGACCAGCCCGGGGACCGGCGGCTCGCCGGGTACGTAGTCCCCGCGACCGGGACGGTCCTGGACCCAGCCGGGCTGCGGGAAGCCGCCAGCCAGGTACTGCCCGGCTACATGGTGCCGTCCGCGGTCGTGGTGATGGAGGCGCTGCCGCTGAGCGTGAACGGGAAGCTGGACCGGCGGGCGCTGCCGGCCCCGCAGTTCACCGCGGGGGATGGCCGGGCCGCGGCCACCCTGGAGGAGCAGGCGCTGTGCGAGGCGTTCGCGCAGGTACTCGGCCTGGACCGGGTCGGCCCTGAGGATAGTTTCCTGGACCTGGGCGGGCATTCGCTCCTGGCGACGCGGCTGGCGTCGCGGATCCGGGTCGTGCTGGGAGCCGAGGTGCCGGTCCGGGCGGTGTTCGAGCACCCGACGCCCGCGTCCCTGGCCGGGATGCTGGACGGAGCGGAGGCAGCCAGGCCGCCGCTGACCCGGGTGGTGGCGCGTCCGGAGCGGCTGCCATTGTCGTTCGCGCAGCAGCGGCTGTGGTTCCTGGAACAGTTCCACGGGTCCGGCACCTCGTACAACCTGCCGTTCGCGTGGCGCCTGCGCGGGCAGGTGGATGCCGGGGCGCTGGCGGCCGCGCTCAATGACGTGGCAGGCCGGCACGAATCGCTCCGCACCATCTTCACTACCGACGGCGGCCAGCCAAACCAGCACGTCGTCCCCGCGGGGGAAGCCACAGTCCCGGTCACGGTCACCACAGCCCGTTCTGAGGAACTGGCCGGGCTGATCGATGCGGCGGCCCGGTACGTGTTCGACCTGGCCAGCGAGCTGCCTATCCGGGCCTCGTTGTTCACCCTCGCGGAGCAGGAGCATGTGCTGCTCCTGCTGTGCCATCACATTGCCAGTGACGCTTGGTCCATGCAGGTGCTGATGTCCGACCTCACGGCCGCGTACCAGGCACGCCGCGACGGCCGGGCACCGGGCTGGGCACCGCTGCCGGTGCAGTACGCCGACTACGCGCTATGGCAGCGGGACCTGCTCGGCACCGACGGGGATGGGGATGGCGAGGTGATGGCCGGTCAGATCGATTACTGGCGGCGGGCGCTGGCCGCGCTGCCCGACGAACTGGCGCTGCCGTACGACCGGCCGCGCCCGGCGCAGCCATCTCAGGTCGGCGCGGAAGTCAGGTGGCAGCTCGCGGACCCGGGCCTGCACCAGGTGCTGGACGGGCTGGCCCGCGAGCATCAGGCGAGCGTGTTCATGATCATGGTGGCCGGGCTGGCCGCGCTGCTGTCCCGGATGGGTGCCGGGACCGATATCCCCCTCGGCGCCCCGGTGGCCGGGCGGACCGACGAGGCGGTCCACGACCTGGTCGGGTTCTTCGTGAACACCCTGGTCCTGCGGACTGACCTGTCCGGCAACCCGAGCTTCGCGCAACTGCTGGACCGGGTCAAGGACGTGGTGCTGGCCGCGCAGGCCCGGCAGGACGTCCCGTTCGAGCGGCTGGTCGAGGTGCTCAACCCGGTCCGGTCCCCAGCCCGGCACCCGCTGTTCCAGGTCATCCTCGCGGACCAGGACACCGGCGCGGCCGGCTGGCAGCTGCCCGGGCTGGCGGTCCGGGACGAGCCGGTGCCGGCGATGGATGCCAAATTCGACCTGACCCTGGGATTCCGGCAGGACCGTGACAGCGAGGGTGCCCCGGCCGGGATCAGAGCGTTCCTGGAGTACGCGCAGGACCTGTTCGACCACGCCACCGTGGCGGCACTGGCCGCCCGCCTGACCCGCCTGCTCCGCCAGGCCGCGGCCAGCCCGGACCTGCCCCTGAGCACCCTGGACGTCCTGACCGCCGCGGAACGGCAGGAACTGGAGGGGTGGAACGATACTGCCCGCCAGGTACCCGAGCTGACGGTGCCGGAACTGTTCCAGGCGCAGGCCGCCCGGACCCCGGATGCCCCCGCGGTGGTCTTCGAGGGTCAGCAGGTCTCCTACGCCGAGCTGAACGAGCGCGCTAACCGCCTGGCCCGGTACCTGATGACCCTCGGTGCGGGCCCCGAGCGGCTGGTCGCCATCGCGATGCCCCGTTCGGCGGACATGATCGTCGCGGTCCTGGCCGTGCTCAAGGCCGGCGCGGCGTATGTCCCGGTCGATCCTTCCTATCCGCCGGACCGCATCGCCTACATGCTCACCGACACAAGCCCCGTCGCGGTGCTGACCACGGCAGGGGCCGGGCAGGGCCTGCCGGACGGGACACCGCCGGTGGCACTCGATGACACCGCGACCATGGCAGCGGTCTCCAGGCTGGACGGCACTGACCTGGCCGAGGGCGAGCGCCCCGCAGGGCTGAGGCTGTCCAGCTCGGCCTACGTGATCTACACGTCGGGGTCGACAGGGTGGCCGAAGGGCGTCGTGGTCGAGCACCGCAGCCTGACCGACCTGGTGTCCTGGGTCGGCGTCCAGTTCTCGGCTGCGGAGCTGTCCAGGACCCTGGCGTCGAGTTCGCTCAGTTTCGATTTCTCGGTGTTCGAGATCCTGGCGCCGCTGGCGTCGGGCGGGGCCGTGGAGATCGTGCGTAACGTGCTCGCGCTGGCGGATGAGTTTGATGATCCGGGGTCCGGGCGGATGATCAGCGGGGTGCCGTCGGCGATCTCGCATGTCGTGACCACGTCGCAGGTCGGTATCCGGGCGCGCACCGTCGTCCTGGGCGGAGAGCTGTTCACGCCCCATGCTCTGTCGGTCATCCGGGCGACGTGGCCGGGGGCGCGGATCGTCAATATCTACGGCCCGACCGAGACGACGGTTTATGTCACGTCGTGGAGTTCAGGCGATGAGGCTGACCAGGTTCCGACGATTGGCCGGCCGACGGGAAACACGCGGCTGTTCGTGCTGGATGACGGGCTGGGCCTGGTGCCGCCGGGGGTCGGCGGGGAGCTGTATGTGGCGGGGATGGGGCTGGCGCGGGGGTACCTGCACCGGCCGGGGCTGACCGGGGAGCGGTTCGTGGCGTGCCCGTTCGGGGTGGCGGGGGAGCGGATGTACCGGACCGGGGACCTGGCCCGGTGGAACACTGCCGGTGAGCTGGAGTACCTGGGGCGCAGCGATGACCAGGTGAAGGTCCGCGGGTTCCGGATCGAGCTCGGCGAGGTCGAGGCGGCCCTGGCGGGACTGCCCGGCGTGGCGCAGGCCGCGGTGGCCGTGCGAGAGAACAGGGAGGGCGACAGGCGGCTGGCTGGGTACGTGGTCCCGGTCGCCGGGACGGTCCTGGACCCGGCCGCGCTGCGGGATGCGGCGGCCCTGCTGCTGCCTGGGTACATGGTGCCGTCCGCGATCGTGGTGATGGAGGCGCTGCCGCTCTCGCCGATCGGGAAGCTGGACCGGCGGGCGCTGCCGGCCCCGGAGTATGCCGCGGGCGGGGGCCGGGAGCCGGCGACGGCGCGGGAGCGGGCGCTGTGTGTGGTGCTCGCGCAGGTGCTGGGCCTGGACCGGGTCGGGGTCGACGACAGTTTCTTTGACCTGGGGGGTCATTCGCTGCTGGCGACCCGGCTGGTGTCCCGGGTCCGGTCGGTGCTGGGCGTGGAGCTGGCGATCCGGGCGGTGTTCGAGCACCCGACGGTAGCGGGCCTGGCGGGGGTGCTAGACGGGGCGCAGGCGGCCCGTCCGCTGCTGAGGCGGGCGGTGGTGCGGCCGGAGCGGCTGCCGTTGTCGTTCGCGCAGGCGCGGCTGTGGTTCCTGGAGCAGTTCCACGGGCCGGGCACGGCGTATAACCTGCCGTTCGCGTGGCGCCTGGCCGGCGAGCTCGACGCCGGGGCGCTGGCTGGCGCGCTGGGCGAC
>Ga0209530_1000262_pt1 | contig 43397 bp, 33 predicted proteins | sample BlaSpr_A8_Ref_O1_FD_187987 | JGI IMG/M metagenome (GOLD analysis project Ga0209530, IMG submission 187987) | Forest soil microbial communities from Thunder Bay, Ontario, Canada - Black Spruce, Ontario site 2_A8_Ref_O1 (SPAdes) (version 2) | ecosystem: Environmental > Terrestrial > Soil > Boreal...
TGCCCAGGTACCGGGCACGCCCCGCCTGGCCGGCAGGGCCTGACCAGCAGAGAGGGTGGCATGCGTTACATATTGTCCAGGTTCGGGTTCTACCTGATCGCGCTCTGGGGATCGCTGACGATCAACTTCCTGCTGCCCAGGCTGGCGCCGGGTGATCCGGCGTCAACGATGATGGAGCGGATGGGCGGCCAGATGACCCCCGCGCAGCTCAACGAACTGCGCGTTCTGTACGGGGTGTCGACGCATACCTCGCTGCTGCATCAGTACGGCGCCTACCTTGCAGGCCTTGCACACGGCAACCTGGGCATCTCGACCTCTTACTTTCCGACGCCGGTCTCGACCGTCATCGCGTCAGCGATCTGGTGGACGCTCCTGCTCGGCAGCATCGCGCTGATCCTCGGCTTCACGATCGGCGTGTCGCTGGGCGTCCTGGTCGCCTGGCGCCGCGCGACGCCGGTCGACTCGATCGTGACACCCTCGTCGGTCTTCCTCGCCTCGGTGCCGTACTTCTGGCTGGCGACGGCCGCCGTGTTCCTGTTCGGCATCAAGCTCGGCTGGTTCCCGGTCAGCCACTCCTACAACATCGAGCAGGTCCCGTCGTTTTCCTGGAGTTTCATCAGCGACGCCGCCTACCACGCCATACTGCCGGCCGCGACGATCATCGCCGTCTCCATCGGCAACTGGCTGATCGTCATGCGCAGCACCATGATCTCCGTCCTGTCCGAGGACTACATCACGATGGCGACCGCGAAAGGGCTGAGCCCGCTGCGGATCGCGCTGAGCTACGGGGCCAGGAACGCGCTGCTGCCGGTCGTGACGTCCGGCGGCATCGCGGTCGGTTTCATCGTCAGCGGCGCCCTGCTCACGGAGATCGTCTTCTCTTACTCGGGAGTGGGGTACTTGCTCTACACAGCCGTCGAAAGCCTCGACTATCCCCTGATCCAGGGGCTGCTGGTCATCATCACCATCGGGGTTCTCGCCGCGAACCTCCTGGTCGACCTCGTTTACGTGCTGCTCGACCCCCGGGTGCGCAGGCCATGACGCGCCCGTTGTCGGTGCTGCGCAGGTTCGTCCTGGCCGGGTACACCAGGCTGACCGCGAGCAGGAAGGCCGTCTTCGGCGCGCTGGTCATCCTGTGCCTCATCCTGGTCGCCCTGCTGGCGCCGCTGATTTCCCCTGGCAATTCGCAGGCCGTGGTCGGGCCGGAGAACCTGCCCCCGTCCGCGGCGCACCTGCTCGGCACGAGCGGGCAGGGCAATGACGTCTTCGCCCAGCTCGTCTGGGGCACCCGCAACTCGCTGGCGGTGGGCTTCGTCACCGGTGTCGCCATCGCGTTCGTCGGCGTCGCGATCGGCCTGTCCGCGGCCTTCTTCGGCGGCTGGATCGACAACCTGCTGACGCTGCTGATGAATATCTTCCTGGTGATACCTGGCCTGCCCCTGCTAGTGGTCATGGCGGCGTTCCTGCCCCGGTCCACCTGGTCGGTCATCTTCGTGCTCGCGATCGCCGGCTGGGCCGGCTCGGCCCGCGTGATCAGGGCTCAGGCCCTGTCCGTCGTCCGGCGGGACTACGTGGCGGCCGCGACCGTGGTCGGCGAGCGGCCGCTGCGGATCATCGTGTCCGAGGTGCTGCCGAACCTGTCGTCACTGATCGCCACCGTGCTGTTCGGCGCGATCGGATACGGCATCGGCGCACTGGCCGCCCTGCAGTTCCTCGGCCTGGGCAACCTGTCGACGGTGAGCTGGGGGACGATCTTGTACTGGGCGCAGAGCGATTCCAGCCTGCTACAGGGCACCTGGTGGCAGTTCATCCCCGCTGGCGTGCTGCTGACCCTGGCCTGTACCGCCACCTCCATGCTCAACTTCGCGATCGATGAGATCACCAACCCCAGGCTCCGCACCACGCGGGACCGGGTCAACTTCATGGTCCGGCTTGCCCGCCGTCGCCGGGAGCAGCCCCATGCAGCCTAGCCACAGGCAGCCTGATGATGCCGTGCTCGAAGTCGCCGGCCTGAACGTCACCTTCGGATCGGCCCACGGGCCGGTGCACGCGGTGTCCGACGTCTCGTTCGCCATCGGCCGGGGCGAGGTGCTGGGCCTAGTGGGGGAGTCAGGCAGCGGCAAGTCGACCGTGGCCCACGCCGTCCTCCGGCTGCTGCCGCCCTCGGCCCGGTGCACCGGAGCGGTCAGCTTCCGCGGTCAGGACGTGCTGGCGCTGAGCGGCGCCGGCCTGCGGAAATACCGCTGGGAGGGAGTGTCACTGGTGATGCAGGGCGCGATGAACGCCCTGAACCCGGTGTCCACCATCGAGAGCCAGATCGTGGATGTCATCAGGGCGCACCGGCACGTCTCCCGGCGGGAGGCCCGCGCCTCGGTACCGGAACTGCTTGAGCTGGTCAGCATCGACCCGGCCCGCCGCGGTTCCTACCCGCACGAGCTGTCCGGCGGTATGCGCCAGCGCTGCGTGATCGCGATCGCGCTGGCGCTGCGCCCCGACCTCGTGGTGATGGACGAGCCCACGACCGCGCTGGACGTCGTCGTGCAGCGCTCCATCATGGATGAGATCGACCGCCTGCGCGAGCAGCTCGGCTTCTCCGTGCTGCTGATCTCACACGACCTGGACCTGGTCGCCGAGCGCGCCTCGCGGCTGGCCATCATGTACGCGGGCCGGCTGGTCGAGACCGGCCCGGCCGCTGAGGTCGTCACCAGCCCCCGGCATCCCTACACCGAGGCGCTGCTGGCCTCGACCCTGCCGGTCGACGGGTCCGAGGACAGGGTGACCGAGCTGCCTGGTCGGCCGCCCGACCTGACCACCCCGCCGGCCGGGTGCGCGTTCTTCCCGCGATGCACGAAGGCGCAGCCGGGACATGACAAGGAACTGCCGCTGCTGCGGGCGGTCGGCCCCGGTCATGAGGTGGCCTGTCACCTGTACGAGCAGACGGAGGTGGTCACATGACGGGCGCGCCGCTACTTGAAACCCGCGGGCTCAGCAAGACCTTCGTGTCGCGCACGCTGAGGAGCCGCAGCTCCGTGCGCGCCGTCGATGACGTGAGCTTCGCGGTACTGGCCGGCCAGGCTGTCGGGCTGGTCGGTGAGTCGGGCAGCGGGAAGAGCACGGTAGCGCGGCTGATCGCCCGGCTCGAGCGGCCGACCGCGGGACAGATCCTGCTTGATGGCCGGGACGTGATCGCCGCCGAGCGGCACCGGGCATCGCGGGCCTACCGGCACCAGGTTCAGATGATCTTCCAGGACCCGTTCAGCTCGCTGAACCCGACCCACACCGTCGGCTACCATCTGCGTCGCTCGGTGCGGATTCACGGGACGGCCGGGGACCTGACCCGGGACGAGGCCGTGCAGGCCGTACTGCGTGATGTCAGGCTCGACTCGGTACCTGGCATTGCCGACCGCTACCCGCATGAGCTGTCCGGCGGCCAGCGGCAGCGGGTCGCGATCGCCCGCGCGCTGGCGGCCAGGCCCGCGCTCATCGTGGCCGACGAGCCGACCTCGATGCTCGACGTGTCGGTCCGCGTCGGCATCCTGAACCTGCTCGGCAGCCTGCGCGAAGACCGGGACATCGGCCTGCTGCTGATCACTCACGACCTTGGCAGCGCCCGCTACTCCACGAGCCACACCCTGGTGATGTACGCGGGCCGCATCCTGGAGTCGGGGCCGAGCTCCGACCTCATAGCCGCGCCTCAGCATCCCTATACAAAGCTGCTCGTGGGGTCGGTGCCCAGACGCGGCGGCGTTCGCGCGCCGGTGGACGAGCAGGCATCCGGTGCCGGTCAGCCCGCTCCGGCCGCTGGCTGCCCGTTCGCGCCGCGCTGCCCGGCGCGGCTGAGCCAGTGCGACACCGTCATGCCGGGGCAGACGTGGCTCGCTGAGAGCCGCTGGGTGCGGTGTCACCTGTTCGGGCCGGGTGGCTCCCGGCCGGATCCGCTACAGACCGGGAGAGAAGTAGCACATTGAGCACAGTGACCAAGGCGTCAAGCGCCGAGCAGCCGGATACCGGGATCTTCTCTCGCTACGCTGACCAGGCGCCGGTCGGCGACGTCATCCCGTTCTACGACGACGGGGCCTGCCACCTGTTCTGCCTGACGCCCCCGGACGGCTCGCTCTATTTCCCCGAACGGCTGAAGGCCACGTGGCGGCATCTTCGCTCCGCCGACCTGGTGCACTGGGAGGAACTGCCGCCCGCGCTAGCGCCGGGCGGCGACGGCGACCCCGACCGGGACGGGGTATGGACCGGCTCGGTTATCCGCACCGGCGACCAGTTCCATGTCTTTTACACCGGTCATACGCTCGAAGGCGACACGCCCCAGTCGGTGTGTCACGCCACGAGCGACGATGGCGTCAGCTGGGTCAAGGACCCGCTCAATCCCATCTCGGTCCCCGACGTTGCCCGCTTCGAGGGAAAGGACTGGCGCGATCCCTTCGTGTTCTGGAACGAAGACGAACAGTGCTACTGGATGCTGCTGTCGACCAGGTCGGGCGCGCATCCAGCGGTATCGCGCGGCGTCGTTGCCCTGCAGACGTCGACCGATCTGGCTGCCTGGACCGAGGCCGAGGAACTCTACGAGACCTTCCTGACCCACTGCCCCGAGTGCCCGGAGATCTTCCGGCTCGGTGACCGGTGGATCCTGGGGTACTCGCGCTTTACCGACCGGCGTGGCACGGTCTACCGCGTGGCTGACAATCCGCGCGGCCCATGGCGCCACTTCGGCACTGAGGGCCCGGACGGGATGAACTGGTACGCCGCCAAGTCCCTCAGCGACGACACGGGCAGGCGCATCGCGTTCGGGTGGGTACCCGACCGCAACCCGGCGCCGTCGGCCACTACCGGCAGCTGGCTCTGGGGCGGTGACCTGGCGGTACCGCGCGAGCTCAGCCTCGGTTCCGCGGGCCAGCTCGCCATCCGCCCGGTCGCCGAACTGTCCGCGCTCTCTGGCCGCGAGCTTTCCTACCTGGCCAGCTACGGATCCGCTGCGTGGTCCGCAGCTGGGTCAGAGTTCACCGTGGACTCGCCCGGTGGCTTCGGCTACTGCATCCTCAACCCGGTGGTTCCCGCCGCCAGGTACACGGTGACGGTAACCGTGTCCGGCGGCCAGGACGCGGCGATCTTCGGGCTGGCGGTGCAGACGAACGAGCAGCTGGATTGCGGTGTGGCGATCCTGTGCTACCCAGGCGAGCGGCGGGTGAGTGCAGTTGACCTCACGGCCGCCAGGTCCGAGCTTGCCAACGAGTACGAGAAGGCGACGACCGAGTACGCCTCGGTGGCCGAGGGCTGCCTGCCTGGCCACGCGTTCGACGCACTGACATTGTCGGTAATTGTCCGGGGAGACGTGGTAGAAGCATTTGTAGCCGATACGGTATGCCTCACTTACCGGCTGCCAACCGCCGAGGCGGGGTCGGTTGCCCTGCTCATCCAGGATGGATCCGCCCGTTTCACTCACGTCAGGGGACAGCTAGTTGGTCATGCCGAGTGATCCGGGCCCGGGTGCCTCCCGGGAACGCGAACCGGGCCGCCGTCCGATCATGAAGGACGTCGCCGAGCGCGCGGGCGTCTCGCGTACGACCGTCTCGCTCGTCCTGAACGGTCGTGACACCCGGATAGCGGAGGCGACGCGCCGCCGGGTTGAGCAGGCGGCCCGGGACCTGAACTTCCGGCCGTCGGTCGCGGCGCAGCAGCTGCGGACGAGCCGTTCGCAGCTGGTCGGGCTGATCGGCGATGAGATCGCTACCGGACCGTTCGCGGGCGGCCTGATCGCCGGCGCGCAGGCGGCGGCGAGGGAGCGCGGCCACGCGCTCGTAGTGATGAACACCGGCCGCGAGGGAGATCTGTCTGTTGACCTGGCCGCGCTTGAGGACCGGCACGCCGATGCACTGATCTTCGCCACCGTCATGACCCGTCCCGTGCAGCTGTCGGAGCGGCTGACCGGCCGGGACGTCATCCTGCTCAACTGCTTCGACGAAAATCACCAGCTGCCCGCCGTGCTGCCCGACGACCGGGCGGGCGGAGCGGCCGCGGCCGGCCTCGCGGCCGCGGCCGGCCACCGCCGTGTCGCGCTGCTGGGCGGGGAACGCGGAACCTGGCCGGCGACCTGCCGGCTCGCCGGCTACCGCGATGCCCTCGCCGAGTGGGGCATCCCGGTCGACCGCGCCCTGATCCGCGATGGCAACTGGCACGCGGACAGTGGTTACGAGCAGGCCCGTAAAGTACTCGCGCTGCGCCAGCCTGCGACGGCGCTGGTGTGCGGCAACGATCGCATGGCGCTCGGGGCCTACGACGCCATCAAGGAGCTCGGGCTGCGGATCCCTCAGGATGTCTCGGTCATCGGCTATGACGACCAGCAGGAAATCGTTGCCTACATGCGTCCGCCGCTGACTACTATGCGCCTGCCGTACTACGAGATGGGCCAGGTCGCCATGGCCGCCATCCTGGACGGCCGCAGTTTCAAGCGAGAGATGCTGCAATGCCAGCCAGTGCTCCGGGGCTCACTAGCCGCCGTCACCGGCTAGTCGGCCCCTCCTTGTCCGGCTGCGACCACCGCGCTGGCGATCGACGACGGCTCCGGTTTCACGGCCGTGCCCGCGACCACGACGGTCGGCGTCGCCTGAACTCCCAGCGCCGTAGCTCGTCCGGTCACATACGGCGGCCAGTCGCGGTAGGGCGCATCGGCCAGGCAGGCTGCGAACGGGGGGCCGGCCAGCGTAGGCCCAGCCGCCAACTCGAAACGCTGACAGAACGGGCACAAGAAGTCGATGAAAGCATCGACGCGGACCGGGCCGTGCCCGGTCAGTATCCCGTCGCCTTCCTTGGTCACGCCCGCGGGAAGACGACCCGGGACAAGCAGGTCAGCCATGGATCCCCTCCTGATGGTGCTACCGACCGGTGGTTCACCCGCAGTGTTTCATGGGGAGCCAGAGCGGCGGCGGACCGGTACTGACGGGACCAGCGGCAGCCGGGACGGGGGCTTGACCTCGGCAAGCCGCAGGTAAGTGACCAGCCGCTGGCCGCCATGGCTGGACAGGCTGGCCAGCACGGTCTGCAGCTCGGCGACGTCACGGGCGACGACGGTGAGCAGGTAGTCGGTCTCGCCGGCCACGTTGTCCGCCGCGATGATCTGCGGCAGGGCGCGGATCTGCTCGTCGAACACGTGGCTGGAGCGCGGATCGTGACGGCCCAGTGCGGCGGTGATGTACACCTGCAACGGGAAGCCGGCCGCGGCCGGGTCGAGCTGGGCGCTGATGATCCGGATGACACCGGACTCCTTCAGCCGCCGGACCCGGTGCAATGTCGCGGCGGGGGACAGGCCTGCCAGGCGGGCGAGCTCAACGTTGGTACGGTCCGCGTCCTGCTGCAGTGCAGTGAGCAGCTGAATGTCAACATCGTCAAGTTCAATGGCCATAGCACGAAATATTATATCGTTATTTCCCTCAGGCGGCGAATATTGTATGTCCTCGGGCGAACATGGGCACATGAATGCCAACCACCGTCACGCCGTGGCAGCCCTCATCGCGGCCGGGCTGCTGTGGGGGACCACCGTGCCGCTGTCCAAGCTGGCCCTGGAGTGGCTATCACCGGGCTGGCTCACCGCGATCCGCTTTGGCATGGCCGCCGCTATCTTGCTGCCCGCGGCCAGCCGGCGAGGCCTGCGACGTGCGTTCACGCCGGGAATACTGGTCGCGGGCGCCCTCGGCTACGGCGGTTCGGTCCTCGTGCAGAACGCTGGCATCGGCCGGACCAGCGTCACCCACGCGGCCCTGCTGATCGGAGCCGCGCCGGTGCTGGTCGCGATCATCGCCGCTGTCTGGCAGCGTTCGGTGGCGCGGCCGGCGGCCTGGCTGGGCTTCGCGGTGTCGCTGGGTGGCGTTGGTCTCGTTACCGCTGGCGGCGGAGGCGGCGGAGCCACGGCCGGCGGTGACGGCCTCGTGCTCGTTTCTCTCGTCCTGTCCGCCACGATGACCGTGGCGCAGGGCCGTCTGCTGGCCGGTCGCGACCCGGTAGCGGTGACGGCTGTGGAGTTCCTTGGCGCCGCACTGGGTGCGCTTCCGGTCGCGGTCGTCACCGGCCGTGCCCCCGCCGTGCCGAGCAGCGCCGGGCCGGTGCTGGTGGTCATCGCGCTGGTCGCGGGCGGCACGCTGCTGCCGTTCACCCTGTTCGCCTTCGGGCAGAGCCGGGTCCGCGCCGAGGTTGCCGGGGCGTTCCTCAACCTCGAGCCCCTCGTCGGCGTCATCGCGGGCGCGGTGGCGTTCGGCGACCCGGCCGGACTCGCCCAGATCGGCGGCGGCACGGCCATCGTGGCCGGCATCGGGCTGAGCTGCCTGCCGCTGCCCGTCCTAGCCAGGCGCCGCTTGGCCGGGCAGGTAACGGCCGAGCAGGTGACGGTCGAGCAGCATCGCTTTGTGCTCAGCGACCTGGCCGGTCGTCCAGAGCGTGCTGATCTCGCCGTGCAGTTCGGTAGCGGCGGCCCAGCGAGCGATACCCGTATAGAAAGTGCGCTGCACCAGCCAGGCCGAGTACTCGCCGTCGCGGTCAAAGCCGTATCCGGTCGCGACGTGCCCGATGAGATCGTGCACCGCCCGGAACCGGTAATAGGCGCCGCCTACCTCACCATCGAGCAGAGGGTGGGCACGGTCCGCCGGGGAAGTGGTGACCTCCAGAGTCCGTGAGGCGAGTACGGAGGCGATGAGTTCCCCGGCATCGGAGTAAGGGGTGGCTTCGCTCGTCCCGACGACGGCTATCCGATAGGGACCCTGGGGATCGGTGAGCGCCGCGAACTGCTGGTCTGTCTGCATTTCAAGCCGCTGGTAGGCCAGCGCAACCAGAGGATCCGCGCTGGTCCGCGAGGAGATGAAGCCGTCCGCGACTGCCTGGGTCTCGCCCGGCCGGACACGACGGAGGGCCGGCGCGGGACGTGCCGGGTGACGGGGGATACCGATGGCTGGATCCACCAGGCTCGCAATAAGCATCACAGGTCGGTACTAGCTTACCCGTCAGGGATGGAATGGTCCCAGTCGGCGAGCAGGGTGCGCAGGGCCGAGACCAGCGCGATGGGCTCGTCGAGCATGATGTGGTGCCCGGCGGCCGGGATCTCCACCAGCGGGGCGACCCGGCCGAGCCGGTCGTACATGACCTCGCCCAGCTTCTCGCTCACGATGCCGTGTTCCGCCCTGAACAGCGCCACCCGGCAGTCCAGCCGGGTCAGCAGCGTGGGCGTGAACTGGTCCCTGGCGAAGATGGACGGGTCGAACTTCCACGTCCAGCCACCCTCGACTGGCCGGAGCGAGGTGGCGGCGACATGCTCGGCGATGTACGGCAGCACCGGCTGGTCCGGGATGGGCCGGAACCGGGCCAGGGCCTGCTCCCTGGTCGGGTACACCCACAGCGGCCCGAAGGCGCGTCGCTGGCGGGCAGCGGTTTCCTCCGGGGCGATGTCGCGTACCGGAGAGTCGATCGCCACCACGCCCGCGAGCTGCGACCCGAACAGGGTGGCCATCCGCAGTGCGATGAAACCGCCCATGCTGTGCCCGATGACCACCGGTGCGGCGATGCCCGCGTCGGTGCTGACGCTGAGCACTTCGCGGGCCCACGTGTCCAGGTTGTAGCGGGGGCGGCGGTCGCTGTCGCCGTGCCCTGACAGGTCGGGTGCGATGACCCGCCAGCCGTTCGTCAGCAGCGGGGCGATGTGATCCCACCACCGGGCATGGGCGGCGCCGCCGTGCACCAGGGCGATGCCGCGGTCTGAGGGCTCGCCCCACGCCCGGTAGGCGATGGAGATGCCCTCCACGGTGACCGTGTGCTGCTCCGGCTGCACCGCCACAGCCGCGGTAAACCAGGGCGGAACGGATGGTACGCCCGATGTTGTCATGATCAGAAGCGAACCAGATTCACGCCCGTCCCGCCAGTCAGCGTGTCAGCCGGGCAGGCACAGACCGGTGCGGCTCAGGCTGCGTAGCCTGAGCCGCACCGTCGTTCTTACGGGATCGCCGGATAGGCATCCGATACGAGCTGGCTGAACTCGACAGGGAACCAGTGACCGGCGGGCGGGGAGTCGGGGATCGCGTCCGTCGGATAGGTGTTGCCGCTGCCGTCGGTCTGCGTGCCGTTCGGGTCGCAGTGCGGGTCACCGGTGCCGGAATAGGCAGGGTAGGTCCCGTCCGACTCGCCTGGTGGCTTCACCCAGACGTAGGCGTACAGGTGGGTGAACGAGGAGTTCGGGTTGGCCTGCGGCACCGCGCCGATGCCCGCGTTCTCCGGGTTGCACCAGTCGCCGCGGAACGGCCGCTCGTCGATCTTGGAGGAGTTGACGAACTCGGCGGTGGTGGTGCAGGTGGTGGTGGAGCAGGCGGCGGTGGGCCGCAGTGACGGGTCGCCCCAGCCATCGCGCGAGGTGTCGATGAGCATGCCCACGTTCGCCGAGAACCCGGCGCTGACGAGGTTGGTGTACATCGCTTCGTCGTAGGTGAGCTCGTCGATGAACGGATCGTAGGAGTAGTACTGCACCGAGTCCACCGGGTTGCTGTCGACGCTCTCGGTCGCCGTCATGTACGGCTCGCTGACCGGGATCGTGTTGGCCGTGTCGCTGATGAAGCCGTCCACGCTGCTCACCCCGTCCGTGGTGGCCGCGGCCACCTGGTGGAAGAGCGACACCGCGGGGGTCATGTTGGCCGGCCAGCCAAGCCACGCCGAGTGCGCGATGTCCAGGTAGTTGTAGACGTTGGCTATGGCGTGCAGCTTGTTCAGCGCGTACTCGATACCGGTGGTGTACACACCGCTGGACTGGGCGGCCGCGCAGTTCGTCACGCTCGAGTTGGTGACCAGGTTGGGCAGTGAGTCCGGCTCGATCACCGCGACGATGCGGAGGTTCGTGTTCTGGTAGTCGGACAGGATCTGTGCGATCGGGTCGATGTAAGAGTGCTCGTAATAGCTCAGGCCGTTGTTGGCGATGGACAGCTCGCCGTTGGACGCGAGCGCGTCGCAGTCCCGGTCGGGCAGGTCGTAGATTACGATCGGGAAGATCATCGGCGCGCCGCTCGAGTCGTCGGTCACCGCGGTCTGCAGCTGCGCCGCCAGGCTCGTCCGCTGGGTGCCGTTGATTCCGCTGGCGTTGTCGGAGCCGCCGTAGATGGCACCGATGTGGTCCAGCCAGATGAACGTGGGCTGGGTGCCCACGTACTCCATCTGAGCTGCCAGGGTTCCGCTGGCGCTCGCGGCCGAGGAGTCGGCCTCCGCCGTGTAGTTCGGGTTCACGTACCAGGACGCGCCGGTGAACGGGTTGACGACGTGGCTCGGCGTGGTGCCCGAGCCGGCCGTTGTCTCGGTCCCCGTGACGGTCACCGACGTGCAGCCGGGCGCGCTGATCGTGAAGGTGGTCGCCCCGGTGCCGGAGGCGTTGGCGGCGATGTACACCGGCTGCGGGAGGTTCCAGTCGCTCGACGACTCCGTGATCGACGAGCCGCTGGAGACCGACAGGCCGCTGTTACCCGAGGTCTCCGCCACCGTGACGGGGATGCTGGCCGTCGGTGATTCGTTCAGCGAGACGCCGAATACCTCGGTCTTTCCCTGCGCCACGCTGAAGGTGGAGGGGTTCGCCTGCAGGGTCAGTCCGGAGCCGCAGGACCCGGTGGGCGTAGGCGTAGGTGTAGGCGACGGAGAAGGGGACGGCGATGAGCTCGGGGACGGGCTCGGCGACGATGAGGGGGAGGAGGAAGGCGAGGGCGACGGAGAGGAACCACCCGCCAGCGTTACCGAGCAGCTGATCGACGTCGGTGCGGTATTGGTACCCGTGTAGGAGAAGTTCCCACCCGGGTTCGCGGTGCCACCGGTGGCCAGCGACCCGTTCCAGGAAAGGTTCGTGATCGTCATGGTCTCGCCGCTCTGCGACCAGTTTCCTGACCAGCCCTGGGTGAGCGCCTGATTGCCGGAATAGGTATAGCTCACGGTCCAGCCGGTGATGGCCGGCCCGTTGTTGGTGACGGTGAGGCCCAGGCTGAACCCGGTCCCCCAGTCGCTCTGCACCTGATAGGCGACCGAGCAGCCGGTCGACGCCGCGTCCGCCGTCGATCCCAGCTCCACCGTGGCGGCCACCGCCGATGAACCGACCAGCAGTGTCGCCACCGCGGCCGCGATAATCCGGGCTCTCCGCATTAAAACCTCCTCTGACCCTTCAGTCGCCGCTGACGCTAGGCCGGCCCGACCCCGGGGTCAACGCCCGGACCGTGCCCGTCGCGCTGACCTGCACCCCGGCCCGCCTGGCACGCATCCGGCCATGCAACTTTCATGGGGGAATCAGAACGGGCTGTGGTTTGACTCACCAGGACCACCGGAGGTTTCATCGGCCGGCGTGCGAAATTGGTCAGACCAGTTGCAGAATGTTTCGTACTAGTTACACAATTGACTCAACAAATATCACCACGGGCAGCCAGGGCAGCCGGGAACGGCAGGGCGGCAGTTCGCGGGGCGGGAGCACCTGGAATGCCCGGCGATCGCCGAGGAGATGGCGGTGACGGGCCCAGACTCACTTGCGCCGCCCCAGATGGTACTGGAGGCGGTACCGGCTGATCCGCCGACGCTGGCCGACGTAGCTCGCCTGGCGGGCGTGTCGCCAGCTACGGTGTCACGTGTCCTCACCGGATCGGTTCCCGTGCGGCGGGAGACCAAGGACAAGGTGCAGGAGGCGGTGACGCGGCTTGGGTACGTGCGGAACCGGGCGGCCTGGTCGACGGCCCGCCTGCGAGCGGGCTCGATCGCGCTGGTGTTCTGCGAGGCGAACGTCAGGGTGTTCGCAGATTCGTTCTTCGCGCGCATGCTGTCTGGCCTCAGCAGGGCACTGGCTTCCGCCGACCTGCAGCTCATCTTGCTCACCCCCCACTCACCTCGCGAGTACCACACCATGTCCCGTTACCTGCGGGCCGGCCATGTGGACGGTGCCGTGTTCATCTCTATGCACTCCAGGCCGGACTTCGACTTGGCGCGCCTCGGCATCCCGCTCGTCCTCTGCGGGCGGCCCGGTGAGGGCGGGGAGAAGCTGTCCTATGTCGACGCTGACAACGTCGACGGCGCCAGGAGGGCGGTGGAATACCTGCTAGAAAGCGGCCGGAAGGCGGTCGCCACCATTGCCGGGCCGCGCGACATGTCTCCCGGCATAGACAGGCTGCTCGGCTACCGCAAGGCGATGGCCTCCGTCGGCGTCAGCGATCCTGGCATGATCGCGTACGGGGATTTCGGTCTCGTCTCCGGCGAGCAGGCGATGTACCGGCTCGCCGACCACCGTCCCAGCCTGGACGCGGTGTTCGTCGCCTCCGACCTGATGGCCGCCGGCGCGCTCCGCGCGCTGCGGCGACTCGGCCGGCGGGTGCCCGACGACGTTGCCGTCGTGGGCTTCGACGACTCCCCGCTGGCCCAGAACACCGATCCGCCGCTGTCCACGGTCCGCCAGCCGGTCGACGCCATGGCCGCCTGGATGGCAGGCGAACTGCTCACTGCCATCGCCAGCCCGAGCAGCGAGCCGCGCTACGTAGTCCTGGACACCGAACTAATCCTCCGCGACTCCACCTGAACGATTCTTTATTAACGGCTTAAGACGTACGGTCGTACTTCCTCGCGCTCGCGGAGCACCCGGCGCCTTGAGCCAGCTTGTCTTGTGCTTCATTCCGCCTCCTTCCTGCCTATTTGGGTCACCCAGAGCGGATGCCTGGGCGTGTCTGGGAGCCAAATTCGCTCTCCCAGACGGCCAAACAAGCAGGCACTGCCTTTACCTTTTGTACATAAATGTGGCGCTTGTTGCATCCCCAGGCTTGTCGCGAACTGACGACTGGTTCTGATCCTCAGCCGATGTCGCGATGGCGCAGCGCGTCCAGGCCGCCCAGCGAGAACACCACGGCGATGGCGCACAGCCACGTCAGAGGCCGGGCTTGTACCGTTCCGCCGGGCAGCCGCGGGACGTGAGCGAACGGCGAGACGTCCATGAGCCAGTGGGAGAACCGCAGCACCGGGCCGAACAGCTGCAGCACTGTGAGCAAGCCGACAACTGTCCACATGCCCGGCACCGACCATCGCGGCACCAGGCCGAACGCGAGCACCGCCAGCCCCGCGACCACCAGTACCGCCGGCAGCTGGCTGAGCCCTGCCCCGAGCATCCGGGACACCTCGGTCCCGGTAGATCCGGCCCGCAGCCCGTAACCTAGCCCGGTCGCTGCCCCGGCCACCGCGAGTAGCAGTGCGCTGCCGGCGACCGCGACAAGAATGTGGCTGAGCGCCCAGCGGACCCGCCCCACGGCGGTGGCCAGTACCGGTTCGGCCAGCCCGCCGGTTTCCTCTGACCGCAGCCGCAGCACACCGGAAACCGCGTACGCGCCCGCCACCACCCCCGCCAGCAGCATCAGCGCGGCAAGGTAGGCGTCAACTATGCTGGACTGCCCGCCGAGCCGGGTGAACTCGCCGCGCAGCGCGCTGCTGGTGCCGACGAGCTGGCCGATGCCCTGGGCGGCCGCGCCGCATATCGCGAACATGGCGGCGTAGCCAGCCAGCCAGCCGAGCAGCGTACCACGCTGCAGTCGCCAGGCCAGCCCGTCCGGACCGCGCAGTGCGGCCGAAGCGGAGGGACGTCCCGGCCGGTCAGGGATCAGGCCCACGCCGAGGTCGCGCCGCGCGGCGAGCACGAACGCGGCCGCCACGCCGAGGACGCACACAGCAGCCGGCAAGCACAGCACCCACCACCGGGAAGCACCGAACGGCCTCGCCAGGCTCACCCAGCCCAGCGGCGACGTCCAGGTAAGCCAGGCAGTGCCACCAGAAGGGCCGCCGGCGTCACCGCTGCCGCGCAGCACGAACGCGGCACCGAGCACCGCCAGCGCGATTCCGCGCGCGGCACGCGCTCCCGTGGTCAGCTGGGCCGTCGCGGCGGCGATACCGGCGAACGCCAGCCCGGACGCTCCGATCGACAGTGCGAGCAGCGCGGAACCGCCAGCAGGCAACCCCACCAGCGGCAGTACCAGGCACAGCAAAGCGACCACCGCGAGCATCGTCGCCGCCGCCACGGCCAGCGACGCGACCAGCGCGGCCGAACCGCCCACGGCCGCCGAGCTCACCAGCTCAAGCCTGCCCGCCTCCTCATCAGCCCTGGTGTGCCGGATCACCAGGAAGACTGCCGCCAGCGCGGCGAACAGCGCCGCCCAGACTCCGATCCGCCACACGGTGAGCGACCCGAGCGAGCTGCCGTCCAGGGTGCCGTACAGAAAGCGCAGCGCCGGGTTGCTCTCACTGGTCGCGGCCAGCGACTGGCGGCCCGCGGCCGTCGGGTACAGCTTCCTGAACTCGTAGCCGTTGACCGCCACCATGATGACGATCACGTAGACGCACACCGCCAGCCCGATACGGTCCCTGCGAAAGGCGAGCCTGGCGAGCGGGCCGACGCCGGTCACGCTGGGACCGTCGGCGAGTACTGCTTGAGGAAGATCTCCTCCAGCGTCGGCGGCCGGCACGTGAGCGAGCGGACCCCGATGGCGGTCAGCGAGCGCAGCACGTCATTCAGGTCAGCGGGGTCGACCTCACGCTGCACCGAGGTCCCGTCGGCGAGTGAGGCGGTGACCTGGTAATGCGTCAGGTGCCGCAGTTCGGCCAGCGAGCCGGTCTCCACGGTCCGGCCGGCGCGGATGATCGTGACCCGGTCGGCCAGCGCCTCGGCCTCGGCGAGGATGTGACTGGACAGCAGCACCGACCTGCCGTTACGCCGTTCCTCGGCCACGCACTCGCGGAACACCGCCTCCATCAGCGGGTCAAGCCCTGAGGTCGGCTCGTCGAGGATGAGCAGGTCGGCGTCGCTGGACAGGGCCGCGATCAGGGCGACCTTCTGCCGGTTGCCCTTGGAGTAGGCGCGGGCCTTCTTCGCCGGGTCCAGCTCGAACCGCTCGGTCAGTTCCTTGCGGCGGCTGGCATCGCCACCGCCGCGGAGCTTGGCCATCAGGTCGATGATCTCGCCGCCGGTCAGGCCCGGCCACAGCGTCACGTCGCCAGGAACATAGGCGAGCCGCTGGTGCAGCGCGGTCGCGTCGCGCCAGGGGTCGCCGCCGAGCAGTCGCACCTGACCGCCGTCGGCATGGACCAGGCCGAGCAGCACGCGGATTGTCGTGGTCTTGCCCGCGCCGTTCGGGCCGAGGAAGGCATGGACCTCGCCGGCCTGAACCGTCAGGTCAAGCCCGTCCAGCGCCTTGGTCGCGCCGAACGACTTGCGCAGGCCGCTGACCTCGATCGCGTTGGTCATGACGGCGATCATACACAAGTTTCACTGATTTCTGAATATTGAGAATGCAGTATCATAACGAACCGTGGTACCCCAGCCAGATCCGCTGCTCGACTACACCGAGCGATTCGCCGCGGTGCTCATAGCGGCCGGATTCCCGCCGATGCCAGCCCGCGTTTTCGTGACCTTGCTGGTCGACGACTCGGGCCGGCTGAGCGCCGCTGAGCTCGGGGAGAGGCTGCAGGTCAGCCCGGCGGCGGTGTCGGGTGCCGTCCGCTACCTGGCTCAGCTCGGCATGGTGCACAAGATCCGGGTACCGGGTGCGCGGCGCGACTACTACCAGATACCCGATGACGTGTGGCACGAGCTGCTCCGGCAGCAGATGACGGTGATGAACCGGTGGGGCGGCCTGCTACGCGAGGGGATGGCGCTGCTCCCGGCCGGCAGCCCGGGCCAGGCCCGGCTGACCGAGCACGCGGACTTCATAGAGTTCGTCAGCAAGGAGTTCCCCGACATCTTCGCGCGTTGGGAAGAATACCGCGCCAGCCGACCGTAGTGCGCCGTCACCCGCAGAGGCAGGAAACGCTACGCTGCTGGCGTGGCTGTCATCAGCGCTCGACGGCAGGTGATCATCTTTTCTGGGCTGCCCGGTACGGGCAAGTCGACGCTGGCTGAGCAGGTGGCACGGACGATGAGTGTTCCTGCGTTCGCCGGGGACTGGCTCATGGGCGGGCTCAAGCCAGCCCACAGTGCTCTGGCCACGCTTGACGATTCCGAGTACGGGGCCGCGTGGTTCGGGCTGCTGAGAACGCTGGTCACCCGCCAGCTGATGCTGGAGCAGAGCGCCATTGCTGACGACGTGATTGGCGAGGGCCAGGACGTGCTGTGGCGTGAGACCGCGGAACAGTTCTCGGCACGCTTGTACGTGATTGAGTGCATCTGCTCCGACGAGACCGTCCACCGTGCGCGCGTCGAAGGCCGCACGCGCGGGATTCCCGGCTGGCATGAGATCGGCTGGGATCATGTCGAGCGCATGCGCGCCGAGGCGGCCCCACTGGCTATTGAGCGGCTTACCGTCGACGCGATGGAGCCAGTGGAGGACAACGTCGGCCGCGTCCTGGGCTACATCGCGGCCCGGCGCGGCTGAGATCGTCGCTGGCGAAGTAGTCAGGCGGCGTGTTCGACTCTTACGATGAGTCGGCCTGGCGGGTTGTCAAGGTAGGCACGGGCCAGGTCAAACTTGCGCTCGATATGGCCGAGCGCGGTGTTGCACGACAGGTCCAGCAGTCCGCGCACGCACTTTCCGCACGAGGTCTTCTCGGCCGGGCAGCAGGCATGGTCGTGGTCTATGAATACGGGCTGTCCGTCCTTGAACGGTGATCCGCACATCGCGCAGGCCCGCTGGTACCGGCGCTTAACGACGGGATTTACTCTTCTTCCGTAGAGGAGCACGCGCGCCACGTCTCGCTCGCGCATGCGCTGCATCGCCTCGGGCGTCTTGCAGGACCCTCCATGTCCGGGTGTACGGACACATGTAGCCTGCTTACGCGGCATCCACTTGCCGCATCGTTCGTCACTCATACGGCGGTACCCCCCGCTAATTCGAATACGCTAAGCATATCCCGAATTAGTGGCGAACCAGTAGAAGACTGGCCGAACCTTCGAAAAAAAATGTGGGCCGTATAGGATTTGAACCTATGACCTTTTCCGTGTCAGGGAAACGCGCTCCCACTGCGCCAACGGCCCCACTTGCCTGACAGATGCTACCAGAGCGACGGGCCTGCTCGCTGCACGACGCAATGGGCAAGCCACGCCGTGACTGAATATATTCTTTCAGTTGTCTTGATCATTGTAGGAAAACATGCGACATTGGGCCTGTGAGCAGGAGGGATACCCATGGGGAGGCCGGTGCGCCGCAGGCGCGCCTGCTTGAGCTGTTCGCTGGGCACCGGCTGACTCCGACCCAGCGCCGGATTGCCCGCTGCCTGGTCGAGAACGCCGCTACCGCCGCGTTCCTGTCCAGCAGCGAGCTGGCTGAGCTGACCGGCGTGAGCCAGCCCTCGGTGACCCGGTTCGCTATGGCCCTGGGCTATGACGGCTTCCCGGACCTCAGGCGCCACCTGCGCGAGCTGCATCTCGGCGATTCCCGCTCCGAGGACGGCGCCAACGCCTACCAGCACGCTGTCGCCGCCGAGATGGCCAACCTGGAAGGCCTCGCCGCCGCCCTCCAGGACCCGGGCCCGGTCCAGCGGGCGGCAGTGCTGCTCGCTGAGTCCCGGCCGCTTGCCATCCTTGGCCTGCGGGTAGCCGCCCCGCTCGCCGAGTACCTGCGGTTCTTCGCGGCCAAGTTCCACCCGGACGTCCGGGTGGCGACCGGTGAGGATGACCTGGAGCAGGCCCGGGCGGCGGGCGGCAGCGCCGTGCTCGCGGTGATGCTGCCGCGGTACCCGCGCCAGGCGATCGACCTGCTCGGCGCGTGCAAGGACCTCGGCTTCACGACCGTCACGATCACCGACGCCCCGATCGGCCCGGCCGTGCCGCTGTCCGACATCCTGCTGTCGGCCCCGGTATCCACTGATCTTATGTTCGACTCGCAGGCTGCGCCGATGGTACTCGCCGCGGTCCTGCTTCAGGCCATGTGCGACGTCTCGCCGCACGGCCCTGACCGTCTCGAGCAGTTCGAGACATCCGCAGAACGCCGTCGGCTATTCGTTCCCTGAAAGGATTTCCATCCCAATGGATAACACTCTGGCTGTGGAGCAGCGGTCAATCGAGGTGATTCCCGACAGCGAGCGGCACGGCTCGGTCCGCAGCCTGTTCACCGTCTGGTTCAGCGCGAACATGCAGATCACCACGGTGGTGACCGGCGCGGTGGCGGGCGGTCTCGGCCTGCCGCTGTGGTGGGCGATCGCCGGCGTAGTGCTCGGCAACCTGGTCGGCGCCATCTTCATGGCGCTGCACTCGGCGCAGGGCCCCAAGCTGGGCATCCCGCAGATGATCCAGAGCCGGGCGCAATTCGGCTACTACGGCGCGATCCTGCCGCTGCTGCTTGTCGTGCTGATGTACGTCGGCTTCTTCGCGGCGAGTGCGGTGCTCGGCGGCTCGGCGCTGGCGAGCTGGTGGCATATTTCCACCACGCTGGCCACGATCATCGTCGCGGCTCTGTGCACGGTGCTTGCCATCTACGGCTACCGGCTGATCCACGCATACGAGCGATGGATCGCCCTGGTGAGCGGGCTCGGGTTCCTGTATCTGACGATCCGGCTGTTCACCAGGTACCACAGCAGCACAATCTGGCATGGTGGCCACTTCGCGTTCGGGCTGTTCCTGCTCACGGTGACGCTCGCCGTCACCTGGCAGATCACCTACGCTCCGTACGTCGCGGACTACTCGCGCTACCTGCCGCGGGAGACTCCGGTGCGGGCGGCGTACTGGTGGACATACGCCGGGACCGTCATCGGCACGATCTGGATGATGGTGTTCGGCGCCATCGTGGCGACGGTCGCCGCCGACTCGTTCTTCGGCGGCAGCACCGGGTTCATCGTCGGTCTCGGTAACCACGGCACGGCCTGGCTGATCTCGATCGTCATCATTGCCGGTGTCGTCGCTGTCAACGTCCTGAACCTCTACGGGATGTTCATGTGCGTCACCACCACGGTGACCGCGCTCAAGTCAGTCCAGGTCAAGAGCCAGGTCCGGATCGGTTTCATCCTGGTTCCGGCGGTCATCGGAACCGTTATAGCCATCGCCGCGACATCCAACTTCCTGAACAGCTTCCAGAACTTCATCCTGTTCCTGGCGTACTTCCTCATCCCGTGGACGGCGATCAACCTGACCGACTTCTACCTCGTCCGCAAAGAGCAGTACGACATGGACTCGATCTTCCGCGCGGACGGCATCTACGGCCGGTTCAATCTCCGCACCATCGCGGCTTACCTGATCGCGGTTCTGGTGGAGATCCCGTTCATGTCGACCACGTTCTACACCGGTCCGATGGTCAAGCACCTCGGTCAGGCGGATATCTCCTGGATCTTCGGGCTGATCGTCGCGGCTGGCCTTTACTACTTCCTGATGCGCCCGGTCGTGGGCAAGCCCGGTCAGCCAGTGCGGACCAGTGCCAGCGCGGGCCGGACTGTGGGGTAGCGCCCGCTGGGTCGGTCATGTCATGATCGCGAGATGCGTCCGTCACTGTATGAATTCGCCGGGGGTGACGATGCTTTTCTCGCCCTGGCCATCGCGCATCACGCGCGGTGCCTGGCCGACCCGGAGCTGAACCACCCGTTCTCGCACCCAGGACATCCGCAGCACATCGAGCGGCTAGCCGCTTACTGGGCAGAGGTGATGGGCGGTCCGCCGCGGTTCTCACAGACCTGCGGTGGCCAGTCCCACATGCTGCACCTTCACTCGGGCACCGGCGCATCGCTCGATCTGGGCCAGCGCTTCGTGACGTGCTTCGTCATCGCGGCCGACGACGCCGCGCTGCCCGCCGACCCGGAGTTCCGCGCCGCGCTGCGCGCCTACATGGAGTGGGCCGTCGCCGAGGTGCACTCTTACTCCCCGCGCGAGTCAACGGTCGCGCCGGACCTCCCGACCCCCCGCTGGTCCTGGAACGGCCTGGTCGCCTAGACAAAAGGAATCGCACGGGCAGGCATCTCTCAGGGTGATCGCGTAGCCTTGCTAAGCGATGCAGGTGGAACTGCGCGATATCCGCGTATTCGTGACGACGGCCGAGGAACTTCACTTCGGTCGTGCCGCCGACCGGCTGCACCTGACCACCTCGCGGGTCAGTCAGGTGCTGCGATCGCTCGAGCTGCAGCTGGGCTGCCGGCTTCTTGACCGCACCAGCCGCAGCGTGTCGCTGACGCCGCTTGGCCAGCAGCTGCTGGAGCGGCTGCGTCCGGCGTGTGACGAGCTCGACCAGGCACTCGCCGACACCAAGCTCGCGGCCAGCGGCATCGCCGGGACGTTGCGCCTGGGCCAGTACCTGCCGCTCAACGGCGGCCCGCACCTGGCCGGCATCGTGGAGATCTTTGAGCGCCGCCATCCCGCGTGCCGGGTGGAGGTCCTGGACATCGGCCTGAACCGCCCGGAACTTGACTGGCTCCGCAAGGGTGACGTGGCGGTGCTCGCTACCCGCCTGCCCATTTCTGACCCTGACATCACCGTGGGCCCGGTACTGTCCGCCGAGCCGCGCGTGGTCGTGGTCGGCAGGGAGCATCCGCTGGCCGGGCGGCACCAGGTCAGCATCGATGACCTGGCTGGTTACCCGGCTTGCACCGTGGCGACGGCCCGGCGGGAGCTTGCCGACGCGCTGGTCCCGCCGCGTACTCCCTGCGGGCGGGAGCTCCGCCGGGTCACCGTGCGCAGCACCGGCGAGGCGCTCATGCGGGTCGCGCTGGGGGAGGCCGTGTATCTCACCGTCCGGCCGTTCCTTGACTATGTGAGCCACTCCGCGGTGGTCACCGTGCCTGTCGAGGATCTCCCGCCGTCGCAGACCGCCTTGATCTGGCTTACGGCGAGCCACGCATCGTCGATCCGTGCGTTCGCCCGGGCGGCAAGCGACGTTGCTACGGCAAGAGCACCTGCGCACTGAGGGATTTAAGCCGCAGACCATCGGAAACCGATAAGATTCCGACCCATGAGTTCCCAGTCCCTCGGCAGCCGCTATCTGCTCGATGAGCCGATCGGCGAAGGCGGGATGGGTGTTGTCTGGCGGGGGAGGGACCGGGAGACCGGCGCACAGTACGCGATCAAGGTGCTGCGCCCCGAGTTCGCCGCCGACCCGAACGCGGTAGCCAGATTCGTCCGGGAGCGCACGGCGCTGGTGACGTTTCGCCACCAGAACGTGGTGGCGGTGCACGACACGGTCGTGGAGGGCAACCGGCTTGCCCTGGTGATGGACCTCATTCACGGCGGTGACCTGCACGCATACCGCAAGCGCCGCGGCGGCAAGCTCGCCCCGACCGAGGCGGCCAGGCTCACCGCGCAGATCTGCGACGGGCTCGCGGCCGCGCACGCGGTCGGCATCGTGCACCGCGACCTGAAGCCGGCCAACATCCTGATCGAGGGCGGGCACGTCTGGCTGGCGGACTTCGGCATCGCGCGAGTGCTCGGCCAGCCGACGTCCACGACGACCGGCACGATCATGGGGACAGTCCATTACATGGCCCCCGAGGCGATCGCGGGACAGGACAGCAGCGCGGCATCGGACGTATACGCGGTCGGCATCACGCTCTATGAGCTGCTAGCCGGAGAACTGCCGTTCACCGGCCACGCCGCCGCGATCATGCACGGGCACATGACCACCATGCCGGCTCGTCCGGCGGGGGTGCCCGACCGGCTGTGGGACGTGATCAGCGGCTGCCTGAGCAAGAAACCGGACGAGCGGCCATCCGCCGCCGAGGCGGCCGGGGCGCTCTGGGCTGGACTGCCCGCCGCGGAAAGGGTCGCGGCGGAAAGGCCCGCGGAGCCGGCCCGCCCGCAGCCGTCGGCCTTGGCACCGCCGCCACTCGGCTCGCCGGAGGGCCAGCGGACCTCGGCCCATTCGCGCCAGCCCGGATCGACCACCCAGCTAGCCGGCGCCCATGCATCCAGCTCCGGCCCGCCCAGCTCCGGCCCGCCCAACTCCGGCCCGCCCAACTCCGGGCCACCCGGGATGGCGAACATCGGGGCACCGGATTTCGGGCCGGCGAACATCGGGCCGGCGAGTGCCGGGCTGGCGGGCGCTATACCGCCGGCCGCGCCGGCCGGGGATGACCTGCCCCGGCGCGAGCGGTCCCCGCGCGGGAACCGCAGGCTCATCGTGGTCCTCGGAGCGGCGGCCGCCTGCGTCGTGATCGCGCTTGCCCTGACCTTTCTCGACCCGTTCAAGTCCGCCGGGCAGAACCATGTCGTGCCGGGGTCGCTCGGTGTTCTCCAGACCACGGCTTCCGGCCCGCGGCCCGCCGGCCAGGCCAGCCCGCAGCCAGGGCGCCCCAGCCCGACCGCATCGCCCGGATCGTCGCCGACCGGGTCTCCGTCGCCGTCGCCATCGGCGGATCCGAAGGCGACAGCATCAGCGAGCCTGTCAGCCTCCCATTCGGCCAAGCCGTCGACCTCGCCGAAGGCCTCGGCCTCGCCCACGAGCCCGGCCTCGTCCCCTGCGTCGAGCAGCCCGCCGGTCAGCGAGCGGGCGTGTACTCCTTTTGCGACGGCAGGGGTCTCGGGGTTGATGCAGTCGTGCATTACGACGAACGGGCTGACCGTGCAGCTGTCGGGCTCCATGGGGCCGGTCCCGGCCCTGGCCAGCGGTAAGGAGCCCTACGCGTTCGAGATCGTCCTGATCGGCGCCAAGGGGATCATCGCGTACTACCCCCAGCTCTGCGCTCCGGGCACGTGCCTGTTCGGCAAGATCGAAGCTGAGGTACAGGGGACATACCAGATCCGGATGAACTACCTGGTCAACGGAGTGGTCAAGGTTCAGAGTGCCATTTCGGCACCGGTGACCATCGGCTGACTTACTGGTCAGGGCTCAACAGGTCGTTCTGATAGAGCATTCTGGGCAGGCCGAAACGGCTCATGACGGCGGTGTCCACGAAGCGGGTTACCGCGCTGATCCTGTCGCCGCGCAGGGTCAGCACGGCCAGCCCGTGCGCCCGGTGCACGTCGCCGTCCGTCAGGTACACCCCGAAGGCCGGCTGCCCGTTCGCCCGGGTCGGCACGACCATGAGCCGGCGCTCTGCCCGCCACCGTGCGCTGATAGCCAGGAACTCGGCGACCGCGGCGATTCCCTGGTACTCCAGCTCGCTCGGCGGCATGGTGAGCCATGCGTCATCCGTCAGCAGAGCCACCAGGCCCGGGACGTCGTCGCTGGTGTACGCGGCGGCGAACCGTTCGGCGAGGTCGCGTTCAACCGCGGAGCGGGGGAGCGGGGCCGCGTCAGGGGACAAGCCGGCCATCGAGCCGCGGGCGCGCTGCAGCGCGCTGTTCACCGACGCCTCCGAGACGTCGAGCATGTCCGCGGCCTCGGCGGACCTGAAGCCCAGCACATCGCGGAGCACCAGCACCGCCCGCTGTCGCGGGGGCAGGCGCTGGATCGCGGTGATGAACGCCAGCGCTATCGTCTCCCGTGCTTCGTAGCGTGCGTCCGGCCCCGCGACGACGTCGGGGAGATCGGCGTCCGGGTAGGGCTCCAGCCAGATCAGCTCGGCGCGGCGGGTCGGCTCCGGCGGCGTGAACGGAGGCTCCGGTGCGGTCCGCGCCCGCCGCCCGCTCGCTCGCAGCGCGTTCAGGCAGCGGTTGGTCGCGATCCGGTACAGCCAGGTGCGCATCGAGGCGCGGCCCTCGTAGTCGGCCAGGCCGCGCCAGGCGGCCAGCAGGGTCTCCTGCAGCATGTCTTCGGCGTCCTGCACGGAGCCGAGGATCCGGTAGCAGTGCAGCTGCAGCTCACGCACATAGGGGTCGGTGAGCTCGCCGAATGCCTGATCATCCCCGGCCCGCGCTCGGGCCAGCACGGTGTCCATGCCAGTACAGACACCGGCGGCGCCGCGAAGTCATCGCTTAGCGGACGCCGATCTCGGTGTCTGTACCAGGCATGAAAACGACATGGGTTCTCGGGCTGACGGCAGCGGCGTCGTTCATGGTGTCGCTGGACAATCAGGTGGTGGCGACGGCACTGCCGGTGATCAGGGTCCAGCTGCACGCGTCGCTGGCCTCACTGGAATGGACGGTGAACGCGTACACGCTCAGCTTCGCGGTGCTGCTGCTGACCGGAGCGGCGCTGGGCGAGCGGCTCGGCCGCCGCCGGATGCTCGCGGCCGGCCTCGGCCTTTTCACTGCCGCCTCGGCGGCGTGTGCGCTGGCACCCGACGTGGGTGCCCTGGTCGCGGCCCGGGCGGTACAGGGGGCGGGTTCGGCGCTGGTGCTGCCGATAGCGGTGGCCATGCTGTCCGCTGGTTTCCCGCCGGAGCGACGCGCCTGGGCGACCGGCATCTTCATGGCGGTGACCGGGTTCGCGGTGATGGCCGGGCCGGTGGTGGGCGGCGCGGTCGCCCAGGGCCTGGCCTGGCAGTGGATCTTCTGGCTGAACGTCCCGATCGGCCTGGTGCTGATCCCGCTGATCCTGACGAGGCTGACCGATGGCGCAGGCGGTACAGGGGCCAGCCTGGATCCCGTCGGCCTGGTGCTGGCCACCGGGGGAGCGCTCGGCCTGGTCTGGGCGCTGATCATGGCGAACAGCATCGGCTGGGGCAGCCCGTCGATTATCGCGGCGCTGGTCGCGGGAGCGGCGCTGGTCGCGGCCTTCGTCGGCTGGGAGCTGCGGACCGCGACGCCGATGGTGCCGTTGCGGCTGTTCCGGCTGCCCGCGTTCGCGGCCGGGAACGCGGTCTGCCTGTGCGTGTTCGCGGTGCTGTTCGGAATGGTGTTCTTCATGGCGCAGTTCCTGCAGACCGGGCTGGGGTTCAGCCCGTTCGGCGCCGGGCTGCGGCTTGCGCCGGGCTGGGGCATGCTGACCGTGATCGCCCCGTTCAGCGGGCGGATGATCCGCCGGCTCGGCGAGCGGGTGCTCATCGCGGGCGGCCTGACGGCGCTGGCGGGGGGCCTGACCTGGATCGCGCTGATCGCCAGGACCGGGCTGCCGTACGGCGAGCTGGTCGTGCCGCTGATGCTGGCCGGGGCCGGCGTGTCGGTCGCGATCGCGCCGACGCAGAGCGTCGTGATGACCGCCGTGCCGGCCGCCGACATCGGCAAGGCGGCCGGGACGTTCAACATGCTGCGCCAGCTCGGCGGAGTGTTCGGTATCGCGATCTGCGCGGCGGTGTTCGCGGCCCACGGGGGTTACCGGTCGCCGGCGACGTTCGTCAGCGGCTTCGAGCCGGCGATGCTCGCCTGCGCCGGCATCGGGCTGGCCGCGGTTGCCGCCGGCCTGTTCCTGCCACGCCGCCGGGCCGTGTCCAGTCTTGTGCTATCTGTTCCGTCTGGTGGTGAATCGCACCAAATACACCACGAGTCCACTTACACTACAGGCTGACCGTTTGTACCCTGTAGCTGAAAGGCCTGTTCAGCCGTGTTCCGAGCACGTATCGCCCTCCTGGCCCTCGCCGTGCCCGCCGTCGCACTCTCCGTGACGGCGGGTCGGGCGAATGCCGCCGCCCCCATCCCCGCCATCGCCCATCCTGTGACGAACATCACTATGGGTGGTTCCAGCCCGAACTGGGCCGGGTATGTGGCATACGGCAGGAAGTTCCGCTACGTCGCGGCGACCTTCGAGGTGCCGCGGCTGGACTGCGCCAAGACGCCGGGCGACGGCCTTCCCGCGCTGGCGTCGGCCTGGGTCGGCCTGGACGGCGACGGGACGCGCACCGTGGAGCAGGACGGCGTGCTCGGGCAGTGCCTCCACGGTGCCGCGTCCTACTACGCCTGGTGGGAGATGTACCCGAAGGCGCCCGTCTACGCGGGGTGGCGCGTCAGCCCGGGCGACATCATCGAGGCCTCGGTCTGGTACGACGCCCCGCTCGGGAAGTACCGTCTCGACCTCACCGATCGGACCAGCGGCGCGAGCTGCAGCGACTGGGAGCGATGTGGCGCTTCCTCCTGCGCGAACGCCTCCGCCGAGGTGATCACCGAGTCGCCAGGCGAGAGCGGGTCCTCGGGCTACTACCCGCTCGCCGACTGGGGCACCTCCAGCTACTGGGCCATCTCCGTCATTGACGGGGTGGGTCAGCGGGGCGGTTTCGCGTCCGGCCACTGGACGTCCACCTCAGTCAGGATGGTGGGCAGCGGTGGTGACACCAAGACCGCCACCGGCGGCCTGGCCTCAGCCGGCACCACCTTCCGCACCTACTGGGAGAACCGCTCCTAGGGGTCGATCATGAACGGGCGGCTTTCAGGCGTCCAGCTGGTCGCGGAGGCGGCGGAGGCGGGCTGGGCGGTCGGCCGCGAAGCGCTCGATGGCGGTCCGGATGTCATCGCCGGTCAGCTGGGCTTCCGCGATGACCTCCTCGACCGATCCGCCGGTGCGCCAGCGGTCGTCAAAGTCCGAGGACAGCGAGTACTCCCTGACCAGTGGCCCGTCCGCCCAGTCCCGCATGAGCTTGAACGCCCCGTTGGTGATCACCATCGAATCCAGGCCGCCGGTGACCGACTCCCGGTAGGCGGCAGGCTGGCGCGCGAACAGCTGCCAGCTGACCGCCGCGACGATCCGCACGTTGGCGTTTATCGCGGGCAGCACGTCTACCAGGTTCCGCGTTGGCAGCGTCCCGCGCACGTACACCGTCCCGCCGCGCGGCTCTCCCGGCGTGAAATCACGCAGCAGGTAAGCCCCCCGCGCCGCCTCCAGGTGAGAGGGAAGGCCGAGCGCCTCCCGGTCAGGTATCTCGATTGGCGGCCGGGTCAGGTGCAGCGCGACGATCGGCGCGTCCAGCCCGAACGCGGTCCCGAGCAGCACCAGGACCTCGTTGTACTCCCAGGGGTGCAAGTCGATCACGTGCCCGTCGGGGAACAGCTGGGTGACTCCGGTCTCGAAGATGCCGAAGTGCGTCCTGGAGTCCTCAGCGGTCTCAGGTCCGGAGTGCCCCGCGACCCACAGCAGCTTGCCTGTACGCAGCTCGCAGTCCTGCGCGAGCTGGCTGAACAGCCGCATCGGCCCGTACTTGAGGTAGGAGAACGACCCGTAGGTCGAGCAGGCTCCCCAGAATCCGTCGAACGACAGCATCGGGTCGTCGGAGAAGTTCACCGTGGCGAGCCCGGCGACCAGCCCCGCATTGGTGAACTCGGTGATCTCGGTCGGCAGCAGCGCACCGTCCGGGTTGGCGGCCTTGTCATACCAGCCGGTGCCGGGATGGCCGTCGAAGTCCTTCCCGAACCCGGCGATGTTGGTTGACTCCGCCAGGTCCGCGGACGCCGCGATGAACAGCGGCTTGCCGCGTTCCTCCAGCGCCACCGAGTTCACGTACGCGCCCCAGGTGCCCAGGGCCGCCCGGTTCGGTGCCTTCTCGCCCGGCTTCTTCCACATGCTGTCCGGGTACTGCGTCACGTCGAAGATGCGCGGCGAGCTGAACACCGCCCCGTCGCCGAGCGTGCACCCGGCTATCTGCTGCGGCACCGTGCCCGAGATGGCCAGCAGCCGGTCCGACAGCCACGTCACCAGCGCCGGATCGCGCCGCAGCACGCTCATCGCGATCTCGAGGTTCGCTCTCGCCTGTTCCTGCGCGTTCTGCGGCGCCGGCGCGCCTGCGCCCTCGTACCCCACCCCGTACCGGTCCATGAACGACTGTCGCACGGCCCAGAACTCCGGCGAGTTCATCGGCCATGGTGTCCCGTGGCTGGCCGCGCCTTCCTTCCCGTACCCGCGTCCCTTGACGGTCTTGAACCACGCCACGCTGGGAACTCCGGAACCGACTGCACCGTCGACCGTATCCAGGACTGTCTGTACCACGGGCTGCCACGACATCCCGTCCGGCGTGCCGAGCACTCGCCATCCGTACGGCTCGAACCAGTCCACCGGCGTGCCCGCCACCACACTGGAAGCCGGCCGCGGGTCAATCCCGAAGTCATTCCAGTCGAGCATGAACACCAGGTTGTCGAGGCCGAGGCCCCACGCCGTGTTCTTGGTCTCGTGGGCCGCGCCCGGCGTGAGGCCGCCCTCGCCCTCGAATACGAAAACCTTCACCTCGCCCGCGCCGGCGAGCTTCAGCGCGAGTGCTTCCCCGGCGGCAGGGGGCATCCCGTGTCCTGAAGGCCCGGTGTTGAACTTCAGGAACAGCGTCCGCCCCTCCATCTCGGCGTGCCCCGCCAGCCCGCCCTGCCGGCGCAGCCGCAGCAGCCATTCCCAGGTCAGCGCCCACCGCCCGTCGTCCGGGAACGCGAACCGCGGGTCCTGATCCCGTTCGTAGCGCGCCCGCATGGCCTCGTTCATGACGGCGAGCGTCGCGTACACGAGCGGCACGGTGTGCCCGGCGGACAGCACGAACCGGTCCCCGAACCGCTGCCACGGCCGCAGCACGTCCCAGCGCATCGCGCCGGACAGCAGGAGCGAGACCATCATGTGCACCTTGGAGCGGGATCCGCCCGGGTGCCCGCTCTGGCGGTAGTTCAGCGCCAGGTCGATGCACTCGTCGATGAGGTCCTTGACGACCTCGTACCGGGCAAAGTCAACTTCTTTGTTCTCCATGCCCAACCCCTCCAGAATCAGGAACCGCCCCGGCTCTTACCGTAAATCTTCCGGCTATCTACCATCATGATCATGACATTTTTTCCTGATCGGGAGGACGGCCCCCCGGCCCCCCGCTTTTCCGAGCGGGGGGACGCCCCCCCGCACCCCCCGCTACGCCTCGCCGACCGTATGACCCGGCTCGGTACTGAGTCTGCCTTCGAGGTCCTTGCCCGCGCCAAGGCCCTGGAGGCCGCGGGCAACAAGATCATCCACCTGGAAATCGGCGAACCCGACTTCCCGACGGCTGATCACATCGTCGAGGCCGCCGTGGCAGCACTGCACGCCGGCCACACCCACTACGTTCCGGCGCCGGGCATCCCGGCGCTGCGCGAAGCCGTCGCCGCGTTCCTTGACCGGACCGGCCGGATGCCGGGCATCGCGCCGGACCGCGTGATCATCACGCCCGGCGCCAAGCCGATCATGTTCTACACGATCATGGCGCTGGCCGGCCCGGGCGACGAGGTGCTCTACCCCGACCCCGGCTTCCCGATGTACGAGTCCATCACCGCGTTCGCCGGCGCGACCCCGGTGCCCATCCCGCTCCGTGAGAAGAACGGCTTCCGGATCGACACGGCAGAGCTGGAAACGCTGATATCAGAACGAACTAAGCTGCTCGTCCTCAACACTCCGCACAATCCTTGTGGCAGCGCGCTCACTCGCGAGGACTGTGCTGCGATAGCGGAGATGGCGCAGCGGCATGACCTGATCGTGCTCAGCGACGAGGTCTACTGGGCGCTGCGGTACGAGGCGGAGCCGCATGCCTCGGTGCTGGACTTCGATGGCATGGCGGACCGGACGATCCTGCTAGACGGGTGGTCCAAGACGTTCGCGATGACCGGCTGGCGCCTGGGTTTCGGCGTCTTCCCGCCGGCCCTGGTCGAGCCGATCACCCGGCTGGCGATCAACTCGGTGTCCTGCACGTCCGCGTTCAGCCAGTACGCGGCGATTGCCGCGCTGGAGGGCCCGTGGTCTCCGGTGGAGGAGATGGTCGCGGAGTTCCGCCGCCGCCGCGACGTCATCGTGGCCGGCCTCAACGACATACCCGGCATCAGCTGTCTTGAGCCGGAAGGTGCCTTCTACGCGTTCCCGAACATCACCGGCACCGGCCTCTCGTCGGGGGAGCTGCAGGACCGGCTGCTCCGCCAGGCGGGCGTGGCCGCCCTGTCCGGCACCGCCTTCGGCGGGCACGGCGAAGGCTACCTCCGCTTCTCCTACGCCAACTCCATCCCGAACATCGAGTCCGCCCTGGACTCCCTTCGCAGTCTCTTTTGATTATCGTGTGCCGGAATGGGGCGAAATCCGCCCCATTCCGGCACACGATAACGGTCAGGCCTTGAGGAGGTCGGCTAGGAGGGCAATCGACTCGTCTACTAGGGAGTCGTTGAGGTTGGCGTAGCCAAGGGGGAGCCACGGCTGGGGGCGGGGCGGACGTGGGAAGTAGAGCTCGGCAGGGTCGCATAGTTCCATGTCGCGGCGGTGCGCCGCGGCGATGAGCCTGGGCATGTCCGTGGCGTCCGGCAGCCTGAGCAGCAGGTGCAGTCCGACCGCGGTACCGCGGACCGGGTACCCGGGCAGCCGGTGGTCCAGGGCCGCCAGCAGAGCGTCCCGGCGGCGGCGGAAGCGCAGTCGGGACGCGCGCAGATGCCGGTCGTAGGCGCCCGATTCCATGAAGTTCGCGAGCGCGAGCTGGGTCAGCGCCGGCGGTGCCGACGTGGGCATGTAGGGGGCACGGACTGCTTCCACCCAGAACGGCGGGGCGACTACCCAGCCAACCTGTGCAGTCGGGGTGAGCGCCCTGCTCATCGAGCCGAGCAGCGCGACCCGGCGCCGGTCCGAGCTCTGCATAACCGGCAGCGCCGGCCCGTCATAGCTGAATTCGGAGTCATAGTCATCTTCGATAACGAGCCCGTCCACCCGCCGTGCCCAGTCCAGCAGCGCGGCGCGGCGTTCCGGCGCGAGCGGGCAGCTGAGCATCAGCTGGTGTGCGGCACCTACGCACACCGCGCGCATGGCCGGATGCTCGTCGAGCGCATCGGTTACCAGGCCATCGTCGTCGACCGGCAGCGGGACCAGCTCAAGGCCCGCACTACGGGCCGCGTCCCACAGGCCGGGCGAACCGGGATCCTCCATCCCGATCTGCCGGTGGCCCGCTGCATAGAGGGCATGGGCGACCTGAGACAGGCCCTGCCTGGCACCGGAGAAAATGGACACGGTGGCCGTGTCCGCCACCGCGCCGCGGCTGCGGCTGAGGTGCTCGGCGAGGATGGTGCGCAGCCGCGGTTCTCCGCCGGTGTCGCCGTAGTCGAGCTGGTCGAACGGCGTGTTCTCGGCAGCGAGCCGGATCGCCTCCACCCACTTGCGCCGCGGGAACGCGCGGTAATCCGGGCTGCACATGCTCAGGTCGTACCGCGGCGGGGTCTCACGGGGGGAGCTCCGGAGCGCCATCCGGTCCTCGTCGGGTTCCGGGGACCACACCACCCTGGTCGCAGAGCCAGTCCGGCTGGCCAGGTAACCCTCGGTGACCAGCTGGCCGTAGGCCTGCGTCACCGCCCACCGGGAGACGCCGAGGTCGCTGGCAAGCGTCCGGCTGGGTGGCAGGGCCGCGCCCCGTGGCAGCCGGCCGTCCCTGATGGCGGCCCGGATGGTCCTGGTCAGCCGCTCATGCAGCGGACCGGACGGCTGGGCTGACACGTCGAAAAGCGTCCCCCATGCCAGATTGGTCTGCATTTGCGTCACGCTATTGGATCGTAGCCGCGGCTCTGTCGTTCATAGCGTCATGGGTATGTTCACCATCACGAATGCACGAGTGCCGCTGCGCTGGTCGCGTGCGGGGCGCAAGCCGGTGCGTCCGGCGTCGGGAAGGCCCTCCTACGACGCCTTCTTCGCCGATCCCGATGCCGTTGAGGCCGACTACCGTCGTTTCCGGGGTGACCGTCAGCCTCGCTTGACGGCCGCCGGGCGCTTCATAGGTGAGCTGTCGATCCGCTGACCGTTCGCATCGAAGAAGTACACCCGCGGCACGTCTACGGCGACGTTCACGTCCTTCCCGGCAGTCCAGCCGCGGGGCGAGCTCAGCCGGACCAGCAGGGTGGCCCGCCGGTGGCCTCCGGCCTGCGCGGGTGCCAGGCCGGCATCCACCAGATGGAAGCCCATCTCCAGCGAGGCCAGCCATTCGTGGCCGTGGTACTCGAGTGTGTGAATCCGGCCATGCAGCACCGAGCCGGACGCGCCCTCGGCCGCTGGGGTGAGCACGTCGGGCCGGATCCCGGCAATCACCGTCTGGCCGTGATAGGGGGTGAGCCGGTCCGAGCGCGGATCCGTCCACGGCAGGGACAGGGACTGCGACCCGAAGTCGATGACGATCCGTTCGCCGATCTCCACCCAGATAGTCGCCGATGCCAGGTTGATCGGCGGCGAGCCGAGGAAGGCGGCGACGAACGCGGTGGCCGGGTCCTCGTAGATCCTGGTCGGGGTGCCGATGTCCTCCAGCTTGCCGTTGCGCAGCACGGCGATCCGGTCCGCCAGCGTGAGCGCCTCGACCTGGTCGTGGGTGACATAGATCGTGGTCAGGCCGAGCGACCTGACCAGCGACCCGATCTCGGCCCGCAGGCCCGCGCGGAGCGCGGCGTCCAGGCTGGCCAGCGGCTCGTCCATCAGCAGCACCCGAGGCTCGTCCCGCGCCAGCGCGCGGCCCATGGCTACCCGCTGCCGCTCGCCGCCGGACAGCATGGCCGGCCGCCGGTCCAGTGTGTCCTCGATGCCGAGGCCTCGGGCGATCTCCAGTACGCGGTCCGCTATCTCCTGCCTGTCGGTATGCCCGGCGACGTCTAGCGGGAAGGCGATGTTCTGCCGCACCGTCATGTGCGGGTAGAGGGCGCCCTGCTGGAACACCATGGCGACATGCCGACGCTGCGGCGGTATGTCGTTCGCATGCTCGCCGCCCAGCCACAGGTTACCCGCGGTCATGTCCTCGATCCCGGCGACGATGCGCAGCGTGGAGGTCTTGCCGCAGCCCGACGGTCCGAGCAGGACGAGCAGCTCGCCCTCCGCGACCTCGATAGAGAGGTCATCCACGGCGAGCACGCCCGCGCCGTAGGTCTTGGATACGTGGTCGAGTACTACTGACGACATCTGCCCACCCGCTCAACTATTAACGGACCACGCCCTCTTCTGTACACCCGTATTGAAGGCCTCGCGACCGAATTGCGGTAGTTTGCCGCGTCCGGATATCTGCCCGTTACCCGCGACCGCCGCCCGTTGCCAGATGGTGACCAACCAGCCTGCGCGACTGACGTCTCCGTGCCCGAGCCCCCCGAGTCCGCCGCCCCGAGTCCGCCGCCCCCCGGTCCGAGCGCCCGTTCCGCCGCCCCTGGGGCTGAGCCCCCCCGTTCCGGCGGAAGATCCGTGCTTGGCGGAAGAAAAAGAGTCTGAAATGACACCTTATCTTCCGTCAGACATCGAACTTCCGTCTAAAACCGGCCCACGACCGGGGAAGCCGCGAGACGGGGGAGGTCGTGTGACTAGAGATTCCCGCGTGACTAGGGAGGCCGTGCGAGCCAGAGGGGCACGCGAGCCAGAGGGCCGTGCGAGTCAGAGGTTCACGGACTCGCCGACGGGGATGCGGGCGTAGGGGGCGCCGCCCTTGGCCTCGAGCAGCCAGTCGAAGCTGGCCAGGCCGATGTCGCTCAGGTGCGCGTCGTGGATCGGGAAGGCGCGGGCGGGCCGGACCGCGCGGGTGAACTCGATGGCCTCGCCGAGCTTCAGCCACGGGCCGGAACAGGGGACCAGCAGCGTGTCAACCGCTTCCGCCGGCACGAAGAAGGAGTCACCCGGATGGTAAAGGCCGTCCACGATGAAGCCGAGGTTGGCGCAGCCGGGAAAGCCGTCGATGATCTCGGCGTGCTTGCCGCCGACGGCGCGGACGGTGAACCCCGCGCTGATAAAGGTGTCTCCCGAAGCCACCGGGATGGCGTCCTCGTCGAATTCCGCGACCAGATCCGCATGCGCGTGGATGGTCAGCGATGGATTGGCCTGCCTGGCCGCCCTGAGCTTGTCGATGTCGACGTGGTCCTCGTGCTCGTGGGTGATGAGCACGGCGGTGGCTCCGGCCAGGGCCGCCGCATCGGTCAGCGTGCCGGGATCGATCACCAGCACGCGGCCCTCGTCCTCGATGCGGACGCAGGCGTGGCCATGTTTGGTAAGCAGCATCCGGCAAGGATACCGGGCCGGGCGTTACCCACCGATAACGCCCGGCTCGGGCCCGCTGACGCTTATCAAACGCCGTTAAGCGCCGAGGCGCTCGGTGAGCTGGTGGTATTCCTCCCACAGCCGCGGCGGCAGGCTGTCGCCGAAGGTGGCGAAGAACTCGGGGATGAGCGCGGCTTCCCGCTGCCACGCCGGGACATCCACGGTCAGCAGCAGGTCGAGGTCGGCCTTGCTGAGCTCAAGCCCGTCCAGGTCGAGTGCCCCTGGTGCCGGCAGGTACCCGATCGGGGTCCTGGTGGCCTGGGCGTCGCCGGACAGCCGCTCGACGATCCACTTGAGCACGCGGCTGTTCTCGCCGAAGCCGGGCCACACGAACCGGCCCTGGGCGTCCTTGCGGAACCAGTTGACGTAGAACAGCCGGGGCAGCTTCGCCGCATCCGCTCTGTCGCCCACGGTCAGCCAGTGCCCGAAGTAGTCGCCCATGTTGTAACCGCAGAACGGCAGCATGGCGAACGGGTCATGCCGCAGCTCGCCGACCGTGCCCTCGGCGGCGGCGGTCTTCTCCGACGCGACGTTGGCGCCGAGGAACACACCGTGGTTCCAGTCGAAGGACTCGATCACCAGCGGTACGGTGCTCGCGCGGCGGCCGCCGAACAAGATCGCGGAGATCGGCACCCCGGCCGGGTCCTGCCACTCAGGTGCGATGATCGGGCACTGGCTGGCCGGGGTGGTGAACCGGGCGTTCGGGTGCGCGGCCGGCTCGGCCGAGCCGGGCGTCCAGTCGCGGCCCTTCCAGTCGGTCAGGTGGGCCGGCGGCTCGTCGGTCATGCCTTCCCACCAGACGTCACCGTCGTCGGTCAGGGCGACGTTGGTGAAGATGCTGTTGCCCCACATGCTGGCCATCGCGTTGGCGTTGGTCTTCAGGCCGGTACCCGGGGCCACGCCGAAGAAGCCGGCTTCCGGGTTGATCGCGTACAGCCGGCCGTCGGCACCGAACCGCATCCAGGCGATGTCGTCGCCGACCGTCTCGACCGTCCAGCCGGGAATGGTCGGCTGGAGCATGGCCAGGTTCGTCTTGCCGCAGGCCGAGGGGAAGGCGCCCGCGATGTACTTCGGCTCCGCGTCCCCCTCCGGCGGGGTGACCTTGACGATGAGCATGTGCTCCGCCAGCCAGCCCTCATCCCTGGCCATGGCCGAGGCGATGCGCAGCGCGAAGCACTTCTTGCCGAGCAGCGCATTGCCGCCGTAGCCGGAGCCGTAGGACCAGATCTCCCGGGTCTCCGGGAACTGGGTGATGTACTTGACGGAGTTGCACGGCCAGGGGACGTCGGCCTGGCCGGGCTGCAGGGGAGCGCCAACCGAGTGGACGGCCTGGACGAACGTGCCAGATTCCTCAATCGCGCGCAGTGCGGCGCTGCCCATCCTGGTCATGATCCGCATCGACACCACGACGTACGGAGAGTCGGTGATCTCCACGCCGAGCTGGGAGATGCCGCTGCCGATTGGCCCCATGGAGAACGGGACAACGTACATGGTCCGGCCGCGCATCACGCCGTCGTAGATCTCCGCAAAAGTCTTGCGCATATCGCGCGGCGCGATCCAGTTATTCGTGGGGCCGGCGTCCTCTTCACGTTCTGAGCAGATGAACGTGCGGTCCTCGACCCGGGCGACGTCGCCCGGGTCGGACCGGCAGTAGAAGCTGTTGGGCCGCAGTTCGGGGTTGAGCCGGGTGAAGGTCCCGTTGCTGATCAGCAGGCTGGTCAGCCGCCCCCACTCGCCGTCGGACCCGTCGCACCAGACGACGGCGTCTGGCTTGGTCAGCTCCGCGATGCCGGCGACCCACTCTGCCAGCTCCGGGAGACTCGTTTCTGACTGGTCATCGGCGTCTATGCCGAACATAACGAACTCCTTGCTTAAGGACGTGCCCAGGGCAGGAAGGACATGCCACGTCCATCGCCCTGCCCGAAAATACGACTGTAAGTCCATGGAAACATAAATAGAGACGCCATCCGCACCTTGCCAGGTGCGTAGAGCCCGAATGTCGCCGAAATCACATTGGCAACCAATGGCTGAGGGTGCGCCAAAATGAGACGAAAATTCGAGTTCAGCCAAGCCGGGCTTCGAGAGCCGAGATGATGCGCGGCCGGAGCTCGGCGGCGCGGATGACGGCGTCCACCGATCCCACCTCCACCGCCCGCTGGATGCTGTGCACGCGGTCGAACTCGGCTGCTACCTCGCCGAGTTTCTCGGCCCGCACCGAGGCCCGCAGCTCATCGAGCGTGGCGGCCAGTGCCGCGCGGTCGGCCCCGGTAGCCGCCGCCACGCGGGCCTCAAGCTCGCGCACCCGCGGGTCGGCGGCGGTACGTGCCCCGACTTCCCCGGCGAACACCGCGGCGGCAGCGGGCGCACCGCCCAGCACAGAAGCGAATGATCCTTCGAGCGCAAGTACGGTCATATTCGGGTTGAGCGCCTTGGAGAACACCACGAACGCGCCGCCGTGGTACCGCGAGATCACGCAGAACACGATCGGGCCGCGGAAGTTGACGATCGCTCGGCCGATCTCCGCGCCGTACTCCAGCTGGAGCTTGCGCATCGACTCCGGTGAGCCGTCGAAGCCGGACAGGTTCGCGAGCACGACCAGTGGCCGGTTGCCGCTGGCCGCGTTGATCGCCCGCGCTGTCTTCTTCGACGAGCGCGGGAACAGCGTGCCCGCGGTGTAGGTGTCGGGCCCGTCGGTGGGCGGGAACCCGCGGCGCGGCACCGAGCGTGACTCGATGCCGAGCAGGCAGACGGGCAGCCCGCCGAGGTGCGCGTCCTGCACGACGGCGGTGTCCGCGTCGGCCATGCCCGCCCAGCGTTCCAGCAGCGGGTGGTCCTGGTCGGCGACGGCGCGCATCACGGTGCGGATGTCGAACGGCTTTTTCCGGTCCGGGTTGGCCGTGGCGGAGAAGATCTCGCCCACGGTGGTGAACTCGCTGTCCGCCATGACATGCGGGAAGCCTGAGACGTCCCTGTCGGCCGGGTCGGTGGTCTCGGCGCGGCGCGGGTGTGCCTCGCCGGGCACGATGTAGGTGTGGTCGTAGTGCGCCATCAGCACATCCCGTGCGGCGGCCAGATCCGGCGCCCAGTACTGGCCCTGCCCGTTCGGGCCCATCACCCGGTCGTAGCCGCCGATGCCGAAGTTGTCCTCGGCCGACACACCGCCGGAGAAGTCGAGCGCCTGCTTGCCGGTCAGCACCATCGCCGAGTCCGGGGTCATCACCAGGATGCCCTTGGTGTGCATGAGCATCGTCGCCTCGGCGTTCCAGTACGGCTGCGCCCCGACGTTGATGCCCGCTACCACGACGTTGATCTCCCCGCCGTCCTGGGTGAACTCGACGATCCGCTTCAGCGCGGCCGCTACCCAGTCCATGTTCTCGGTGCCCGATTCCATCGAGATCCGGGCTCCGGCCGACAGCGCGTACCACTCAAGCGGCACCCGCAGCTGCTCGGCGAGATCCAGGGCGGCGATGACGCGGCGGCATTCGGGTTCGGAAAGAGCCCCGAGCGCCTTGGTAGGATCGCCAAGCAGAACGACGCGGGTGATACCTTCCTGCACCCGGGGCGTCTGCGTGGTAATGACGCCGACCACGATCGCCGCGGTGTTGCGTCCCCTTGGACGGTTAACGGGCTCAAGTTTCCCGGCGGAGCCCAGGTCGTACTCGCTGAACGCCCCGAGCATCCCGGTCAGCTCGTACGGGTAGACGGTGTTGCGGCTTGATGCTCGCAGTACCTTCTGCCGGTAGCCGTCGAGCGGCTCGATCACCTCAGCCGATGGCCCGCCGATCGTCAGGCGGCTGCCGCCGTTGGCGCCGAACGAGATCCGCACGGTCGCCTTGGTCAGCGCACCGGTCGCGGAATCCTGCTGCCGCCCGATGAACTCGATCTCCTCCAGCCCGGCGCCCGCGGTGGCGGGCAGGAACCGCGGTGCGATCGACTCCAGGTCGGCACGCGTCAGCGAGCTGGCCGGCCAGACGTAGAGGATGATCCGGTTGGTGGGGAACCGGTTCTGAGCGGGCCGCTGTGACTGGGCGCGGCGGATCGAGTCCAGGCAGGTGGCGATGGTGTCCTCGGCGGTCGGCAGCGCGACCAGCCTGCCATCGTGTTCCCGCAGCTCGGTCAGGTCCCTGACCTGCGCGAATGCGACAAGCCTGTCGTCGGCCGGGTTGTCACGCGCGACGCACCGGAACAGGTAGATCTCCTCGTCGGAGGAAGGCAGCCGCGTCAGGTCGAATTCACGCAGCCGGTCCAGCTGCATCCGCTCCGCGATGTACGGGTGCAGCCCCCGGATCAGCCGCTCCTCGGTCATGACCCCGGCCGCCGACGGGCGGAACGTGAAGTGCTGGTGCATGACCGCGCCGCCGCGGCCCGCCACCGCGATGGTGAGCCGCCGCACCTGGTCCGGCAGCTGAACCCCGCCGATCACCGATTCCAGCGCTGCCGCCATGGCGTCAGGGTCAGAGGGCTGTTTCTCCCAGGCCAGGTAGATGTCCGCGTCTACGTCGTCCGCGGCGCCCGCCGCGACGACACCGAGCCCGTGCAGCGCCCTGGCGAGGAAATCGAAGCTCACGGCGGAAGACACCACCCGGGAGCCGGCCCGGGTGGCGACGACGAACGTGCAGTCCGCCTCCTCAAGCGCGGTGACGCTGCCCAGGCCCTTGTTGCCGTAGTAACGCCTGGTCAGCACCTCGAGCATGGGCGCGTGCTCGGCGCCGCCACGCCCGAGGCGCTGCCCGAGCAGCCGCACGAGCGGCTCGGTGCTGCCGACCAGCGCGGCGATCCGCTCGGCACGGTCCGGCGCGTCCGGGTGCGTGTCGAGGTAGCGCAGGTGCTTGCGGACGTCGGCGTAGACGCGGGCGCGCCGCCGGCGCAGCAGCGGCTGTCCGAACCAGGTGAAGGCGAGCCCGCGGGCGAGGTCGGACACGACGGGGAAACGCAGCTGCGTCGCGGAGATCAGCCGCTCCAGCGCGAGCCCCGTAGGCTCCCGCAGTGCTTCGCCGGGCGGTGCCTCGCGGAGCCACTCCCGCAGCAGCGCGGCGATGACCGCGGCGTCGGAGCCTGCGCGCTGCAGCGCGAGGAAGATCCGGAACACCGCCTCCTCCAGCTCCGGCGTCCGGTCCAGCGAGGTGATGCCATAGTGCCCGAGCGCCGTGGAGAGCCGGTCCTGGAACTTGGCGGGCAGCCCGGCCCGGTCGACGTCCAGGCTCTGCAGGTAGCTGTGGAAGTACTCGCGAGCACTGTGCACGTGACCGTCGTCGGCGGGCTCCTCGCCAGCCGGCTTGTTGCGGCTCAGCTCGGACAGGTCGGCGAACACCGTCACCAGGTCAATCTCGGCCGCCAGTTCCCGCAGGTTCTCCTTGCCGAGTTCCGCCCGCAGGCTGAGGTACTGTGCCAGCGGCCGGCCCTCGTCGTGCGGATCGACGTCGTAGCCGAGCAGCAGGCCGCGCAGGTCTGCCAGCGCGCGGGCCGCCCGCTCCCGGACTGGCCCGCCGGGCTTCTCGGCGGGCAGTTCCAGCTCGACCCCCTCGGTCACCTCTGTCTCGGCTTCCCCGTCACCGAGGGGCTCCAGCCGCAGCAGCGGCGCACCGGTCCCGACCTGGCTGCCGACGGTCACCGCGCATTCCTTCACCCGGGCGCGGAACGGTGCCCGCAGCACCGTCTCCATCTTCATGCTCTCCAGCACGAGCAGCGGCGCGCCGGCCGCCACCGTATCGCCGACCGCCACGGGCGTCGCGACGACGAGCGCGGGCGCGGGGGAGCGGACGACGCCGCCTTCGTCCCGGCTGACCCGGTGAGTGACACCGTCCACCTCGACCAGGTGGACCGGCCCGTACGTGCCGGTAACCAGCCGGAACCGCGCCCCGTTGACGGTGATCTGCCCGGTGTGCTGGTCGAACCGGTCCAGCTCCACGTCCGCGCCGCCGACGCCGGGGTCGATGCCGATCCGGAACCGGTGCGCGCCCACCCGGGCCACCCGCACCCGGTACGTGGCGTTGCGGAGCTTCAGGTCCAGCGGCCGCCCGCTCTCGTGCTGCACCTGCGGCCGGCCGCCGGACGCGGTGGACAGCAGCCGCGTCAGCTCGGCGCGTTCCTCTTCCTCATATGTCTCGATGGCGGCCGCGGCCAGCGCCACCGCGGCGTGCCGGTGCGAGATCAGCCCGCCCTCGGCCCGGACGCGGTCAATCCAGCCGGTGTCCGCGCTCGCGTCGATCACCTCGGGCTGGTCGAGCAGGTCCAGGATGAAGCTCTTGTTCGTCGCGCCGCCCTCGATGATCACCGTTGTCTCGGCCATGGCCCGGCGCAGCCTGCCGAGGGCCTCATCGCGGTCGTGCCCGTAGGCGATGATCTTCGCGATCATCGAGTCGAAGTCCGCCGGAATCGTGTCGCCCGCGCTGACGCCGGTATCGACGCGGATGCCGGGGCCGGCGGGCAGGTCGAGCCGGGCGATCCGGCCGGGGGAGGGGGCGAAGTCGCGGTCGGGATCCTCGGCGTTCAGCCGTGCCTCCACCGCGTGGCCCCGCTCGGCGGGCTGCTCGCCGTCCAGCCGGCCGCCGGACGCCACGTGCAGCTGGAGCCGGACCAGGTCGGTGCCGGTGGTCAGCTCGGTGACCGGGTGCTCCACCTGGAGCCGGGTATTGACCTCGAGGAACGCGAACAGCTTGTCGACCGGGTGATAGAGGAACTCGACGGTCGCCGCGCCGCGGTATCCCACGGTCACCGCCAGCCGCGATGCGGCCGTCTTCAGCTCGTCGGCCTGCGCCGCGGACAGCACGGGCGACGCCGATTCCTCAATCACCTTCTGGTTGCGCCGCTGCACCGAGCAGTCCCTGACGCCGAGTGCCCACGCGGTGCCCTGGCCATCGGCGATCACCTGGACCTCGACGTGCCGCGCGCCGGTGACCAGCCGCTCCAGGAACACCACGCCGCTGCCGAAGGCACGCTCGGCTTCCTGCCTGGTCCGGTCGTAGGCCTCGGTCAGCTCGGCCTCGCTCGTGATGACGCGGATACCCCGCCCGCCGCCGCCCGCGGTCGCCTTCAGCATCAGCGGGTACCCGATCTGGTCCGCCGCAGCCGCCGCGTCCGCCAGGGAATCGACCGCGCCGCGACTCCACGGCGCCACCGGCACCCCGGCCTCCTCGGCGATGAGCTTGGCGCCGATCTTGTCGCCGAGCTTGCGCATCGCGTCGGGGCTGGGCCCGATGAACGTGACGCCGATCCGGTCGCACAGCTCGGCGAACGCCGGGTCCTCGGCGACGAAGCCCCAGCCGACCCACGCCGCGTCGGCGCCGGTCTCCGTCAGCGCACGCTCAAGCACGGCCAGGTTCAGGTACGGCCGGGCGGACGCCGGGCCAAGGTCGTAGGCAAGGTCAGCCTCGCGTACGAACGTGGCCGTCCGGTCGACATCGGTGTACAGGGCGACCGTCTCGATCGGTGCCCCGGTCTGGCCGGCGAGGTCCCGGACGGCGTGGATGAGCCGCATCGCGGCCTCACCCCGGTTGACGATCGCGACACGACTGAACACTGAAAACGAGCCTCTCTTGTAGCGGAAGCACAACCGGAGCCCATCTCCCCGGTCCCCCAGGATGCCCTAGACCTGCTGGTAGGGAAATGCCGTCCCCCGACCACGCCTTCTGTTCAGATTTGTAGGTAATCACCAAATCTGGTCCCGGCGCTTCTCCCACTGTGCCGTGCCATGTTACAACTGTGCCTCGCCAGGTCAGCTTCGGCGGGCGAGCGTCCCGATGTGGCCGAGCAGGTCGCGCACCGCCCCGGCCGGCGGGGTCCGCGCGCCGAGCCAGACCGCGCGCAGGTCGCGCCGCAGATCGAGGCCCGCTACCGGGATCACCCGCAGCCGTCCGGACGCGATGTCGCCGGACACCGCGAGCCGGCTGAGCACGGCCGGGGCCGAGCCTGCCAGCACCGCGGCCCTGACCGCGGCGGAGGTGGACAGCTCGAGGGCCGGCGCCATCTCCCTGGTGCCCGGTCCCAGCAGCCTGCTCAGGGTGCTGGTCAGGTAGTCGCGGGTGCCGGATCCGGGCTCGCGGGTCACCAGCGGCGTCTGGCACAGTTCGCGCGCGGTGACCGGTGAGTCGCGCCGGGCCCAGCGGTGATCCGGCCGCGCGACCAGGACGAGCTCATCGTGCGCGACGACCCGGCTGCGCAGGCCGCGCGGTGCCTGGGGCCCCTCGATGAACCCCAGGTCGGCGTCACCGGCGCGGACCTGGTCCAGAACGTGCTGGCTGTTGGTGGCGGTGAGCACTACCTCGACCGGCGCCTCGCCGCGGCGCCGGGCAGCGGCCTGCAGTGACACCAGCCAGCCCGGCAGGAGCTGCTCGGCGACGGTGAGGCTGGCGCTCACCCTGACCCGGCCGCGGCTGCTGTCCCGCAGCGACGCCAGGCCCGCGTCGACCTCGTGGGCGACCTGGAGCAGGCGGCCCGCCCACTGGACGGCCACCGTCCCGGACTCGGTCAGCTGTGAACCGCGGCTGCTCCGCACCACCAGCCGCACTCCGGCCTGGGCCTCCAGCGACGCCAGCCGCGCGGAGGCGGCCTGCTGGGTAAGCCCGAGGTCACGGCCCGCCGCGCTCAGGCTGCCGCAACTGGCGATCGCGAGCAGCAGTTCCAGCGACGTCAGGTCCGGCATGCGCGAACTCAGCGGCACCCCCCCACCCTATCCAGCCACAACCCCCCCTTGTGCCCCCACCCCACCCCACCCCA
>Ga0209530_1000266_pt1 | contig 43027 bp, 39 predicted proteins | sample BlaSpr_A8_Ref_O1_FD_187987 | JGI IMG/M metagenome (GOLD analysis project Ga0209530, IMG submission 187987) | Forest soil microbial communities from Thunder Bay, Ontario, Canada - Black Spruce, Ontario site 2_A8_Ref_O1 (SPAdes) (version 2) | ecosystem: Environmental > Terrestrial > Soil > Boreal...
CCCGCCTCGAACGAACCGGTGGCCACGCCCACCGCCGGCACTCCCGCCGCGACCGCGGCGGCCATGTCCGGCGGGCTGTCCCCCACGTACGCGGCAGCCCGCAACTCACGCAGCACGGCCGCCTTCTCCGGCCCGTGAACATGCGTGAAGACCTCGTCCGGGTTCAGGCCGGCCACCCGCAAGCTCGGCTCGACCGAGATCGGGTGCTTGGCGGTGATCACCACCACCTTGTCCCCGGCCGCCCGCACCGCGGCGAGGGCCTCCCGCGCACCCGGCAGCACCAGGGTCTCTTCCTCAGCGAGCCGGATGTAATGCCGCCGGTACGTCGCCACCGCCGCGGACTGCTCTTCCGCCGGGAACCAGTACGCGATCTCCTCTTCCAGCTTGATACCGAGCCGCCGGTCCACCGCCGCCAGGTCGATCGGCCGGCCAGTCTCCTGCGCGACCGCCGCGAACGCCGCCATAGTCTGCGGCCGCGAATCGATCAGCGTCATATCCAGGTCAAAGCCGACCACCCTCATACGCAAACCCCCAATATCAGAACGACAGTGGTATCACGCCTGCGAACCAGCGCGTTCCGCAGTGATAGCCGCACGCACGACTATGCCACGCCGCCCCCCGGCCCACACCAGCGGCCGTTTTGCCGGAAACTCCATGCTCGGCGGAAGAAAAAGAGTCAAAAGCGACCAGTTAATTTCCGGCAAGCTTGGAAATTCCATGCTAATACGACCAGCAGGCTGCCTAGAACTCCTCGTTCGGATCGAAGTCGCCGGGCTCCGGCTGCTTGTGCGGCTGGGACGGCATCTGGAACTGGACCGGCGGCTGAGGCTGAACCGGCGCCTGGAACTGCGCCTGCTCAAACTGCGCCTGCTCAAACTGTTCTTGCTCGAACTGCGGCTGGGCCTGGAACTCGGGGTTGGTCTCCATCGTCGGCTCGGCCGTCATACCGGGCTGAGCGACGGGCGTCATCCCGCCGGACTGTGAGACGAATACCTGCGCGCCAGCCGCCTGCGCCTGCTGGATGAGCCGGTCGCGCAGCCCCTGCGGGTCGCGCCGCGCTTCCCTGATGATGTCGGCCATGGAGCCGCCGCCGAGGAGCGCACTCAGGCCGGCCACGCCGGCGCCGGCCTGGACTGGACCGCCAGCGCCTAGCGGGGACTGAGACTGCGAATACTGCTGGCCGGTGTTCTCCTTGGGCACGTACTTGCTGGCCTCGAGGGCCGGAAGGTCGAGGACGAGCTTGCTGCGGTCCCTCGGGTCGTACCGGACCGGCAGGACATCCCCCTCGATACACTGACCGACGTCGGCGGCCTTGACCCGCTCCTTCAAGTGCCCGTGCGTCCCATCATCGAATTCGACGTCGACCAGCAGGTCATAGTGAGAAACCTGGTGGTGCTCTGCCTCCGCGAAGAGCCTGATGATGACTCCGCGGGCGACCGCGCCCTCGTGATACAGCCTGTGATGCCCGAACATACTGCGGCTCCCCTTCGGCAGATATGCACAATTTTCGCGATCATATCGCGCGAAAGCGTCGTCGTCTGACCACCTGGCATACCGGGTACCCAGGGGTGCAAGCTACACCTTGTCATTGAAGCACTACTATGTGTGGCCATGCCTTACTACAACGCCAGCCAGGTGGCCGGGGCGCTCATCGGGATCGCGCTGCTGGGCTGGTTCGCGCTGGAGATCACGAAGTTCGCTCAGGGCCGCCGCTGGCAGAAGGGCGCCAGCACGCCGAGCCAGCGTGGCTGGTGGCTCGCCGCGGCGGCGTGCGCGATCACGGCGAACATGGTGATGCGGTTCGCACCGCGGGTGGCCCCGGCTGCCGAGATCCGTCCCGGTGCCAGCGCCTTCGCTCTCGGCATGGTGGCGCTACTGGCCGGCATCGGCCTGCGCGCGTGGTCATTCCGGACTCTTGGGCAGTACTTCACGTTCACCGTCAAGGTCAGCCCGGACCAGACTGTGGTCAGCGACGGTCCGTACCGGCTGCTGCGCCACCCCAGCTACACCGGCCTGATGCTGATCACCATCGGCATCGGCCTTGCCTCCGCGAACTGGCTCGCCCTGACGGTTACCACCGCGATATGGCTGGCGATGATCCTCTGGCGCATCCGCATCGAGGAGAACGCGCTGCTGGACACGCTCGGCGACAGCTACCGCACCTATGCCGCCGAGCACAAGCGCCTGGTCCCGCTAATCTGGTAGTCCGCCCGCCCAGCGTGCCAATGGTGCCAACGGCATTGCTGAACGGGGCACGCGGGGCGGTTGACCGGACCCGTTGGCACCATTGGCACGCCGCTGTACTCCCGGCGGGCGGGGCGCCTAGGATCGAGGGTCATGACGTGGGATGAGGTGCTGGCTTACTGTCTGGCTAAGCCGGGAGCGTGGCAGGACGAGCCGTGGGAAGGCGACGTCGTGGCCAAGGTGGGCCCGAAGATCTTCGCGTTTCTCGGGTCCGGGACCAGCGCTACCGTGGGCCTCAAGTGCGGGGCTACCCGGGAACTCGCGGCGGAGTGGGTACTGCGCTATCCGGACGACGTCAAGGTAATGCCTTACATCGGCCGGTCCGGCTGGAACACGCTCCAGGTCGGCGGGAAGATCCCGGACGAGGAGATCACCGAGGCCATCGACGCCTCCTACACCACAGTGGTGGCCAAGCTGCCGAAGAAGGACCGGCCGCCGGCCGCTGGTTAACACGCGGCTGGTTAACAGAGCGGCTGGTTACATTCAGCGGCGGGCCAGGGCAGCCTCGCCGGCGGCGCGCATCGACGCTAGCGGGGCCTGGTGGCCAGTCATCAGCTCTACCTGCCCGGCGGCCTGGTACAGCAGAAGGTCAAAACCGCTCGCGACGGGAACTCCGGCCTTCGCTGCGGCGAGTGCGAGCGGAGTCGGCCACGGGTGGTACACCACATCCAGGACGGCTAGCTGACGTGCGAGGGGCTCAACAGATCGTTCTGCGAATATGTCCGCGGCACCGGCGGGAACGGTGGAGATCAGCAGGTCCCCGCTGCGGAGCCCCGTGCTGAAGGGGCGCAGGTCTACCGCGATGCCCAGCCTGCTCGCGGCAGCCAGCAGGTCATCGGCGCGCGCCTCGTCGCGCACCAGCACCGTCACCTCGGGCATACCCATCTCCCGCAGGGCGGCCAGCGCGGCGCAGGCGGTCCCGCCGGCGCCGAGGACCGTGGCGCCCGGTGCCGCCGTCACGCCGACACTCGCAAGGGCGGCGACGATGCCGGGGACATCAGTGTTGTAACCGTGCAGGCCGCCTGCGGTGAAGAGAACCGTGTTCGCCGCGCCGGTATCGGCGGCGAGCGGCTCGGTGTGCCGCAGCAGCGGCAGGACAGCGCGCTTGAGCGGCATGGTGAGTGACAGGCCCGCCCAGTCAGGGCCGCAGCCAGCGATCAGGGCGGGCAGGCCCGCCTCAGCACACTCGATCGCGGTATAGGACCAGTCGGCCAGGCCGAGCTCCCGGTATGCCGCGGTATGCAGTACCGGTGACAGGGAATGGGCAATCGGGGAGCCCAGGACGGCGGCTCTCATCAGCCTCAGCCCTTGCCTTCGTTCTGCTGGAGTTCCGCCTCGTACTGCTCGAACTGCGCCTCGCTCGCGGTGAACAGGGTCTCACCGGTCTTCGGGTTCACCGTGACGAAGTACACCCAGTTACCGGACGCGGGCTGCAGCGCCGCCCTGATCGCCGCGGCGCCGGGGCTGTCGATCGGGCCAGGTGGCAGGCCCGCATACTTGTAGGTGTTGTACGGCGAGTTGGTGGTGAGCTGCTGGTCAGTCGCAGCGATCCCGTACTGGTTCAGGGCGTAGAAGACCGTGCTGTCCAGCTCCAGCTTCATGCCCTGCGCCAGCCGGTTATAGATCACCCGGGCGATCTTCGGGAAGTCGGCGGCACTGCCGCCCTCGGCCTGGACCAGGCTCGCGACGGTGATCACCTGAGCGGGACTCAGACGCACCGACTTGGCAGCCTCGGTCAGGTTCAGGTTCCCGGCCTGGGTGCCGAACGCCTGCGTCATCTGCTGCAGCACGCTCAGCGCCGTCGCACCGGGGGCGATCTGGTAGGTGTCGGGGAACAGGTAGCCTTCCGGCTTGCCGTCGGCGTAGGGCGGAAGGCCCAGCGACTTGCTGGTCAGGGCCTGCTTGAAGGCATTCTGCGAGAGGTGCGGATCGTCCGCGGCCAGCGTCGCGATGATCCGGCTCTCCCGCCAGCCCTCGGGGATGGTGATTGTCAGCGCCACAACGTTCTTCGGGTTCAGCAACGCGGCGTATGCGAGGGATGCCTGCATGTGCCTGTTCATCCGGAAGGTGCCCGGCTCCAGGCCCGCGGTGCTGGCACTGTGCTCGGCAGCGAGGACGAACGCGCGGGTGCTGGCGACCACGCCGAGGCTGACCAGCTCCGGGGCCAGCGTAGACGCGCTCGCCCCCGCCGGAACCTGGACCTGCACGCAGCAGGTGCCCGCGCCTGAGTAATCCGCGGGGTGGTACTTGTTCTGGTAGATGCCGTAGACGTAGCTCCCGCCCCAGGCGATTGGCACCAGGATGATCAGCACGGCCACCAGGGGGGCCAGCCAGCGGAACCGGCGCCTGCGGCGCCTAGCCGGCCTGGGTTCGTCCACCTCTGGCTGGTCGTGACCCTGGGGATCGTAACCCTGCGGCTCGTAGCCTTGCGACTCGTAGCCTTGCGACTCGTAGTTCTGAGGCTCGTACCACTCGCCGCCCGGTCCGTCCGGGCCTGGTGGACCGGCGGGGCCAGATGGACCGGCGGGGCCAGCGGGCCCGTCGCTGAATCCGGGCACGAAGCGCGGCTGCTGAGGCTGCTGAGGCTGCTGAGGCTGCTGGGATGGGTATTGGGGCGGGTACTGCGGCGGGTACTGCGGCGGAGCCGGCCACGGGCCCGAGCCCCGGGGATCGGACCGGTCGTCGGGACGCGGAGCCCGGCGGCGGCGCGGCTCGTGATGAACCGGCTCGTACTCGGGCGGCAGGTTGCTCACGTACCGGTTCCTTCCGTAACTAGCTCGCCTGGAGGGTATCCGGTACCGCGTTCGGTATCCAGGGCGGCCTGCAGCAGCACAGCTGCGGCGGCAGCATCCACGATCTGCCGCCGGGTCCTCGAATCCTTGCCGCTGGCGCGGAGCGCATCGTGCGCGGCGGTGGTGGTGAACCGCTCGTCCACCAGCCGCACCGGCAGGGGCGCGACCCGGCTGGCCAGCCTGCCGGCGAACTCACGCGCGATGGCCGCGGCCGGGCCTTCCCGGCCGGACAGCGAGGTGGGCAGGCCAGTCACGATCTCGACCGCCTCCTGCGTCACGGCAAGCTCGGCCAGCGCGTCCAGGTCACCCTTGCCCTTCCTGACCACCGTCAGCGGGGTGGCCAGGAAGCCACCGGCATCACAGCGCGCTACGCCGATCCGCACCGAGCCGACGTCGACCGCCAGGCGCACGCCAGGCCTCACCGGCGGCTGGCCGACGGGGAACTGGCCTGGTCGCTGCAGCATGTCACTAACGTTACCTACCGGATCTGAGCGTGTCTCGCAAAGCGTCCCTGACGGCATCAACCGCTGATTCTACGGCATTGCGATTACCGTCGGTAATCGGCGCGCCGCCACCTTGCGCGACGTCGGGCTTGCCGCCACCGCCGCCGCCGAGCGCCTTCGCCGCGATCCCGACCAGCGTCCCGGCCGACAGCCCGAAACCCCGGCCCGCCTCGTTCACCGCGATCACCACGACCGGCCGGTCGGCAGGCATGCCGGTGATCATGACCGCCGCCGGGCGGCCGCGCTGCACCCGGCCGCGCACGTCCAGCGCCAGCGCGCGCAGGTCATCGGCCTGCGCGCCATCCGGCGCACGGTGCGCGACGAAGGCCATCCCGCTGATGTCCTCCGCGTGCGCCGCGATCCCGGCCGCGTCCGCCAGCAGCTGAGCCGCCCGCAGCCGCTGCAGGTCACGCTCGGCGTCGCGGAGCCTGGTCACCAGGGTGCCGATGCGCTCGGGCAGCTGCTCCCGGGGCGTCTTGAGCTGCTCGCTGAGCTGGCTGACCAGCACGCTCTCCCTGGCCAGGAACCGGAACGCGTCCAGGCCGACCAGAGCCTCAACCCTCCTGACACCCGAGCCGATCGACGCCTCGCCGAGCAGCTTGACCAGACCAAGCTGGCCGGACCTGGCCACGTGCGTACCACCGCACAGCTCGCGGGAGTAGTCACCGACCTCCACAACCCGCACCTCGTCGCCGTACTTCTCTCCGAACAGCGCCAGCGCGCCCATCTCGCGGGCGTGCGCCTGCGTGGTGACCTCCGCACGCACCTCCAGGTCATCGATCAGGACCGCGTTGACCTCGTCCTCGGTGTCCTTCAGGACGCTGGGCGGAACCGCCCCGGTAGCGGTGAAGTCGAACCGCAGCCGGCCGGGCGAGTTCTCCGAGCCCGCCTGCGCCGCGGAGTCCCCGAGCGCGCTGCGCAGCGCCCGGTGCACCAGGTGCGTCGCGGTGTGCGACCGGGAAATCGCCTTGCGCCGCTCGATGTCGATCTCGGCGAAGGCCTGCTCGCCCTGGCCGGCCTCGCCGCGGATCACCTTGCCGCGGTGCACGACCAGGCCCTTGATCGGCGCCTGGACATCGTAGATATCGATCTCCGCGCCGCCCGCGGTCGTGATCCTGCCCGCGTCGGCGAGCTGGCCGCCGCCCTCCGCGTAGAACGGAGTGCGGTCCAGGATCACGCCGACCTCAGTGCCCGCCGTCGCCACCGGGACTGACACGCCGTCGATGAGCAGTCCGATGACGGTGGCCTCGCCGGAGTTCTCGTGGTAGCCGGTGAAACTGACCGCGCCGGACCGCTCGAGCAGCGTCGCGAACACCGAGATGTCGGCGTTCCCTGTCTTCTTCTCCTTGGCGTCCTTCTTGGCACGATCCCGCTGCTCGGTCATGAGGCGGCGGAAGCCTTCCTCATCGACGGTGAGGCCCTGCTCCTGCGCCATCTCCAGCGTCAGCTCGATCGGGAAGCCGTATGTGTCGTGCAGCTGGAACGCCTGCGTGCCGGACAGCCGGTTCTGGGCCTTGCGCTTCGACTCCTCCACCGCCGCGTCGAAAATCGCGGTGCCGGTCCGCAGCGTGCCCGCGAATGTCTGCTCCTCGGCGTCGATGACCGTGTGAATGTTGGACGCGTCCCTGCGCAGTTCCGGGTACAGCTCGCCCATCGCGTCGATCGCGGTAGCGGTGAGCTCATGCATGAGCTGCTCGCCGCTCGTGGTGCCGCCGCCGCGGTGGCTGCCGGACAGCAGGCGCATGTTCCGGATGCTGCGCCGCAGTACCCGGCGCAGAACGTAGCCGCTGCCCTCGTTACTGGGCAGCACCCCGTCCTCGATCAGCATGACCGCGCAGCGCACGTGGTCCGCGACCACCTTCAGCGCGATGTCCGCCTTCGGGTCGGCACCGTACCGCTGCTCGGACAGCTCCGCCGCCCGGTCCAGGATCTTGAAGGTGGTGTCGATCTCGTAGATGTTGTCGACGCCCTGCAGCAGCGACGCCATCCGCTCCAGGCCCATGCCGGTGTCGACGTTCCTGAACGGCAGCGGGCCATCGATCTCGAAGTCGTCCTTGGCCCGGAACTTGCTGATCTGGTCCTGCATGAAGACCAGGTTCCAGACCTCCAGGTAGCGGTCCTCGTCCGCCTCCGGCCCGCCCTCGCGGCCGTACTCGGGCCCGCGGTCGTAGTAGATCTCCGAGCAGGGCCCGCCGGGGCCTGGCACGCCCATGCTCCAGTAGTTGTCGTTGAGGCCGCGCCGCTGGATCCGGCTCTCAGGGACGCCGATCTCGTCCCGCCAGATCGCGAAGGCCTCGTCGTCGTTGTGCAGGACGGTGGCCCACAGCTTGCTCTCGGGGAACCCGAAGCCGCCGTCCGCTTCCGATCTGGTGAGGAGCTCCCACGCGAAGGGGATCGCGCCCTGCTTGAAGTAGTCGCCGAACGACCAGTTGCCGAGCATCTGGAAGAAGGTGGCGTGCCGGGTTGTCCGGCCCACCTCCTCGATGTCGTCGGTGCGGACGCACTTCTGCACATCGGCGACTCTGCGGTGCTCTGGCGTGCGCTGCCCCAGCAGGTACGGCTTGAACGGCTGCATCCCCGCGATGACGAACATCACTGTCGGGTCATCGGCGACCAGGCTGGCCGAGGGCACGATGGCGTGCCCTTGCTGCTTGAAGTAAGCAAGGAAGCGGCGGGCAATCTCTGCCGACTCCATCAGCGGCCATCCTTCGCGATCGGTGTGTGTGCTTGCTGTTTACTGAGGGTAGAGGCCGCGGAGCGGTTCTGCCGAGCAGAATAGATCTCCATGCCCTCCCGGACGTCGCGGGTGAACCGCAGGCTCTCCCGCGCCAGGCGCATTGCCGTTACTGACTGCTTTCGGGTCCCGGCGCCCGTTACGGTACCAGGTACCCGGCGGACCACCTTCCGGCCGATGGCCTCGACACGCCGGTAGCCGAGGATTCCGGCGGCGGCGCCCGCACCCAGCCAGAATGCCCGCCGGATCACCTGATCGCCTTATCCTCGATCACGCTTCCCGGCACCGTGCGTGCCTTACGCCGGCCGACGGCGTGCCGTACGCCGTAGGCGAGCGCGGCGACCCGGCCCACCGGGCTGGCGGCGACAGCCTTGCCGAACCCGGCCAGCGCCGTGACCTGGCCCGCGAGCTCGGCCATGCCCGTGCCCAGCTCGTCCATGCTGGCGGTCACCGTCTCGGTCCTGTCCAGCTGCAGGTTCGCCCGGTCCACCGCGGCCTGAGCACCGTCAACGGTCACCTGGACCCGGTCGAACAGCACGTCGCCGCGCTCACGCAAGGTGGCGACCAGGCGGGTGCTCTCCGACATGAACCTCGTCATCACGACCAAGGCGACGACGGCTGCCATGGTAAGCAGCGCGAAGGAGATGGCGGCGATCAATGCGGCTGTCGTCACTCCTGCTCCTCCTCCTTGCCCAGGATGGCGCGGATGCGCTCGGCGCGTTCCGCGATGCGCGCCTCCATGCCGTGCCGGGTTGGCTCGTAGTACGTGCGCCGGGCGACCGCATCAGGCGCGTAACGCTGGGTTACCACGCCTTCAGGGTGGTCGTGCGGGTAGACATAGCTTTCCCCGTGACCGAGCCTGCCCGCACCAGGATAGTGCGCATCGCGCAGATGTGACGGCACAGCGCCGGCGAGGCCAGCGTCAACATCTGCCTGGGCTGCCCCGATGGCCTTGATCACCGCGTTGGACTTGGGGGCCAGCGACAGGTGGATCACCGCCTGCGCCAGGTTGATCCGCGCCTCCGGCAGGCCCACGAACTCGACCGCGTGCGCCGCCGCGACCGCCGTCGGCAGCGCGGTCGGGTCGGCCATCCCGATGTCCTCGCTGGCATGCACGATCAGCCGCCTGGCGATGAACCGCGGATCCTCCCCCGCTGCGATCATCCTGGCCAGGTAGTGCAGGGCCGCGTCCACGTCACTGCCCCGGATCGACTTGATGAACGCGCTGATCACGTCGTAGTGCTGGTCGCCATCCCGGTCATAGCGGACCGCGGCCCGGTCGACGGCGCGTTCCAGGGTCTGGGCGGTGATGGCCGTGTTCCCGAGGGCGGCGGCTTCCAGGTAGGTGAGGGTGCGCCGCGCGTCGCCGCCGGCCAGCCGGATCAGGTGCTCCCGCGCAGCGTCGTCCAAGGTGACCTTGCCGTCGAGTCCGCGCTGGTCGGTCAGTGCCCGCTCTATGACGACCGCGATGTCATCGTCAGACAGCGGCTGCAAGGTGAGCAGCAGGGAGCGGGACAGCAGCGGGGACACCACGGAGAACGACGGGTTCTCGGTGGTCGCGCCGATGAAGGAGACCCAGCGGTTCTCCACCGCGGGCAGCAGCGCGTCCTGCTGGGTCTTGCTGAACCGGTGCACCTCATCCACGAACAGCACGGTCTGCGCGCCGCTCATGCCGAGTGTCCTGCGGGCAGCCTCGACTGCCGCCCGGACATCCTTCACCCCGGCGCTGACCGCGGAGATCTCCACGAACCTGCGGCTGGTGACCTGGCTGACCACGTAGGCGAGGGTCGTCTTGCCGGTACCCGGCGGGCCCCACAGCAGCAGGGACATCGGCGCGTCGTTGTCGATCAGCTTGCGGAACGGCGTGCCCGCGCCGACCAGGTGCTTCTGCCCGATCACCTCGTCCAGGTTGCGCGGGCGCATCCGCACGGCGAGAGGAGCGGCCGCCGCGGCGGCACGCTCCTCGGCCTCGTCAAACAGGCTCCCATCCACCCTGCAAACTTATGCCACCGCTAGCGCAGCGGGTCCGCCGTCCATACCGCAGGATCGGTGCCGGGTAGCAGATGCAGCTCGCTGGCGATATGCCAGGCGCTGCCGAACCGGGCCGCGCCTGGCGCGCCTGGCGCGATGGTAACGCTGATCGTCATTCCGCCGCTGTCCGCGACGCAGATTCCCTGGAGCCTCCCACCGGATCCGACGATCTCCCGGAAGGCGATGTCGGTGCCGCCGATGTTCACCTCTCGCGGCTGGCCCTCCAGATCGGGGCACCCCTGCCGCAATGTGCCAGGCTCGACTTCGATATTCAGCGCGTAGGGCACCGACGCGGGGCCGACCAGCACCTCGCCGCCGATGGGGTAACCAGGCGACTCGCTGTATGTGACCTGCTGCACCCGCCAGTCCGCCGGCAGGCCGGACAGCGACGCCCAGAACGGGAACCTGATCGGCGTCCCGGTTCCGAACCTGATGTTCGCCGCGATCCGCACCATGGCGGACCGGCCGATCGTGGTTCCGCCGACGGTGAACCATGCATTCGGCGCGTACTCCACGCGCAACCCCACAAAGGAACCCCCGTCGGACTCCCAGTACGCTGGCCGCCCGTGCACATCCGGTGCCCGGACAGACACCGCCGTCCCCTGGTCAGTGGAGCTTTCGCCCGCGCCGTCTTTACAGGTCAGCTCTGGCTGGGCAGAAGTCCCGCTATCGGTGCAAGAGCCTGCCGCCCAGACATCCACCATGATAATGCTGCCGCCTTTGGTAGCCGACAAGCTCACGTCTTGGGTACTTGACGTGTCCTGCGGCAATTCGGGTGCGGAGTACCCAGCTGGCAGCCAGCCGAACGACGCGTACGGCACCAGCGCGTCGAACTGTGCCGGGGCAGCGGCCGGAGCCGAGGTCGAGATTTCCGGCGCCTGCACGATGGTCCGCGCATCCGGGAAGACGAGTATCGCGGCGACGATACCGGCGACCGCCCCGATTGCCAGCGCCGAGCCGCTCATCCGCATATTCCGCCAGCGCCGGCTGCGCCACCCCCGCTGGGCCGCGAGCGGCAGGTCGATTCTGGCGGGCCCATCCAGTGTGTCCGCCAGGCCCCTGAGCATCGTCCGCACGTCCGTCTCGTCCATGATCACAGCCCTTCCCACCGGGAGGAACCGTCCCCCCGGACCCCCACGGCCCGTCCGGCCGACCGCCTGCTCACCTAATCGGGTCGGTGGTCCAGGTGGCTGGGTTGCCGACGTCCACGAGGTGGATGCCGCGGGAGATCCCCACTACTCCGCCGAGCCCGGCCTCACCTGGCACGGGAGTGCTGGTGTTCGGCACGTCGGTGTCCAGGCCGTTGTCCACCAGGTAACCGCGTGCATCCGCGGCGCACACGCTCTCCCACTCGCCGTCCACCCGGAACACGGCGCGGACGCCGTCAAGCGTGACGTAACTAGACTGGCCGGCGATGAACTTGCAGGCTCCCCCGGGCGTGGTGGGCTGGATATCCAGCCCGAGTGCCCCCAGGTCGGCCGCCGGTCCCATTGCCAGCGCACCGGCGAGCAGCACGCCAGGCGACGGCTCAGTGAAGATAACCGAGGAGACCGCCCAGTCCGCAGGGATTCCGGTGAGCCAGTACGGGAACCTAAGCGGCGCGCCCTGGCCGTACCTGACGTTCGCGGCAACCCGCGATAGCAGGGGCCTCTCGCTGCTGGCCGGCGCCCCCTGCGCCCTCGACGGCGCATACAGGGTGGCCCACGCACCGGGAGCGTACTCCCAGAAGAGCGAGCCGCCCTCGACGTAGTCCGCCCCCCAGAAAGCCGGCCGCCCATTGACGTCGGGCGCCACGCTGACCGCCTTGAGCGGCCCCGGGGTGCCATCGCCATTGCTGCAGTTCAGTACCGGCAATGACGCCGGCCCGGACCGCTTGCACGAACCCCTGGAGTACACGTCCAGGTCGGCCCAGTTGGGCCCGGTGCCCATCGCCACGGAAAGCTCCACGTCCCGCGTGGTGGTCGTCGGCTGAGGGCCGTCCCCACCAACGGCATACCCCGATGGCAGCCAGCCGAACGACACGTATGGCACCAGCGGGTCGAACCGCACGGGCGCCGAGGCCGGCATGGGGGCCAGCGTGTGAGCCGGCCTGGCGGTGGTCGACGCCGCCGGCGGCACCCCGGCAGCACGCGGACCCGGCACAGCCAGCAGCGCCACGACGACCCCGGCGGCCGCGCCAGCCGCCAGCACCGACCCGCCGATCCTGGTCTGCCGCCGCCGCTTGCCTCGCCGACCCTCACTCACCGCCCGGCCAACGTCGATCCTGGCTGGCGGGGCCGCCGTGTCCGCCAGTCGCTGCAACATCGTCTGCACGTCTGTCTCGTCCATGATCACAACCCTTCCCACCGGGGGGAACCGTCCCCCCGGACCCCCACGGCCCGTCCGGCCGAGGACGGCTCCAGCAGCCGCCGCATGTTCGCCAGCCCCTTAGCGGTCTGGCTCTTGACCGTGCCAGCCGAGCAGCCCAGGGCAACCGCGGCCTGCTCCACATCCAGGTCGCAGTAGAAGCGCAGCACCAGCGTGGCCCGCTGCCGCGGCGGCACCGCCAGGAGCGCGTCCCGCACGTCCAGCACGGCCTCCCGGTCCGAGGCAGCCGCCGCCGCTTCCGGGGTGAAACCGGTCAGCAGCACTCGCTTGCCCCACGGTGCCCGGCGCTCACCGAGAAAGGCACGGACCAGGATCGTCCGCACGTACCCGTCGAGGTTGTCCATCCGCCGCGCCCGCGCCCAGTGCACGAAGAGCCTGGTGATCGTAACCTGCACCAGGTCATCAGCAGCATGCCAGTCCTGGCACAGCAGGTACGCCACCCGCCGCAACCAGGTCAGCCGCCCCTGCACGTACTCCACATAGTCGGCGTCACTCACGAGCCCTGCCTTTAACAGTCACACCCACCTAATGCCGCCACGCCATCGCAGGTTGCCCGCAAGGAGCACGATTTTCATGATCATGGGTCAGAGAAGGTAATAGTTACCGCGAGTGACCCACGATCATCAGCCAGGCGAGCTACTAGACGATGGGTGTGACATTTTCCGAGGGATATCCACAACTGGGGCCATCCTTAGGGAGTTTTCCACAGGTCCTGGGTGGCAGTCGCCAGAATGCTGCGTGGCGGCGAGGGTTTAACCCATGTCAAGTCGGCTTCCTGAACGAGTGACCACGCTCCTGGAAGAGCAGAACGGCGCCCTAGGGCGCCGTCAGGCCGCAAGCGCGGGGGTCGCCACGGAGACCATCCGCAACAAAGCTCGAAGCGGCCGATGGCAGCGTCCCTACCGGGGCGTTTACCTGGCCTTCTCCGGCGACCCGGATCGCGAGGCGGTACTCTCCGCTGCCCTGCTCCGCGCCGGGCCCGATGCCACCCTCAGCCACCAGACGGCGGCTGAACGACATGGCCTGATCGATGAGCCGAGCGCCCTCATTCACATCACAGTCCCAGCAGTCCGGCATCCGGCACGCTGGACCAAGATCCCTGGGGTGGTAATCCATCGTTCTGCCCGCGTCACGCAGACCAGGCACCCGGCCATGTCTCCGCCGTGTACCCGTCTGGAGGATACGGTGCTCGATCTCATCGAGACCGCGCGGACGTTCGAGGACGCCTACGCGTGGCTGTGCCGCGCCGTCGGGCGCCGGAAGACAACCGCGGCACGCATCCAGCAGGCCATGACCAGGCGCAAGAAGATTCGCTGGCGCACCGACGTAACCATCGGGCTTGGCGACGTCGCCGAGGGCATCCTTTCCGTCCTCGAGCGGCGCTATGTCTACCGGGTTGAGCGACCCCATGGCCTTCCCAGCGCACGACGGCAGTGGCGAGTGCACCAGCAGACGCGGAACAAGTACCTCGACAACCTCTACGAGGGATACGGCCTGTGCGTCGAGCTAGACGGTACCGCCGCGCATCCGGCCGACGAGCAGTGGCGAGACAAGCGGCGAGACAACTGGAACCTGGTGCACAAGAACGTGGCCACTCTCCGCCTCGGCCTGCTAGACCTAGGCGAGAGCAGCTGCCAGACGGCTCGCGACATAGCAACCCGCCTGACCCACAGCGGCTGGTCCGGCCCCTTCCGCCGCTGCCCGCGCTGCCCTCCCCCATGATCATGGGTCAAATCAGGTAATAGTTACCGCGAACGACCCATGATCATTCCGCCCAGCCCCAGCAGGACCTCAGCCAGCGGCGGGCTTCGCGTCTATCCCCGCTTCGCGCCGCTGCGCGGCGGTGATCACCGTAGGCGCACCCGTGAGCGGGTCAAGCCCAGAGGCCGCCTTGGGGAACGCGATCACGTCGCGAATGGTCTCCACGCCGGCTAGCAGCATCACCACACGATCCCAGCCAAACGCAATACCCCCGTGGGGGGGCGGGCCGAACTTGAACGCGTCCAGCAGGAAGCCGAACTGGGACCGTGCCTCTTCGGGGGTAAGCCCGATCACGTCGAACACGGCGCGCTGCATGTCCGAGCGGTGGATACGGATGGACCCGCCGCCGATCTCGTAGCCGTTGCACACGATGTCGTAGGCGTCGGCCAGGGCACCGCCCGGCTCGGTCACGAACTTGTCCGCCCACTCCGGCAGCGGCGAGGTGAACGGGTGATGCACCGAGGTCCAGCCCGCCCCGTCCGAGGTCGGCTCGAACATCGGTGCGTCGACCACCCACAGGAACGACCAGGCGGACTCGTCGATCAGCGAGCAGCGCCGCCCGATCTCCAGCCGCGCCGCGCCCAGCAGCTCCCGCGACGCGTGCGCCGGTCCCGCCGCGAAGAACACGCAGTCCCCAGCGGAGGCACCCACCGCAGCCATAAGCCCGGCCCGCTCCTCCTCGGACAGGTTCTTGGCCACCGGGCCGCCGACTTCACCATTACCCTCAGCAAACGTGCAGTAAGCCAGCCCGCGCGCCCCGCGCGACTTGGCCCACTCCTGCCACAGGTCGAACTCCCGCCGCGACTGCGCGCCGCCGCCCGGCATCACCACGGCGCCCACGTACGGCGCCTGGAACACCCGGAACTCCGTCGCCGCAAAATAGGCCGACATATCGACAAGCTCGCAGGAGAATCGCAGGTCAGGCTTGTCCGAGCCGAACCGCGCCATCGCGTCCGCGTACGTCATCCGCGGCAGCGGCGTCGGCACCTCATACCCGGTCAGCGACGACCACAGCCGGGACACGATGTCCTCGGCCACCGCGATGACATCCTCCCGGGTGACAAAGGACATCTCGATGTCGATCTGGGTGAACTCCGGCTGCCGGTCCTTGCGGAAGTCCTCGTCACGGAAGCACCGGGCCAGCTGGAAGTACCGCTCAAGCCCGCCCACCATGAGCAGCTGCTTGAACAGCTGCGGCGACTGCGGCAGCGCGTACCAGTTGCCAGGCCGCAGCCGCACCGGCACCAGGAAGTCCCGCGCCCCTTCCGGCGTCGACCTCGTGAGGTATGGCGTCTCCACCTGCACGAACCGGTGCTCCCGCATCACGTCCGACAGCAGGTAGCCCGCCTCCGACCGCGCCCGCAGCGCATGCGCCGTGCCCTCCCGCCGGATGTCGAGGTACCGGTACTTCAGCCGGATGTCCTCGTTGACGTCCGCGTCGCCCTCCACCGGGAACGGCAGCGGCTCCGCCTCGCTGAGCACCTCCACGACATCCGCGACGACCTCGACGCCGCCGGTCGGCAGCTCGGGGTTCTCGTTCCCCTCCGGCCGCGCCCGGACCACGCCGTCGACCTTCACGCAGTACTCAGCACGCAAGTCGTGTAGACGCTCCGAAGCGGGGGCACCACCCCCCGCAGCCCCTGGCCCGGAATCTCGCACCACGACCTGCACCACGCCGCTGGCGTCCCGCAGGTCCAGGAACACCACACCGCCGTGGTCCCGCCGCCGCGCTACCCAGCCGGCCAGCACGACCCGCTCCCCCGCGTGTGACGCCCGCAGCGTCCCCGCCTCATGCGTCCGGATCATGCCCGCTTCACCCTTTCTGTCAGCCAACCCACCGCCTGATCTCCAGGCACGTTCAGCTGCTCGCCATTTTTAAGATCTTTTATCAGAACGGTCTGTGCGTTGCGTTCAGCGTCACCGATGAGAACTGCGTAGGTGGCGCCCGACCGGTCCGCTGCCTTCATGGCACCCTTCACGCCCCGCTCACCGAAGACCATATCGGCGACCACCCCGGCCCGGCGCAGCCGCGTGACTAGCCCGAGCATGTCCCGCCGGGCGGTGTCTCCCAGCGGGACACCGTACACCTGGCAGCCATCCGCGGTGTCACTGGTGAGGCCCTCGGCCTCCATCGCGAGCACGATCCGGTCCAGGCCGGGTGCGAAACCGATGCCGGGCAGCGACGGCCCGCCGATGCTCTCGGACAGCCCGTCGTACCGCCCGCCGCCGCCGACGCCCGACTGGGCGCCGAGCAGCGGGTGGTCGAACTCGTAGGTGGTCCGGGTGTAGTAGTCAAGCCCGCGGACCAGCCGGGGCGAATCGATGTACTCGATGCCGAGGTCCCCGAGCAGCTCCCGCACCCTGCCGTGATGGTCGGCGCAGGCCTTGCACAGGTGGTCGGCGATCACCGGCGCGTCCGTGAGCTGTGCCTTCACCTCGGGGCGCTTATCGTCGAGGACCCGAAGGGGGTTCAGCTGGACCCGCGCCCTGGTCTGTTCGTCTAGCTCCAGCCCGCGCAGGAACTCCTGCAGCGCGGCCCGGTAGACGGGGCGGCACTCCTTGTCGCCGAGCGAGTTCAGCAGCAGCCGGACCTGAGTGAGGCCGAGCGCGGTGTATCCGTCCCAGGCGATGGCGATCGTCTCGGCGTCGATGGCCGGGTCCTCGCTGCCAAGCGCCTCCAGGTCGAACTGGTAGAACTGCCGGAACCGTCCCGCTTGCGGCCGCTCGTACCGGAACGCGGGACCCGAGGCCCAGACCTTCACCGGCAGCGGCCCGTTGTGCAGTCCGCGCTCCAGCACGCAGCGCAGCAACCCCGCGGTGAACTCCGGCCGCAACGTGACCGACCGCCCGCCGCGGTCCTCGAACGTGTACATCTCCTTGGACACCACGTCGGTGGACTCGCCCACGCCCCGGACGAACAGCTGCGTGTCCTCGAAGACGGCCTGCTCGACATAGCCGTAGCAGGCCCGCCGAGCCGCGGCCGCGAACGCCTCCCTGACCCGCAGCAGCAGCGCGCTGCGCGGCGGCACGTACTCGCTGACTCCCTTGGGAGCCTGGAAGCTCATGGGTTCACAGTCCCTTGGTGTTCTCGGGCCTGAGGCCGGTCAGGAACGGGTTCCCCCGCCGTTCCGTGCCGATGGTCGTCTGCGGCCCGTGCCCGGACAGGACGATGGTCTCATCCGGAAGCGAGAGGCACACCCGCGCTAGGCTCCGCAGGATCGTCTGATAGTCGCCCCGCGGCAGGTCTGTCCGCCCGATAGACCCTGCGAACAGCAAGTCGCCGGAGAAGATCACGCCGGCATCTCCCCCGGGGGACGACCCCCCGGTGACCCCCCGTCCGGGGGGAACTATCCCCCCGGGCCCCCCTTGGGGCAGGCGGAAGGCCACGGATCCCTCGGTGTGGCCTGGCGCGTGGTCGACCACTATCGACAGGCCGGCGAGGTTCAGGGTCAGGCCGTCGGTCAGCTCCTTCACGTCGTCGGGCTCGGTGAACGTGAGGCCGCCGAACAGCTGCTGGCCGGCACCGAGCGGCAGGCCCTTGGCCGGATCCGAGAGCAGGTCCTGGTCAGCTGGATGAATATAGGCCGGGATGTCCTTCGCCCCGCAGACAGGCGCGACCGACCAGACGTGATCGATGTGGCCGTGGGTGAGCAGGACCGCCACGGGCTTGAGCCTGTGCTCGGCAAGGATCTCCTCGATGCCTGAAACGCTGTCCTGGCCTGGATCGATAATGACGCATTCCTCGCCGGGCGCCGGCGCGGCAACGTAGCAGTTGGCGGCGAACGCCCCTGCGGGGAACCCTGCGATGAGCACCGCGGTCCTCTCTTCGATACGGTGACTCAGGCTACCGAGAGAACTGGCACGGCCGCGAACCGATAACAAAGGCTACCGGTCCTGCCATCTGGCAGGTACGATTCGCGAACGATCGCCATGTTTATCCCAAGGAGGGGCTCGACCGGTGGCGGGTGACAAGGAACGCCAGCGCAGGCTAGCCAGGGAAAGGCACCTGCAGCAGCAGGCACTGAATCGGGCCAGGCGCGAGCGACGCCGCAAGCAGGGGATTATCGGGCTCAGCATCCTCGCTGCCTGCGGACTTATCGTAGGACTCGTGCTCGCCTTCCTTCCCAGTACCCCTAAACCTAAGGTGTCAGCGCACGCCAGCAGCTCCCCCACGGCCACGCCCTCGGCCTCCACCGCCGCCACCGTGAAGGAACCGGCTACCCACTGCACCTACACGGCCGCCAAGCCGGTGGCGAAGACGGTGAGCTTCCCGCCGTCCACGCCCGACTACACGGCGAGCTACACCGCGATGCTGCACACCAACCTGGGCAGCATCTCCTTCGACCTGCTCAACTCCAAGGCCACCTGCACGGTGAACTCCTTCGTGCACCTAGCCGAGGCCGGCTACTTCAACAATACCCAGTGCCACCGGCTGGTTACTACCGGGATCTACGTGCTGCAGTGCGGCGACCCCTACGCGACCGCCACGACCAAGCTGACCTGCAGTACCACGTCCGACGTGGGCACCGGGACGCCTGGCTACAACTACGCCAGCGAGAACCTCACCGACGCGAAGTACACGGCCGGCACGGTCGCCATGGCCAACGAGGGCAGCGCCACCAGCAACGGCAGCCAGTTCTTCATCGTGTACAAGAGCATCCCCTCCGGTAGCCTGGCCGCCTCGTATACACCGTTTGCTACGGTTTCATCCGGACTGAATATCGTCCAGAATGTAGCAAAGGAGGGTACTACCTGCCAGGAAAGCGCTGGAGGTGGCCCGCCGAAGGAAAAGGTCATCATTGACAGCGTGACAATCCAGAAAACCTGATTTAGCGCACGACATTCCAGGAGGTTCGCCGTGACCACCCCCCATCATCCCTGGGGCCGGGTAGACGCCGACGGGACGGTCTATGTCCGGACCGCCGACGGCGAGCGGGTGATCGGCTCATGGCAGGCAGGCAGCCCGGAGGAGGCTCTTGCCTTCTTCCAGCGCAAATACGAGGCGCTCGAGACCGAAGTGGTCCTGCTCGAACAGCGGCTAGCCAGCACTGACCTGGCACCGGCCCAGGCCGCGAGCACCGTGCAGCGCCTGATCCGCACCATTGCCGAGGCCAACGCGCTCGGCGACCTCGACGGCCTCCGCGCCCGCTGCGAGCGGCTGACCGAGGACGTCGGCCAGCGCCGCGAAGAGGTCAAGGCGGCCAGGGAGCAGGCCCGGGTCCAGGCGCGGGAGGTCAAGGAGCGGATCGTCGCAGAGGCGGAGCAGATCGCGGCGGAGGCCACCCACTGGAAGAGCAGCGGGGAGCGGATGCGCGAGCTGCTCGAGGAGTGGAAGGTAGCTCCGCACGCCGAGCGGGCCACGGAGGCGGCGCTGTGGAAGCGGCTGTCCGCCGCCCGCAACGCGTTCACCAAGCGCCGCAAGGCCTACTTCGCCACCCTGGAATCTGAGCGCGAGGAAGTCAGGGCACGCAAGGAGCAGCTCGTCACCGATGCTGAGGCCATCGCCGGCTCGACCGACTGGGGCCCGACGACGAGCGAGTTCCGTGAGCTGATGCGACTGTGGAAGGCCGCGGGGCGGGCAGACAGGGACGCCGAGGCCGAGCTCTGGAAGCGGTTCCGCGCGGCGCAGGACAAGTTCTTCACCGCCCGGGCCGAGGTGTTCTCGGCCAAGGACGCGGAGCTGCGCGATCACGCCGACGCTAAGCAGGAACTGCTCGACCAGGCTCAGGCGCTGCTTCCCGTCTCCGACATCAGGTCCGCTCGATCCGCGCTGCGTGGCATCCAGGAGCGCTGGGAGCTCATCGGCCCGGTGCCACGAGATTCCCGCGAACAGCTCGAGGCCGGGCTCCGCCGGGTCGAGGACACCATCCGCAAGGCCGAGGAGAACCAGTGGCGGCGGTCCAGCCCCGAGGCACTTGCCAGGGCCGAAGGGACCGTAGCACAGCTGCGTTCTGCTATCTCGCAGCTGGAGCAGCAGGTGGCGCGCGCCCGGGATCGCGGTGACGCCCGTGCGGCCCGCACGGCCGAGGAGGCCCTCACCGCCCGCCGGTCCTGGCTAGCCGAGGCGGAGAATACCCTGGCGGAATTCAGTTCATTAGGCAGAATTCAGTTCGTAACCCGGTAGACGTCGTAGACGCCATCGATGGCACGGACGGCCCTGAGCACGTGGCCTAGGTGCTTCGGGTCGCCCATCTCGAAGGTGAAGCGGCTGAACGCTACCCGGTCCCGGGTGGTGGTGACCGTCGCGGACAAGATATTGACGTGCTGGTCGGACAGCACCCTGGTCACGTCGGACAGCAGCCGGGTCCGGTCCAGTGCCTCGACCTGGATGCCCACCAGGAACACCGAGCCGTCCGTGGCGGCCCAGTGCACCCCGACCAGCCGTTCCCGCTGAGTGTCGGACAGGTGCGCGATGTTCACGCAGTCGGCGCGATGTACAGAAACGCCGTGGCCGTGGGTGACGAAACCCCTGATGTCGTCCCCCGGCACCGGCGTGCAGCACCGGGACAGCCGGACCCAGACGTCTGGTGCCCCGTCGACCTCAACACCGGAGTCGCCGGCCGCAGGCGGCCGCGGCGCCCTGGTCGGCAGGGTGGTCTCAGCAATATCTTCCTGCGCGCCGGTGATGCCGCCAGCGGAACTGACCAGCTTCTCGATGACCGACTGGGCACTCAGCTGCCCTTGCCCGACGGCGGCGTACAGCGCGGACACGTCCGGGTAGCGCAGGTCGCGGGCCAGTGTGAGCAGGGTGTCCGCGCTGGCCAGTCGCTGCAGCGGCATGGCCTGCTTGCGCATCGCCTTGGCGATCTGGTCCTTGCCAGCCTCGACCGCGGCCTCCCGGCGCTCCTTGGAGAACCACTGGCGGATCTTATTCTTTGCCCGGGCGCTCTGGACGAACTTGAGCCAGTCCCGGCTCGGCCCGGCCTCCTGCGCCTTGGAGGTGAAGATCTCGACCGTGTCGCCGTTGTCGAGCGTTGACTCCAGCGCCACCAGGCGGCCATTGACCCTGGCCCCGATCGTGCGGTGCCCGACCTCGGTGTGGATCGCGTAGGCGAAATCCACCGGGGTCGCGCCCTGCGGCAGCGCCACCACCTGGCCGCGCGGGGTGAACACGTAGACCTCAGCGGCGGCCAGGTCGAAGCGCAGGGACTCAAGGAACTCGGCCGGGTCCTCGGTCTCCCGCTGCCAGTCGACCAGCTGCTTGAGCCAGGCCATGTCCTGCGCCTCGCTGTCCTTGACCTGGCTGCCGTGGACTGTCTCTTCCTTGTACTTCCAGTGCGCGGCGACACCGTACTCGGCACGGCGGTGCATGCCCCAGGTGCGGATCTGCAGCTCGACCGGCTTGCCCCCAGGGCCGATGACCGTCGTGTGCAGCGACTGGTACATGTTGAACTTCGGCATCGCGATGTAGTCCTTGAACCGTCCGGGGACGGGGTTCCACCGCGCGTGGATGGTGCCGAGCGCCGCATAGCAGTCGCGGACGGAGTCGACAAGTACCCGGATGCCGACCAGGTCGTAGATATCGTCGAAGCCGACGTTCCTGGCGATCATCTTCTGGTAGATCGAGTAGTAGTGCTTTGGCCGGCCGGTGACGGTGTTCTTGATCTTGGCCTCGCGCAGGTCGCCGGAGACGTCGGCGATGACTTCCTGCATGAACACGTCGCGGCGGGGCGAGCGGCCCGATACGAGGCGGGCGATCTCGTCGTAGCGCTTAGGGAACAGCGTGGCGAACGCGAGGTCCTCTAGCTCCCACTTCACCGTGTTCATGCCGAGCCGGTGCGCCAGCGGGGCGAAGATCTCCAGCACTTCCCGCGACTTGCGCTCCTGCTTCTCCCGCGGCAGGTAGCGCAGGGTGCGCATGTTGTGCAGCCGGTCGGCGAGCTTGATCACCAGCACCCGGATGTCGCGGGACATCGCGACGACCATCTTCCGGACGGTCTCAGCCTCGGCGGACTCGCCGTACTTGACCTTGTCCAGCTTCGTGACGCCATCCACCAGTGCGGCGACGTCCTCGCCGAACTGGCCCCGCAGCTCTGTCAGCGTATAGGGCGTATCCTCCACCGTGTCGTGCAGCAGCGCGGCACAGATAGTCTCCGTGTTCATGCCGAGCTCGGCGAGGATGGTCGCCACCGCGAGCGGGTGGGTGATGTAAGGGTCGCCGCTCTTGCGCTTCTGATCCCGGTGCCAGTAGGCGGCCACGTCGTAGGAACGCTCGATCAGCCGGACGTCAGCCTTGGGGTGGGTGGCCCGGACGGTCTTGATCAGCGGCTCGAGGACGGCATTGACCGTGGCGCCACGCTGGGCACCCAGGCGCGCCAAACGCCGCCGCACCGCCGGGGTCGTCGTACGGGGGGCACCATCGGGGCCCGGCGGGCCGGCCGTGATCACATCACCGGCCACTCGCACTCCTCACATCTGCGCTCTGCTCACTAGAGCTGGCACCAGTCTACTTGGCATACGTTAACGCCCGGTGACGGCTCGCGAATTCCCCTTCCTTTAAGGCCAGCAGAGCTTTAAGGCCAGCAGAGCTTTAAGGCCAGCAGAGCTTTAAGGCCAGCAGAGCTTTAAGGCCAGCAGAGCTCAGACCGTCAGCAGGGCGGCAACCGGAAGGCCGGGGAGCTTGTCGCGGCCGCCGAGAAAGGAGAGCTCGATCAGGACGGCGATCCCGACGACGGTGGCACCGGCCCGCTCGACCAGGTTGGCGGTGGCGTGCGCCGTGCCGCCGGTGGCCAGCACATCGTCGACGATCAGCACCCGGTCAGCGGGGCCGAACGCATCCTGATGCACCTCGATGGTAGCCGTGCCGTACTCGAGCTCGTAGTCCTCGCTGAACGTGGCGGCGGGCAGCTTGCCCTTCTTCCGCACCGGCACGAAGCCGGCCCCCAGGCGGCAGGCCACCGGCGCGGCCAGGATGAACCCTCGCGCCTCGATTCCGGCCACCTTGTCCACATCGGGGAAGGTGGCGGCAAGGCCGTCGATCACCTCACTGAAGGCCGGGCCGTCGCCTAGCAGCGGGGTAATGTCCTTGAACACGACACCTGGCCGCGGATAGTCCGGAATGTCGCGGATCCGAGAGGTAATCAGGCTGCTCAGCCCGGTTTCATTCACGTGCAGACTCTACCGGTTCCCGGTCGGACGGGTTCAGCCGACCGGGAAACGGCAGATCCTAGCGCCGCTTCTTCTTGCCGGCCGGCCGGCGGGCCGCGGTGCTGCGCCCGTCCCGGCGCGGCTGCTGGCGCGGGCCGACGCTCCGGCTGACGTACGGGGACTGGGCCGTGCCGGAATCGCCATCGTCCGCGCTATCGGCATCGGGCGCCAGGTCATCCACGGCCGGGTCGTACTCGGTCGGGTCGTCCGCTGCGGCCAGGTCATCGACGGGACCTTCGCCCGAACTCACCACCTTGGTCGCGGTACCGCCACGGCTGCCCGACTGCGCCTTCGCCGCCGCCCGCTGCGCGGCACGACCGCCGCTGCCCCGGGTGGCGATCCGCTTGGCCAGCGCCTGGTACTGCGGCTCGTGCTCCTTCAGCTGGGCGAGCACAGGAGTTGCGACACAGATCGACGCGTAGGCACCGGCCAGGATGCCGACGAACAGCACCAGCGACAGGTCCTTCAGCTCGCCGACACCGAGCCGGTAACCGCCGACGAACAAGATCGCGCCGACCGGCAGCAGGGCGATCAGCGACGTGTTGATCGACCGGACCAGGGTCTGGTTCAGGGCCAGGTTAGCCGCCTGACTATAGGTGCTCCTGGCTCCGCCGAGCAGGCCGGCGGTATTCTCCCGGACCTTGTCAAACACCACCACCGTGTCGTACAGGGCGTAACCGAGGATGGTGAGGAAGCCGATGACCGTTGCCGGGCTCACCGAGATGCCGGAGAGCGCGTAGACACCGATAGTGATCACCAGGGTATGCACCAGGGCGACGAACGCCGACGCAGCCATCCGCCACTCGAAGGCGATCGTCAGGTAGATGACGATCACGATAAGAAAAGCGATCAGCGCCTGTACTGCCTTGTTAGTGATCTGGCCACCCCAGCTAGCTCCGACCGACGTCACGTTGATGTTGGTCAGCGGAACGCCGAGCTTGCTCGCCAGGGTCGCCTGAACATCGGCGGTCTGCGTCTCGTCAAGCGTGGTGGTCTGAACCTGCCAGGTCGCACTGCCGCCCTGCCCGACGTGCTGAACGAGTGCGTCGGAGTAGCCGGCGTCACCGGCCGCGTTCTGCACATCGACCTGCGTCACCGAGGCAGGCGCCTTGCTGATCAGGAAGTCGGCGCCGCCCTTGAACTCGACGCTGAAGGCCAGCCCGCGGATTATCAGCGCGGCGATACTGACTATCAGGATCACGGCCGAGATCGTGTACCACATCCTGCGCTTGCCGACGAAGTCGATCGAGACCTCGCCACGGTACAGCCTGCCTGGTACCTCCGTCAGGCGCGACATTATGCCTCCCCGGAGGTACGGCCGGCCGCGGTGGCGCCGGATCTGGTCCTAGTGACGCGGGCCGATCGCCAGGGCGATCGGGCACCCAGCCGTTTCGCATCGAGCCCGGACAGGCGGTGCCCGCTGCCGAAGAACTTGGACCGTGCGGCCAGCGTCAGCATCGGCTTGGTGAAGGTGAACACGACCAGCACGTCGATGACCGTGGTGAGGCCCAGCGTGAACGCGAAGCCCTTAACGTCGCTGATCGCGAAGTAGTACAGCAGCAGCGCACACAGGAACGACACCGTGTCCGACACCAGGATGGTCCGCCGGGCGCGCTTCCAGCCCGCCTCCACCGCGGGTCGCAGCTGCTTGCCCTCGCGCACCTCGTCCCGCAATCGCTCGAAGAACACGACGAACGAGTCCGCCGTGATACCGATCGCGACGATCAGGCCAGCGATACCGGCCAGGTCCAGCGTGAAGCCGGCATGATCACTCATCAGGACGATGGTGAGATAACCAAGCAGTGCCGCGATCATCAGGCTCGAGATCGAGATGAGCCCCAGGCCGCGGTAGTAGAGGAAGGAGTAGATCACCACCAGGATGAGCCCGATGGCCGCGGCGAGCAGGCCGGCGTCCAGCTGGCTGTGGCCCAGCGTCGGCGATACCGACTCCTGGCTCTGCACGTTCATGGTGAGCGGCAGCGAGCCGTAGTTCAGCACGTTCGCCAGGCTGCTCGCCTGAGCCTGGGTGAAGCTGCCGGTGATCTGCGCATCCCCGGTAGTAACGGGCTGCTCGTTCTCCGGCGCCTCGACCACGTTGCCGTCAAGGACGATCGCTATCGTGTTGAGGTAGTAGTCATCCGGGCTGCCGTCCGCCGGGTTACCTGACCCGCCGGAGGTGAAGTACTTGTTGTACAGCGTGGTCGTGAGGCTCCCGAAGGCGCTCGCGCCCGCGCCGTTGAACGACAGGTTCACCAGCCACTGGCTGTTGGTGCTGGACAGCTCAGCCGTCGCACCGCTCACGTCCTTGCCCTGTACTGAGACCACACCCATCGCGTACTTGTCGCCGCCGCTGTCACAACCGACGGTCTGGCTGTCGAGGGCGTTGTAGTCGATCGCTTTCGTGTACCCGACCTGCGACTTCCACGCCGACTGGTTCTGGTTGGCCGCAACGGGCGTGCAGACCAGCTTGTTGAACAGCTTCAGCACCGCTGGCTGCACCTCGCTCGAGTCCCCGTATGAGGTACTCGCGGCCGACGAGCTGCTTGCCGACGGCGAAGGACTCGCGCTGGGACTCGTCGAGGCATGGGCGCTTGCCGACGGGCTCGCGGAGGCTTGGGCGCTCGGGCTGGGGTCCGTGACGATCTTGGCCGTGGTCTTGGCGGTGCTCGTGGCACTCGCCGACGGGTTCGCCTTCGCCGACGTGCTAGCGCTGGGTGTGGCGCCCGTGGTGGGCGTGGCAGTCGTGCTCGGGGTAGCAGTCGTGCTCGGGGTGGCGGTCGCCGACGGCGTGGCCGTGACCCCCGTGTAGGGCTGGAAGAGCAGCACCTGCCGGAAATTCAGCTCCGCAGTCGTGCTAACGAGGGCAACGACCTGCGGCCCGGTCTTCCCGGGAACCGACACCGTGATGATGTCATTGCCCTGAGTATTCACCGTGGCGCCAGAGACACCCGTGCCGTTCACTCGCGCCGTGATGACGGCGACCGTGTCCGCCATCTGCGCGGACGTGGGAGGGCCCCCCGTATCCGGGTTCGTCGCCACCATGCTGACCTCGGTACCACTGGAGAGGTCGAGCCCAAGGCCGATCTTGAACTGCTTGTGCCAATGGCCGGGAGTGACCAGGCTCCCGCCCAGGATGCCCAGAAGCATGATCACGATGAGGGCGCCAAGCACCGCGAGCGGCCGCCCGGGACGCACAGCGCTCTTCGCTGGAGGTGCCACGTTGTTACGCCTGCCTAGTGGAATGGTGGAGGAGCCGGGTCAGATGGTGGAGAAGCCGGGTCAGAAAGCGTCGCTGTCGGACTTGGCCTTGCTGCCATTGGAGCTGGCGAGGTCGCCGTCGTGGGTGTCGCTGTCGTGCGAGTCGGCCAGACCGTCCTCCGCTGACGTAACGTCATCGGCCGCATACTCAGGGCTCTCGGGGACCTCTTCGCCGGAGCTGATGACTTCCATGATGGCCCGCTTCATGTAGCGGACGTTCACTCCCGGTGCTATCTCGAGCACGACGTCGGTGTCATCGGCCTCGACGACCGTCGCGTACATCCCGGCGGTGGTGCGAACGGTCGACCCTGGGGACACGGTCTTCTGCTGCTGCGCGGCCTGCTGCTGACGACGACGCTGGGGCCGGATCATCAGGAAATAGAGGCCGACGAAAACAACAACGATCAGCAGGATGAACTCCGTGCTGTCGCTCGACTTGGCCGCCGCGGCGGCTGCGGTAATGCCCATAGCGGGGCATCCTTCCAGTTGGGCTAGCTGCGCATGGTCTGCGCATGGTCCTGGCGGTAGCCAATGACCAACTGCCGAAGTTTAGCCGCGGTTTGTCCGCGCTCCAACAGGCTACAGAGTTTTCCTTAGTGATCGTGACCAGGAGTTAATCAAACAGGCCGGGCAGTTCGGGGAGAGAAGCCGGCGGGGTGAGGCCCAGATGGGTCCATCCCGCCGCTGTTGCCACCCGGCCACGCGGTGTCCGCGCTATCAGCCCGCACCTGACCAGGAACGGTTCCGCGACTACCTCCACGGTCTCCGACTCCTCGCCTACCGCTACCGCTAGCGTGGACAGGCCCACGGGGCCGCCGCCGAACCGGCGGATAAGCGCGTCCAGAACCCCCCGGTCCAAGCGGTCCAGGCCATGCTCGTCCACTTCATACAACTCCAGAGCGGTCCTGGTGAGTTCCCGGGTCACCACGCCATCTGCCCGGACTTCGGCATAATCCCGTACCCGGCGCAGCAGCCGGTTCGCGATTCGCGGCGTCCCCCGGGACCTGGTGGACAGCTCAGCGGCGCTCTCGTCGGTGAGAGTCACCCCAAGCAGCGCAGCTGACCTGCGGATGATCACCTCCAGCTCGTGCGGCTGATAAAAGTCCAGGTGCGCGGTGAAGCCGAACCTGTCCCGTAGCGGAGCCGGCAATAGCCCGGCCCTGGTCGTGGCGCCAACCAGCGTAAATGGCGCGATCTCCAGCGGAATCGCGGTGGCTCCCGGCCCTTTCCCTACCACCACGTCTACCCGGAAATCCTCCATGGCGAGATAGAGCATTTCCTCGGCAGGGCGGGCAAGCCGGTGAATTTCGTCAATAAAGATCACCTCGCCCTCGCTGAGCGTGGACAGCACAGCGGCCAGGTCACCCGACCGCTCGATGGCCGGGCCGCTGGTGATGCGCAACGGCGCGCCGAGCTCAGCGGCGACGATCATGGCGATCGTGGTCTTGCCCAGCCCGGGCGGTCCCGACAGCAGCACGTGGTCCGGCGGGCGGCCGCGCCTCAGCGCACTGTGCAGCAGCAGGGAGAGCTGCTCGCGGACCCGCACCTGACCGGTGAAGTCGTCCAGGCGCTTGGGCCGCAGGGCGCTCTCGATGGCCCGCTCACCATCTTCCAGCAGCGGGGAGATCACGTTCTCCCTGCGCGCCTCCAGTTCGGCCTCCTCGGCCCTGGCCAGGTGGTCGTCACTGCCTTCCGTCACTGCTTGCTGAGCTTCCGTAGCGCTGCGCGCAGGACGGTGGCCACGTCCACCGTGTCGCCGCTGATCGTGCCGTCCTCTTCCAGAGCCGCGATGGCCTGGTCCGCATCCCTGGCCGGCCAGCCGAGGTTCACCAGGCCGGACTGGACCTGATCCCGCCAGGACTGAGCCCGCTGCGCCGACCGGCTGCCGGGCAGGCCGTCACCGCCGTCGCCGGGCGGGCCGAGCCGGTCCTTCATCTCCAGCACGATGCGCTGCGCGCCCTTCTTCCCGACACCGGGAACCATGGTGAGCGCGTTCAGGTCCTCGGTGGAGACGGCGCGGCGCAGCCCGTCAGGCGAGTGCACGGCCAGCATGGCCAGCGCCAGCCGCGGGCCGACACCGCTTGCTGTCTGCAGCAGCTCAAACACATTCCGTTCATCATCGGTCGCGAAGCCGAACAGCGTCAGCGAATCCTCGCGGACCACCAGGGACGTCGACACCTGGGCCTGCTCCCCCGGGCTGAGTGCGGCCAGGGTGCCCGGGGTGCAATGAACCCGCATGCCCACTCCGCCGACCTCGATGATGGCGCCGTCCGGGGTGATCCCCGCCACGACACCGCGCAAGTGAGCGATCACGTGCTACCTCCCGATCCCTGGGCCGAATCCTGTGCTGATCCGTGGCACGGCCGCCGCTCCCGTTCCCGGTGCGGCTTCCGCTGCGGGTACGGCTCCCGCTGCGGGTGCGGCTGCTGCCGCAGCAGCCGCCGCGAAACGCATCGTCGTGCCGGCTCGCCACAGATGGCAGATCGCCAGCGCCAGCGCGTCGGCCGCGTCGGCTGGCTTCGGCGGATCCGCCATCCGCAGCAGCCTAGCCACCATCAGGGTGACCTGTGCCTTATCCGCGCGACCGCTGCCGGTCACCGCGGCCTTGACCTCGCTGGGCGTGTGCAGGCCCACGGGCAGCCCGCGCCTGGCCGCGCAGACTATGGCAACCGCGCCGGCCTGGGCGGTGCCCATGACGGTACGGACGTTCTGCTGGCTGAAAACCCGCTCCACCGCCACCGCGTCCGGCCGGCAGGCATCAAGCCACGCCTCGATCTCGGTCTCGATCGCCAGCAGCCGGTGCGCCAGGTCAGCGTCGGACGGCGTGCGGATCACGCCGACCCGGATCAGGGCCGGCGGCCGCCCCGGCGATCCCTCGACGACGCCCAGGCCGCACCTGGTCAGCCCAGGATCCACGCCGAGCACCCGTATCGGCTGCCGCGCAAAGGTCACGCCCGCTCCGTCCCGGGATTCATCGCTTGAACATCTGTTCGCCCAAAACATACCGCGCCCCGCCCCGCGCGTCCCGCATCCCAGGCGGCGTGTCGCCCCCCGGAATCCCCCCACCCGCCGCGAGCCCGCCGCCGGGCCGCGTTCAACGGAAGATCCGCGTTCAACGGAAGATCCGCGCTCCGCGGAAGAAAACGCGTCAAAAATGACTCATTTTCTTCCACGGAGCATTGAATTTCCGTCCAAATTGTGATGATGGAGGCTGTCGAGGCTCAGGGTTCCAATGGGGCTCGAGGTGCTGGGCGGGAGGAGGTGCCGGGCGGGCCAGGGTGCTGGGCGGGCCGGGGTGCTCCCATTAGGCGCGGAGTACGGTGACGGGGCGGCCGGTGGGGGTGCGGGCGGTGCGGAAACGGGTGCGGTCGGCGATCGGGGGGGCGTCGGGGCGCTGGTCGAAGACGATTAAGGCGCCCGTGTCGAGCATGAGGTACTCCAGGTAGCCGTCCAGCCGACCCAGCCCGTCCTGGAGGGGATCCGGCCGGGCCTCCTGCCAGACTTCCAGCTCCACTGCCTCGCGCTGCACCTGATGGCGCCCGTAGGGCTTACGTACCAGCAGGTCGAGCCTCCCCCGTCCGGCGGCATACTCCCGGTCGACGAGCCCTCCCCACCGCACGACCCGGTGCAAACGCGCCAGGACGACCACCCGGGCGGCCGCCCGGTAGTCAGTCTCGCCATCCAGCATCTCGCCGTACCGCTGCCAGAACGCGGCGAAGTCCTCAAGCAGCCCGCCGAAGTCCAGCCGCCCGTCCGGCAGGACGAAGCCCGGCAGCAGTTCCGCTGTAGTGAAGTCGATCATAAGCCACCACAATAGAGATTCTCGGGAGTAGTCGACTATTTATGAGCTATCAGCGAACAAGCCGACCTCTATCCAGGCAGCCGACCGTATGGGCCCTGTTGGACGTGGCTGAAGCAGCGGGCATGGCTGGGCTGGAGTCGGAAGCGCCCCGCCGCACCAGCCCCCTTCCATGATCATGGGTACTTGTGACCAGTATTTGGTCGTTTACTACCCATGATCATGAAGAGCTGCTGATCATGAAGAGCCGCGGGGTGCCCGCAGCCTCAGAAGCTGTCCAGCATGAACGGGGTGGCGGCGAAGGCGGCGTCAAGAAGGGCGTCGGCTCTGGGAGTGCCGCCGGTGACCAGGCCCGCCCGGCGGAGGGTGGCGACCGGGGTGCCGGCGTAGAGGGCAGCGAGGCCGCGGGCGCCCAGCACGAGGGACGGCGGAGATTCAGCAGGACGGGAACCAGAAGGCGTTCTGATCAGCTGGGCTGTGCCGGAGCGGACGGTCAGCTGCCACAGACCTGTGTTGTGCGGGCAGAGGTCGTCCGTGATCTCCAGCGGGACGGTCAGGTTCACGGCGGGAAAGCCGCGGGCGGCGATCGCTGCGGGGGCGTCCAGGAGCCGGAGCATCCAGGGGTCGCGCTCGCCGAGCTGGGCGTCCTGCTCGCGGAGCAGCCACCAGAGCGGGTCCTGCGGAGCGATCCGGACGCGGACCTTACTGGCCACCGAGGAGTGAGACGCGATCACCGACCACAGGGCGCTGGTGGTCTCCGGGCTCGTGGCCAGCACGCGGTCGACGAAGATCTCCTCGTGGCCGCCACCCGCCCAGGCGTAGCCTGCGAAGCCGTCCGGAGCCAGGTAGGCATAGTTGTGCGGGCCGACGTACCGGCCGATGGGACCGTCGAGCCAGCGGCGCACCGTCGGCTCGTCCCACGTGACCGGGCCGCAGTCGCGGGCCTGCTCGTGCACCCGGCCGGTGATATCCAGGATCTCGGCGACGTCCGCGGGGCCGGGGCGGCGGATCTTCGGCGCGGTGCCCGCCGGCCTGGCGAGCTCGAGCAGGGAGCGGGCGGGCAGCACGGCCTCGTAATTCGCGCCCGCCAGCTCCCAGCCGAGCTTGCGGTAGAACGGCATCGTCGCCGCGTACAGCACCGACAGGGGGTAGCCGCGCTCGGCCATCTGGCCGGTCAGGGCCGTCATCACCGCGCGGCCCACTCCCCCGCCGCGGTACTCGGGGGCGACGTTCACGCCGGCCACCCCTGCCATCGGGACCTGCTTACCATGCCACCACTGGCGCATGTCGTGGAAAACCGCGCCGCCGACCAGGCGGCCATCGTCGAATGCGCCCACGCCCCGGCCATCCGCGAGGATCGGCTCGGTGATCGCCCACAAGCGCGCCTCGTCCAGGGGGCCGAAGGCGCGAATCGAGAGGTCAAGGTACTCGGGGCCCTTGTCAGCCGGGGTCAGCGGCCGAATGTCAAGAGTCAAGCTTCTCCATGATCTCGTCGGACACCGAGTAGTTCGCGTACACGTCCTGCACGTCGTCGGAGTCCTCGAGCACGTCGATCAGCCGGAACACCTTGCGGGCGTGGTCCTCGTCCAGCTCGACCTCGACCGTCGGCAGGAACGCCATGTCCGCCGACTCGTAGTCGATCTTCGCCTCCTGCAGCGCCTTGCGGGCCGGGATCATGTCGGACGGATCCGAGATGACCTCGAAGGACTCGCCGAGGTCGTTGACCTCCTCCGCGCCGGCGTCCAGCACCGCCGCTACGACATCATCCTCGGTGACGCCGCCGGTCTTCTCGACGATGATCACTCCCTTGCGGTGGAACAGGTAGCTGACCGAGCCCGGGTCGGCCATGTTCCCGCCGTTGCGGGTGAATGCGACCCGCACATCAGACGCGGCGCGGTTACGGTTGTCGGTCAGGCACTGGACCAGGACCGCCACCCCGCCGGGACCGTAGCCCTCGTAGGTGATGTTCTCGTACTGGGCGCCGCCGGCTTCCTGGCCGCTGCCGCGCTTGACCGCGCGGTCGATGTTGTCGTTCGGGACCGAGCTCTTCTTGGCCTTCTGGATCGCGTCGTAGAGGGTCGGGTTGCCCGCCGGATCACCGCCACCGGTACGGGCGGCTACCTCGACGTTCTTGATCAGCTTGGCGAAAAGCTTGCCGCGCTTGGCGTCGACCACCGCCTTCTTGTGCTTCGTGGTGGCCCACTTTGAGTGGCCGCTCATTGTCCTTACTGTCCCTTCACGATGTCTAGGAAAAGCTTGTGCACCCGCCGGTCCGGGGTCAGTTCCGGATGGAACGCCGTGGCAAGCAATTGCCCTTGCCGGACGGCGACGATCCTACCCGTGCGGTCGTCCGTTCCTAGAACCGTGACCGCCTCGGCGTGCTCTTCCACCGCGGGTGCCCTTATATATACGGCGTGCAGCTGCTCACCGTCCAGGGTCACGTCGCTCTCGAAGGAGTCGACCTGGCGGCCGAAGGCGTTCCTGCGAACGGTCATGTCGATGCCGCCGAAGGTCTGCTGCCCCGCGACGCCATCCGCCAGCCGGTCGGCGAGCATGATCATCCCGGCGCAGGAGCCGAAGGCGGGCATGCCCTGGCCGATGAGCTTGCGGATCGGCTCAAGCAGGTCGAACGCCAGGCTCAGCCGCCACAGGGTGGTGGACTCGCCGCCGGGGATGACCAGGCCGTCTACCTGCTCGATCTCGTGCTGGCGGCGGACCGGCACCGCCTGGGCGCCGGCCTCCTCCAGGGCGCGCAGGTGCTCGGGGACGTCTCCTTGCAGGGCCAGCACGCCGATGACCGGCATACGGCTACCAGCCGCGGGAGGCGTAGTGCTGCTCGGCGGGAAGCTCATCCAGGTTGATGCCGACCATGGCCTCGCCCAGGCCGCGGGAGACCTTGGCTACCACATCGGGGTCGTCGTAGAACGTGGTGGCCTTCACGATCGCGGCGGCACGCTTGGCCGGGTCGCCGGACTTGAAGATACCGGAGCCGACGAACACGCCCTCGGCGCCCAGCTGCATCATCAGTGCCGCGTCCGCGGGGGTCGCGATGCCGCCAGCGGTGAACAGGACGACGGGGAGCCTGCCGGCGGCGGCCACCTCGGCGACGAGCTCGTACGGGGCGCCTAGCTCCTTGGCCGCGGTGAACAGCTCCTCGGGCTGGAGAACGGACAGCCGGGCAATGTCGGCACGGATGGTGCGCATGTGCCGAGTGGCCTCGACCACGTTGCCGGTGCCCGCCTCACCCTTAGAGCGGATCATCGCGGCGCCCTCGGTGATCCGCCGCAGCGCCTCACCCAGGTTGGTGGCGCCGCACACGAAGGGGACGGTGAACTTCCACTTGTCGATGTGGTTGGCCTCGTCAGCGGGAGTCAGCACCTCGGATTCGTCAATATAGTCTACCCCGATTGCCTGCAGCACCTGCGCTTCGGCAAAATGGCCGATCCGCGCCTTCGCCATAACCGGGATCGACACCCCGGCGATGATGCCGTCAATCATGTCCGGGTCGCTCATCCTGGCCACGCCGCCCTGCGCGCGGATGTCGGCGGGTACCCGCTCCAGCGCCATGACCGCCACCGCGCCGGCGTCCTCGGCGATCTTGGCCTGGTCGGGCGTGACCACATCCATGATCACCCCGCCCTTGAGCATGTCGGCCATGCCGCGCTTGACCCTGGCGGTACCGGTAACTGACTCTGTGGACATGATGAACCTCACTTGGTCATGTGCTTTAGCTGCACGTCCATCGTATTGCCAGGCGGGACAGGGCGCTGCGAGCGGCGTGGCCAGCGATTGGCCCTGTATCTGGACGGCGGCGTATCTGGCCGGCGGCTATTCGGCGGTGAGGGAGTCGTCCATCTCGAAGTACTCGGGCATTCCCGCCTTGCCGGCCAGGCGCAGGACACGGGCCAGCGGCCGACGGCGGGCATCGCGGGTCTCGCTGACCGCGTCGTTGTAGAACTTGCGGGCCAGGAATACCTGATGTGCCGCCGCCTCGACCTCGGCGAGGAGCTCGTCGGCGCCTTCCTTCCCCGCCAGCGAGGTGCGGAAATCGGGCTGGCTGAACGCTGCCCGCAGCGCCCGGGTCAGGTCGGACTCCGCCAGGTCGCGTGGCTGTGCCTGATCCTCGGGGCCCGCGGCGGCGGCCGTGCGGGCGGTGCTGGCGGCGCCGACCAGCAGGAGGCTGGTCGCCGGGTCCAGCAGGCCGGAGGAGGCCAGCTCGAACGCTATCGAGCTGCGCCGCAGCAGGGCGGTGTCCAGGGCGGCCCTGGCTATGGCGACCCGCGCGTGCAGCCGGTCGATCCGGCCAGCGCGCCAGGACACGTACACGCCGACGAACAGCGCGGCCGCGATGACCAGGATGATGTCGGTGACCATCAGGCGGTTACCCCGGCGTGCTCTCGGCCCAGGACCACGGTCTCGTAGACGGACATGACGTCCCTGGCGACCACCGACCAGTCATACTGCGCGACCGCGGTCAGCGCGGCGTTGGACAGGGCCGCTCGCCTGGCCGGATCGTCGAGGAGCCGGGCGGCTGCCCGGGCCAGATCGGCGGGGTCGCCGGTGGTGAACAGTTCCCCCGCCTCGCCGTTGCGCAGTACCTGGCGGAACGCGTCGATATCGCTGGCCACGATCGGCACCCCGGCCGCCATCGCCTCGGCGGTAACGATGCCGAACGACTCGCCGCCGGTGTTCGGCGAGCAGAACACGTCCACCGAATGGAGCATCCGGACCTTGTCCTCGTCACTGACCGCGCCGAGAACCGTCATCCGGTCGCGCAGGTGCTCAGGAACCTTATGCAGCTGATCGTCAGCGTCACCCGAGCCGCCGGCGATCAGCAGGCGCAGGTTCGGCCTTTGCGGTGCCAGTATCTCGAACGCCTTGAGCAGGACGTGCAGTCCCTTCCTGGACTCGTCCATCCGGCCGAGGAAGCCGATGGAACCGCCGGTGCCCGGCCAGCCAGGCAGCGGCTCCGCCTTGCGGAACCGCTTCGTCGCGACACCGTTGGGAATCACCACGGCGTCCCCGCCGATGTGCTCGACTAGCGTGTTCCTGGCGGCCTCGGACACCGCGATCCGGCCGCTGAGCTTCTCCAGCGCCGTCCGCAGCACTGGGTAGGTGGCCAGCAGCACCCTGGACCTGGGCATCGCGGTATGCACCGTGGCGACGATCGGCCCGGTGGCGACCCAGCAGGCCAGCAGCGACAGACTCGGCACCGACGGCTCGTGCACGTGCAGCAGGTCGAACTGGCCTTCGCGGACCCAGCGTCGTACCCGGCTGGCGGACAGGAAGCCGAAGCTGAGCCGGGCGACGGACCCGTTGTACGGCACCGGGACGGCCCGGCCTGCCGGGACAAGGTACGGCGGCAGCGCGGCCGGCTTGTCGTCGTCGGCCGGGGAGATCACCGATACCTCGTGCCCGACCTCGATCAGTGATTCGGCCAGGTCGCGGATATGGGACTGGACACCGCCTGGCACGTCCCATGAGTACGGGCAGACGATGCCGATCCTCATCTTTGCCTCACCGCGCCCTTGCCGATGGTCTCGCCGGGGTTCTTGCCGGGTCGAGGTCGGCGGTGAAGAGCAGCTGCAGCATGTGCCAGTCCTGCGGGTGCTCGCGAACGCCCTGCTCGAAGAGGTTCGCGACCTGCTGGGTCATCTGCAGTACTTTTTCCTGGCGAGCGCCGGCCTGCGGGACCGGGATCTCCGGATAGATGTGAGCGCCCCACTCGGTTTCGCCTTCGAACCACGTGGCCACCGGCATCAGGGCCGCGCCGGTCCGCTCCGCTAGCACGGCCGCCCCCGCGGCGATCCGGGCCTTCTCGCCGAAGAAGTCCACCTCTACCCCGGAGTCGGTCAGGTCGCGGTCGCTGACCAGGCAGACCAGGCCGCCGGCTCGCAGCCGCTGGGCGAGTATCCCGAACGGGTGGCTCTTGCCCCCGGTCAGCGGGAGCACCTCCATCCCCACGCTCTCGCGCATCTTCACGAACGCCTGGTAGATCTCTTCGGGCTTCAGGCGTTCCGCCACCGTGGTGATCCTTCCGGCCCCTACGGCGACGGCCCACGCGCCAGCCTGCTCGTAGTTGCCCATATGAGGCAGCGTGAGCACAACGCCACGCCCGGCCCTCAAGGTGGCGAACAGCGCCTCCTTACCCTCGGGATTGATGTGCATCCCGGCTACCATCCGCTCGATCGGGATCACCTGCATCCGGAACGCCTCGAGGTAATACCGGCAGTAGGACCGCATTGTTCTATTGGACATGGCGCGGATCTCGGCTCCGTCCGGATCCGTGCCGTCGGGGTACCTGAGCACCCGGCGCAGGTTCGCCTCCAGGCGGAGGACGCCCTTTCCCTGCCGCCGCCAGGCCAGATCGGCCGCGGCGTTGAACAGCGCTCGCGCCCACGGCTCGGGTATCCGGCACAGCGCCTTCCAGCCGAGCCGGTAGCCGACGGTTGTCAGGCGCTCGCTCAGACTCATCGTTACTGTGCCTTCGCGGACTTGTACGTTGCGTGAAGTCGCTGCCAGAAGGTGTAGGCAGTGCCGACGGCCAGGGCCCAGAGGCCTATGGGGAGAATGTACGGCACACCCAGACCCGATACGCCGACGGCTATCAGGGAGATGAGCATCCGCTCGGGACGCTCGATCAGGCCAACGTCGCAGTTCAGCCCCAGCGCCTCGGCCCGAGCCTTCGTGTACGACACCAGCGCCCCGGTTACCAGGCAGAACAGGCTGACGCCCGCAAGGGTGGGGTTGTGGCCCCCGCGCAGGAACCACCAGACCAGCCCGCTGAAGATGGCGGCATCGGCGATCCGGTCCATGGTCGAGTCCAGGAACGCGCCCCACGTGCCGCTGGTTCCCTTGGCTCGGGCCAGCGCCCCGTCAAACATGTCGAACAGGACGAAGATCGTGCAGGTGAAGGCCCCAGGAAACATCTCGCCGCGCGGAAACAGCACCAGCGCGGCGGCCGACAGGCCGACCGTGCCGATGATCGTGATGGCGTTCGGCGTCAGCGGGGTGCGGGCGAGTGCTCTGCCTATCGGGTCGAGCACGTGCCCGATGGCGGGCCTGATCACTTTCAGCATGGCCGTCCGATCTTACGGGAACCTCAGAGATTCTCTCACCGGGGGTTGTGGTAATGGTGCCTGCGGGTTAAGGCTGGGTTACAGGTAGCCGTACAGCAGTGGAGGCACATCGCAGCATCGCGAGTACTCGCGAGGATTTGGGAGGCGAACCGCACATGACAGCTTCGAGTGCAGGGCAGCAGGGGGGAACGCCCGGCAGGGCACCGGCGGCCGGCCAGGTGAGGAACGTGGTGCTGGTCGGCCATTCTGGTGCAGGGAAGACAAGCCTGATCGAGGCGCTGCTCGTCGCGACAGGCACTATCCAGCGGCCAGGACGCATCGAAGAGGGCACCACGGTCAGCGACTTCGACGAGGTTGAGGTCCGGCAGCAGCGCTCAGTCAACCTGACCCTCGCCCCCGTAATCCTCGGCGGCGTCAAGGTGAACCTGCTCGACACCCCCGGATACGCCGACTTCACCGGTGACCTGCGGGCAGGCCTGCGGGCCGCCGACTCCGCGCTGTTCGCCGTCTCCGCCTGTGAAGGCATCGACGGCGTCACCAAGATGCTGTGGGACGAGTGCGCCGCCGTCGGCATGCCGCGCGCCGTCGTCATCACCAAGATCGACCATCAGCGAGCCTCCTACGCTGACACGCTCACGGCCTGCCGGGAAGCGTTCGGGGAGTCGGTCGCACCGCTCTACCTGCCGGATCCTGACTCGGGGCTGCTCGGGCTGCTGTCCGGTCAGGTGTACACCTACGATGCGTCCGGCGCGCGTACCGAGGCCGCCGCCTCAGCCGCTCAGCTCTCGGAGATGGAGGGACCCAGGGGCGAGCTCATCGAGGGCATCATCACCGAGAGCGAAGACGAGAGCCTCATGGACCGGTACCTGTCCGGTGAGGAGATCGACCCCAAGGTACTCATAAGCGACCTGGAGAAGGCCGTTGCCCGCGGCAGCTTCTACCCGGTGCTGCCAGTGTCGGCGCTGCAGCGTGTCGGCATGCTCGAGCTCCTCGAGGTGATGACCCAGGCCTTCCCGTCACCGGCCGAGCACCCGATGCCGTCCGTGACCACGCCTGACGGATCTGGGGTTAGCGGGCTGGCGTGCGACCCGGCCGGGCCGCTGCTGGCCGAGGTGGTTAAGACGACGACCGACTCCTACGTCGGCCGGATCAGCCTGGTCCGGGTGTTCTCAGGGACGCTGCACCCGGACGCCGCGGTGCACGTGTCGGGACACGGGCGCGCCACCCGCGGGCACGATGACCACGACGACGACGAGCGCATCGGCGCGCTGACCTCGCCGCTTGGCAAGCTGCAGCGGCCGCTCACCTCCTGCTCGGCCGGAGACATCTGCGCCGTCGCCAAGCTCGGCACCGCCGAGACCGGTGACACGCTGTCGGACAAGGAGCACCCGCTGCTGATGGAGCCGTGGACGATGCCCGAGCCGCTGCTGCCGGTCGCGATCGTGGCGAAGTCCAAGGCGGACGAGGACAAGCTGTCCCAGGCGCTGTCCCGCATCGTCGCCGAGGACCCCACGCTGCGCCTGGAGAACAACGCCGAGACCCACCAGCTCGTGCTGTGGTGCATGGGCGAGGCACACGCCGACCTGCTGCTGGACCGGCTCGCCAACCGCAGCGGCGTCGCGGTCGAGACCACCGGCCTGCGGGTACCGCTGCGGGAGACGGTAGCGGGCAAGGCCGCCGGGCTCGGCCGCAACGTCAAGCAGACCGGCGGGCATGGCGAGTACGGCATCTGCCACATCGAGATCGAGCCGCTCACCGACTCGGCCGCCTTCGAGTTCGTCGACAAGATCGTCGGTGGCGTGGTGCCCAGGCAGTTCATTCCCTCGGTGGAGAAGGGTGTCCGCTGGCAGATGGACCAGGGGGTGGTGGCCGGCTACCCGATGACCGGCATCAAGGTCACCCTGTTCGACGGCAAGGCGCATCCGGTTGACTCCTCGGACATGGCCTTCCAGAAGGCGGGGCGTGCGGCCTTGCGCGATGCCGTGGAGCGCGCCCAGCCCGTCCTGCTTGAGCCAGTGGACGAGGTATCCGTCCTGGTGCCTGACGACTACGTCGGTGCGGTCATGTCCGACCTGTCATCGCGACGCGGGCGCGTGCTCGGCACGTCCGCCATAGGGGTCGGGCGGACCCTGGTGAAGGCGGAGATCCCGGAGCTTGAGATCGCCCGGTACGCCATCGACCTGCGGTCGGTGTCCCACGGCACCGGCTCCTTCGTCCGCAGCTACCTCCGCCACGAGCCCCTCCCCGCCCACCTGGCCGCCAAGGTAGCCGCCGACTCCCGCCCCGACTAGCCCCGCCCCGCCGCCGCGCCGCCGCGCCGCCGCGCCGCCCGCCGCGCGGGCAGCCCCGTAGCGTGCCAATGGCGCCATTGGCACGCTGACAACGCGCCGCCACGCGCGAACGCGCGCCGCGCACGCCACAGGCGCCACGCCGCAGACCTAGGCGGCGGGCCAGGCGTCGGCTAGGAGCTTGCGGGTGTCGGTGAGGAGCTGCGGCAGGACGCGCGTGCGGGCCACCACCGGCATGAAGTTGGTGTCGCCGCCCCACCTCGGCACGACGTGCTGGTGCAGGTGGGCGGCAATGCCCGCGCCCGCGACCGAGCCGAGGTTCATGCCGATGTTGAAGCCGTGCGCACCGGAGACCGACCGCACCGCGGCGATGGTCCGCTTGGTGTAGTCACCGAACTCGGCGGTCTCCGGCACGGTCAGGTCGGTGTAGTCGGACACGTGCCGGTAGGGGCAGATCAGCACGTGGCCGCTGTTGTACGGGTAGAGGTTGAGGACCGCGTAGACCAGCGAGCCCCGGGCGACGATCAGGCCTTCCTCATCGGTCAGCTTCGGCGCGCGGCAGAACGGGCACCCTTCGTCCGCACCAGGCCCGGTCGGCTTGCCCTCGCCCTTGATGTAAGCCATCCGGTGCGGCGTCCACAGCCTGTCGAAATCATCCCCAGAGGAAGACACCCCGGATCAGACCTGGACGCGATCGCGAACAGCGGTGACGATCTCGGCAACGGCCTCCGCCACCGGCACGCTATTCTTCTGCGTGCCGTCCCGGTAACGGAACGACACCGCGCCCGCCTCGACGTCCGCGTCACCGGCCAGCAGCATGAACGGTATCTTCTGCCGCTGGGCCGTCCGGATCTTCTTCTGCATCCGGTCGTCGGAGTCGTCGATCTCGACCCGGATCCCTTCCTCCCGCAGCTGCGCGGCGATCTTCCCCAGGTACGGCACATGAGCGTCCGAGATGGGGATGCCGACCACCTGGACGGGAGCCAGCCACGGCGGGAAGGCGCCCGCATAGTGCTCGATCAGCACTCCCATGAACCGCTCGATCGACCCGAACAGTGCCCGGTGGATCATGATCGGCTGCTGCCGCGTCCCATCCGCTGCCTGGTATTCCAGGCCGAACCTGGCAGGCTGGTTGAAGTCGAGCTGCACGGTGGACATCTGCCAGGTCCGGCCGATCGCGTCACGCGCCTGGACGGAGATCTTCGGGCCGTAGAACGCGGCGCCGCCCGGGTCCGGCACCAGTTCGAGCCCGGACTCCTCGGCGACGCTCCTCAGCGTTGAGGTCGCCGACTCCCATTCCTCGTCCGAGCCGATGAACTTCTCCGAGTCGCCTCTGGTGGACAGCTCAAGGTAGAAGTCGCTGAGCCCGTAGTCGCGCAGCAGGTCGAGGATGAAGGCGAGCACGGACTTCAGCTCGTCCTCCATCTGCTCCCTGGTGCAGTAGATGTGCGAGTCGTCCATGGTCAGGCCGCGTACCCGGGTGAGCCCGTGCACGACGCCGGACTTCTCGTACCGGTACACGGCACCGAACTCGAACAGCCGCAGCGGCAGCTCACGGTAGGAGCGCCCGCGCGACCGGAACACCAGGTTGTGCATCGGGCAGTTCATGGCCTTGAGGTAGTACTCGCTGCCTTCGAGCTCCATCGGCGGGAACATGGTGTCCGCGTAGTACGGCAGGTGCCCCGACGTCTCGAAGAGATGCCCCTTGGAGATGTGCGGCGTGTTCACGAACGAATAACCAGCGTCTTCGTGCCGCTTGCGGGAATAGTCCTCCATCTCGCGCCGGATGATGCCGCCCCGCGGGTGGAAGACGGGCAGCCCGGACCCGATCTCGGGCGGGAATGAGAACAGGTCAAGCTCGGCGCCGAGCTTGCGGTGGTCGCGCTTCTCGGCCTCCTCCATCAGCTTCAGGTACTCGTCCTGCCGCTCCCGGGACTCCCAGGCGGTGCCGTAGATCCGCTGCAGCTGAGGGTTCTTCTCACTCCCCCGCCAGTACGCGCCGCCGCTGCGCATCAGCTTGAACGCGGGGATCTGCCTGGTGGTCGGCACGTGCGGGCCCCGGCACAGGTCCTTCCAGCACAGCGCCCCCGACTTCGGGTCAAGGTTGTCGTAGATGGTCAGCTCCTGGCCGCCGACCTCCACCGACTCCTCGTCATCTGATGACACGGCCGAGCCCTTGAGCCCGATCAGCTCGAGCTTGTACGGCTCGCCTGCCAGCTCCGATCTGGCGTCAGATTCGGTGACCACCCGGCGGGAGAACAGCTGCCCCTGCTTGACGATCTGGCGCATCCGCGCCTCGATCGCCTTCAGGTCGTCGGGTCCGAACGGGGACGGCACGTCGAAGTCATAGTAGAAGCCGTTCTCCACAGGCGGGCCGATACCCAGCTTGGCCTGCGGGAACAGCTCCTGTACCGCCTGCGCCATCACGTGCGCGGTGGAGTGCCGGACGATGGCTCGTCCCTCGTCGCTTGAGATCTCCACCGGCTCAATGACGTCGCCCTCGGCCGGGATGTAAGCCAGGTCCCGCAGCGCGCCGTTGACCCTGACCGCGATAACACCGGAGCCAGAGCCACCGGAGACGCCGGTCAGCAGAGCGCCCGCCGTCGTGCCAGCCTCGACCACATGCTCGCCGCCTGCGAGGGTGATGCGAAGCTGCTGGCTGGACACGATGAACTCCCTAACGTAGGTGATTATCCGTTACCAGATGCTACCGGTACCCGCCGCCAACCGACGCGCGAGTATCCCGTGGTCCGGGCACACCCGGCGTTAGCGGCGCCCGTGCTTGTCGTCCCGCACCAGGCCCGCGCGGCGCAGCGCCTCCGCCATAGCGTCGTTCACCACCGGCGCTTCCGCACCGCGCCCGCCACCGCCTCCCGCGGAACCACCGCGCCCACCGCCACCGCCCCTGGGAGCACCGCCCCTGGAACCACCACGCCCGGCACCGCCGCCCGTAGAACCACCGCCCGTGGAACCACCGCCCGTGGAACCACGCCCGCCACTGTCACCGGAACCGCCACGCCGCGA
>Ga0209530_1000267_pt1 | contig 42944 bp, 43 predicted proteins | sample BlaSpr_A8_Ref_O1_FD_187987 | JGI IMG/M metagenome (GOLD analysis project Ga0209530, IMG submission 187987) | Forest soil microbial communities from Thunder Bay, Ontario, Canada - Black Spruce, Ontario site 2_A8_Ref_O1 (SPAdes) (version 2) | ecosystem: Environmental > Terrestrial > Soil > Boreal...
CGGGTTCCGGATCGAGCCCGGCGAGGTCGCGGCCGTGCTGGCCGCGCACCCCGCCATCGCCCAGGCCGCGGTGACCGTCCGCGAGGACACCCCCGGCGACCCCCGACTCGTCGCCTACCTCATCCCCGACAGCCCGGACACAGACCCCGACCCAGACCAGGACACAGACCCCGACCCAGACCAGGACACAGGTCCTGGCCGAGACCAGGACACAGGCCCCGGCCGGGACCGGGGAGACCTGGTCGTCGCGGCGCGGGAGTGGTGCGCGGGGCGGCTGCCGGAGTACATGGTGCCCGCCGCGTTCGTGGTACTGAACGCGTTGCCGCTGACCGCCAACGGCAAGCTGGACCGTAAGGCGCTACCCGCACCCCAGCACTGGGCGGGCGGCCGGGCTCCGGCCAATGTCCGCGAGGAACTGCTGTGCGCTGCCTTCGCTGAAGTGCTGGGCCTGGACCAGGTCAGCGTCGACGACGACTTCTTTGCCCTCGGCGGCCACTCGCTGCTCGCTGTTTCTCTGGCGGAATGGCTGCGGGGCCATGGCGTCCGCGTGTCAGTGCGCGCCTTGCTACAGGCGCTGTTCGAGACGCCCACGGTTGCCTGCCTGGCGACATGGTTGCAAGAGAGGGGCGTGCAGGTTTCGGCGGTGAACGTGCTCACAGAATCCGTCACCAATAACACTCTGATGGCAGGCTTGGGCCTGTCGGCCATGCAGGAGGCCATGGATGTGCTGCTGCCGATCAGGACCGGCGGGAGCAGACCACCGTTCTTCTGCCTCCCCCTGGGGGGCGGTGTGAGCTGGTCCTACATGCCGTTGGTCAGGAGTATCCCGGATGACATCCCGCTCTACGGGCTTCAGGCCCGCGGCCTCGACGGTACCAGCGAGCCTTCTTCCTCCCTCCAGGCCATGGTGGCGGACTACATCGAAGTGATCCGCTCTGTCCAGGAGCACGGTCCGTACTATCTTCTGGGCACCTCCTTCGGCGCGCTCGCGGCCCACGAGATGGCCGTGCAACTGAGAGCAGCTGGCGAAGAGATCGCTGCCCTTGTCCTGATCGACGGCTTCCCCACGAGCGTGGCGGCTGGAGACGATGAGGACGAGGCCGCCGATCTGGCGCAATTGGCGGAAATGATGCGGCGACAAGCAGGCGTGGTGCTCGGGGCTATTACCGATGAGGAGTGCATGCTGCTCGCGAGGGTTTTCCGGAACAGCAAGATTGCTGCTCGGGCTCACGATCCTGGCCGTTTCGAGGGCGATGCGTTGCTCTTTGTCGCAACGGAAGGAAAGCCGGACAACATGCCCACGGTAGAGCGATGGCGGCCTTATGTGGCCGGACGGATCTCGGAGATTCGTATCCAGTGTGGGCATAAAGATCTAACCGAGGCGAGCACGCTCGCCGAGATCTGGTCCAGTATCTCAGCCTGGCTGGGATGGGATAGCTGAGGGCAGGCGCACCTTGCGCAGCTCCACCGCCGTATTCGAGAAGCAATTGAAAGCTCCCGGAACCAGGAGAGAAAACCAGGCCGAGGGTGATTGCCGGAGTGAAAGCGATATTATGGCATTATGGAAGCCGCCGACGGTATCCTGGAGGATCTTGGCAATCCAGACCTCTATCAGCGGGGCGACCCGGAGCACTACTGGCAGTATCTGCGAAATAATGACCCAGTCTATTGGAATCCTGCGGGGTATCATGCTGGATTCTGGTGCATTACGCGCTATGACGATGCGTGCCGGATCTTTAAGGATACTGAAAACTTCTCCTCCGAAAAGGGGATAATGCTGGGTGTAAACGAAGGCGATGGAGATGCAGGTGGTGGAAAGCTTCTTGTGGTTAGCGATCCGCCATGGCACGACAAGCTAAGAAGGGCGTTGTCGGGAGGATTTACCCCGCGAGCAATGCGGGAGCTGAAAGTCAACGTGGAGAAAACTGCCGTCGCATTGGTCGATGAGGCGCTTGAACGTGGCTCCTGTGACTTCGTGGAGGAAATCTCTTCGAGGCTTCCTAACTACATAATTTGTAGCCTACTCGGAGTTCCGCGAGATGATTGGGAACTTATGTACGAGCTGACGACGGCTGCCATGGGGTTTGATGATCCGGAAGTGAGAATGCATGATTCTGCAAAGGTTGCTCGCGGACGTGCACACGCTGAGATCATCGGATATTATATGGATCTCATTGATGAGCGCCGGGCTAATCCCGGCTCAGATTTGATCAGTACGCTCACAGAAGCTGTTATCGATGGCCGTCCGCTCACCGATAAAGAAATCATCGTAAACTGTGATGGCTTTATTATCGGAGGGAATGAGACCACTCGAAACGCGATTTCCGGGGGAGTGCAGATGCTGGCGCAGGATAGTGGCCAATGGCATTTGCTGTGCGCGGACGGAGCTCTTGTATCTACTGCGGCCGAAGAGATATTCCGCTGGACGACACCGATCATGCACAGCCTGCGCACAGCGAAGAACGATGTGGAGCTGCACGGTAAGCTTATTAAGCGCGGTGATCCCGTCGCGATATGGACGATCTCGGCCAATCGGGATGAGGACGTCTTCGATGCGCCAGGAAAGTTCGATATTACGAGGGACCCAAATAAGCATATCGCCTTCGCAATGGGAACTCATTATTGCATTGGTGCAAGGCTCGCCCAGCTAGAGATGCACACCCTTCTCCAAGTGCTACGCGAGAAGGTCAGGTGTATTTCACTTGACGGCCCGGTCAAGCGCTCCCGTTCAAATGTAATCAGAGGTATAAGGCAACTGCCCGTCTCGCTGACCGCTAGATAAGCGACCTGCCTTCGCCCGCGGCCCGGAATCGGCAAGTTGACGAAGGCCGCCCTGCGCCACGTCCGCCCCGATTCCGACGTCGTGTTCTCGCCGGCGAGAACTCCGGCGCCAGCTCGTCCCAAGAGCGACCGAGCGGGCCACCCCCGCCGCGCGGGTTGCGCGGGCGGTCTGTCACGCGGCCGGGTGCGGCAGGCCGGGACGGAGCCGGGCCGGTGACTGTCGCGCTGCCAGGCGCGCCGCACCCAAAAGGTGCGGCCTCCTTGGGCCGACTTGAGGTGTTTCCGAGCTCAACCGCATGATAAGAGACCTCTTCACCTTGGTGTGAATAGCCGAGGCTAGAGGTGACGCAGAACGCCCTAGATAGTGTCGGCACTCACTATTGGGGGTTCAACCGTTGCGGTGCCACAGTTGAGCATGCCACGGACTCGCCGCAGCAGCTCGCCGACGGGCCCACTCCATGGGGCCGACACCGATCCGTCTTCCCTCATGGGTGCGCGACCAGAGCAGGCGGACTGAAGCCAGCACCTTAGATCCTGGTGTCAGGGCATGGCCTTCAGGATTAAACAAACCTTAATATCATGACGACCAGAGGATTATCTCCAGATTTGTGCGTGGCGCACTCATGCGCAAACGATGTGATCGACTTGATCTCTCGAATAAGGCCAGTTAAAGTAAAAATCCTTGCGTAACGACGAGAGAGGGAGGTGGCGAATGAAGATAGTACATGTATGTGGAGGTAAAAATATTCATGGCATGCAGCGGCACGTGCTGACTCTTGCGGTAGCGCAGAAGGCACGAGGAGCCAGCGTGCTGATAGTCAATGATCAGCCCGGAGAGTTTTCTGCGGCCTGTGATGAATATGGCATACCCGTCGTAATAGAGGAGGGCTTGGAGCTGCCGCCATCGGAGCCGCAGGCAAAAGGGGTGACAGAGAAGCTATCTTCGACGTTCACAAGCTTCGGTGCCGAAGTTATCCATTGTCATACCAGGCGCGCGACGATGAAAGTGATCCCGGTAGGCAATAAGCTGGGAGTCCCATGTGTTTACACCCATCACGTGGCGCCGACTCAAGGCTTTGATGCGGCGAAGAACCTGAATCTTAAGTTCGCGACAATATCTGTGTCCCGAGCCGACTGGGAGAACTTGAAGAAGATTGGCATCTCTGAAAGTGAGCTATATTACGTCCCGAACGGAACCAAGATCATGCCGCGCGATGGGCGTCGATCCGATCGTGCTAACTTGATGTTTGTAGGGCGTTTGGAATATGTCAAGGGAGTAGATATCGCCATCCTGGTAATGGCCGAGATGAAGCGACGGCATGGCCCCGAGTGCCCTATTCTAGATGTCTATGGCGATGGTACTCTAGAAGAGTATGCAAAAGAAATGGTATCGGTGCTCCGCCTTGACGACGTCGTGCGATTCCATGGCGTTCAGGCAGGTATTCTTGAGCATTGTGCAAGTACGGACATCCTCATCGTGCCCTCTCGCTCTGAAGTGGGTCCTCTGGTTGTTCTGGAAGCAATGAGCCGAGGGATGCATATCGTCACTTCTCGTGTCGGAGAGGTAGCGGAAATGCTTCCAGATCAACGGTACGGACGAATTGTCCCGGTCAACTCTATAGCAGCGTTCGCTGATGCCGTAGATTCTTTGCTATCTGATATTCACGCCGGAAAGCTCGATCCAGATCTGCTTATCGAGAGACACCGAGCAGTCTATTCGGATGAGAAGATGATTGAGTCAATCGAGGCGGTTTACGAGCGGCTAGTGCAGGCGTAAGTTGCCCCTGTTTTGGCACTCTAGATATTGTACGGAGTTTCTGCGGAATGTCATGGCTGTCATGCCTGAGTGGAGGTTGAAGCTGTATGAGTCCGATAGGTGAGGGGCGCAGTCTGCTGCTGGTGCATGCGCATCCCGATGATGAGTCGATCTTCACCGGTGGCACCATGGCCCGGTATGTAGCGGAAGGTGTCCGAGTCGCCCTGGTTACGTGCACCATGGGTGAAAGGGGAGGTATTCGGGAATCGTACCCGGATGCGGATATAAGGGACCTGGTGCCTGAGAACGAGGAGAGTCGGCTGGCACTGCTGGCGAAGCTCCGGGCTGCAGAGATCGAAGCCGCCCTCACGAAACTCGGCGTGACGGAGCACTGGTACCTCGGCGGCCCTGGGCGGTGGCGTGATTCCGGTGCGCGACGTGATGATGATTCACGCGCTTTCCGCCGGGCAGATCTGGATGAAGCCGCAGGCGAACTTGTCGCGGTAATCCGCCAGGTCCAGCCCCAGGTGATAGTGACTTACGACGAGAACGGCTTCTATGGGCATCCCGATCACGTCCAGGCACATCGGGTTGCGTGGCGTGCTTATCAGATGGCCTGCGACCCGCTGCGGACGAAGTTCTATGCTCTGACAATACCGAGGTCAGTTCTGGCAGAAGCGATCAGCCAGGTGCCCCCGCAGCCCCAGTCGGGCGCGCCCAGCAGGCATCCTTCGACTGCCGTCCTGCGGTTCGGTGTGTCTGATGAGCAGGTGACCACTGAAATTGATGCGGGCGCCTATCTGAATGCCAAGCTGGCAGCGCTAAAGGCGCACGCCACGCAGATCATGGTTGACGGGCCTGTTTTTGAAGTGGACGGCCTGGTACGTATGCGGGCACTTGGTACTGAGCACTACACGCTGCTATCCGGGCCGGGCATCACGAGTAGTAGCTCTCCCGGGCAAGGGCGCGAGGAAGATCTCTTCTGTGGAGTATGAGTAAGGCGGTCGGACGGGAAGCTGCCGCGGCATGTCATGCTCCAGTTCCTGATGCCGGTAACCGACGATGAGGTGCTCGGCGGCGCTGCGCCCGCCGCGGGAGTTCCTGCGCGGGGCGGACGTTCTGCCGAGTGTGCTGGACGAGCTGGCGGATCTGCGACGGTGTCGGCTCGTCGATGTCCCGGCTTCGCCAGTGCTCGGTCACCCCGTTCCGGTTTGCCGTGGTCGCCGGGTCAGCGTGACGAAGGGTCTCCCCGGCACCGGCCAGCGGCACGCCGGCGGCGAGCATCCCCGATGCCAGCGAGTGCCGCAGCACACGCGGGCCGAACCGCGAGACACCCGCCCGGTCGCACGCGTGCCGCATCAGCATGCGGACCCCGTCGGTGCTCAGCGCCTGCCGCGGCGCGTGCGCGGTCAAGAAGACCGCCCGGCACCGCGCCGGCCCCGGCCCGCGAGCCCGCAGATACTCTGCCAGTGCCGTCCCAGCTTCGTGCAGCACCGGGAGTTTGCCTTTCCCGTGGATCGTGACCTCACCGCGGTGCCAGCTGATGTCATCAAGGGCCAGTGCGGCCACTTAACAGGGGCGAAGACCGAGCCGCGCCAGCAGCACGAGCACCGCGTAATCGCGGCGCTGGGCGGCCATGCTGGGGACCAGCGACGGTACCGCCAGCTCCGCCAGGCGCTGCTCCAGCGTTGGCCGGCCTCGCTGAGGAATCCAGCCGCGACCCGCAGATAGCGGGCCGCGGTTGCCTCACCCAGGCCCGCTCGCGCAGCAGATACCGCTGGCAGGCCGCCAGCAGCACATCCTGCGGCCCAGCCGGGTCAGCCGCAGCCCCGGCAAGCATCCCCGTCCTGCCGAGATAATCCAGCAGCGGGTCAAGAGCCCGCGCCGAGACCAGACTGCGACGGGACACGCGCATGACCGGCACGAACTCCCGCACGGCTTCAGGCGCCAGCCCCCGGCCGAGATCCCGCCCAGCTAGCCATGCGCTGAGCTCGCCCATCAACTGCAGCTGGAACCGCGCAGCCTGTCCGGCGCGGCTGGTGTACGGGCGCAGCGTGACCGACGCCTGCGTGGACATGGCCACGACGGCGGGCGTGCTCGGCACGCTCGCGGACGCGGTCGGCCGGCGCTGCGGCGTCCGGTCAGCGGTCCAGGCTGGGCGTCCTGCCTGGCCCTGGGTGAAACGGCAACGCAACGGCATACCGGAACGGCCTGATGAGGTCAATTCAGCGATCATAGAGTTGTTCCGCAAGCATTAGCTGCTCGGATGCTGAATCGCCTCAGTTGAACATCGGCCTGCCGAGACCTGCTTCGGTTCACGAGCGCGCGCCCGCGTGTGTGCAATGGTTTGCCTAAGGTATCCGGGCTAATATAGCCGTGACCAATAGCCCCCGATGGCTGGGGAGTGATTTCGGGGAAGACGGGCGCCAGGAGTGCCTTGACTTCATCGAGAAGAACTGGATCACATACGACCCAAGAGCCTCATAAAGGCGATGGAAGAGGACGCGGCCGCGCGGCAGAACGGATCCCTTGCGGCGTCCGTGGCCGGCGGTTGATCCGCCGCCCGGCCTGAATTCGAGTACCGTCGCGGCGGAAAGGCCGCGTACCTGGCCGCCGAATGGCTACCTGTACACCAGGGCAGGCGGATGGGAGAAATGACCGTGACACCGATCCCCGTGTTCTGCCTGCCCTATGCGGGCGGGACGGCAGGTGCCTACCAGCGCTGGCGACGTCACTTCCCGTCAGAGTTCGAGGTCGTCCCGCTGGAGATCGCAGGGCGGGGAGCCCGGGTTACCGAGTCATCCCCACGCTCCATTCATGAGCTGGCCGATGATCTGTCTAGGCAACTCCATGGCCATCAGCTGCGGCTCGCCACGGGTTATGTGCTGTTCGGACACAGCATGGGCGCCTCGACCGCCTTCGAGATGGCCCTGACATACCCCGATCACGGCCTGCCGGCGCCCACGCTGGTCGTGATCTCAGGTCGAAATCCGCCGTACCTGCGGTCTCGCTGGGGCATCGAGGTTCTCGACCTGTCCGACCGGGAACTTCTCACGATGCTTCAGGTTCTCGGCGGCGTCCCTGCCGGACCGCTCCTCTCCAGTCCGGTGCACTTCGTGCCGCGACTGCGGGCCGACCTCCGTATCTCTATCGAGTACCGGCTCAAGGCGGCCGATGCCGCCGTGGACATCCCTCTGCTAGTGATGCGCGGCCGCGCGGATCCACTGGTTGACCCGAACCATGTCACGGGCTGGGAGCGCTATACGCGGCAGCAATCTACCGTGCGGCATCATAATGGCGGTCATTTCGCACTCTTCGAGAGAAATAGCCTGGTGGATGAGCTTATCAACGCTATCCGCGGTGTGCTGGGGTTCAGTTACGGCAGTTGTAGATCGTGACCTTAATTGAGTAGTCGCAGGTCACAGCTGTCGTTGCGCAGGCGGAGTGCCGGGGTGGCCGACACGCTGGTGACGGATGGCCGCAGATGCGGGAAAGCTGGCGCGACTGCCGTGATCATGCCAGTTTGTGGAAAAGGACAATAACCCGGCAGCCGCTGATGCCACGGTAGACCATGATGCGCACCAGGGCCTGCTCAATGAGCTGCTGGGCCGGGTCGCGCCGTGTTTCGCCCGGCGGGAGACCCGCCAGACCTTCCGTGACATGGTGCACGGCCTGCTGACCGAGTTGGAGGATCACAACTGCTGGACGATGGGCGAGGCCGCCGGGCACCCGGGTCCCTACCGGATGCAGCACCTGCTGTCCCGCGCCCGGGTCGATGAGCAGCAGATGCTGGACACCGCCGCGGACTGGGCCGCCGGTCACCTGGGCAAAGACCAGGACGGGCACGGCGATGCGGTACTGATCGTGGACGAGACCGCCGACGAGAAGTCTTCCCGCGACTGCGCCGGGGCGGCCCGCCAGTACAGCGGCACCATCGGCGGCATCGCCTTGTGCCAGGTCGCGGTCACCCTCACGTACGCCGCCCCGGCCGGGCACGCCCTGATCGGCCGTGCCTTGTACCTGCCCGCGGACTGGGCGGCCGACGAGGAGCGCCGTGAGCTGGCCGGAGTCCCAGACGAGGTCATGTTCGCGACGAAGCCGCAACTGGCTGGCGATCTGCTGGAGCAGGCGCACGGCCGCGGCATCCGCGCGGGCTTCATCGCCGGAGACGAGGTCTACGGCAGCCTTGACCTGCGCAAGAGCATCCGCGAGCGCGGCACCGGCTACGTGCTGGCGGTCCGCTCCAACCACGTGGTTACCCTCCCGTCAGGCCGCCGCCTCACCGTAAAGAACGCCGCCGGCCTGGTGAAACCCGGCATGTGGCAGCGGATGCGCACCGGCTCGGCCACCAAGGGAGCCAAGGACTACCACTGGGCGATGATCGAGATCACGCCCGACGACACCCCTGACGAGCAGGACGACGGGCATGCCATTCTGCTCCTGCGCCGGCACCGATACACCGGCACCGTCAGCTATTACCAGTGCTGGAGCCCCGGCCCGGTCCCGCTGGCGAAGCTGATCTCCGTGGCCGTCACCCGGTGGAAAATCGAAGAAGATCACCAGCTGACGAAACAGGTCAGCGGGCTGGATAGCGGCCAGGTCACCACCTGGACCTCATGGCACCGCTGGACCGCGATCAGCCTGCTCGCCTACGCCTTCCTCGCCGTGGCCGCCGCCTGCCAGCGCGCCCGCGACGCCGGCACCGACGCACTCGGACTGATCCCCGTCACTATTCCTGAGCTGCTCAGACAGCTACGCGGGACCATCATCCCCGAGCCCCGCCGCGACAAGCCGCACCGCACCGCCTGGACGCTGTGGCGGCGCCGCCATCAGTACCAGGCCCAGCAAGCCCACCAGCGCTGGCACGCCTACGCCGACGAATTGCCACGATAACGATCTACAGCTGCCGTATCAGTCCGGCTACGGCCGATACTGGCCGGTTATGCTCACGGGATGACATGCTGCCAATGGCGAGGAATAGCGACTTGAAGGGCAGAATAATGAGCGGTGCAGTACGGAACTCGCCTGGGGCTCTGCGCTCGTGCCCGATCAGTCCGCAGCCCACTCTACCGCCTCGGCGGCGAGGGTACCACGGTGGACGGCACGGCCGCCTTTAGATCTATACGGACATTCACACCCGGATGATCATCAGGCGGCCGCGCCATGTCGCACTACGACCCGCGTGTTGCTATTCCTTTGTGCTATGGGTTAACAACCGAGGATAAATAAATATCAGATAATGATGGCGCGATAGTGGTCCTCCTATTCGTCGTAACTATGCTCCGCGGCACCGCCATAGTCGGTTGCGCCGACTATTGGCAGCGTCCTGCTGACTAGTAGCAGAGCTCCGCGTATCCCTTGCAACAGCTACGGGACAGTGGAGATGTTCGGAATTCGAGCTATGGAAAGAACTGCGGTGTGTCGAGCATACGCGCTTCAAAACAGCCCAGCCTAAGAACAGTTCTCGGGACCACTGTCAGCCCGCTATCGGTGACCGATATCGGTCCGATTGTCCGCAAGAGGAGACCCTGACCAGGAAATTTGGCTGCCTCAGCCCCAGGCTTGGCCACACGCGGCTGGGCGGCTAGCGTCGTGACCTGCGGCGGGATGATGCTGCCTGCGTGTCCGTTCCGGGTCTGGGGCAGCGGTCTGTCGATTATGTGCTTGCAGCACAACGAAACCTGAGGCTGCTGCCGCCGGGAAAGGGGGCCGGCCGGCGGAAACGTGCTGAGCTGCTCGAAGGGCTGCGGTCGTGTCTCACGCGGGTCTCGCCGTGGCGTTTTCCGCGTTAACCGGGGCACAGATCGGGCTCGTGCCCGGAATGCTGGCGGCTGCCGTACCAGATGGAGAACGTCGGCGGTAAGACCGCACGCCTCGCATGTCGCTCAGCCGATGTGGTTCGGCGGCTCGACGCATTCAAGCGACGGTGGAGTACGTCTCGTCCCTGCGGGCCTGGGGCGCGGTCCCGGGTGGCGCGGACGGCAGCAGTCGTCGCGCGTTCAAGTGCGGAGCCACCGCTGTTGAGCGGTGCACACGGCCAGGGAGCGCCCGTGTGGTCACCACTTCGGCTCCGTCAGGCTCCGGGCCGACGGGCTCCTGCTACGCCAAGTATCCAGCCGGACATGCTGCGAGCGGCGTGATGAAAGTCTGCCGATGCGGCCTATCTGTGCGCTATCGGTCATCGATAGCGGCTGCTAGCGGCTCCGATGGCCACCTTGAACGAGCAGTTCTCAAGCATGTCGGCTAGACACGCGGCGGCAATGTCCATAACTTGAAGCCCGAATGGCTCCACTACTCCTAGAAACCGGGCAAGGTGCACCCTCGGCAAACCCACGCCAAACTGACAGGCGCGAATACTGCCCATCTGAGCCTGCCGGGTTTACCAGTGCGGGGCGATTGCCGGGCGGTGACGAAGCTCGTGTTAATAACCAGCAGAGCGTGGTATTAATATCAATGTTGGAGGATTTCACTCATGGCTGCACGAGACATCGAATACATAGAGTTGTACGCAAGCGACAAGCATGACGCTGCCGATTACCTCGTGTCGTCCTTGGGATTCACTAAGATAGCGGAATCCGTAAATTTCAATAAGAATTCCACGCTGCTGCGGCAAGGCGCGGTGCAGCTGATCGTGACGGCGGGGCCGGCGACGGCGGAGTTCCTTGATAGCCACGGTGATGGTATCGCTGACATCGCCTTTAGCTGTGATGATGTGGGCGCGACCTGTACCGCGGTGGTGTCCGCGGGTGGAGTCGTGCTCGGCTCTACGGGCGACAACCCGGTGGTGCCGGGCTTCGGCAGCGTCTGCCATACCCTCCTGCCCGCGAGCGCGACCGGCAGTCTCCAGATGCCGTCTGGCCGTGACTGGACGGCTGTACCGGGGGTACCGAGTCGGCCAGCCGGCTGGATCGGCCGGGTCGACCACATCGCTACCTGCTTCGAGGCGGGGGACCTGGCTAACTACAGCGATTTCTATCGCGCTGCTTTCGGGCTCGACTGGTACTCCAGCGAATTCATCGAGGTTGCCGACCAGGCAATGGACTCGATCGTTCTCCGCAGTCGATCCGGTGGTATCACGTTCACCATGCTCGAGCCTGACGTGTCGCGAAGTCCGGGACAGCTTGATTCCTTCCTTGACCGTAATAATGGCGCTGGCGTGCAGCATCTCGCGTTCCGGGTGGACTCCATAGTGTCGGCGGTCAACGAGTTTCGGCGGCAAGGAGTGGAATTCCTTGATACCCCTGACGTGTATTACGACATGCTAAGGGAGCGTTGCCCCGACATGCGCGAGGAAGTCGCTGAGCTGCGTTCGGCCGATGTGCTAGCCGATCGCGACGAGTGGGGTTATCTTCTTCAGCTATTCACTCGCTCACCGTATGAGCGCAACACGCTCTTCTACGAGCTGATACAGCGCTGCGGCGCGCATGGATTCGGCAGCGCCAATATCCGGGCCTTGTACGAGGCGGTAGAGCGTGACCGCCTGGTCGCAGGATGAACGGCATCGGCGGGTCGCCCGGCCCAGCTGATGTCTTGGGTGTAGCCGGGCAGGAACCGGGCTGTCGGCCGCTGCGGCAAACTGATCTACATGGCAGCGTCTGCGACCCCGTCCTGGATACGATGAACTTCCTCAACGAGATTACGCTCCGCTACCCGGATGCCATTTCCTTTGCTCCTGGTCGGCCTTATGACGGGTTCTTCAAGACCGACGACATTATCGCGCACATTCGCCGCTATATAGATCATCTGGCCAAGAAAGGCAGCACTCCAGGTCAGATCCGCGATGCCCTTTTCCAATATGGACCCACCGCAGGTCAGATACGCGAGCTGATCGCTGACTCGCTGCGTCAGGATGAGAACATCGAGGTGCCACCCGAGTCTATCGTGGTCACAGTGGGGTGCCAGGAGGCGATCTTTCTCGCGCTACGCGCGCTCATCTCCGGTCCGCGGGACGCGCTCCTGGTCTCCAGCCCCTGCTACGTGGGGATCTCGGGTGCGGCTCGCGTGCTGGACATCCCGGTAACGACGGTCGAGGAGGGCCCGGACGGGTTCCGCTGCGCTGACCTCCAAGCCGCGATCCTGGCTGAGAAGGCATGCGGGCGCCGCGCCAGGTTGTTCTATCTGGTGCCTGATCACTCGAATCCATCGGGCAACACGATCTCGCTGGAAACCCGGCACGCGCTGCTAGACCTAGCCGCGCGGCACGACTTCCTGATACTCGAAGACAGTCCTTACCGGCTGGTCAGCCCCGGATCACAGCTGCCGACCCTCAAATGCCTCGACCGCGAACGGCGGGTTATCCACCTCGGTTCCTTCTCCAAGACCGTCTTCCCGGGCGCACGGGTCGGCTTCGTGGTCGCGGACCAGATGGTCGCGGATCCCGGTGGGCGCAGTCGGCTGCTTGCAGATGAACTGGCCAAGATCAAGAGCATGATCACGGTGAATACATCGCCGCTGAGCCAAGCGGCGGTGGCTGGAATGCTACTAGCCTCAGGCGGGCGCGTGTCGGAGCTCAACCGTGAGACGGCCGCCTACTACGGAAGTACCATGCGGGCTACGCTTCAGGAGCTGGGCCGACATTTCCAGGGAGATCGCGCAGCCGCGCTAGGGGTGCGATGGAATAAGCCAACCGGCGGCTTCTTCCTGACCCTACATGTCCCATTCCCGGCAGATAATGCCGCGCTGATCCGTTCGGCGGAGGAATTCGGAGTGATCTGGACGCCGATGTCATACTTCTATCCAGGGGGAGGCGGTGAGCATGATATCCGGCTATCTACCAGCTACCTCAGCCAGGCGGATATCGGGGCAGGCATCTCCAGGCTCGCACGTTTTATCGAAGCGGAGGTACGGTCGCGGTGCGAGCCAGTCGCTGCAGCCGTTTCGCCGCGGCTGCGTGACAGCTGCGTACCGGCTTTTTCAGGTTAGCTCGTTATCGAGAGGAAGGTGGAACCGACATGTTTAGCATAGCGCCGTGGACGCGGAGTATGCCCCGCCGGTGGGGGTGGATATACCGATGACCGTCAGCACCTACGCCACTCATCACGAGACGCTTGACATATTCGATCCTGCGGAGGTGATGCCCACTCCGATGCCACGTATCGCCGGAATTGGGACCGCAGTGACCGGGCGGGCGTACGCCCAGCAGGAACTGCTGGATATCTTTAACATAACATCACCGAAGGTGCGTTCGATATTTCTAAATAGCACAATACAGCGCCGGTTTCTCTCGCTGCCCCCTGTAGGCAGCGATGGAACGCGCGTCCAGGAGACTCAAGGGGAGTTGCTCGACAAACACAAGAGACTGGCAGTCAGCATGGGCGCGAGGGCGCTCCAGGCATGCCTGAGGGATGCTGGCGTAAAGCTGTCCGATGTAGCCTTCCTCTGCTGCGTGACATCGACGGGATTCCTCACGCCCGGGCTGAGTGCCTTGCTCATCCGCGAAACGGGTATCTCGCCGCACTGCAACCGGGTGGACATCGTAGGTATGGGCTGCAATGCGGGCCTGAACGCGCTCGGCGTCACGGCCGCTTGGTCGGCGGCTCATCCCGGGCAGGTGGCTGTCGCTCTTTGCGCGGAGGCATGCTCGGCGGCTTACGTATTTGACTCGACGATGCGCACGGCGGTAGTCAACAGCCTGTTCGGCGATGGTTCTGCCGCGGTGGCCCTCATAAGCGGTCCGGGCGGCAGCGCCGCACTGGCTGCCACGGGGCCGCGCATCCTGTCCTTTGCCAGTTACATCATCACTGATGCTCTCGACGCCATGCGCTATGAGTGGGATTCCGAGCAAGGAAAGTTCAGTTTCTTCCTCGATCCCGAGATCCCGTATGTCGTGGGTGCGCATGCGGAAATAGTTGTCGACCGCTTGCTATCCCGAGCAGGCCTGAGGCGCAGCGACATCAGGCACTGGCTAGTCCATTCGGGTGGTAAGAAGGTCATCGACGCGGTCATGATCAACCTGGGACTGACCCGATACGAATTGCGGCACACCACCGGGGTGATGCGTGATTACGGCAACTTGTCGAGCGGTTCGTTCCTCTTCTCTTACGAGCGCTTGCTCAACGACGACGTTGTCAGCAGCGGCGATTACGGTGTGCTGATGACAATGGGACCTGGCTCAACAATTGAGACAGCACTGATTCAGTGGTGATGGGAGTGGACATGAGCATGACAATGGATATCGTGCAGGCCGGTCACAGGAGCGGCGGGATGGCCGACCTGGTGATCCGGGTAGACGGCACGCGGGCCCCGTCGGCGGAGGCTATCGCAGACATCGGTGCCGCATGCTGTGCGGCCGAAGACCGGGATGAATATGGTCGGCTGATCGTTCATGTGGCGGGCGCACCGCGGCAACCTTGGGCTGGTGATCTCACGCTGGCGGGGCTGAGCCGCTGGGAACGCGTGCTGCGTCGCCTCGAGCGGCTGCCCGTGACGACAATCGGGGTTGCCTCAGGTGATTGCGGCGGGGTCGCACTCGATGCGCTGCTTGCCACCGATTACCGTATCGCGGACACCTCGGTGCGCCTGCTGCTGCCCATCACAGCTGGTGCCACCTGGCCAGGCCTCGCACTGTACCGACTGGTCCAGCAGGCGGGGGTGGCCGCGGTCCGGCGCACCGTTCTGCTTGGCACTCCAATCGAGGCCCGCGGCGCCCTCGCGCTCAACCTCATTGACGAGCTGACCGACGACATAGCGACCGCGCTCGCGGTGATGCCTAGTCTTTCCGGTCCGGAGGTCGCCATCCGACGGCAGCTCATGCTCGACGCGGCGGTTGTCAACTTCGACGACGCTTTCGGCGCCCACCTGGCAGCCTGCGACCGGGTCCTCAGGTGTCTTCCCGCGAGGGAGGCATCGTGACCGAGGCGGTCGCGCTACCAGCGGCTGGGACACGTGGGAAATTGATTGTGGATGTCCGGTTCGGTGCGTGACGTCCATGCCCGGATCTGTTAGCTGGCGATCGGGGAGCGGGCAAGGACGGAGGAGGGCGGGCAAGCACGGCTCCTCGACAGCGTCGTAAGTTGCCGTGATGTTCTGATTGCGCATCCTCTTCGCCTGCCACGCAGACCTGATTCACTCCCAAGGCGCACTTTGTATGCACCCATCCAGCGCGACTATCAACCCGAAGGCCCCACGGATCGCACACGCACCACACACCACACGCCAGCAGCAGACAACGCGGCAATTCGTAACTACGCGCTAATTTACCCCACGTTTTCGCAGGGTGAATTACGAATTACCGCGTTAGAGGTCGCGCGGATTGGCGTGATCTAGGGGTGGTTCGGTGTCGCCGGGTCCGGTCGGCGTGCCGCTAGCGTCATCGGCATGCTGGCGGGTCCTCCGGCGGTCGGCCACGCGTCCACTGGAGTGGGCATTGGGACCGTAGTTGCGGGTGTGGCTGATGAATAGTTCGTTTGACGGAAAATCCCCGCTTGGCGGAAGAAAACCTGTCGGAGAATGACGGGTAATTTTCCGTCAAGCGGGAAATTTCCGTCCAAGTTCCGGACAAACGGCTCCACGGGCCGTTCTGAGCTGGAGGTCAGCGGATAGGGATCGCGGCGCCCTATCCGCGCGACCTTTTAATCAGGCCAGCCGTGCCGCAAAACCGGCAAGACCGGCAAGACCCGCCTCTGTGACGGTCGGCGGACTAGGCCGACCGTCGGCGCTAACGGGGTCCGTGGCGCACTAACGGTACCCATGGATTTATGCCGCGGCACCCAGGGCTGTGGTCGTCCCCTGCGGGATGGGACAGCGAGCCCAGACGGTGACTGTGTGTAGTTGTCTCATGGCCAGGCGCGCCTTATGTGCGCCGGCAATGAGCTCCGGACGCTTACTATTCGAAACGGCATTTCATACATAGTCATTGACTTGCGCCCGCAGCGGGCGGATACTGTAACCAGTCGCGGGGAGACGAGCCTGGACGGGTTCGGCGACTGCCGTCCCTTTTGATGGTAAGACTGGGTTGACGGGGTCGTTGTATGATTAACGGGATTAGTGTGGTCAGGGATTCTGGCCTACGTTCAGAAAGCGAATTGCGGGAGCACTTTGCGGCGCTCATCCGAGCTGACTGCGACGCCATCCTGACCTCTTTCGCGGTAACACTAAGTGATCCGCAAAGCCCGGTCAGCGCCGACGCGTCGGCATGCCAGCAGGCACTGGCGAGTGCCGCGTTGATCCTCGCCGAGATCGTGGCTCGTGTTCAGGGCGGGGATACCTCGGCCGGGGACCGGAATGAGATTCTGTCCTGGCTGATCGGGGCGCCGCGGGCGGAGAGCGAACTGAGCCCTGCGGACACGCTCGGTACGGCCGTGTCTCTGTTCAATGCCACGGTGAGCGTTCTCGTGCGGCATGTAGCGAAGGATTCCGAGTTCCTGCCTTACTTCGTCACGGCTCTGCTAGCCCTCAACGAGAGCATCAGCAGGCGCGTCAGGGAGGCTATGAGCACGTACAGCGGCTACCTGCTTGAGTGTGTGGAGCAAGCGCACGTCGATGAGCGGCTGCGCGTTTCCCGTGAACTGCACGACCGGCTGGGGGAGGGACTCAGCGTCGCCCTGCGTCAGCTTGAACTGCATGAGATCTCCGGCCAGCACGATCCGCTCACCTCCGTGCCGCGAACCGCGATCGCCAAGGACGCGCTCACTGAGACCATGAGCAGGCTCAGAGACATGACGTCTGATCTCCGGCAGGCCACCGTCAGGAACATGGAAGTGGCGCTGGTCGGTTACCTGGACTCGATCGCCGCCGATGCCGAGGTACGGCTGCGGGTCAGTGGTGACGAGGCGTGGGCACCGCCGGCCGTCATCGACGAGGCTTACCTGATCATCCGGGAGGCACTACGCAATGCGCTTACCCACAGCAATGCGAAGCTGGTTCTGATCGGAATCACCATAGCCCCGCACGAGCTTGACGCCTGGGTCGAGGACGACGGTCGCGGCTTCGCAGTCGCCAGCAGCTCAGCCGGCACCGGAATCGCCGCGATGCGCGAACGGGCGGTCTCGATAAACGGACGGCTGACACTCGTCAGCGTCCCTGGCGAGGGCACCCACATGGGTCTTCGCGTAACACTGACGGGACACTGCGATGACCGCTCAGGATGATCCCATAACCATTCTCATCGTCGATGACCATACGCTTGTCCGCGAAGGGCTGCGGGAGATCCTGAAGACACAAGCAGACCTGCGCGTTGTCGGCGAGGCCGGGGACAGTGCCGCCACGGTCGCCCTAGCCGAGAAGGAGCGGCCGGACATAGTCCTTCTGGACATCGAGATTCCGGGTAGCGACGTTGCCACTACGGTCCGTGAGATACGTGGCCGCTCCCCTGGGTCACGAGTGATCATCTTGAGCATGCACGAGGGGCCGCAGCTCGTGCGGGCACTGCTAGGTGCCGGCATCCGGGGCTATCTGCTCAAGAGCATTCACTGGGAAGAGCTCGTCGTCGTGATCCGTGCCGTCCACTCCGACAGCACCCGTGTCATCCTGGGCGTTTCGCAAGAAAGCCTCAGGCACGTGGGTCAGGAACCGTCCCCAGATCCCCTCTCCGCGCGTGAGCGCGAAGTGCTCAATCTCGTCGCCCAAGCGCTCAGTAACGGCCAGATCGCGTCGAGCCTCCACCTCACCGAGGCAACCGTCAAGCGGCACCTGGTAAACATCTTCGGCAAGCTCGGGGCCGTATCGCGACTGGACGCGGTCAACAAGGCGACTGCGCTGCGGGGACGTGAACCCGTGACCGCTGCGACATCAAGGGCGGGACCCGCGGGCCGCCGAGACGGACAGACCCACTAAGCCATATCGCGGGAGGTGCCTATAGAATTGTGAAGTCGGCGTTTATTTGTGGCGGATGACAGCACATCTGGCGAAAGGGCAAAGCGGAAATACTGGCGTGCATAGAGATAGCTGGGCCGTCTGCGGTAGGAATGGTTTGGCCGCCCTTGACGCGGATCGTTAAGTGTGGGACGATGCCTTGGAGGATTGTCCTATACGTACCATTACGTACTAATTTTGGCGAAGAGCCTGGTCCGGTCAATTGCTGGTCTCCCGCAAGATCGTTGACGGAGGCCCCTTGGAATTCAAGATACTAGGGCCGATTGAGGTCACGGCAGGCGCGGAGCGGATTGACGTTGGGGGAACCAGGCAGCAGATTGTCATCGCGACGCTCCAGCTCGCTGCGAATCATGTTGTCCCGGTAGATCGCCTGCTCGAAGCTATCTACGGCGAAGATCTTCCGCCGACAAGCCGATCGCAAGTGCAAATTAGCATATCCTCGCTGCGCAGGATGCTCGGCCGACATAACAGCACAGCGATCATAACCACGCACTCTTACGGATACGTCTTCGAGACCGGCGGGGAGCAGCTCGACTCGGTACGGTTCGAGGACCTCGCCGCCGCGGGGCGGGCAGCCCGCGACAGGACCGACCCGAAGGAGGCGGCCGCGAGATACCGCGATGCTCTCCGGCTATGGCGGGGGCCCGCCCTTGACGGGATAGATAGCCAGCTTCTCAGGGCCGCTGCTAGCCTGCTTGACGGGCAGCGGGTAAACCTCAATGAGGAATGCATCCAGCTTGAGCTCGACCTCGGCAAGCATCACGAGCTGGTGGGCGAGCTCACCAGCTTGATTGAGGAGTACCCGCTGCGCGAGGGCTTGCGCGGACAGCTGATGCTGGCCCTCTACCGCTGCGATCGAACTGCTGAAGCGCTAGAAGCTTACCGGCAGGCACGGCAGACCATGATCGATGAGGTCGGGGTTGAGCCCAGCGATAGGCTCCGGCGACTAGAGCGCGCCATTCTCCTTTCTGACCCGAGCCTGGCGCCGCCGCCGGGATCGCTCACGATTCAGGTAGCGACACGGCGGCGACCTAACATGCTGCCCACGGACATCGCGGACTTCGTCGGCCGCGAAGAGCAGATCGTTGAGGTCCGCGCGGCACTCGGCCGCAAGCCAAGCGCGGCCGTACCCGTAGTGGTGATCGTGGGCAGAGGCGGAGTAGGTAAGACCAGCCTCGCTGTTCATGTCTCTCACCAGTTCATGGGAGACTTCGCTGACGGGCAATTGTTCGCAGATCTGCACGGCGCCAGCTCACATCCGATCGGCCCGATGCATGCACTGGAGCGGTTTCTGCGGGCAATGGGCGTACCAGGTTCCCAGATTCCTGACGGTCTGGACGAACGTGCCGAGGTGTACCGCGGCCTGCTCGGGGACCGGAAAACCCTCGTAGTGATTGACGACGCCGCATCGGAGAGCCAGGTGCGGCCGTTGCTTCCCGGCGGTGCGGCCGCGGCCGTGATAGTCACCAGCCGGAACCGGCTGGCAGGCCTAGCCGGTGCGATTCATGTCGACGTCAACGTCTTCAACGCCGAATGGTCACTGAAACTGCTCGCGCGAATCGTTGGCGCGGCGCGAGTGCGGTCCCAGGCCAGCGAAGCGTCGCTTGTCGCCCAGCATTGCGGTCACCTCCCGCTCGCGCTGCGCATCGCCGGAGCGCGCCTGTCCGCGCGACCCAATTGGAGCATCCAGCGGCTCGTCGATCGCCTCGCGGATGAGACACGCCGGCTGGACGAGCTCAGGTACGGTGACCTGGATGTCCGGCCGAGTATCTTGCTCACCTACCAGAGCGCCAACGTCGACGCGAGACGGTTGTTCCGCCTGCTGGCGCTCCTTGACCTGACGCATTTCCCTCGCTGGGTGAGTTCCGTCCTGCTCGACCAGCCGCTCACGCACGCGGATGATCTGCTCGATGACCTGGTCAATGCCCAGCTGATCGAGCTCACCGGCACCGGATCTGGAGTGCATCAGCAATACCGTTTCCACGACTTGATCAGGGTGTTCGCGCGAGAGCGGCTAGCCGCCGAGGAACCGGCAGCCAAGCGCTCGGCCGCGCTTGAGAGATGGTTCGGCGCCCTGCTCTACCTCGCCGAGCAGGCCCATTCCCGGTACTTGGGCGGCGATTATGCCTGCCTGCCCAGTGATGCGCCGCGCTGGCAGCTGCCGGAGGGGCTGATGGAGCAGTTGCTCAGCGATCCGATCTCGTGGTATGAAAGCACACGCCTCGCACTGGTTTCAGCGGTGCGGCAGGCGGCACAGGCCGGCTTTACCGAGCTTTGCTGGGGCCTGGCGTACAACTCCGCGACGCTCTTCGAGGTCAGGAGGAGCTATCTCGACGACTGGCGGGCAAGCCACGACATCGCCTTGGAGGTAACCCGCAGGGTAGGCGATATCCGCGGCCAAGCGGCGATGCTGTATTCCATCGGTTCCTTGCACGTCGCGCAGCACCGCTTTGAGCTGGCTCGGGAGGAATTCGCTGCTGCAACCCGATTGTTCGCGCAAGCGGGCGACGAACAGGGCATCGCGATCGTGACCTGCCAGACCGCTTACATTGACCGGCTGACCGGGCACCTCGCCGACGCCGAGGCGCGCTACGAGCAGGCACTGGCCCTGTTCAAGAAGATTCCAGATCTGACAGCCGCGGTGTACGTGCTGCACGGCCTCGCACAGATCAAGCTGGAACTCCGCCAGATAGCGGAGGCGAAGAGCCTGCTGGCGCAGGCAAGCCGGCTGAACCAGGCGCTGCGGCCGGGCAGGGTCGAGGCGCAGGTGCTGCACCGTACTGGTGAGGCCCATCTGCTATCGGGCGAGGTGCGGGAAGCCATCGACTCGTTCGAGCGCGCGTTGGACAGGGTCCGTGGCATCGGCGATCACATTGGCGAGTCCTATGCCTTGCAAGGCATAGGCGTCGCCCAGATTCGGCAACGCAGGTACGAGGAGGCGCTCGGCACGCTCTTGCGGGCCCTGGAACTGGCCCAGGCCAGCTCCGAACGGCTGGCCGAAGGGCGAGCACTGCTTGGACTGTGCGAACTCGCATTGGCCCGCGATGGCCTCGACCTTGCGATCGCGTACGGGCAGCAGGCAGTGGATGTCTTCCGGCTGATGAGTTCCCCGCTGTATGAGGCCCAAGCGTACACCTTGCTCAGCTACGCGCACACGGCTCGCGGTAACAGCGATATCTCGAGCGCGCTCGAGGAACAAGCAGCTGCCCTTCGCATCAAGCTCGTTGCTGACGCGCAGCTTCCTTAGTCACGCTTCCTCGCTGTTCCCCGCCGCGGTTGCCCGCAGCCAGCAGCGCGCTCCGGTTCGCCGCGGATAGCACAGCCTTCAACGAGGCGGACGCGAGATCGCCGCCCATTCCCACGCCCCACGCCGGGTGCCCAGCCAGGCACTTGATGTAAGCGATCGTCAGACCGCTCGTTTCCATCACCTGCGAGTGTCTGCTGAGTATGCTCACGTCCAGGCCCATGGCGGTCAGCAAGCCGGAGACGACCAGTGCGGGATTCTCCTGTCCGGTCCCGATCGACTGGCGGATGCTGAACAGCGCGATCCACGGGTCGGCCCGGCCCATGTCCGCGCGCCCGGTGGTGCACCGGATCAGGAGCGCGGAAACCGGTTCGCGAAGCAGGTATTCGCGCTCGAACGCATCCCATGTCCGCTCGGCCGCGGTCTTGTCCGAGTCGGCTCGCCAGCCCGCTTCGCCCCCGGCGGTGAACTCGGCCAGCAACTCCGGCGGCGGCTCGACGCCGTACTCGGCCAGCTCGAGGCGGCGCGCCTCGCGGGCTTCTGCCCCCTTCAGGCCGGCTTCGGCCGGGCGTAGGCCCGCCTCGTGCGCAGAGGGCCGCAGACCGCCCACAGCAACCGGCTTATCGGTGCGCGGCGGGTGCGCCAACTCGGTCATGAGCGATCTCCTGAAACCAAATCTGGTAAATCAAAATAGCAGGTAACATTGCCGGTCTCTACCAGTGCACAGTCCCGGTCAGCAGGCCCAGTCAGAGTCGCGGTGTTCGAGTGCTGTGCGATATCAGTTGAACGTCGGTCACGTCGCGGCGTTCGCCACACCCAAGCTAAAGCCGACGCGGCAGGGAAGCCCGGAAATCGAATCGCCCACAGGATCGGCGGCCAAGGCTCGGCTTAGCACATCGATATGGTCGGCGTCGATGATAAACTCGAATAGGCTGGCGCTGGCGTCTATTCCGCCGCCGAAGTGGCAGAGCACGCGAAACGCCAGAGTGCCTTGGTCGGCACGTATTGTCATCGATCCGTCTATTACGCCAGGAATGCCATCTGGGAACGGGTCGCTCCGTGTCATCGTCCCCCCTATCCGGCGAGCCGTGGTGGAGTGGTCATGCATCGTGCGGGGGCCTGCGGGCCGGGTACGTGCGGAAACATAAATCCCGGTCCAGCACGTTCGCGTTTGGACACCGCGACCCGCCTACCCACCGGTACCAGCGTGATGTTCGCCCGTGCGGAACGGAGGGCGCGGCGTTCCGCCACGGTTCTCGGGTCAGCTCGTTGAGGCTGGAACTGGGATCGGCCCGCGCCGCATGCTGGAGACGGGCGGTCCCGGCCATGCTGGGATCGTCTAGCACGCTGCGGCTCAGTTCTGGGAGCTGCCCCTTTCCGTACATCTCCGCGCACAAATCGCGCTGGATCGTCCCGCTGGGGGGAGTCGGGAGGCCGTGCGGTGGCAGCAGGACTACGGCGTAGACCTGTACTCCATGTTCGGCGGCTACAGCCGTACGGATTGCGTCCGCGACCTTGGACACGTCAACTGGCCAGGCCTGACGGCTGACCTCGTGTGCGAGGACCAGCAGATCCGCTTCACCGACCAGCGTCGTGAATGCCGCCGAGCAGTCGGGGCGTAGCGCCAAGCTGGCCTGCTCTGCCGTCACTTCGATGTCATGCGGATGATGGCAGTGACCACGCAGCACGGTTGGCTGCTCCTCGGCTGTCACTGTCCGTGAGCCAGGAGTCAGCTCTCCCTCGCACCGGCTGACACCGCTCATCGCGACCATCCGGCCTCGGTAATCCCGAGGTAGGTGGAGTGCGAATACGGAGCCAGCACGACCTGCACCTGGCAAGCATGCAGCTCGGTCGGCATCCGGAAGATAACCACGACCTCCGGGTAAGCGGTCATCCCGCCCAGGCCCGCGAAATAGCTGTCGCAATCGAAGACAAGGCGATACAACCCGCGCTCCAGATCCTCTTGCCTCCAGCTCTGGATGTTGCCCTCAAGGTCCGTCTCTGCCTCGGCGACCAGGTCCCAGCCGTCGATATCAGAGCGCTCCAGACGGGCCCGAGCACCCGCGGCCGGCTGCCCGTATGTACTGTCCAGCACCTGTGCGGAGATCTTCATGTGTCAGGCACCAATCTGCCTCATCGCTGCCCACAACGGATTCGCGGCTGCTTTTATACCATCGGGTCGGCTGCTATCCGCACGCCTTCGCCGCCCGATAATGGACCGAAGGCCGCATCTGTAAGTCTTAGTGGCAGCTCGTAGAAGAACGAGCGTGAAGTGTAGAGAGGTCCACAAATGAGCACCAGTGACGCCACGCGGACTGCCGTGTTGACTCAGACCACTTTTGATGCGCCGTGGGGATGATCTCATGAGGCCGAGAGCGAGGCGGTACCGACACCGAGGGCACCCGTTGAGCTCGGCTGACGCCAAGCTCAACGGCCTGCTGCCCATGCCTGTGGCCGAACGGCGATCGCGGTGGCCAGCAGTCCGCGATCTACCAGCCAGCGCCCGCCTAGTACGTTGAGCGGGGCGCCAGCTACCAATGGGCCCGGTACCCTCAAGCGGGCGGCGAACGTGCCGTCGACCGGCTCGATCGTGACATGCGCCTCGCTGAAATCAAGCCAGCGCTGGGTCAACGGGAACCATGCCTTATAGACCGATTCCTTGGCAGAGAACAACAGCCGGTCCCAGCAGATGCCCGGATGCGTGACAGCTAGTACGGCGAGCTGGTCGCGCTCCTCGGCCAGGGCTATCAGGTCAAGGACCCCGTCAGGCAGTATCTCGTTGAGTTCGGCGTCCACGCCGAGCGAAGCAGTATCGCTGAGCCGCGCCACCGCGGCCGCCCGGTACCCGTCGCAGTGGGTGATACTGCCGGTTATCCCTTTTGGCCATTGCGGCTCGCCGCGCATGCCGCGCGGAATTGATACCGGCGATTCACCCAGGCGAGTCAGCGCGGCACGAGCGCAGGCCCGGGCGGTGGCGAATTCCCTCTGCCTCTTCGGTACGGCCTTCGTGATGGCGGCTTGCTCGTCGGGGTAAACCACGGCCTGGGGATCGTCGGAGAATGCCTCCACGACGGCGACCCCAGGCGGAACGATCCGGTCTAGCATTTCAGCGCCCTACTCAGAGTTGTTCTTTCTCAGCCGAATATCCATCGTGCCGAAATAAGTGGAATATGAATACGGGGCAAGCGTGACCTGTAGCTGGAAGAAGTGCACTCCTTTCTGTATGCGAAAAATGACCACCACCTCCGGATAAGCCGCAACCATACCGCGTCTGGTAAAATAGTCATCACTGTCGAAGACGATTCGGTAGAGACCGCGCTCCAGAAACCGGCTTTCCCATTCTGGGATGCGCCCATCATGGTCCGTCTCAGCATCGGCGACTGTTGCCCAACCATTATCATGGGCACGCGCCAAGCGGGCAGGCACGCCGACGGCGGATTTTCCGTGCGTGCTGTCCAGCACGCGCGTAAATATTCTCATTTCAGGGATACCTGCCTGTTGCTCTTCAGGGATACCTGCCTGTTGCTCTTCAGGGATACCTGCCTGTTGCTGTGGCGGTGCGCATATGACCGAGGGCGACCGTGCACAGTCACGTCCGTAACGAGCCGTAAGGTTAGCAGGCACGAGGCGGCTGATTTATAGCTTCCTGCACTGTCCTATCGAAAAGCCTTCTATCGCAGATAACTACCCGAAGGCGGCAAGTAATACGTTTACGACCAGCAAGGAGAAAAACACTAAAACAGGACACGAGAGGTCGAACCAAGATGACACGCTACACCGCCCGGATGGCGCCGCGACTCGCCGCAGCCGTCGCCGCTATCTGCTTCGTCACCGTCGGGGTAGCCGCACCGGCCTTTGCCAGCGTAGCTGCTGCCCCCGTCACGCACGCCAGCATTGCGTTGGCTACCACCTCCAGCAACCCGGATGACTGCTGTTCAACGCTCGGCTGATGTCGGCATAACGTGCTCATGGCTATGCGTGAATCCGACCGGCACGTGCTCGCCGACGGGGCGCGGCCACGGACGGCGCGCGGCGCAGACGGCAGGTTGCCACTCGTCAGCACCGCGCCGCCCGCAGGCGGTCAGGCCCACCAGGCGACTACCTTGCCAGAAGATCTCCCGGTCATGTACCGGGAGCTGATAGACGCCGACAACCGGAGCGACCCCGCAGCGCTCGCCCGCGTCGGCTGGCAATTGTTCTCCATGATCTGTGTGGCCCAGCAGGCCCACAGCGAAGCTCACGGCCTGCTCAGCGAGCTGCGGAGTGCGGCCCGCGCCGCCATCGCGGGACAAGGAAGCCCCGGATCGCTGGCCCTGCTCCGCGACGTACTCGCCAGGCACGGATGGCTGCCACCGGCAGGTGCTACCCCGCTGCAAGTGCTCGCCGCTCCGGCCGCCCAGAACCGCTCGCATCGCTAGTTGCTAGTCCGGGTCACCGGCGACGAAACCTGCTGGTGACCTAGAACTTTCACCTGCAATGCAGCCGCGTCCGCCGAAGCGGAATCAGCGGCATCAGCGTCACCCAGTGCAATATAAGCATCACTGAGCAACGTCAGCGCGCGCGCCTCGTCCAGTGGCAGGCGCATCTCGCGGAAGGCATCAGCCGCTCGCTGTCCGAACAGGATGGCCTCCCCCGCATCGCCGCTGGCGAGCGCGAGCTCGCTCAGCCCGAGTATCGCTTGCGTGTGCGCCGTTCGTTCGGCGATGCTGTCGGCGAGCTCCAGAGCGCGCTCCAAGGCCTCGCGTGCCTGGCCGAACTCGCCCAGCCGCACCCTCGCCACGCCAGCGCCGCCCAGAGCGTACGCCTCGTAGCGGACATCGCCGATGCCGCGGGTTATCGACAGCGCCTGCTCGAAAGCGACGACGGCCCGGGCCGGCTCTTCAGATCGCAGCCAGGCCTCGCCGAGCCGGTTCAGCACCTGCGCCTCGGTGCCTACGACTCGAGCCGCCCGGACCAGCTGCAGCGCCTCCGACAGCAGTTCCATCGCCTCACCGGGTCTCTCGAATTCCAGCCGGATCTGGGCAAGGTCGCGCAGCACGCACGCCACATCGTAGTTACTACCGCTGTCGCGGAACACGGCGAGCGCCTGCTCATAACCTCTGGCGGCATCCTCGAGCCGTCCGCTCACCCGGTTCAAATTTGCGACGGTCCGGGTGACACGAGCGGCACCTCGCCTGTCCCCGGCATCCGTGAACAGGCGCATTGCCGCGGTCATTTCCTCGTGAGCGGTGCCGAGCCGCCCCTGGATGAAATGCATGGTGCCTATGGAATAGAGCATCGCCGCCTGGCCGCGGACATCATCCGCCTTCCTGGCGGCTTCCAGGGCGATCTCGTGAGTCTCCCGCCAGTCATCAAGGTAACTTCGAATTTCGAACAACGTCACCGCGCCGAAGGCGAGACTCCAGCACAGCTTGGTGAAACCCGCCTGTGCCGCCTGCCTTACCCCCCAGACCAGCGTTGCACGTTCGCCTTCGTACCACGCCAGGGGATCCGCGACCAGTTGCTGTACCAGTCGTTCCGGCAGCGGCCACCGCGTCGCACCGCCCGATATCGCCAAGGACCCTCCGCCGAAATACTTGCGGTCGGCTTCATCGGAAACGTAGAGCAAGGCGCCGAGCGCCCGCTCAAGCAGCGACTTGCGGTCGGCCGCCGACTCTTCCCTGGCCAGACGCTCCCGGGCGAAAACCCGGATCAGGTCGTGAAAGCGGTACTGGCTGTGCACGCCGTAACCGCTGCCGCTGATCTCGACGAGATGGGCACTGACAAGGTCATCGAGCAGGTCCTCGGCGTCGGCGAGTGGCTCATCGATGAGCACGGAACTCAGCCAGCCCGAGAAGACCGGCAGGTCGAGCAGGGCCAGCCGGCGGAACAACTTCCGCGCCTGCTCGCCGACGCTGTCGTAGGTGAGCGAGATGCTCGGCCGGATGCCCATGTCGCCGTGCCTGAGCTCGTCCAGACGCCGTGTCTCGTCCGCGAGGCGATCGGCCAGTTGCTGAATCCGCCAGTGCGGGCGCGCGGCGAGCCGTGCACCCGCGATGCGCAGGGCTAGCGGCAGGTGACCGCAGTGGTCGGCGACCTCTGCCGCCGCATCGGGCTCGTCCTTAACTCGTTTAGCGCCGACGATACCCGCAAGGAGGTCCAGCGACTTGTCGGCGTCGAAGACATTCACCCCGACGTGGGTTGCCCCAGGGAGGCCGGCGAGCCTTGTCCGGCTGCTGATGATGACCGCAGCGCCCGGGGTCCCAGGAAGCAGCGGGGATACCTGACTCTCGCTCGCCGCATCATCGAGCACCACGAGAACTTTCCGGCCGGCAAGCAGGTTCCGGTAGACCTCCGCCCGCTCGTCAAGGCCTTCCGGCATCTGGACACCCGGCACGCCGAATGCTCGCAGGAAACGTTCAAGCACCTGCATCGGGCCAACCGGGCGCGAAGCCGCGCCATGCAGGTCGGCGAACAGCTGCCCATCGGGGAAGTGGTCGGCTACGTCATGCGATGCACGGACGGCAAGGCTGGTCTTCCCTACGCCGCCCTTGCCGACGATCACCACGACAGGAACCGCGCCACGCACATCCTGCCCATCGGCTGAGACCAGGTGCTGGTGGATCTGGCTGATCTGTTCCAGCCGGCCGGTAAAGTCCGCGATATCGGTGGGCAGCAGGTTCGGCGCCGGGCGGTTAGCGGGACCGATCTCCGTCGGCTGGGAGGACAGCTGAAGTGCGGGGTCGGCGTTGAGGATGGCGTGCTCGAGCTTCTGCAGATGTTCTCCTGGCTCGATTCCCAGCTCGTCGATCATGGTGCGCCGGGCTTGCGTATACACGTTCAGTGCCTCTGCCGCACGGTCGCAGCGGTACAAGGCGAGCATGAGCTGGCCGCGCAGCCGTTCTCGCAGCGGGTATTCCCGTACAAGTTCCTTGAGCTCGCCCACGAGTTCCTGATGCCTGCCAAGGTCGAGCTCGAGCGTGAGGCGGTCCTCGTTGGTGGCGACGCGCTGCTCGTTCAGACGATGGGCCGCCGCGCGCAGCAGCACGCTGTCGATGCCATCAAGCGCGGGACCTCGCCAGAGCCGCAGGGCATCGCGGTACCTCGCCACTGCAAGGTCGACGCTATTCGCTTCGCGGGCGGTCCGGGCCGCGGTTATCAGCTCCTCGAACCTCTCGCTGTCAAGCCGCCCGCTCTCGACCTTGAGCATGTAGCCATGCGTATGCGTGACGATGACCGGCTCGCTGCTGCAGGAGGTGAACGTCCGTCGCAGTGAGGAGATGCTGATCTGTACCTGAGCGCGAGCGGTCGGGGGCAGGTCCTCGCCGTAGATCGCTTCCAGCAGCCGATCCGTGGTGACGACCTTGTTCGCGCTGAGCAGGAGCGTAGCGACGACGATCTGCTGCCTGGCACCCCCCAGGTCAAGCCGTTCTGATCCTATTGCGATCTCAACGGGACCGAGGATCCTAAAGTCCACTCCAAGCTCCTACTGGACTAGGAGATGACATTCGACCGCAGCACGGGTCTATTGTGTCATATCGCCATTGAGCTAACATATCTAAAGATGCTCAAGTGAATCATGCAACCTGATGTCCGAATACCACCGCTATAGCTTAATTCTTTTGTAACTGAGACCGGACTCCTAGCGTGGTAGCACGGCCTGGCATGCTGCAGGCAGGTGATGCTTAACCGCGGAGGTAGACCGGCTCGCCGGGCACCTGGACCAGGGTGTGGAAGAACGCCGCGATATCCATCGGGATGCGGACGCACCCGTGTGACACGGGCTGCAGTGGCACCGGGATGTCGCCGTGGATCGCGTACGCGGTCCCGATGAAGAACACCGGGTTGTACATGTACCCGAGCGGTACCGTCACCCAGCCGGGAAGGAAGCTCAGCGTGTGATAGTTACCGGTCGGTGTTATCGCGGTGCCGCAGCCGCCGCCGGGGGAGCAGAAGTAGTAGCCGCCGCCGGTGGACACGTGGCTGACCAGCCTGATGTGGTTGTTGTCGTAGAGGACGAGCACCTCGTCGCTGAGGTTGATCTCGATCCGGTCGCCGCCGCCGTGCGGGACGAGTACCCGCGGCGCACGCGGGTTGGCGAGGTCACGCCACATCGCGGCATCCACGTAGCTCTCGCCGGGCAGGCCCTGGGTCTCCTGGAATGCCCAGACCGCTTCCTGGGTGGCGGTCCCGAACTGCCCGTCGATGGAGCCGGGATAGTACTTGAGCGCGGCGAGTCGCTCCTGCAGTCCCTTGACCGACTGGTTGCGCATGCCGTACCGCAGGAACCTGTGCGTCTTGGCCGCCTCTGTCCACGCCGACAACGCCGAGGGTGCCGCGGGCCTAGCCGAGGCAGCCGGCCTGGCCGGAGTTGCCGGCGTGGCCGAGGCCATCGTCGGAAGTGCCAGTGCGAGCAGCACCGGCACCACGAGAAGACCCATCCACTTGCGTCGCATCGCTACCTCCCGCTATCGGCAACGTCGGCACCTAAGCACCACTGCTTAGCCTACGTGTCACCCCACCGCGGCCCTAGTACCCGAAACGCACTAGGGCGTGATCGTTACCTGCGACGCGCAAGCGAACTACTTGCCGCGAGTATACGCTGAGTGTATTCTCCGAGTATGAGCGTTCCCCTTACCCTTCTCGGCCTGCTGGAGCGGGAGCCGAGTCACGGCTACGACCTCAAGCGCGACTACGACGCCTACTTCGGCCGCGGGAAGCCACTGCCCTACGGCCAGGTCTACGCAACCCTGTCCAGGCTGGCCCGCGATGGCATGGCGATCGCGGGCGCGGCCGAGCCCGGCGAGGGTCCCGAGCGCAAGCGCTACTCGATCACCCCGGTCGGCATCAGCGAGGTCGGGAGCTGGCTAGCGGAACCTGCCGCGCCGGAACCGCACCTGCAGACGGTGCTGTTCGCCAAGGTGGTGCTGTCCCTCATGCTGGACCGCCCGGCAGCCGGCTACCTGGATAAGCAGCGCGCCGCGCATCTCCAGCGCATGCGCGAGCTCACCGCTCTCAAGCAAGAAGGCAACCTGGTCGACATCATGCTCGCTGATCATGGCCTGTATCACCTCGAGGCCGACCTGCGCTGGATCGACCACACCGTCGCCCGCCTCGACGCACTCAGGAAATTGGTGCAGAAGTGACCGTACAAATCGAAGCACGCAGCATAACGAAGTCCTTCGGCCACACCCCCGCGCTCCGCGGCGCCACGATCAGTGCCGGCAGGGGCGAGATCCTCGCCATCATGGGCCCCAGCGGCTCCGGCAAGTCCACGCTGCTGCACTGCCTGGCCGGCATCCTGACCCCCGACGGGAGCGAGGTCTGGTTCGCCGGCCACCGGCTGGACTCCCAGAACGAAGCGGCCCGCAGCACAGTCCGGCGTGACACGTTCGGCTTCGTATTCCAGTTCGGACAGCTGGTTCCCGAGCTCACCGCGCAGGAAAACGTAGCGCTGCCGTTGCTGCTCAGCGGCATCCGCCGCAAGCAGGCCCTGCAGGAAGCCCAGCAGTGGTTCCCGAGGCTGGAGCTGGAAGGCCTGGAAAACCGCAGGTCGGGCGAGCTGTCTGGCGGCCAGGCGCAGCGTGTCGCGCTGGCCCGCGGCATGGTGAACCGGCCCGAGGTACTGTTCGCCGACGAGCCCACCGGATCGCTCGACTCGGTGTCCGGTGAGCACGTGATGAACCTGCTGACCGCGGCCGCCCGCGAGCACGGCACCACGGTGATCCTGGTCACCCACGAGGCGCGCATCGCCGCCTATGCCGATCGCGAGGTCATCGTCCGTGATGGCCTGGTTAGCTCGCTCACCGGCGCGGAGGCCGCGTGATCCGCCTCGGCCTGCGCCTGACCCTGAGTGGCGGCCGCGAGGCCGCCGTGCGCCTGATGCTGATCGCGGCGGCGGTTGCGCTAGGTGCGGGACTGCTGCTGGTCACGCTGGCGGGCGTCAACGGCGTCAATGCTCAGAACGGCCGTTACGCCTGGCTCCAGTCAGCTGGTACGTCCCAAAGCAGCACGGCCATCTGGTGGAACCTCACCAAGGATGACTTCGACGGCCAGACAATAGGGCGGCTCGACCTGGCCCCCGCCAGCGCGGATCCCGTGCTACCCCCCGGCATCACGCACCTGCCCGCGCCCGGTGAGTACTACGCGTCGCCCGCCCTGGCCGCCTTGCTCCGCACGACTCCGGCCGACCAGCTAGCGGACCGCTTCCCCGGCCACCTGGCCGGCACGATCGGCAATGCCGCACTGCCCGCGCCGAACACTCTGCTCGTTCTCGTCGGCCGCACCGTCGCGCAGGTTTCGCACGAACCCGGTGCGGTCAAGGTGTCCAGCATCGACACGACGACGCCGAGTTCCTGCCCGTCCGCTGCCGCGTGTTATCTCCGTATCGGCATCAATGCCAACGGGATGGACCTGATCTTCTCCGTGGTGGGGCTGGCGCTGCTGTTCCCGGTGCTGATCTTCATAGCGACTGCGACCAGGCTGTCCGCCGCCCGCCGCGAGCAGCGGTACGCCGCCATGCGCCTGATCGGCGCGACGTCGCGCCAGGTCAGTGTGGTCGCCGCGATCGAGGCGAGCGTCGCAGCGATCACCGGCACAGTGGCTGCCTTCGGGCTGTTCTTCGTGCTCCGGCCGCCGCTGGCGACGATCCCGTGGACGGGCGCGCCGTTCTTCACCAGCGACCTGTCCCTCAGCCCGGCCGATATCGCGCTGGTTGCCCTCGGCGTGCCGATCGCCTCCGCGATCGCGGCACTGCTCGCGCTGCGCCGGGTGCGGATCTCCCCGCTCGGCGTGACCCGTAAGGTGACGCCGAAGCCGCCGCGCGCCGTGCGGATGATCCCGCTGCTGCTCGGCGTCGTCGAGCTGGGCCTGGTGCCCCATCTGGTCTTCCTGCGCGGCGACACCGGCCGGCAGATTGATGTGTTCGTACCTGGCTTCGTACTGGTCATGGCGGGCCTGATGATCGCCGGGCCATGGCTCACCCTGGTGGGCTCCCAGCTGATGGCCCGCCGTACCAGCCGGCCGGCGGCGCTAATCGCGGCGCGCCGGCTCGCGGACAACCCGAAGGCAGGGTTCCGGTCCATCAGCGGCCTGATCCTCGCCTTGTTCGTCACCAGTGTGGCCGTGTGCGCGATCACCACGATCAACGTCCACCGCACCGTTGCCAGCAGCACCCTGGCGGCGGTGACCGTGACCGGCGAGTACGGTGTTCAGCCACCGGTCTCAGCTGACCTGGTAGCCGACGTGACGGCCGTACCCGGGGTCACCGGCGTGGCGGTGGCCCGCTTCGACCAGGCACAGCACAAGCTGATCAGGATTGGTGAATTCCAGAGCCCGGTAAGCCTGATGTCGTGCGCGCAGCTGGATCGCACCCCGGCACTGGGCCGCTGCCTGGCTGGAGCGCAGGTCGCGTACATACCGCAGGGCGGCCTCGCCTTCGGACTGAGGCACGCTCAGTGGCAGACCACCTGGCAGGCCGCTCCGTTCTCCGCTGCCGCCCTGGCCAAGTTCCCATCCGACGGGCTCTTCGTCGCTACCGACGGGACCGCAGCAGCGATCGAGCGGGTGCAGACCGTCCTGGATCGTGCGTACCCGGATGCCGGTGGCTGGCCTACGATCGCTGCCTACGAGACGAGCGGCACGCTGCCTGCTGAGTGGCAGCAACTGGCCAATGTGGTCATCCTGGCCAGCATCCCGATCGCCGGCTGCACGCTGGCGGCCAGCGTGGCCGGCGGCCTGACCGATCGCAAGCGCGCGTTCAGCCTGCTCCGCCTGACGGGTGCTCCGCTGCGCATGCTGCAGGGAGTGGTGGCGCTGGAAGGCGCGGTCCCGCTGATCCTGGTCGCAGCGCTTTCCATCGCCGCCGGATTCGGCGCCACGGACCTGTTCCTGCACGCGCAGATGGACTACGGCCTTTCCTCCCCGGGCCTTGGCTACGTCGCCATCGTGCTGGCCGCGCTGGTCCTGGCCCTGGCCATCATCGCCGCCACCTTCCCGCTGCTCGCTCGCATCACCGGTCCCGAGACAGCCAGAAATGAGTTAGAGGTCGCGCGGCTGCGCAACCGCCAGATCAGAACGGCCTGTTGAGCCGTCCTGCCGGAATGCTGGCGGAACATCCCCGCTGCGCGGAAGATAACCGGCCGTTTACTGGCTGGTGCTGACTCTCTCCGGGCTCCTGCTGCGTTTTTGGCTGGGGGCCTGGGTGGTGTGGCCGGTACGGGGGTCGGCTAGGAGGTCTGTGATTGCCTGGGGGGGGGGCGTCGGTGAGGGTGGCCCAGATGGTGACCTGTTCCATGTCGTGGCGGTAGAGGACCTGGATGTCGAACGCTTCGTATAGTGCTGCCTGGATGTGGTCGGGGGCCTGGGCGAGGAGGGCGGCGGCGGCGGGGATTTCTTCCAGTAGGACGGGGTCGCTGGCCTGGGGGGGGGGCGGTGGCCTGGAGGGCGGCTAGCTGGGTTTCACAGCTGGTGCGCTGGTCGTGGAGCTCGGCGTGGCGGGTGCGGATGCGGGCGCGGTAGGCCTTGCCGGCGTCGCTGGTGTCGGGGCCGGTTTCTTCCAGTTCGGCGAGCAGGGCGGCCTGCGCGGTCTCGATGCGGCTGATTTCCTTGCGGTAGTGCTCGGCGTGCCTGGCTAGCTCGTCGGCGTGGTCGGCTGCGGTGGCGGGGAGCTGCTCGGCGAGCAGGGCGGAACGGTCGGGGCCGAACACGCGTTCTTTGAGGAACTGGGTGATGGCGGCGGTGAGGCCGGTTTCGGTTACCTGGATCCAGGGTCAGCGGCCACACGGCGGCGGCGATCCCTGCCAGCAGCAGCCAGCCGAGCAGCTTGAGTGCCTGGGTGAACAGCCACCACGACACGCGTGCCCGGATGCCCCCGGAATACCTGCGCCGGCTCATAGCTGGAGTCCTGGCATGCGCGCGGCCACGGGCAGGTCCCGGATAGCGATCCTGGCTCGCTGACCTGGGAAAACGCTTCCGCGGAACGGGTCACGACCGGGCGGGCTGGCGGGGAGGTGAGATAGACGACCTGAGCGTAACGGGTCGCAGGAGTGAGCAGCCTCGACATGATCCGGGTCGTCCGGGCGAGAGTCTTGGGTGTCAGCTCGACTTCAACAGCCCAGATCTGCCCGGCGTACGGGCTCCCCTCGATACTCGGCCAGTGGATCTCCCCGTCTGCCACATGCGGCGCGGGCACCGTTGCGGATATCAGCCCGCAAGCGCCGTTCGGAATGCCACCACGCCTGTCCGTCACGGTATGCCTGCCCCGATGCCAGCCACAGCCGGGCGGCCGGCACCGCGCAGACATGGGCGAGGCGGGCCAGCTTCGGCGCGGTGGCGGGTATGCCAGCCCAGCAGCGGCCATCCCGGCCGGGGTGAGCCAGCACCATGCCGGGCCGGGCCTAGCCGGCCGGTGACGGCGTAGCCTGCGGCACGCCACCGGGCCACGATCCCGCGCAGGCGGGCGGGCTGCACGTCCAGGGCAGCGGCTAGCAGGTCATACGGGGCTCCGTACTGCTCCCCGCACAGCAGCAGGCCGGCCATGTCCCGCTCGTCCATCCGCACCGTGCCGGCGTCGGCGCGGCGCGTGCCGGTGACGGTGGCCGTGGCTTGGTGCTGAACCGTCATAACTATCAGTATTACCCGTCGTCACCAGAGCAACCAGGCTCCCTTGTGCCCCTTCTGCCCCACTCCATGCGGGTTCAGCAGGCCTGGTGCCAGGCGAATCCGGCTGAACTGGTGTTATCCGGCCAACGACGGAGAGCCAGAGAGCGCCGCCACCGTGAAACAGGCGGTCCACCGTTCGCAAATCCGGAATCCGTGGCTAGGGATCTGGGAAGAGCGCGACTCGCCGGGCACGGTGCTTCCACCGATGCCTCGGGTATCACAGGATAAGAGGCTTGGGCCTGCTTCGCGTGTTCTTGCTCTCTGCTGCGGCCCCTCTGGATGATCGGTACCCAGCATCCAGGGGCGGCAGCAGAGGGAGGTGATAAAAAATGAAAGACAAACACCGTAAGAACGAACAGGCGTTCTGGTTCAAAGCACTAACCGGGCTGTTCGCCGTGATCATAGTGATCACGGCGAACGGCGAAACTCACGTCGCAAGCGTGACTAACACAAACAGTCCGGCTGGCTGCGTCCTACTGAGGGTCGTCTAGCGCCGACCGTCCAGCACGCGGTGGTCAGGCAGTTGCCTGGCCGCCGCGTGGCTTATTGTCAAGGTAACTATGACAATAAGCCACGCTAACATCGCGTTCCCTGTCGTTCCCAGAGACACGCGCGCTGTTTGTAGAAAAATTCTGCAAAATGTAGAAGCACCAAGCTGTTCGCGCCGTGCCCCGCGTCACACTGCCAGCGTCGGCGCCGCGTGCCGGCGGCTGTGATTTGCCGGTATGCCGCCATAGCTACCAGCACCTAACCTACTGTTACTACCGCTAACCAGCGCTTCCCAACGGGCACATCTGACTTTCGCGGAAGCCCCTCACAGCGTGTCTTGCGCGAATCCGTCGAGCAGGCCGCGCTGGATGGTGCCGGGCTGGTACCCGCCCGCGCAGATCTCGGCGGCGCGGCGCAGGGCGGCTGGATGGCCGGGGATGATGATCTTGCCGTACGCGAGGCGAGGGTTATAGGGTTCGGACAGGGTATAGCGCCACAGGTTCCCGCTCTCCTGTATGACGGTCAGGATGAGGCATACCTCCCCGGCGGCGAATGTGGCCTTCGCCGTGACCAGGATGACGGGAGGCACGGCACCCTCAACCAGGGTGCTCATGCCTTCGCCTCCGCTAGCTCGCGGATCAGCTGGGCTGACTGGTGCGGCGGGAGGGCAAATACCTGCGACTGGGTGAACGCCCGGAGGTGGCCGGCTACGTCCGCCGGGTCGACCAGGCACGCGCCGCTGCCCACACCTGGCAGGTGGACCACGTCCAGGCACTGTGCCTGCGCGTATCGCAGAATCGTCATCGGCCCGCTGCCGCCGTTCGGGTGCGCCCCGCCGTCGAACGGCACGACCTGGATGGTGATCCACGGGCGGGTGGCGCCAGCTTCCCCGAGCCAGCGCAGTTGCTCGCGCATGAGGTCCGCTCCGCCGACTTGCTGGCGGAGCGCTCCCTCCCCGACGATCACGCTGAGCGTCGTGGACTTCCTGTCCAGGATCATGCGCTGATGGGCCGCGCTCATCTCGGTGAGCCGGTCCAGCGTGCCAGGTTCCGGCAGGACCGGCCCGGCCTCGGCGACCTCCCGCGCATAGCCGGGCGTCTGCAGCAGCTCCGGGATCTGCTGGGTGTCGTAGACGAGGATCTCGCTGGCGATTGCTTCTAGGGCCAGGTAGTCCAGGCGGGCTGCAGGCAGGATGTCCGCGTAGTCCTGCCACCAGCCCCCGCGAGCGCTGCGCGGGTCCGCTATGGCAGTCAGGGTGATCTGCTCGCTTTCGCCGACGCCGTATTCGCTGAGCAGGTCCCGCAGATCCCTGGGGCGGATGCCGCGCTGGCCTGTCTCGATCCGCGAGATCTTGGACCGGTCGCACTCCAGGACGCGGGCTGCCTCTTCCAGCCCGTAGCCCAGGTGCTCCCGGTATCGGCGAAGTGTCGCACCGACGAGACGGCGCCGTACAGGAAGTGTGTCGATCACGGTATTTCCCTCATCTCTCTCGGGAAGGGGCTGGGGTAGCTGGCGTGTTTGCATCCCCGGTCTTGGCGAAGATGTGAATGTGAGCGCGGTCAAGTAGCGTCTCTAGCTTCGTGAGGAAGTCGATTAAATAATCGACCGGCGTGTTGATGGGCTGTGGTTGCTGGGCGTGCGCTGGCATGTCTGGCCTAACTGCCCCCGCGCCGCGTCCTGCTTGGATCCGGCTAGTTCGCGGCGCATCTCGTCCTTGGTGATGAGCACGTAGAGACCGGTCACGCGGACCCGGGGAACGCTCATGTCCCCACGTGTCCAAGGTCGGCAATCCCGGTGGTCAGCTCGCCTAGGTGACGTTCCAGTCCAGCGATGCTCGGGGAGTCAGGAGACGTGCGGTGGACAGCGTCCAGCTCGTCTTCGGCCATCACCCGGAATACCTCAAGATCCAGGATTGAACGGCCCCGGAACGGGTCATCGCGATCGATCACGGCAGCCTCGCAAGTGCGTCGCGGACGCGCTGTAGCGTGGTGAGCTGAACGGGTACGTGTTTGGGCGCGAGTCGCGTTGCCCACTCCGCTACCAGCTCGTCATAGATCCTGTTCATGGGTTGTCCCCTCCCGAGGTCTTTGGAGATCACGCGCGGCACGGCATGAAGCGGCATGCTTTCGGCCCGGTGCGTGATCCGTATTGCTGATCACAGCGCGTTGAGGCACGATTGGTCTACGTGGCAGAGCGGAGCGGCATGGTTCTGCCACTGTCTGCCACAGTCGGCACACCAAGTGGGCTGAGCAAGGCGATGACGGGCGATCCAGACGCCGCGTTTCTCGGGAAGATTCTGCGGCGGGCTCGGGTAGCCGCAGGCATTCGCAGCGCCGAAGAGCTGGCCTCCGAGTGGGGGTATGAACGGACAGTCATAGCCAAAGCCGAATCCGGCCAGCGGCCCCCCACACCCGAAGTGGCGCGGAAGTACGCGGAACGCTTCCCCCAACTCAACGCTCTAGTCGAGAGCGGGCTCATTGAGGAGTGGGCAGAGCACGTGAAAAGCAACGGCGGCGGCGGGTCGTTCCCGAAGAACTTCGGCAAGTGGGTGGACCAGGAGCAGAATGCCGCAAACCTGTTCTATTGGGCTCCCGTGCTGGTCCCTGGACTGTTCCAGACTCCCGGGTACGCCCGCGCGATCCTGTCCGTCATGCCAAGAGAAGCGCAGGTTGACGACCTGCTAGCAGACAGGCTAGGTCGTCAGCAGATCCTAAATCGTTCGCAATCGCCCCTAGTATCGGTGATACTGGCCGAGGCCGTCCTTCACAGGTGCGTCGGAGGGGCGGACGTGATGTATGAGCAGCTCACGTACTTGGCGGAGATTCCTTATCAGCGAGTCATGATCCAGGTGATACCGGCGGAGATAGGCGCGCATGCCGGAGTTGAGGGTGCCGCGTCGATCGCTGATCGCGATGACGGACGTACCATCGTCCACCTGGAGTCACTCACAGAAGCACAGACAACGGGCGAACCTGAGATAGTAGCGAGAGTACGGGAGATAACCGGCATGCTGCGCAGCGAAGCGCTGTCGCGCACGGCGTCCCGTGAACTCATGGCGAAGGTGGCAGAGGAAGAATGGAAGACACGGAGCTAGAGTGGAGGAAGTCCTCCTACAGCGGCCCAAACGGTGGCGAGTGTGTCGAGGTAGGCACGTCGCCGATCTTGGAGCTAGTGGGTCTACGGGACACCAAAAGCAGGGAACGTGGCATGCTGGCCGTGAGTCGGAAGACGTTCGCGGTACTGCTGGCCGACATGAAGCGCGGCCAGCTCGACCTGCCGTAGTGCCAAGCCGAGCGTCGGCCAGCAGTACCGCCGTTGATTTCGTTGCCGTCCGGCGTCACGATTCTGATCAGCCACACCGCTAGCGGGTTCTTCCAGGACGGCGGCTAGTGCTGGGGTTTGGTCTGACGTGAGTGATCGGCTGCCTGACAGGGCCGCACGCGCCGCGCCACGTGCGGCGCGGTGATCTTACATGGGTGTAATTCCCTAACGCGCCGCTTCGGGTGGGCGGCGCGCTAGGGGCACGGGGGCGTCTAGAGCTGCATAACCGCTTCTATGGTGAGTCGGCGCGCGGCCTGAAGTGAGTTGACTCTCGCCCCTTTCGCGACCGGTTTGTTTCCGGCAGGCGGGAATGTTCCGCCCAGCCGGACCTCATCGGTCACATTCGCGGCAAGAGCCCCGGCTCCTGCCGTGCTTGACATCCCAAGCATGCTTGATATAGTTAGCACAGACCCCGAGAGGAAGGCACCATCATGGCAACCACCCCCGTGCAGGACATCCAGGAAGTCTTCATGTCAACCGTCCGCAAGGGCCAGGAGACCGTCATCGACGCGATCAAGACCTGGACCGAGACGGTCCAGTCGGTTACTCCGAAGCTCCCGGCTCTGCCGTTTTCCACGTCGCAGATCCCGTTCTACGGCCTGCTGCCCAGCCCGAAGGAGGTCGTGGCCGGCGCTTACGACTTCGCCGAGGCCCTGCTGTCCAGCCAGCGCACGTTCGCCGAAGACGTGCTGAAGGCGACGGCTCCGCTGCTGCCGGGCGAGTCCACGACGCCCGCCGAGTAGGGAAACCGAACTCCGTACGCGACAGCGCCGCAGAACCGGGCTGCCGCGTACGGTCATGCGTACCATAGTTAGCGAGGAGGCGACGTGACCGACCCGTGGCAGGCGCAGCGTGAGGCGCTGGGCTCCTTCATCCGCGCTCAGCGCAAGCTGGCCAACCTGTCGCTCCGCCAGCTAGCCGACCGGACCAGCCTGTCCAATCCTTACCTCAGCCAGGTCGAGCGCGGCCTGCACCAGCCCTCGGTCCGTGTCCTCAAGGCCCTCTCCGACGCCCTGAACGTCTCTGCCGAGACGCTCATGGCCCAGGCCGGCCTCATTGACGCCGTGGTCGGCGCGGAAGCGCCACCGGCCGAGGACGGCGCCCCTGCTGACGAGGCCGCCCCGCCGCTCCCGCCGACCGAGGACGCGATCCGCGCCGACGACCGCCTCAGCGAGGAACAGCGGGCCGCCCTCATCGCCGTCTACCGCAGCATGCTGGGTTAGCCCGTCAGTCCCAGCGGGCGCCGGCGGGTACCTTGAGGGTCGTGTTGATGCGGTTGAACAGGTTGCTGATTCCGACCATCAGCACCAGGGCTCCGAGCTGCGTTTCGTCATAGTGCCTGGCAGCCTCGGCCCAGATCTCGTCGGTGACCGCGCCGGGCCGGTCGGCGAGCCGGGTCGCGGCCTCGGCGAGCGTCAGCGCGGCCCGCTCGGCGTCGTCGAAGAGCGGGTTCTCGTACCAGGCCGCGACGGTAAGCAGCTTCTCCGGGCTGACGCCGGCCTTGGCCCCGCTCGTGACGCCGGCGTTGACGCAGGCACTGCAGCCGTTGATCTGGCTCACCCGCAGATGCACAAGCTCCAGCGTCTGAGGCGGTACGCCGCCGCCGTATATCGCCTTGAACAGGTGCTGGATGCCCGTGGCGACGTCCGGCTGGGATGCTACGTGCGGGATGCGTGCGGTCATTTCTCCTCCATGGGTCGGTGAACGGCACTACGACGTCCGGCCGCGGCGGGAGGTAACGTCGGCCCGGGTGTTACCTGACCGGCGTGCGATGCGTCCTGGTAGTGACACCGTCGGGAGGATCATGACCGAGGAAGAACGGCTCGCTGCCGACTTCGAGACCCATCGTCCGTACCTGCATGCCATCGCGTTCCGGGTCCTCGGCTCCCACGCCGACGCGGACGACGCCGTGCAGGAGGCGTGGCTGCGCCTGGCCCGCGCCGGTGGTGAGGGCATCGAGGACCTGCGCGGCTGGCTCACTACCGTGACCGGGCGGATCTGCCTCGACGCCTTGCGCAGGCGCGGGGTGCGGGGCGAGCAGCCGCTCGAGCTCGCCATCGGGATGCTCCCGCGGGAGGGGGCGGGGGGTGCCCGGATCGATCCGGAGGAAGAGGTCCTGCTCGCGGACTCGGTCGGTCTCGCACTGTACGTCGTCATGGACGCCCTCACCCCGGCGGAGCGGGTGTCGTTCGTCCTCCACGACGTGTTCGACTTCCCGTTCGACGTCATCGCCGCGATCCTCGGCCGGAGCACCGCGGCGACGAAGATGCTGGCCAGCCGGGCTCGCGGACGGATTCGCCTTGGCGTCCCGGCGACGGCCGCGGACGCGGCCGCGCGGGAGGTTGTCGACGCGTTCTTCGCGGCGGCCGGGCGCGGCGACCTCGCGGGGCTGCTCGCCGTGCTCGCGCCTGACGTGGAGCTCCGGGGACGAGGCCCCGGCTGGAACGTCGACGTCCACGGCGCCGAAGAGGTCATCTCGCAGGCCAGGGTGGCCTCCGGCTCGCGTAAGGACGCGCTGGTCCATCCGGCGCTCGTCGACGGTGTCCCTGGTGTCCTCGTCACAATGGGCGGGCGCCCGGTCACGGTCATGGCGTTCACCGTCGCGGACGGCGCCATCACGGTGATCCGCACGCTGACCGACCCGGACCGGCTGGCCCAGATCGTCCCGTCCTGGGTAGCGTGACCTCAGCCGCCTGAGGCGGCCGCGGCCTCGGCGACGTGCCGGAGCAGCAGGGCAGTGGTGACCGGGCCGACACCGCCGGGGACCGGGCTCAGCGCCGCGGCCGCGACCGACGGGTCGACGTCCCCGACCAGGCGGCCGTCCGGCCCGGGATTGGTGCCGACGTCGATGACGACCGCGTCGGGTGCCACGTGCGCCGGGCCGATCAGCCCGGCCCGGCCGGCCGCGACGACCAGGATGTCGGCCTGCCTGGTGACGGAAGCCAGGTCCCGGGTGCGGGAGTGGCAGATGGTGACGGTCGCATCCCGGTCGAGCAGCAGATGCGCGACCGGCTTCCCGACCACAACCGAGCGCCCGACCACGACCACCCGCTGACTGGCCACCGCCACGCCGTGATGGTCAAGCAGCGCGACCACGGCCTCGGCGGTAGCCGGAGCGAAGGCGGGCAGTCCCGCCACCAGGCGGCCGAGAGATGCGGGGTTCGCGCCGTCGACGTCCTTGCCCACGTCAATGCCGCCGGCCAGTTCGGCCAGGGACGCCCCCTCCGGCAGCGGTGTCTGCAGAATGATCCCGTGAACGGCCGGGTCGGCGGACAGTGCGGAAAGCGCCGCGGACACCTCGGCACTCGAAGCCCGCGCCTCGATTACGTCGCAGACGATGCCGGCCTTGGCCGCTGCCGCGGCGATGGACCGGACGTACCAGGCGCTGGCCGGATCTGCGGTGGCGGTGACCACGGCCAGCCGCGGCGCGGCCCCGGCCGCGGCGAGACCGGCGGCAAAGTCCGCGGCCTCGGACCGGATCGCCGCCGCCAGCTGCCGCCCAGGCAGTGACCTCACGACGTCAGCCTCGCCCGGACCGCGGCCACCACCTGGTCGGTCCGGGCGGCGATGCCATCCGCCTGCGCCGCCGTCGCGGCGAGCGATGCGCGCGCTGACGGATCCGTGATCCCCTTCAGGTTCACCTCGATGTTCAGCGCCGACGTGACCGCCGCTGCCCGGGCGGCCGCGGCGGCGGCCCCCACGTCGGTGACCACGGAAGGGTTGCACAGCGGCGCCAGCTCCGCGGCCAGGGCGGTCAGCCGCAAGGCGGCATGCATCACGCTTACCGGCGGCCCGGCCGCCCCCGCGAGGGCCGCGGCGATGGCGGCCGAGCGATCGGCCTGCTCCTGCGCGCTGTCCCTGGGCATCCGGTAGGCCGCGGCCACCGCGCTGAAGGCAGCG
>Ga0209530_1000268_pt1 | contig 42791 bp, 38 predicted proteins | sample BlaSpr_A8_Ref_O1_FD_187987 | JGI IMG/M metagenome (GOLD analysis project Ga0209530, IMG submission 187987) | Forest soil microbial communities from Thunder Bay, Ontario, Canada - Black Spruce, Ontario site 2_A8_Ref_O1 (SPAdes) (version 2) | ecosystem: Environmental > Terrestrial > Soil > Boreal...
CGAATTACTTGGCGTGCTGTACCTGGATAGCCACGTGCCGTCCAGCGCGTTCACGGATTTGGACCGCGAAGTATTGCGCACGCTGGCGCGCGAGGCGGCGACCGTGGTGGAAAACGCGCGATTGTTTGCTGCGTCGCGCGCCAAGCAACGCCTGGACCACGAAATCGAAATTGCCAGCCAGATTCAGAAGCAGCTGCTGCCGAAGTCACTGCCCGATTTGCCCGACGTAGCAGTGGCCGGTTCGACGCTCTCCTGCCATTCGGTGGGCGGCGACTGCTTTGACGTGATCGGGCTGGGCGGCGGGCGTCACGGATTTTTTGTGGGAGATATTTCGGGGAAGGGCGTCACGGCTGCGTTGCTGGCTACTTTGCTGCAGGGCGTTTTCTTCACTACCGCGGCGATGGATATATCCCTGCCGGGAGTTTTCTCGCGCGTCAATCAATATCTGTGCGAGCGCACGGGCGAAGACCGCTACGCCACCGTCTTTTATGGGATTTTGGATAAGTTGGGCCGATTTGAGTACGTGAATGCGGGGCACGTGCCGCCATTGCTGAAACGCAAGGCGGGCGGATTGGAAGGATTGGGCTCGGCGAATTTTCCGGTGGGCATGTTTTCGGAAGCCGAATACCAGAGCGCGCGCGTGCAATTCGAGCCGGGCGATTTTCTGGTGATTTACACCGATGGCGTTTCGGAAGCGACCAATACACGCAACGAATTGTTCGAAGAATTCCGGCTGCGCAAGATCGTGGAAGACTTTACCGGCGAGAACGTGACCCAGCTGGGCGACGCCATCCGCGAAGGCATGCGCGTATTCACCGAAGGCGCCGCGCAATCCGACGACATTACGATTCTGGTGATCCAATACAAGGGAAACGCAGCGTGAAACGCAAATCCGCTCAGGCCAGTGAGGGCGGTCTGCCGCTTGAGACGCTCGAGCAGGTGGTGGCGACGCTCAATCCGGAAACCGAACCAGGCGAACTCGCCGCGCAGATGGTGTGCGTGCTGGCCGCGCCGGGACGGTTGGAAGGGGCGCGGTTGTGGCGCGTGGTGGGCGGAGCACCATCGGTGTGGCAGGAAAGCGGCGAGCTTCCGAAGCCGGACGCGGCGCGCATCGAACGAATTCTGCAAGGGAAGGATTCCGGCACCAACGGCGACTACTGCACTTTTGTGTTGGGGCACGGCGCGCATCCTGTCGGAATTTTGGAAGCGTGGCCGAAGGGACCGCTCGATCCGCGCACGCGTGGATGGCTGGAGCTTTTCCGGCGTTATGCGGAAGTGGCGCTGGAGAGCAGCGAGCGGCGCCATGCGGTGATCGAGCTTTCCACGATTGTGGAAGCCACCAAGCGGCTGAATTCCACGCTGGACCTCGCCGAATTGCTTAACATTATTTTGCAGCTGACTACGCGGCATACCGGCGCGGAGCGCGGCACGGTGTTTCTGGTGGACCGCGAGCGCGGCGAAATCTGGTCGCTTGTCGGGCTGGGCCTCGACACGCATGAAATTCGCTTGCCCATCAGCCGCGGGATTGCCGGCTGGGTGGCGGGACACAGCGAAACCGTGAACCTGGAAGATGCTTACGCCGATCCGCGGTTTGAATCCGAAGTGGACATCCGGCTGGGATTCCGCACCAAGTCGCTGCTGTGCCTGCCCATCCGCAGCAAAAGCGGTGAAACCATCGGCGTGCTGCAATTGCTGAACAAAAAATCGGGGCCGTTTACGCGCGCGGATGAAAATTTGTTGCGCGCGATCTCCGATCACGTGGCTCTGGCTTTGGAAAACGCGCAACTGCATCGTGACCTGTTGCATAAGCAGCGCATGGAGCGCGATCTAGCCTTGGCGCGCAGCATCCAGCTGGGGCTGCTGCCGGAGCGTCCGCCGCTCCTCGACGGGTTTGAAATTGGCGTGGCGCACCGGCCTTCGCTGGAAGTGGGCGGCGACTATTACGATTTCATTGCGCTCGCGCCGGATACGATTCTCACCGTAGTAGCGGACGTGGAAGGTAAGGGCGTCGGCTCCGCGATGGTGATGGCCAACCTACAAGCGACTCTTCACGCGCTGCTGGCGCATTTGCATTCCCTCGAGCGGCTGGTGGAATCATTGAACGACATGATGCTGGCCGATACGCGCGGGCAGAAATTCATGACCATGTTTGTGGGCTTGCTCGATCAGCCGCGGCGCACGCTGCATTATGTGAACGCGGGGCACGTGCAGCCTGCGGTGGTGCGCGTGAATGGCGAGGTGGAATATCTCACCGAAGGCGGAATGGTGGTGGGGCTTTTCGCGGGCGTGCGCTACGAGCGCGGGCACGTGAAGCTGCATCCGGGCGATGTGGTGGTTTTCTGCACTGACGGAATTACCGAGGCCAATAATTCTTCGGAAGAGGAATTTGGCACGCAGGCGCTGGTGGATTTGGTGACGCGCGAGCGCCACCTGCCGGCGCAGGAGATTGTGCAGGCGGTGATGACCTCTGTGGATGCGTTCTCGCGCGGCGGCACGCATGAAGATGACCGCGTGATTCTGATTATTAAGGTTACCTAATTTTGCCACGCTTCATGGATTGCCTGGATATTTCTCGAAAAAGCTGACCACGCGATTTTCGTATTCTGCCGGGGCTTGCCCGAGGGCCGAGGCGTGTCCTGCGCCTTGCACGATCCACAATTCTTTCGGTCCTGTTGCTGCGTCATAGATCGCTTCCGCGTGGCGGCAGGGAATCCTGTGGTCGTTCGTTCCGCAAATCAGCAGGACCGGGAAAGGGCGTTGCGCGACGGCTTTTTCTGGCGAGACTTCGTCGGGGTTGAAGCCGCCGGTTTTTGCCGCGGCGCGCATGGCGCAGATCGAAGCGGGGCGGAAGAGCGTCTTGCCGAGGAACGGACTGACATCCAGCCCTGCGTAGTCGTAGGTGACTTCACGGAGGTTCGCGAAGGGATCTTCGGCGGAGACGGCGGCGATGCGCGGCTCGACGGCGGCGGATTGCAGCGCGATTGCGGCGCCCATGGAAACTCCGTGCGCGTAGAGATGGCGGACTTTCTCGGTCGCGTAGAGGGCGTCAGTGATCGCGACGGCATCGTAGCGCTCTTTCCAGCCGTAAGTGGCCATGTCGCCGCCGCTTTTTCCGTGGGCGCGCGAATCCATCATCACGACGCTGTAACCATGACGGAGGAGAAATTCGGCGTGGCCCAAGTCGCCGGTGCGATTGTCTGAGACGCCGTGAAACACCAGCACCCAGTCGCCGTTTGCTGCCGGCGGGACGACTTTCCAGCCGCGTAGCTCGATTCCATCGTTGGCGCGCACGGTGAAATCCGATTTCTTCAGACTAGTGCGCTTAAATACTTGGTCGGCCTCCTCCAGGCGTTGCGAATTCAAATTTGCGGGATGAAGTATCCCTGCGCCGATGGCGTAACCGATAAGCCCGGAAGCCGCAGATAACAGAGCGAGCGCGACGACCACGACGATCGCGAAGAATGCAAGCCGGCGCATGTGGGCCTCTATCGATGTTACGAAATTGAGCGTCCCGGTGTTTCAGATACGGCGAAGGTGTTACGCGGCTGACACCAACCCTACGTGCCGGTGGAAGAGTAGTGCCTCGTTCCGAAATTCCAGAGCGAGATCGCGATAGTGAGGAACAGCATCGCGACTACCGGCACGAGCGGAGCGTATTGCGGCGAGACGGTACGGCCGAGCATGCGCACGCTGGGGTAGAACGACGCGAGGCCGAAGGGAATAATCCAGCAGAGGAAGAACTGCACCACGCCGCTGTAAATCGAAAGCGGGTAGCGGCCGAAGGCCATCACGTTCCACACGGGCGGGTGCACGCCGATGCGATCTTCGAACCAGAACGACACCGTGCTGAGGATAAGGAACACCGATATATAGATGATGCCGGCGCATAGCCCAAAGAAAAATAACATGGCAACTTTCACTGGAGTCCATGCCAGGCCCAAATGGCGCGTGGCCCACCACATGCAGAATATGCCGGTGGCAACTTCCTGGAAGGATTCGATGCGAAATGTTTCGAAGAGCACTTGAAAGAGCGAAGAGATCGGCCGCAGCAGGACGCGATCGAATTTTCCTTCGATGATGTAGGTGCTGCCGAATTCGTACAGGTTCAGGCTGATGATGTTGAAGATGCCGTAGGGAATCAGCGAGAAGCCGTAGAGGAACAGCACTTCTTCGAAGCGCCATCCGGCAAGCTGCGGAACTTTCTGGAACAGCACCACGACGAAACTCAGCGCGAAGATGGTGGCGGCGAAGCTGGTTGCGAGGCTGATGAAGAAATCGCCGCGATAGCTGACGCGCACTTTCGCGTACTGCGAGAAATAATCGAAGAACAGGCCGAAATGCCGGTGGGTGGCGTCGAGGAAGCCGGCGATGCCGGACCTTTCGGTAATGGGTGTTGTCGTTGGCAAAGTTTGCGCCATGAACTAGCCTCCGTGAATGGTGATCTTGCGCGACGCGCGTTCCCACCACACATGCGCGAGCCATAGCAGCGCGATCACCCACAGCCACTGAATTCCCAGGGCGCGCAAAGCCGTCCCGCGGTCGAGCTTGCCTAGATAAATTTGCAGCGGCGTGTAGGCGATGTGCTCAAACGGCAGCCACGCCAGCACTTTTTGCACACGGTCCGGGAAAAATGACATGGGAATCAGCAGCCCGGAGAGCAGCTCAATCAGCCAGTACTTCGCGCGAATCAGCGCGAGAATGGATTTCAACGGAATCGCGCACGTGCCGATCATGAAATTGATCGCAGCCATCAGGAAGAAGCTGCCGAGTACGGCAACGAGGAACAGCAAGAAATTCTCGCGCGACGCCGGACCTTGCACAGGAAATACCAGCGCCACGACGACGGCCGTCGGCAGCGTCAAGAGCCCCAGACGAAACGCCGATTCGCCGATCGCCCGCGAAATCCACATCCACTGCACGGAAACCGGCTTGATCAAGTCCATGGCGATTTTGCCTTCGATCACTTCGTACGCCATTTCTTGGTCAATCGTGTTCCAGTAGAACGAGCGGATCATCCAGCCAACGCTCACGTAGGTGATCATCTGCGCCAGATTATATCCCGCGATGGACATCCCGCCGCTGTAGACGGCGCTCCAGATGAAGTAGTACACGGTGACGTTTAGGAAATAAGTGATGATGCCGGTAAAGTAGCGCAGCCGGAATGCGAGGATGTTGACAAATCCCACGCGCGAAAATTCCACGTAAGGCACCAGCGCCTGCACCCAGCTACTCACACGCTCACCTCAAGGTGTGCGTCGCCGGCGTAGATGCGTTTAATGATTTCTTCGATGGGTTCGTCTTCGATCAGGAGGTCGCGCACTTCCACGGCGTCCAGGATCTTGCGAATCAGATCGGACGTGGAAACTTTCACGCGGTCGAATCGGATGCGATAAGTCAGCTCGTCCACCTGATCCACTTCCAGGCCGTCGCGCGAGAACGCATCGAGGCACTCGGCCTGCGTGCGATCTTTGATCGCGAATTTGATTTGTTTGGTGCGCAGCAGCTGTTGCTTCAGCTGCGCCAGCTGGCCGTCGTAGAGCACTTTGCCGTGGTCAATAATCATGATGCGGCGGCAGAGTTCTTCGATGTCGTCGAGGTCGTGCGTCGTCAGCAGAACTGTGGTGCGGAATTCGCGATTGATGGCGCGCAAGAAATGGCGGATGTGATCTTTGGCAACCACGTCGAGGCCGATGGTCGGCTCGTCCAAGAACAGCAGTGGTGGATTGTGTAGCAGCGCAGCGGCCAGGTCGCAGCGCATGCGTTCGCCGAGCGAAAGCTTGCGCACTGGGGTGTGCAGATAATCGCGGATATTGAGGATCGCGTCGAAATGTTCCATGCGCGCGTCAAAATCGCGCTGCGAGACGTCGTAAATCCGGCGCAGCAGCTTGAATGATTCGATCACGGCGATGTCCCACCACAGCTGCGTGCGCTGGCCAAACACCACGCCGATGGTCTTCACATACTGGCGGCGCTGCCGATAGGGAACGTAACCATTGATGCGAATTTCACCGCTGGTGGGAACCAGAATCCCGGTGAGCATCTTGATGGTGGTGGATTTTCCCGCGCCGTTCGGCCCGATGTAGCCGACCATCTCGCCGCGTTCGATGGTGAAGCCGACGCGGTCCACCGCGGCCACGGTGCGGTAATCGCGGACGAAAAGATTTTGGATCGAGCCCCACACGCCTTCGCGCCGCTTGAAGGTGCGGAAGTGTTTCGAAAGCTCGTGGACGTGGATTAGGGAGTCGGCGCTCATCCGATTGTGAATTCTAGCATTTACAGGGAAGCTGCGCAGGCGCGGCACAGCGGCGCGCGATTGCCCGCGGCGCGTCACGTGAACCGAGCGCGCTGGGAAGACCGGCCACCCCGTCTGGCTGCTTTAGACGTGGGAAAGTGAAATTCGGCGCGCCAGAGGTATAAGGGATTTGAGTTTGTCGCGCGCAAGGAGGTGCCCGCAACCGTTCATTCGGCGGGGCCGCCGCTTAGCCCTTGTGGCAGACCGAGCAGTGTTTTGCTTCGTAATTTTCCATCGTCACTTCGAACATGTTGTTGCATCCAATACACACGCGATGGATTTTCGCGGGCGGCTTTTCGCCCGGCTTGGTCTCGGGGGCATGCGCGGAGTGCTGGCTATGTTGTGGCTCGCTCATGGGCGAATTCTAGCATGAAGCGAATCCCGGTGGCCGCCGCAACGATTCGTTCTTACGGAATGCTTGTCACGTAATGCTTATCAAGCACAGTCTGTCGCGCCGAGCCGCTGCTTATCGTGGGTTCGGCCTGGCGCCTGCGGGGATCTGTGATGGAGCACCCTGGCGGTGTTTGCGCGGGCAACCCGGGAAAGGGTCTGCTACAATTTCACGACTTTGGGGGAAGCCAGCGGCCTAGCGCTGCGCGCTCTTACATGCCGGAAAACAACAAGCCAAAATGGGTGATTGGCAGCGTCGCCGCCGGTTTGTGCGTGGTGCTGCTGATTGTGTTGGCGGAGCGTGGCCCGGCGCCACAGGTGCAGATTGTGAGCGTGACGCGCGAAGACTTGTCCGCGTCGATCACCGGTAACGGCAAGGTCGAGCCGATTGCACCGACGATCGCCCACGCGGAATTTCCCACGTTTGTCGCGGACGTGAAAGCTGCCGAAGGGCAATCCGTCCGTAAGGGCCAGCTGATTTTGACTTTGGATGCGGCGGATGTGCGCGCACAGCTCTCGCAAGCTCGCGCGAATTTGCTGGCAACGCAAACGGATTTGCGCAATGCGCGTGCCGGCGGGCCTCCCGATGACGTAGCGCAACTGCAGGGGGATTTGCAGAAAGCTGAAACGCAGGTGGGGAACCTGGAACGAACGCAACAAGCGCTGACGCAGCTGGTTACCAAGGGAGCAGCCACGCAGGACGAAGTGGCGCAGAACCAGGCTGCTCTGACGACTGCGCGCGCCAGTCTGCAAACAGTTCAGCAGAAGAAGGCGGCGCTCGAGCAGCGTGCCTCCGTGAATGTGGAAAGCGCTGGCTTGCACATGAAGCAACAGCAGGATCTGGTGGAGGCTCTCGAAGAAAAAGTTCGTTCGGCCACGGTGTTTGCGCCCGTTGATGGCACACTCTATTCGCTGCCCGTGCGCAAAGGCGATTTCGTGAAGCTGGGCGATGTACTGGCGGAAATGGCGGACCTACGTCAGGTGCGCGTGCGCGCGTTTGTGGATGAACCGGATTTGGGCTCGCTTGCGCAGAACGAGGGCGTGCAGGTGCTGTGGGATGCGATGCCCAACCGCATATGGAACGGCAAGGTCGAGCAGGTGCCCAAGCAAGTGGTGGCGCGTGGCTCCCGCAGCGTGGGCGAGGTGCTTTGCTCGGTGGATAACGACAAAGTCGAGCTGCTGCCGAATGTGAATGTGGAAGTGCGCATTCTGGTGCACGAGCAGCGCGGTGTGCTGGTAGTTCCGCGTGGCGCGGTGCGTTACGACCAAGGGCAACATTTCGTGCTGGCTTACGACGGTGACGTGGTGCACCGGCGGGATATCAAGGTGGGAGTCGCGGGCGAGAATAAATACGAGGTGCTTTCCGGGCTGGCCCAGGGAGACAAAGTGGCGCTGCCCGGAGAGGTGGACTTGCGCGATGGCACGAAGGTCCGGGCCGCGGAGGGCAAATGAGAACGGGGCATCAGAAAGACGCGGAGATCGCAAAAATTGTTCGCTCGAGGGCTTTGGCCGCAGCGCTCCTCGTGGTGATATGCGCGCCCGCGCTGCACGCCGCAGTGCGAGCAGTCTGCGCAGCGAACGGGCTGCTTTCTTTCGCGGCCGTGGCGATGCCGGCCGATGCCTCCGCCCTGTTGCAGACCGCGCAACGGCAATTCAACGCCGGGAATTATTCGGCGGCGATCACAACTTTGCAATCCGCCATCACGCAAAATCCCAGCAACGGCGAGGCATATTACTGGCTGGGACGCACCTATTACGAAATCCGCGATTATGACAATGCGATTGCGGCGGGCGAGAAGTCCATCGCGCTCGATCCCAAAAATTCTGTTTACCATCAGTGGCTGGGAAGAATTTACGGCGGCAAAGCTGACCGCGACCGCAGTTTTTCGTATGCCCGGAAAGTAAAGAAGGAATTCGAAGCGGCGGTGGAGTTGAACCCAGACAATGTGGCGGCGCGACGCGATCTGGAAGAATATGATTTGCAGGCTCCCTGGGTGGTGGGCGGCAACAAGGACGAAGGCAAAGCCCAAGTGGATGCCATCGCCGCGCGCGATCCCGTCGCGGGGCACTTGGCGCGCGGCGTCTATGATATGGACGGCGCGAAAAAGGCGGATCTTGCCGAGAAGGAATACCGCGAGGTTCTGGCTGCGAAGCCCGCCAAAATTGATGAGTACCTCGAAGTGATCGCTTTCTTTCAGCAGCAAAATAAGCCTGCGGACATGGATGCGGCGATCCAGGCCGCTGCGCTGGTGGCTCCGAACGATCCGCGCCTGGGATATTGGCGCGGCGCCGAGTTGACGCTGGCCAATTCGAATCTCGCCGATGCCGAAAAATACCTGAAGGCGTACTTGGCCAGCACGCCCGACCGCAGCGATTGGCCTTCGCACGCGGCTGCCCGCGTATGGCTGGGCCGAGTATATGAAGCGCAAGGAAAACGCAGCGAGGCCGCCGAACAATATCGCTCTGCGCTGCAACTCGATCCCAGCGACAAGGACGCCAAGACGCGGCTGGACAAGCTCGCTAAGTCCGCTCATTAAATTATCCGTGAAAGACACGCTCGAAACTCGCACCCTGCGAACCGCATCTCATCCTGTGGTGATTCCTATCGCGCCAACTTCGAAAGCCACGCCGATTCTCTGGGGGGAAACCTGGAGCTTGGCGCTGCAGGAACTGCGCGGCAATAAAGTGCGCGCGATGCTCACCATGCTCGGCGTGATCATCGGCAGCGCGTGCATCGTGCTGGTGGTCACTGTCGCGCTGGTGGGAAAACGCTATGTTGTTGGGCAAATTGAAGGCGTTGGCGTGAATATGATTCACGCCGAGTTAGTACACACCGGTGACACGCAGCGGACTACGTTAGGTGACGAGATTACCTTGGCTGACCTGGAAGCTGCCCAGGCGACTCTTCCTCACGTGGAGGTCGCTGCGGGCTCGCACGATATGCCCATGACTTTTGTGGTCAACGGAGTGAGTCGCCCGGTCAGCATGGTGGGCGTCACCGAGGGCTTTCAGACCATTCGCCGTTTTCTGATTCTCGACGGACGCTATCTCGACCAGGACGACTTCAATTCGCACAGTAAAGTGTGCGTGATCAGCAGAGAACTCGCCGAGCTGGCATTTCCGAATGAAGATCCACTGGGAAAGGACATTCGTTTGGGCGACCTGCACTTCAACGTCATCGGCGTGTTTCATGAACGAACCGCCACATTTGGCCTGACGGAAGTCACTAAGTATTCTGTGATCGTGCCGATAGGGCTCATCAAGTATTACACCGGAGAGGAATACTTGCGCACGCTTTACGTGCAAGCCGACCGGCCGGAAAACGTTCCTGAACTCACCAAACAGGTCGGGCAGTTATTGAGCAGCCGGCATCGCCGCGGCGCGGAATATCTGGCGGAAAATCTGGATTCTTTGCTGGATTCCGCGCGCAGGATTTCCCTGGCGCTCACGGTGCTGTTGATTGTGGTGGCGACGATCGCGCTGACCATCAGCGGAATCGGCATCATGAATATCATGCTGGTGACGGTGACCGAGCGCACGCGCGAGATTGGCATCCGCAAAGCCATCGGCGCGCCGCGCGTTGCCATCCTGTACCAGTTTTTGATGGAAGCTTTTCTGATCAGCGGGACGGGCGCGCTGGTGGGCATTGCGATCGCCGTGGCGATTCCCGTCGTGGCGAACATTTTCATCAGTCTCGTGCCGGAATTGGCGCGCGCGGGCGTGCATATTCCGGTGTCGTGGGTCTCGGTGGTTATGGCGTTTTTGGTATCTTGCTCCACGGGCCTGTTGTTCGGCTATCTTCCGGCGAATCGCGCGGCGCGATTGCAGCCTACGGAATCGTTGCGTTATGAATAAAACGCCATTGCGAAAATCGCGCGCGGCTAGGTTGCTGGAGCTGCAACTGGCGCTGCTGACGCTGCTCGCGCTATGCGCCGCCGCTCCGGTGCGCGCACAGGAAGATCGCAAGCTCAGCATGCGCGAGGCGGTGGCGCTAGCGCTGCAAAACAGCCGAGAACTCGCGCTGGCGCGCGTGCAATATACGGTCGCCCTGAATCAAACCGCCGTGGATCGTTCCGCCTTCCGGCCGAATCTTTACACTGGCTCCGGCTATGCCTACACCTCTGGCTTTCCTTCCCTGGGTGGCTCGCCGCCCGCCGCTTTTCAATTGAACTACAACCAGGATATTTTCGACCCGGTGTTGAAGGCGCAGCAACAGGCTGCCGAAGAACACGCCAAATCCATGAAACTGGAAGTCGATCGCACGCACGACGACGTCATCGTGCGTGCCGCTTCCGCATTTTTGGAATTGGCCAACGTTCGCCACTCTCTCGAACTGCTCCGCGCCGAACAAGCCAGCGCTGAAAAAATTCTGCAAGTGACCCAGGAGCGCGTGCAGGCCAATCAGGAACTTTCCATTGAAGTGACCCGCAGCCAGCTCACGGCGGCGCGCATCCAGGAGAGGATCATCAAGCTCCAGGGCCGCGATGAGGCGCTAACCCAGCAAATCCGCAACTTAACGGGCATCGCGGATGGCGAAGCCATTGCAGTCCAGCCGGAAGATCCCGGCTTCGCCACCGACCTGCAAGACGCGCAATTGCTGGAGCTCGGCATGGAAAGCGACCGCGACATTCAGGAAGCGGAAAATGACCGACTCGCTCACCAGCGCATTCTTCACGGCGCGAAGTTGGGCTATTTCGGGACGCTCAGCGTCCTCGGCCAATATTCCGTTCTCAGCAACACCAACAACTATCTGGAGTTTTACAAAAAGTTTGAACGAAACAATGTCGCAGTTGGTATCCAGTACACCATCCCGATTTACTCCGCGAAGACCCGTGCGGCTATCACGCTCGCCAAAAGCGAATTAAACGCCTCAGAAATCACCCTGGGGAACAAACGCAAACAAGTGCGCCTCGATCTGCAGCAGAAACAGCGCAACGTGCTGGAACTCGATGCCAGCCGGGAAGTGGCACGCCTGGACCTGAAGCTCGCGCAGGAAACCGTCGAGCTGACGCAGGCGAAATTCGACGAGGGCCGGGCCAACCTGCGCGATATCGAAAATGCCCGGCTTGACGAGAGCGACAAGTGGGTCGCCTTCCTGGATGCAGATTTCGCGCGCCAACGCAGCCAATTGACGCTGCTGCAGGCTACCGGCCAGCTGGCCAAAGTGTTCCAGTAGCACGCCGCGCGAAAAGCATGGCTTGGGCTGGCTGTGGAAATCGAGTAAAATTGTTACTTGGTAGTCAGGCTTTAGTTCATACGTCTTATTGGAAGCCCTGAGGGGGTTATCGTACATGGCGTCTGTAATGAAAACGTTGTTGTTGAATCCGCCGAGCTTTGAAAAATTCGATGGCGGCGCGGGCTCGCGTTGGCCCGCCACGCGCGAAATTGAATCATACTGGTATCCGGTTTGGCTCACGTATCCCGCCGGAATGCTCGAGGGTAGCCGTCTCCTCGATGGTCCTCCACACCACATCACGCCCGCGGAAGTAGTGCAGATCGCCCAGGATTACGAGTTCGTCGTGCTGTTCACCTCCACCGTGGGCTTCTGGAGCGACTTGAAAATGGCGCGGGCCATGAAAGAAAAGAAGCCCGGCCTGAAAATCTGTTTTGTCGGGCCCCAAGTGCAGATCAAACCCGCAGAAAGCCTGCTGGCGAGCCCCGATATCGACTTCGTGGTGCGCGGTGAGTTCGATCTTTCTGTCGTTGAGTACGCGCAAGGCAAGCCGCTCTCCGAAATTTTGAGCGCAAGCTACCTTAAAGACGGGAAAGTCGTGCACAATCCGCAGCGGCCCATGTTGCAGACCGCCGAGCTGGACGCGCTGCCATTCGCCACCGAGGTCTACCAGAAACATCTCACCATCGAAAAATACAATGTGCCGTTCCTGCTGAATCCGTACGTTTCTTTCTACACGACGCGTGGGTGTCCGGCGCTCTGTACATTCTGCCTGTGGCCGCAGACGCTTTCCGGCCACGCTTGGCGCGTGCGCTCAGTGGAAAACGTCGCCCGCGAATTCAGGCAAGCGCACAAAATGTTTCCGCAAGCGAAGGAATTTTTCTTCGATGACGACACGTTCAACATCCGCAAAGACCGCGTGCTGGCGCTCTGCAAGGAATTCAAGCCCGTGGGCTTCCAGTGGTCCTGCACCGCTCGCGTGCACAGCGATTACGAAACCCTGAAAGCTATGGCCGATGCGGGCGCGCGTCTGCTGATTGTCGGCTTCGAATCCGGCGACCCGCAAATTCTGAAGAATCTGAAGAAGGGCGCGACCGTGGAAATGGGCCGTACCTTCGTGCAGAACTGCAAGAAAGTCGGCATCCACGTGCACGGCGATTTTATCATCGGCCTTCCCGGCGAAACGAAAGAGACCATCGAGAAGACGATTGATTACGCCAAGGAACTCGACTGCGAGACGATTCAAGTTTCCATGGCGCACGCCTATCCCGGCACCGAGCTTTACGATCAGGGCATGCGCGAAGGTTTTCTCGCTGGTGAAGCAATCACCGACGACATGGGCCACCAACTTCCGCACTTGGAATATCCGCACCTCTCGCGCGAATACATGGTCGAATCCGTCAACCGCTTTTACGACGAATATTATTTCCGTCCACGGGTGGCCTGGCGCATCGTGCGCGAAGCTCTGTGGGATTCCCACGAACGCAAACGCCTGTTCCACGAAGCCGTGGACTTCATGAAGCTGCGCCACGACCGCCGCAAGGTGGCCAAGAAAGGCGTGCAGAAAAAAGCCATGGTGCAGGTACAAGCACCTCCCATGGAGCCGCAAACTTCCAGCGCGGCGGGCGAATCGCACGGCGCATGACGTCTTCGCACGGCCTGCACCTGAAAACCTACGTTTTCCTTTTGTTTATGGTCACGTTCGGCCCGCTGGGCGACGTGTTTCTGGCCGACGGCATGAAAAAAGTGGGCGCTCTGAACATGCAGGATCCCGTCGCGACATTTCACTTTTTCGTGCGCGCATTTTCTTCTGGAACGGTTTGGCTTGGCGTGATTCTTTTGCTCGCGTTTTTCATTTCCTACACGCTGGTGCTTTCCTGGGCGGATTTCAGTTTCGTACAGCCGGCATCCTCGCTGTCCTACGTGATCGTGGCGTTGCTGGGCCATTTTTTTCTGCGTGAACTTGTCAGCCCTTTGCGCTGGGCGGGTATCGCGCTGTTGTGCATGGGCGTTTTGATTGTGGGCTACACCCCGCCGCGAACGACTGAGCGAATCTGATGGCCTGGACGGTGGCTCGCGACGCGCTACTAGTGCTGGCGCTCGCATCGTTCGCTTATTACCTGGTCGCGATCTTCGCGGCACTGCGATTTTTTCGCCTTCGTGATGCCGCTGCTTCGCTTGCTGCGGATTTCACGCCGCCCATCAGCATCCTCAAACCGATCTACGGACTGGACCGCGAGACCTACCGGAATTACGCCAGCCTTTGCGCGCAGGATTATCCCGATTACGAAATATTATTTTGTGTCAGCGACGAGCTGGACCCCGCGATTCCGGTGATTGCAAAGCTGGCAAGCGATTTTCCGCAGCGCCGCATTAATCTTCTGATCGGCTCGGAACCGCTGGGCGTCAGCGATAAGGTGAACAAGCTTTGCCGCATGGTGCGCGAGGCACGGCACGAAATTCTGGCGGTCAGTGATAGCGACGTGCGCGTGGAGCCGGAATATCTCCGGGCCATCGCTGCGCCCTTTCGTGACCCTGCTGTCGGCGCGGTCACTTGTCTCTATCGCGGGCTTACCGATGGCTCGCTCGCCGCAAATCTGGAAGCGATCGGAAACAGCACGGATTTCACCGCGGGAGTTTTGGTGGCGTGGCTTTTCGCTCCGGTGAGTTTCACGCTCGGTGCCACGATGGCCACCACCAAAGAGCGCCTGGCTGAGATCGGCGGCTTCGAATCACTGGTGGACCATTTTTCCGACGATTACGAGCTGGGCAATCGCATCGCGGCGCGCGGCCATCGGGTCGAGCTCAGCACTTTTCCGGTTTCCATCGTGTACCCGCAGCAGACGCTCGCCGACGCCTTTCGCCACCAGTTGCGTTGGAATGTCAGCATTCGCTTTTCGCGCCCCGCCGGGCACCTTGGCCTGATTTTCACGCAAGCATTGCCGCTCACTTTGCTGGCTGCGATTTTCGCGCCGTCCGCTGCGTGGGCGATCAACTTGCTCGTCGGGTATTTGCTGCTGCGAGGAATTTCAGCGTGGGTCGTCGGTGAATACGGCATGCGTGACGCCGGCGTGCGCAGGCACATGGAATTGTTGCCGCTGCGCGACGCCTTCGCCTTCATCGTCTGGGTCGCGAGCTTCTTCCCGCAACGCATCCACTGGCGCGGCCGCGAATTTTACGTCCGAGATAAGCGCTTGGTTCCGGCTGAGACGCGCGAGCCGTAGTGCTCGGAGTTCTGAACTCCTAGCGGCGCACTTTGGTGCGCCATCGGCGTCACGCCACGATCTGCTCGCGGTGAGAACACCGCTGCGATGTGGCGCCTACTCCGCTTTCTTCAGCTGCCTGTACACCTGATTTGCCACCAGAAATTCCTGCTCCAGTTCCTTGGAAGTAAGCCGCGTGCGCAAATATTCCACCGCCTGCTCCAGCCGATCCAGCGCGCGCGCAATATTTTCAGTATTCGTATGCGCGACGTCGCGCCACACGCTATAAGGACTGCCCGCGAGGCGAAGCATGTCCTGCAATCCGGGACCGGACAGCGAAAGAGGCAATCCGGTCTCGTCCGTTTCGTCCTGCACCACGCGCGCCAGCGCCACGGCCAGCAACTGCGGCAAATGGGAGACGATGCCTACCGCCCAATCATGGGTTTCCGCGTCGGTCCACACGGGCTCGGCACCTAACTCCCGCACTAGCGCAGCAAATCCATGCATTCGCGGATCCGGATCGCTTTCCAAACCAATCAACGCATACCGCGCGCCGGAAAATAATTCAGCATCGGCTCGCGCGATTCCCGAAGTTTCCTTTCCGGCCATGGGATGCCCGCCAAGAAAACGCGCACCGCCCGTAAAAGCAGTTTTCGCCGCGCGGCAAATCGTGGCTTTCGTGCTGCCGGTATCCGTCACAAGCGCGCCGTCTTTCGCCGCTGCAGCAATTGCGCGAAGCGCCTCAATCGTCGCGCCAATCGGCAGCGCCACATAGACTAAATCCGCGCCGCGCACCGCGGCCGCAAGATCTCGCGCCGTTTCGCGCACCGCGCCACGCGCGAGTGCAGCCTTGGCCGTTTCCTCGCGGTCGAATCCTACAATTGAAATGTCCGGGAAATGTTTACGCAGCGCCAGGCCGAACGATCCGCCGATCAGGCCGGTTCCGAGGATGGCTACGCGTGAGAAGGGAACTGCGCTATTCGTCGAAGGCACGCGATAGTTTAATGCAAATCAGCGAAATTCGTCAGTCAGCACACCGTCGAACGAGCAGCCCGCCGCTGGGCCGGGGCTTCATCCGGCTCGACGACTTCTACCTGCGAGACGTCCTCAAGCTTTTCGATTTGCCGCACCAGCGTATTTTCGGCGCGATCGGCCTGCACGGTCATCTGTACGTCCAGAAAGTGGCCGTCCTCGGTGGTGTCCGCGGTCAAATGCAGCAAGTCGAAGCGGCGTCGGCGCGTGACTCCCAGAATGCGCACCAGCGCGCCTTCGCTCTGCTTCACACGCAGTTGCAGGGTGAATTTGTTCACCGCGCAACCTCGCGCGCGACTTCATGCTGGTGCAACATTTCGGAATTCGAGCGGCCCGGCCCGACGATCGGCCAGACGTTCGCTTCCTGATGAATCAGCACGTGCGCAAGCACCGGACCAGGCTCCGCGAGCAGCCGGTCGATCGCGCTGGAAACGTCTGCGCGATCTTCCACGCGAAACGCGGGAATGCCCATGGATTCCGCCACGCGGCAGAAATCGGGATTGTCGGAGAGATCCACTTCGCTGTAGCGCTTGTCGTGGAACAATTCCTGCCACTGACGGACCATGCCCAGCGCGCGATTGTCAAAGAGCACAATCTTCACCGGCAAATCGTAACGCCGCAGCGTCGCGAGTTCCTGCAGGTTCATCATGATCGAGCCGTCGCCGGAAACATTGATCACCGTGGCGTTGGGAAACGCGAGTTGCGCGCCAATCGCCGCGGGCAGGCCGTACCCCATGGTGCCCAAGCCGCCGCTGCTCAGATGTTGCGACGGACGGTTGAAATGAAAATGTTGCGCCACCCACATCTGGTGCTGGCCCACGTCGCAAGCAACGATGGAATCATCACCCGCGCGATCTGAAAGGCTTTTCAGAAAGCCGGGCGCATACACTTCCGTGCCGGGCGCGGCGTAGTCCCACGCGTGCGTTTCTTTGGACGCGGTGCACTCGCGGCGCCATGGCTCGATATTCCCGAGCTTGCACGTCAGCGCTTTCAAAGCATGACGCAGGTTGCCGATCACCGGAACGTCCGCGCGCCGCAGCTTGCCGACCTCCGCGCGGTCCACATCTAGGTGAATCACTTTGGCATTGGGCGCGAACGCGTTCAGCCGTCCGGTCGCGCGGTCGTCGAATCGCGCACCCACGCAGATCAGCAGGTCGCAAGTTTGCACCGCGTGGTTCGCGGTCTTGGTGCCGTGCATGCCCATCATTCCCAGCGCGAGCCCGTGCGTCGTGGGCAGCGCGCCCAGTCCTTTCAGCGTGGCCACTACTGGAATGCGCGTTGTTTCGATGAACGCGCGGAATTCCTCGATCGCGTTGCCCATGCCGATGCCGCCGCCGGCATAGACCACCGGGTTGCGGCTCTCGCGCATCAGTGCGAGCGCTCGCGTGATGGATTCCTTCGATGGCTCCGCGCTTTCTTCGCTGCTGTCGTCTTTGTGGAAATCGTATTCGGCGACGGTGTTGGCGATGTCCTTTGGCAAATCAATCAGCACCGGCCCAGGACGTCCCGAGCGCGCAATGCGGAAAGCTTCGTGCACGATGCGCGGCAGCTCCGCGGCAGTTTTCGCAAGGAAGCTGTGCTTCACCACGGGCAGGGTGATGCCGAAAATATCCACCTCTTGAAACGCGTCGGTGCCCATAAGCGAAGTTGCGACTTGGCCGGTGATCGCGACCATGGGAACAGAATCCATGTAGGCGTTCGCGATTCCAGTGACCAAATTGGTTGCGCCGGGGCCGGACGTGGCCATGCACACGCCCACTTTTCCTGTGGCGCGCGCGTAACCGTCCGCGGCGAGCGCGGCGGCCTGTTCGTGGCGCACTAGGATGTGGCGGATCTTCGAATCCAGCAGCGCGTCGTACACCGGCATGATCGCACCGCCGGGATAACCGAAAATGATTTCGACGCCTTCGTGTTCCAGAGCCCTTACCAAAAATTCTGCGCCCTTCATTTGGCACCTCTTGCAGTCGCCGCTGTCTCCGGCTTCAGCCAGGACATTTGCGCGCGTAGTTCTGCTCCCACTTTTTCGATGGGGTGATTCTTGTCTTTCTCCAGGAGCTGGTTGTAAACCGGCCGACCGGTCTGATTTTCCAGAATCCATTCCTTGGCGAACGCTCCGGACTGAATTTCCGTGAGAATTTTCTTCATGCTTTCGCGCACATGCTCGTCAATCACGCGCGAACCACGGGTTATGTCGCCGTACTTGGCCGTCTCGCTGACGAACTGGTGCATCTTGGCGATGCCACCTTCGTAAATCAGGTCCACAATCAATTTCAGTTCATGTAGACACTCGAAATACGCGGCTTCCGGCTGATATCCAGCTTGCACCAGCGTCTCCCAACCGGCCTGAATCAATTCGCGTGCGCCGCCGCACAGCACAGCCTGCTCGCCGAACAAATCCGTCTCGGTTTCTTCAGCGAACGTGGTCTGAATCACTCCGGCTCGCGTACCGCCGATGGCGCTCGCGTAAGCCAGCGTGCGGTCAAACGCCTGACCCGAATGATCCTGATGAATCGCGAGCAAGCAGGGCACGCCACCGCCCCCTTCATACGTGCGTCGCACCAGATTTCCCGGCCCCTTCGGCGCGACCATGGTGATGTCCACCGTTTTCGGCGGCGTGATTTGACCGTAGTGAATGTTGAAGCCGTGCGAAAACAAAATCATCGCGCCTTCCTTCAGGCTCGGCGCGACTTCGTTCTGATACAGCGCGGGCTGCGCCATGTCCGGCGCGAGCATCACGATTACGTCCGCGCCTTCGGCTGCTTCCGCCGGGCCCGTAAGCTTCCAGCCATCCTGCTCGGCCTGTTTCCACGACGGGCCGCCGCGGCGCAGTCCTACCGTCACGTTTAGTTTGCTGTCGCGCAGATTCAGCGCGTGCGCACGGCCTTGGCTGCCGTACCCCAGCACGGCGATGCGCTTTCCCTCGAGCGCGCGCGGATTCGTGTCGGTGTCCCAGAACATTTTCGCCATCGTCATTCTCCTTGTAATTGCAATTTCTACGCGGCGCTGGTTACGGCGCCCAGCGATGCCGATGTCACAAGCTTTGCGTACTTAGCCATCACGCCGCTGGTGTAATGCGGCGCGGGCGGTTTCCACTGCGCGCGACGCTCCTCGAGATTGGCCTGCACGTCCAGGCGTCGCGCTTTTACGTCGAGAGTAATAATGTCGCCATCGCGCAACAGCGCGATCGGTCCGCCGTTCGCCGCTTCCGGAGCGATGTGGCCGACCATCAGCCCGTGCGTCGCACCGCTGAAACGTCCATCCGTGATCAGTGCGATACTTCCGTCAATTCCTTGGCCTGCGAGCGCGCCGGTCACCGCCAACATTTCGCGCATGCCCGGCCCGCCCTTCGGACCCTCATAGCGTATGACGACCACGTCTCCCGGCTGAATCTGCCGGCTCTGCACCGCGGCGAATGCGGCTTCTTCACAATCGAACACGCGAGCCGGTCCGGTGTGCAGCACGCGTTCGTGCCCGGCAAGTTTCACGACGCAGCCTTCCGGTGCAATCGAGCCGTGCAAAATCGCCAGGCCGCCGTCCGCCTTTAAGGGTTTCGCGAGCGGCCGAATTACTTCCTGTTCCGCCGTTTCCGTCGCGTCGTGAATTTCTTCGAACAGTTTTCGTCCCGAGGTGGTGAGCCCGTCATGTAGAAGCCCCGCCTCCAGCAAACGCTTGCCGAGCAGACGCATCCCGCCCGCGCGGAACATGTCTGGCGCAGTAAAACGCCCGCCGGGCTTCAGGTCCGCCAGAATCGGAGTCTTTGCCGAAATTTCATCAAAATCTTTCAACGTCAGCGGCACGCCTGCGTCCGATGCAATCGCCAGAAGATGCAGAACGGCGTTGGTCGAGCCTCCGGTGGCGGCGACCGATGCGATCGCGTTGTGCAGTGATTCGCGCGTGATAATTCGCTTCGGGCGAATATCTTCCTTCAGCAGCTGCATCACCAGCTTGCCGCAATCGAACGCCGCCTTGCCCTTGCGCGGATCGGTGGCCGGAATTTCGTTCGCGCCCATCGGCGAGACGCCGAGAAACGTGATCGCCGTGGCCATCGTGTTCGCCGTGAATTGCCCGCCGCACGCGCCGGCTCCAGGACACGCCACGTCTTCCAGCTCGCCCAGCTGCTTTTCCGTCATTTTGCCCGCAGCGCACGCTCCGACTGCCTCAAACACATCCTGAATGGTGACTTCGTGCCCCGCGAAATGTCCCGCCAGAATCGAGCCGCCATACAGCGAAAGGGAAGGAAGGTCCAGCCGCGCCAGCGCCATCACCGTCGCGGGAATGGTTTTGTCGCAACCGCAAATCGCCACCACCGCATCGAACGCGTGCGCGCGCACGAAAAGCTCGATCGAATCGGCGATTACTTCGCGCGACACGAGCGACGCCTTCATGCCTTCGGTGCCCATAGTGATGCCATCGGAAATCGTGATCGTGTCGAACTCGATCGGCGTGCCGCCTGCGGCGCGCACTCCGGCCTTCGCGCGCTCCGCCAATTGCCGCAGATGGAAGTTGCAGGGTGTCACTTCGGTCCAGGTATTGGCTATCGCCACGAGTGGGCGCGCCAAATCGGCGTCGGTGAGGCCGGTGGCCTTCAGCATCGCGCGGGCCGGCGCGCGGGAAATCCCCTTCTTGATAGCGTCGCTTTGCATATCGTCTCTGTCAGTAGGCGTCCAGGAGGGAGATAAGTCCAATTTGTAATTCTTGGAGAATTCATAAATCAGGCTTATATACGAATTTACGCACTCCGCGCTTGACGCCGGCCCCGAGCTTTCGTATAGTGAATCTTGCTAGGGATTTAAAAGGACACAAGGCGCGTGGGTAATAGGTTTTATTACCGTTTCGCTTTTGCCTACCGCTTCCCTTATCCGGGGAAGCGGGCCGGCGAGACGCGCGCGGATCACCCAGCACTCAGCAACTAGAACCGCACCAAGTCTTTCAAGCCGGCCGCGACCCGCAAGGGAAACGCGGCCTTTTTTGTTTTTGGCGTCATTTTCAGCGCTAGATGCAAAGGGAGAAGCGGGATGAGCGAAATCAAAATTGGCGATTGGCGCGCGAAAATTGACGCGATTGACACCACTCTGCTGCACCTGCTCAACGTGCGCGCGAGTTTCGCTCTCGAAGTAGGCCGTCTGAAAGGCGCCCGCGGCATCGCGCTGCGCGTCCCCGCGCGCGAACAGGAAATTCTCGCGCGCATGAAGAAGTTGAATCCGGGGCCGCTCGATAGCGAAGCTGTCGAAAAAATCTACAGCCAGATCCTGCATGAATCCATCCGCGTCCAGGCAGATCATGGTTTGGGCTCGATGCAGCTTTCCAAGCGCGGCAAGACGCGCCTGCCAGAAAAGCGGCGCAAAGCGGCAGCTGCATGAAACGCCTGGCCACAGCGCGGATTGCTTTTCAGGGTGAGCGCGGGGCATTCAGCGAAGAAGCCGCGCTGAAGCTGCTCGGCGCAGACGTCGCGCTGGTGCCGTGCTCGACGTTTGACGCGACGTTCGCCGCGATTCGCAACAACTCGGCAGATTACGTGCTCGCGCCGATGGAGAACAGCCTCGCGGGTTCGGTGCATCGCTCGTTCGATCTGCTGGTCGAAAGCGGCCTGCACATCGTCGGCGAAGTGATCATTCCGATCGTGCACAATTTGATCGGCGTGCCCGGAGCAACGCTTGAAAAAATCGCTTCCGTGGAATCGCATCCCGTGGCGCTGGCCCAGTGCGAGCAATTCTTCATCGAGCATCCGCGCCTGAAGCGTATTCCTGCCGAAGATACCGCGGGAAGCGTCCGCGAAGTGATGGGCGCGGGCGACGCCACGCGCGCGGCCATCGCCAGCAAGCGCGCCGCTGAGCTCTACGACGCCGTGATCTTGCAAGAGCATCTGGAAGACGACCGCGAAAATTACACTCGCTTCTTCTTGCTCGCGCGATCAGCGGAAGCTCCCAAGGAATTTCCCTCCGCCGACAAAATCTCGCTCGTCTTTCAGCTAGCGCACAAGCCCGGCGCACTCCATCACGCCCTGGAGCCTTTCGCGCGCCGCAATATCAACATGATGAAAATCGAAAGCCGCCCCGTGCACGGGCGTCCCTGGCAATACCGCTTCTATCTCGATCTGCAAGCCTCCGCCAGCGATCCGGAATTCGCAGCCGCGCTCGGCGAACTCGCGCAGCAAGCAGTGGAACTGAAAGTTCTTGGCTCGTATAAATCGGCGGAAACAGTGTCTGCCGATAAATTTATCTCCGAGGGGATGCAATGATCATCAACATGAACGTAAACGCAACCGAAGAGCAGATTGACCACGTAGTGAAGCGCATTCAGGAGTGCGGTTTTCAAGCGCACCTGAGCCGCGGTGAGGAGCGAGCCGTAATCGGAGTCGTCGGCAAAAGCGAAAAGCATCGCGGCGAACTCGAAGCGCTGCAGGCGGCGCCGGGCGTCGAGGAAATCATCCGCATCACGCATCCATTCAAGCTCGCGTCCAGAAATTTTCGCCCCGAAGGCTCCGTGGTCGAGCTCGGCAAGGGCGTTTCCATCGGCGGCACGGAGATTGTGGCGGCGGCCGGGCCGTGCGCTGTGGAATCCGCGGCGCAGATCGGCGAAATTGCCGAAAAAGTGGCGCGCGCCGGAGCAAAACTCCTGCGTGGCGGCGCGTTCAAGCCGCGCTCGTCACCCTATTCCTTTCAAGGCCTCGGCGAAGAAGGCCTGAAGCTGATGCGCGCAGCGGCGGACGACAACGGTTTGCTGGTAGTCAGCGAAGTGATGGACCCGTCGCAGATTGACGTGATGCTGCCCTACGTGGACGTGATGCAGGTGGGCGCGCGCAACATGCAGAATTATTATTTGCTGCGCGCGCTCGGCGAAATCCAGAAGCCGGTGCTGCTGAAGCGCGGCATGTCCGCCACCATCGAAGAACTGCTGCTCAGCGCCGAGTACATCATGTCCGGCGGAAACTACGACGTGATTCTGTGCGAGCGCGGCATCCGCACCTTCGACACCTACATGCGCAACACCATGGACATCGCCGCGATTCCGGTGATCAAGCAGCTCTCGCACCTGCCGGTGGTCGCCGACCCGTCGCACGGCACCGGACGCCGCGATAAAGTGGGCGCCATGGCCCGCGCTGCAGTAGCCGCCGGCGCCGACGGCCTGCTGATCGAAGTGCACCCAGATCCCGAGCGCGCGCTCTCCGACGGCGCGCAATCTCTCTACCCCGATCAATTCGCCCAGCTAATGGCCGAAGCCAGAATGATCGCTCCAGCAGTAGGCCGCCGCATCGCGGAGGAAAAAGCGCACCGGCGCTCCGCGGTGTGAGTAGAGATTGGTGAGCAGGGCGTGCCGACGCGTGACCTTACACTGGCGGGAAGGGCCAGGCGGCCATCGTTGCCTGGCCCTCTGCCGAGGAGCGCGACGAATACAACTACGAGGTTTGCCGCACGTCAGCCGGTGAACTCTTGTCCACGCGGAGCAGAATGCCGCTTCCCGCACGAATCTTCAGGTTCGGGTTTGTTGATGTCAGAGTGATTTCGCCTTCAGGCGATGTGCGTCCGGAGTGTTCGATGGCAACATTGGAATAGCCGTAAACGCCGCAAGCATCAGTGGAAAATAGCCACAGCGATTGCTCGCGCGCGTTGCCGGCGACTTCGCCGCGGCATGCGCCGTTCTCTGCAACTTGACCAACCGCGCCGCCGCCCCAAACCCAGTGACCCACAACTTGGTCGCCGTGCGTCAAGGGACCGCTTCCATAGAGGCCCTCTCCGCCCACTTGCACGGTGTTCCACCAGACGGATGGCGTTCCTCGGTCAGGTCCCGTGTTCGGCAACGAAGCACCATTTATTTCCAAAGTTGAAGCGAGCGCACGAAGATTGGTAGCGACGGAAACAGAGTTGGATTTGGAATATTCGACCTTGTCGAAAGTGAATGCGATCCGAGATGGGTTGCCCGGCGTCACGCTGACGATGTGGCCCAAGACCTTCGTGCCTCGTCGCAGCACGACGCCATTCTCGAGCGGAACATCTTGTGCGATTCGTGCGGAAATTGGTTGGCCCGGTACGGCCCTGTCTAGTGAAATGGTTGAACTCAGTTGAACGGGCAAAATCGTGCCGTCCAGCATGTTGGTCGCGTATGATGACTTTCCTTGATTTTGTGCGTGAAGTACCGTGACAGCCGCGAGGAAAACAGCCAAAAGCAATGCGATTCTCTTCATACATTCCCCCTCTAAGCGTTTCTCAGGAACGTAGGCTCGCTTTTCCGCCTGACGGCCATCCGTCGACGACGGAGGCGCGAGGGAGTGTTCCAGCATAGTTAGATGCACACTTCTAAAAAGTTGGTTGCCGTCTTCACCTGCAAGTATCCGCCACCCACTTCCAGCGCGCGCTTCCGTACAGCATATCGTTCGGGCCGCTACGGGCTTGTGTGTATGGCGTGGTCTAGCGCGGGTGCTACTGTCGCTTCACCAAATGTAAGCACGCGGACCAAGCTCAGTAGGCCTAGAGGCTGGATAAGTCAGGAGGAAACGCGCATGGCAACACGAACATTGTCTGTACCAGAGCAAACCTGGCACGCGGAGCACGAAACAAAAAACGAAGCGCATTCGTCCGGTGTGTCCTGGGCTGCTGTGTTTGCCGGAGCATTCGTGGCTGCGGCTTTGTCGCTGATACTGGTGGCTCTGGGAACCGGAATCGGGCTTTCCGCGATTTCACCGTGGGACGGCGCGGGCGCATCCGCTTCCTCCGTGGGCAAGGGAGCGATCGTCTGGCTAATTCTCACGGAGCTGATTGCGTCGTCCATCGGCGGTTATCTAGCTGGGCGGCTGCGCACGAAATGGGTGAACGTTCACACGGACGAAGTATATTTTCGCGACACCGCGCACGGTTTTCTGGTCTGGGCGGTAGGCCTGGTGATCACGGCGGCGTTTCTGGCGTCCGCAGTCGCGTCTGTAGGCAGAAACGCACGCGCCGGAGGCACGACTGTCGAGAGTTCCAGTGCCACGGCTTCCCGCAGCACATTCAGCCCGAATGCGTATCTCGTAGACTCGCTGCTGCGGACGACTCCGCCCAGGACCAGCCCGGATGATGCTGCGATCCGCAGTGAGGTAGGACTGATTCTAGTAAACGGCCTGCGCGAAGGAAATATTCCGCCGACAGACAAGAGCTATCTCGTGCAGGTAGTGGCGGCGAGAACGGGAATCGGCGAACCCGAGGCTGAAAAAAGAGTGGATGACACGTTTGCTCAAGCAATGCAGGCGGCCGATACCGCGCGCAAGGCCGTAGCGCATTCAATGTACTGGACCTTCCTCGCGCTATTGATTGGCGCGTTTTCCGCCAGCTTCGCGGCAACAATCGGAGGAAAGCAGCGCGACAGCGCGCTCATCGTCTGACGAATTTAATTTCCTCTGGAGGCGTTACCAATGCGTTCAATCATATTGCTGCTACTGGGTGTTCCGATACCCTTCATCATCTTGATCGGCCTCTTCAGTCACTTTTAGTGCCAAGTCCGCATCCTCGTCCGCCGTGGCCGGCAGGCGAGGGAGCGGATTTTGATGCCGATGCCCCTACTGAACGTCGGTGACCTTTCCGTTTGTAAAGATCACTTTCATGTCGGCGTAGAAGTACATTTGCTTGGCGCCGAGGTTGACAATCTTTTGCGGCTGGCCGAGGATTTCGACGACCTGATCTCTGGTTTGGCCCAGAGCGATGGTCTTCGGCGCCGCGGCCGGCTGCGCGGCGGCCTGCTGCGCCGCAGGAGCGGCATTTTCCGCGGGCGCAGCCTCCTGCGTGTCGGCCTCCGCGGTGATTACTTCCTCGATGGCCTTTATGACCTCGTCGGCCGGAGGCGCGACGTTTTTCGTAAACGGAAATTTCAGTTGGCCGTAGTAACGCACGTCGTTATACGGATCGCTGTAAAACTGAAAAACCACACCATCCAGTTTCACGATATAGTCCGTGACCCAAAACTTTTCACCCGTGACGAATTTGCGTTGCGGAATAGCCGTGGTCTGCTGATTGGCGGGAGCGAGCGCCATTCCCCAGGCCATGTTGGCACCAAAGCCGAAGGAGAGCGCGCCGTTCTTGTACGTGTTGGTCGGCGACGCGATGGCTTCGGTGCTGCACATCACCAGGCCGTCTTTATGCAGGTCCAGAACGGACCCGGCCGCCGCAATGTCCGAGCGGTCCGCGGTCATCTTGGTGCGCTTGAACTCAGCAGCGAGGCGCTTTTGAATTTCGGCGCGCGAATCTTGACCGTGCAGCGCGGGCGCCACGTACGCCAGTGCCAGTCCCAACGCAAGAACCGGGGCTAAATACATTGCTCGGCGCATAAACTTCCTCCTCATGAGCTACAGCGCGATTTCCATTTTGAAGTGCGGACCGACTGACGGATAAATTACACCGGTCGGTGTACGTACGCAATTCCGTCGCGCTTCAGTTCTATGGTGTGGAGGTGTCGCGGCGCGCGATCTGTCGTGACGCCGGCCGGAGCGCCCGTTCCGTCACTCGCCCTGATCCGCGATGAAGGCGTCCACGGTGAGGACCGTTGCTTGCGCCGGGAAAACTTTCTCGGTGAGGACACGGTGAACTTCGGTATCGGCGTCGAAACAGGCGTCCTGCAGGACGACGCAGCGGTAATCCAGATCAGCGGCGCGCCGCAGCGTGGAGAGAGTGATGCCGCTGGTGGAGATTCCGAAGATCACCAGATTTTCAATCCCACGCGAACGCAGAACCAGGTGCAGCTGGTTCTCCGAGAACGCGCCCACTCGCTGCTTGTAGACGATGAGATCTTCGGGACGCGCGACGGCGGTGTGGAACTGAGCGGAGGGCGTGCCGATAACGAAAAGATTGTTTTCTTTCAGCCGCTTCCAGCGCGACTCCATATCCGGAAGTTCGGGATGGCCCGGGGCGAATCCCAGTCCCACGTGGATGATCAGAAATTGTTTCTTGCGCGCAAAATCCACAGCCTTGGCCGCGTTGGGAACGATGGCGTCGGCCGCAGGGACAAACCCAAAGATTCCATTCTGCACATCGAGAGTCAGCAATGCTGTCTTTTTTGGATCGAGCTTCATGGGCCTTCCTTCCTATTTATGTCGACGACACAGGGTATCGCCGTATTTACATCAGTCCCGCGTGCATGCCATACTTCCCACACTGAGGGACGGAGGCACGTCCATGCGTAACAAGATTCCTGCTCTTTCGTTTTCCCACGCTGTGCTCGCCGCGATTTTCTGTTCGCTGATCGCCATTCCGGCGTTCGCTTTGGGCGACGACAAACCCGCGACTCCCGCGCCGTCTGCGACAAGTACGGCCCCCGCGTTAACCGCGACATCAGCGCCAAGTGCGACGCCTGTGCCAACCGTGGCGCGGCCGGACCGCGAGAAGAAAGTGTACACCAACGACGACATCGATCGGATGTGGCCGAAGCAGCAGGCAGCGGCCAACGACGCACAGCCCGCTCCGGCGAGCACTTCTGCTCCGGCACAAGCGCGGCGGCGAGTTTCCGGATCTCAGATCGCGCGCGCAACAAACGTGCCTGCAATCGCCGAGCAGAACCCGGTGTGGTACGCATCGCAGCTTGAATCGCTCTACGCAGAACTCGATGACATCAGCAGCCGGGAAGCAAGCTTGCGCGAGTTCCGCGCCACGGGAAACACGGACCCGGGAGTGACGATCGGGCTGCAATTCGATGCGCCCTGCGAAGGCATCACCACGGACAACGCGATCCAGCAGCTCGCGATTCGCGGGCAGGAAATCGAGCAGCAGATTGGCGCGCTGCAGGATACGGCGCAGCAGAATGGCGTGTCATCCGCAGTATTTCAGGATCCAGCGGAGGTCCTGCAAGCGGCGCAGAGGCCGTTGAGCCCGGGGCAGGAACACGCGGTGCTGCGGGAAAGACAGAGCGATCTGATCGGCCAGTACGACGGTGTGCAGAATCAGTTGGCGGACATGTCGAACGAAGCGGCAGCCCAGGGGATCACGCTGCTGCCGGTGACGCCCAACTGGGGCGGCAACTTGACCACCAACCGGATCCAGTCGCTCGACGAGCGCGCCCAGCAGATCCAAAACGCGCTCAGCGAAAATGAAGACGCCGCGCGCCGAGCGGGCCTCGCTCCATCCGCGCTGCCCTAGTCGCGGACGCAGCGGCGAAAATCATGACGCGCCAAGATCCCCAAAATTGCGTACCAGGACCCTACAGCGCTGATTGGTATTTTTTTACAGGGAATACCTGAGGGCAGGAATTTCTCTGCGCTACTATGATTTGCTTCGCCCGCCCAATTTCTGTGAGAGAGGTGGGTTGTGAGCAAAATTTCAGTGCTGCGCTTCACACTGCTAATTCTTTCCGGTTCCGCTTTGTTGATTGCGGGCGCACCGTCCAGCCCACTGCGGGCTTCTGCTGCACCAGCCGCGTTCGTGGGCGTGTTGCCAGGAGATGAACCAGCAACCTCGACGTTCACGGGCAAAATCCTTTCGCAGAATGGCGTCCGATACATCTTGCGCGACGATGCGAATGAGGTCTGGTATCACCTGGACGATCAGGCGCAGGCGCAAAAATATTTTGGCAAGAACGTGGTGGTGACTGGTGTGTTGGATGGACGCTCGGACATGATTCGCGTGCGCAATATTGCCGAGGCCAATTAACAGTCCCCAGCAGAGCGGGGAAAGAACGGCTGCGAGTCGCTCGGGTGTTCGACGATGGCAATCTGCCGGGAGCGTCGCCGATTCTTGCGGTCGGCTCAGCGGGTTTCAGCCGGGTGCGGCGCGATGGGCCGGGAAGCTGGCGGCCGCGTGGCAAGCGGGTCGGGATTGGACGTCTGGTTGATAACAGTGACTCCCGAAGAGTTCCATACGAGGCGCCCACTGCTATTGGCGACTTCGTCAACGATTTTCGTGAACAAGCGATCCTGCATTTCGCTTCGTTTGGTGTAGTCCACCACGTAGTTGACTGTGAACTCCAGCGAGGCGGCATTCACCGCGAGGGCTACGACAGGCTCAATGGGCGGATTTTCGCTGCGATAGTCGTCGCTCACTGCATTCCAGGAGTTTTGCGCCTCTACCAGGTATTCTCCGATCACTTCGTTTGCGACGCGGAGGAGAGTGGCCCTGGCCAGCGCGGTGTCGCTAGTGATGGTAAACACGACTTTGATCTGGTCCCAGATGAAGCGAAATCCTTGCGAGTAGTTGAAAACTGAACCTTTTAAGACGGCGTTATTGGGGATGCGCACAATGCGTCCGCTATACAAATCCCGGCCGACCCAGCTGCCGACTTCCATCAAGGTGGTACGCAGCAGGCCGATATCAATCACGTCGCCGCGCGTTTCGCCGATCTGAACTCTGTCTCCCACGACGTACAACTTCGAAAAACCGATAGAGAAGGCGCCGGCGATACTGGCCAGCAGGTCCTGCAGAGCGACAGCGACGCCCGCGCCGGCGACGCCGAGGGCAAAGCTGAGCCGGCCTAAGCGATCTTCAAAAAGGATCGCCAGGAACAGAAGAATCGCGAGGTATCCAGTAAAAACGACGAACTTGCGAACCTTGTAGCGCGCATCAGCGCGGCCAAAACGCCGGGGCAGCGTTTGCTCCAGCAAGTGAAAGCCGCCATGAATGATAAGGATTCCGATAATCGCGGCGACACACTTCCCGACTAGCCCGAGAGACATCGTCTGTTTGAAAAGCTCGTTCATTCATTCACCATCATACTCAGATTGCTGTCAGAAGCTCAGGCCGCGTCAGGCGTTCTCCCGGCGCTTTTCCCAAAGTTCCCAGAACAACGCGACCGTTGCCGGCGCGAAGCCCGCGTAGTGGTTGTTGGCGTAGGCGTACACTTTGATGCCGCGACGCGTGGTTTGGTAACAGTAGTCCACCCAGCGCGACAGGGCAGCGCGGCGGTCCACGATGGTTTTGTCCCACACTTTGGTCTCTTCCTCAATTCCTTTGCGATCCCCGAGCCAACGGACGTAGGTAAAGTCGGCGGTGATGGGATCGAGGCGACTGGTCAATTCCGCGAGGCCCGGCATCCAGGCTTGATCAATCACCGCGAGCGCGACGCGGCATTCGCGCAAGAGTTGTGTGAAATTGTCGTCGAGCCAATTCTTATTGCGGATTTCCAGAGCGAATTGATGGTCCTTGGGAAGTTTCTGCAAGAAGGGGCGCAGGCGCGCGAGAAATTCGGCGCCGGATTTGAACTTGGTGCGATTGAAGTAGGGAAACTGCAAGAGCATGGGGCCGAGCTTGTCTTTGCCTAGGATTTCCGCAGTGTCCACGAATGTCTTGAATTCCTCGTCGCAATCTTCCAGGCATTTTTCATGGGTGATGGATTGAGGAACTTTCAGCGAGAACACGAAGCCAGGCGGGGTCTTGTTGGACCATCCAGTGACGGTGGAGCGCGCCGGGGTGCGGTAAAAAGTGCTATCCACTTCGACGGTGTTGAATTTTGTGGCGTAATAGGTGAGAAAATCGCGAGGCTGCATTCCGGCGGGATAGAACGCGCCTTCCCAACCGGCCGCGGTGAATGCGGACGTGCCTACGCGAATGTTTGTTTCGGTATCAGGCGCCACGATGGCCAGAGCCTAACTTAATGGTTCGCTGCGGAGCAAGCGGGTGTTTGGGGCGGCGGTTTTCTGCTGTGATAAAGTTCTCATCTGTTCGGCGGGCATGATGATTTTTCTCGAGACAGCAAGATTGCTCTTCCGGTCGCACGAAGCTGACGATGAGGCTGATTTTGTGAGCATGCACACCGACGCTGAAGTGCGGCGGTACGTGGGAAGGCAGGCCTGGACGACGGAGAAAGCGCGGTCTCGTTTTCGGGAACAACATCTAGGCAGGCCTGCGGAAACTTACGGCTTGTGGGCGACCGTTTTCAAACCAGAAGCGAAGTGCATCGGATGTTGTGGTCTGCGGGCTCCGGGCAACGGCATGGGCGCAAGTCTTGGGTACTACCTAGCTCGGCCTTACTGGAGACGGGGGCTGGCGTCGGAAGCGTCGCGGGCTTTCATTGAGGTTGCGTTTACGCGGCTGGGGCTGGAGTGGGTGGAAGCGGATGCGGAAGAAGGCAACGCCGCGTCGGAACATATCTTGCGCGCGTGCGGATGCAAATATGCGCGACGGGAAGTAGTTCCTGGGCGCGGCCGCATCATCAATTTCTATGAATTGGCTAGAGACGAATGGAAGCGGCCCCGCGGTTCGTAAAAATCATCACGTCGTAAGCAAATCTGCGCTTGTTGTTGGGGCGTGCATTGCTGTGGAAATCGTGGGAATTCGAACGTGGATGCACGGCGGGTGGTTGACGAAAATCCGATCCGTCAGTAAAGTAGATCAGGGTCGTGCGAACGACCCTTTTTTGTTGTCTCCCCCTCGGCTGGGAGGTCGTACAATTGGCAGTACATCAGATTCTGGATCTGATTATCCTGGTTCGAGTCCAGGCCTCCCAGCCAACTTTTCAAGCACGGTAAAATTCCCCGCAATGCGGTGAAAACACAGCACAACCGCAATCCAAGTTTTTTTGGCTGCTAATCCAGCTGTGTTAAAATCGAGTCAGAGGGAAGAAATGGGCTTATTTGTGAAGACTTCGCGGATCGCGTTAATCGTGGCGGCAATGCTTTTATTGATCGCGCTGAGCGGCGCGCGCGTTCAGGCAGGCGACGTGTCCTCACAGCGCGGCCAGGAACATGTGTTGCGGCTCTACAACACCCACACCGGCGAACGGCTGGAGATTATGTTCCGGCACGGGGACGAATATGTTCCCGGCGCGCTCGCGAAACTGGACTATTTTCTGCGCGATCATAACACCGGCGACGTTCGGCATTTCGATCCGCGCTTGTACGATATTCTCGTTGATCTGACGGCGTGGGTGGGGCATCCCGCGGGCGAGATTGATATCGTATGCGGCTACCGCACGCCTTCCACGAACGAATCGCTGCGCGCCCATACCACGGGAGTCGCCAAGAACAGTCTGCACATTCAAGCGGAGGCGATTGATCTGCGCATGCCGGGAGTGAACACGCTCACGCTGCGCAGGGCCGCGCTGGCGCTTCATCGCGGCGGCGTGGGGTATTATCCGCACTCTGATTTCATTCACGTGGATACTGGCCGCGTGCGGCAGTGGTGTTTCGATTGTCCGGCCCACCTCATGACGGGCGACTAGCCCGGATACGGGTAACCTTTATCGAGGACCTTCTCGAGCGTCGCGTCGTGCCCGTAGATGTCGTCGTAAAAGTGCACAATTCCATCTTCCGTAACAATTACCGTGGCGTAGACAATCAGGATCGGAATCGGATGCGCGAGATTAATTTGCTGCGTCTCGCTGCCGTTCATGGCCGCGCGGACGTGCGCCATATCCCAGTTTCCCGAGTTACCTCGTAGCACCCATACAGCGAGATCGGCAGGTCTTTCCAGGCGAATGCAACCGTGGCTGAAATCGCGGCGGCTCTTCGAGAAGAATTCCTGCTCGGGCGTATCGTGCATATAGATGTTGTAGCTATTCGGAAAGATAAATTTCACCAGGCCGAGTGAGTCCTTCGGGCCGGGATTTTGCCGGATGAAAAGCTTGCCGGCGCGCAGCTGCTGAAGAACGTCAGCCGAGACTGGTCCGGCCGCGACGACTTGCTGACGGCTGTCCACGACCGCGAAGCCTTTCTTTTCCAGATAGTCGGGGTCGCGAGCGATTTTCGGAATGAATTCGGTTTTGGCGATGGAATAAGGAACGCTCCAGTACGGCCGGAATATCACGTACTGCATGCTGTCCGCAAATACTGGAGTGTTGTGGTTATAGGCCTTGCCGACGACCACATTCATGGTGAGGGCGACTTTGAAATTTTCGTCGTAAGCGCGCAGGCGAAACTCCGGAATATTCGCAACGATTGGCGCGGCGTGAAGTCCGATGGGCAACCAGCGCCAACGTTCCAGAGTGAGTTGCATCTGCCGCACGCGAGCGGAGAGCGGCGTATTCAGGTCAGCCAGAGTTTGCGAAGTGATTTTTCCATCCGCAGTGCGACCGAAGCGGCCTTGGTATTGCTTTACCGCGTCAACAAGCGGACCTTGATACAAAGTGGCGTCCGCCGGAACGCTCGCGTCCGCGGGAAGATCACCGACCAGATGGAGAAATCCAGCGAGCTGCGGGACACCGGCATAGTTGTCACCTGGCGCGATAGTTTTTCCAGCGGTGGGAAGAGGTTGGCCGTTGTATTCCTTCGCGTATTGCAAATATGCCTGCAGGGCCTGAAGGGTGCGTTGGTATCCCGGGTAGGGAGGCTCGACCTGAGCGACGGCGGCGGCGACATGGGAGGCGTCCGCCACATCTGCTTTCAGGAACTCGGGCAATTTGTATTTCTTGGCCTGGACATCGAGATCGAAATCAAAATGTTTGGGATTGATCTTGCCGATGTGCAGGTCTGAGATGTAGCGCATCACGCAGACGGTGAGCGCGGCGTCGAACTGCACCGCGTCTGCTTCCAATGGTTGTGAAGCGGCAGGTTTGAGTTTGGCGAGGCGAGCGTTCCACCGGGGACCGTCGTAATCGTCAGCGGACAATCCCTTTTGGTCGGCCTGCAAGAGAATTGCGATTACTTGTCGGGCCTGTGGGGTTGGTTCCATGCCGCGGACCCAGGGTAGGGAATTGCCGTACGAATCATAAAATTCCTTTACGAGCTTGCCGTAATCGCTGAAGTCGGGCCAGCGCAGGTCCGCGAGCTTTCCCGCGTCCACGATAGCGCGCAAGGATGCTTGGCCTTCGGGGGTGAGCTGTTGGGGCGGAGCCGCTGGTTGCGTGGAGGCCTGTGACTGCGAGCGCGCGTTAGCCGTCGAGCCCGTGTTGCAACCGTACAGCAGAGTCAATGCGACAAGGGGCAGCGTACAGAGCAGGCCCGCGGAAACGCGACGTGATTTCAATGGATTCCTCCCGATTCGGTTGCAGCTGACAAAGACGATTCAGCTGCTTTTCGTGCTCGGCACGATATAGATGCCGCGCGAGACGTTTTTGCGTGCATGGTTCTTGTACAAACGCGCCGTTCCCTGCCGCGTGGTCCGTGCGCGACCAACTTTTCTGGAGAAGCGGATTTTACATCATTCAAGGCGAAGATGTATTGGCAGAGAAGGATGCGAAGGCCGGCGTTATTCAGTGCCCTGGGAGGGCAGCCAGGGGTGCTAGGAACCGCCGAATTGTGCTGAACTTTTTGGCGGGCATACCCCGCCTCTTTTGGCGGCGAGTTCCGATGCCCACAGTAGGATGTCGAACAGGCGAGCCCTTTCCAGATTGTCCAGGCCGCGCATGGGATGAACCAATCCGGCGGCTTGCTGTGCGCAGGAATTCAAGAAGCGATCGATGGAAACGGACGCGACCTCGTCGGGATCCGCGAAGCGGTTCGCGCTGCACACACTCAGGCGCTCGTAACAGCGGGCGATGAAGTGGTCCACGCACAACCGTTTCAGCTCCAGCGAGCACATCGCGGGACGTCCGCAATTTCCAGTGTCGCAGCGAGCAGGGATCCGTGCCGGGGATGGCCGCTCTTGTTGCCCTTCGGATGATTGTTGTTCATCCGGGAATTGCTGAGTATCTTCGTTCATGGAGTTCATGGGTCCCAAAGCCTCAAGTTGCGCGCGCGTGATGCCACACACGCGGTTGATCCATTCGGTGTTTACGTTTCGCGTCAGCACATGCGCGCACCAGACATCTCACTGGTCCGCGAAGACGTCTCGGCGGATTCGGGAAGTTCCGCTTCGTAGGTGTGAACTTTCACGCGCACGTCAATCAGGGCAGTCACAAGTCTGCGCACGGCGGGTGAATCTTCCCAGTGGTTTTCCGTGGCTTGCGGTGCGGTCTCCCACAGGCTGAGCACGCGAATCAGCCGCGGCTCTTTGTGGGATGTGAGCACGAAGATGCCGGCGAAACCAGTTTGCTGCGTCAGAAACTCCGCGACTTCCCTGCGCATACAATTCCGCAGATGATGTTCTCTTCCTGCTTTGGCAATAAATTCCACCGCACGTGCGTTCAAGTTGACGGCCTCCATAGGTTGACTCGATCCCAAGAAGAGACGCGCCAGACCCGGGCCAGGGTTGCCAATCGCTTTAGCCGGCGCGTCCAGTTCCAAATATACGTGTGCACTCATTGCAAAATTCCTCGCTTCGGCCCGAATGCTCTCCGGGCGCAGATGGGGGAGCGCACCCCGGTGGGGTTCCCTGACCGTCAGGGCCGGGGCGCGCCCGGGGGGATGGACATCGGCTTCACGCCATCGGAAGGATTGGGCCATCTGTTTTCCCAATCCAATCTCAGTACAAGTACGCATAGGTAGTGCGCCTATGGGACGAATCGTTTCATTCGCGAATGAAATATTTCGTGGAGGGGCTCACCGGTAAAGGCAGGAGGGCGTGCGCCGCCTTAAGGCGTGGCAAACCAGGACAGGCGTTCGATTGCGCTGTTCGTCCACGGCAGGATATACTCTCGCTTCCCTTTCGAGGCTCGCGTGGAATTTTTCTCCTTTGATGAGGCCTACCTTAAACGTCTCCGGGAACGGGATTTCCCGACAGAGCAGCATTTCGTTGCATACTTCCGAAAACTGCTGGTCATTAAGCTAAGGTCGCGCTTGCGCGGGTCGCAGGCTGTAGAGGATATCGCGCAGGAAACGTTTCTGCGGGTGTTCAAGGCAATGAGTTCCGAAACGGGAATCAGGCAGCCGGAGAGGCTCGGGGCCTTCGTTAACTCTGTCTGCAACAATGTGTTGCAGGAGTTCTACCGATCGTCGAATCACGGCGCGCAGCTGGATGAAGATACGCCGGAACCCGTGGACCAGGTGCTGGATCTGGATGGCTTTCTGGTAAGCAAGGAGACGCGCGAACAGGTAAGGAAGGTTTTGGAGCAGCTTCCCGAAAAGGAACGACGCTTGCTGCGCGCTATCTTCCTGGAAGAAAAGGAGAAAGACCAAGTCTGCAGGGAATTTGGCGTGGATCGCGACTACTTGAGGGTGTTGCTGCATCGCGCCAAGAACAACTTCCGCGTTTTCTACGAGAAGAGCGGGGCTGAGGGGCTGCGGCCCGCGAAACAATAGGGAAGCGGATGAAACGATTTGGGGTCCAGGCTCACTACTGGTAGGACGGAATACATGGAACACCTACAAGCTATCCAATTGAAAGCCGCTGAGCGGTACGTCCTCGGAGAGCTACCGAGCGACCTCCGCGAACAATACGAGGAGCACTTCTTCGGCTGTGCAGTATGCGCGGAAGAGCTGAGCCTGGCGGCGGCGTTCGTTGAAAATAGCCGGGCGGCTATGGGATCCGAGCCCGTACTGCCGCCCGTCCGTCTGCCGGTGAGTGCGACGCGAGAGCGGCCGGCTGCGAGCGGTTGGTTCGGCGCGTTCTTGCGGCCGAGCTTCGCCGTACCGGTGTTCGCGGCGCTATTGCTGCTGGTGTCGTACCAAACTTTCTTGGTGATTCCGCGGCTGAAGGGCGCGGCGCCGCAGTCCGTCGCGACGTTGGGAGCTGCACCGCAAGCCCTCGCGTCGTTTTCGTTGCTCACGGCGGCCTCGCGTGGCGGAGAAGCTTTGACGGTGAAGGTTGCGCCGGGCCAGCCGTTCAGTCTGTATTTTGATATTCCTCCGGACGGACATTACTCCTCGTACATCTGTGAAATCGGGAATTCCGCCGGCGTCGCGGAATTTTCCTTGAACATTTCCGCCGAACAGGCTAAGAATGCCGTGCAGTTGCTGATTCCATCTTCTAGCTTGGGACCCGGGAAGCACGTGTTGGTTGTGCGCGGACTTGGGATGCAGGGCAGCGCGGCCGGCAGTGCAACCGAAGTAGCTCGCTATCCATTCACACTGGTAGTTTCGCAATAAATAATCCTTTCCTGAGGCAGGAGGATCATTCCGATGCCGACCGACCCCATCAAGAAGATATATCTCTATAACGCGCACGGTTACGGTTTTGGCGGACGAATTGACCGTCCGTTCCAGCATGTCCTGGATGTACACGCCGGCGCATCGCTGCCGACCAGCGGCGGCTACGAAGTGTCGCGCCGGGAGAATTTTCGGCTGAACGAGACAATCTCGTACACGGCAGTGCATACGGTGGTTTCCGGCAGCCGGAATGAAAAAGATGGAAGCTATACCACGCTGGCGTCGTCCACCATCGAGGGCTTGAACATTCTTGACATGGTTACGGCGGACCGCATCGTGGCGCGCGTGGCCTCCAAACAATTCATAGATGACCCGGAGCCGACGATCACACCGATCGGCAGCCATTTCGAAAACCTGCGCATTGCCGGCTGCCCGCTTGAGGTGGAACTGGACACCGATTTATTCAACCGCTTCGGCACGTTCGACGCTTTCAAGAAAGCGTATAAGGGCGATCAGCAATACCGCGATCGCATGCAGTCCGTTTTTCTGTGGGGCAAGCCCAAGTTCGAAGTACCGGATTTCCTCCGCGAACGGTATAACTGGTTCGCGGGAGATGAGTTCCCGGAGTCGAAGGGGATCGTACTTTGTTCGCTAGTAAAAGGATTCAAGACGTGTTGCGGGGAGTTCAAGGACAATTGCGGGGAGCTGAAAGTTTACGGCAACGTGATCGAAGTGCCGCAGTTCGGCAAAGTGTATCTGGGCGAAGTGATGCTGCGGCAGTACGAGCGGCAAGTGACCATGCTGCGCTTGGAGCTGGGATCGCCTTCTGGGGGAGTTACAACCGGCCCGACCACGGGCGGCGGCGGTACAGGTTTTCCGTGATCGGTTGGTTCTTATTGAGTGTGCTTTCTGGAGCGTCGAGTTGCCAGCGCCATGCCGTATTCTCGCAGCCCGAGACTGGCTACAGGGATGCGGAATCTAAATTCCAGCACGGCGATCTGATCGCTGCGTCTGAGGAATCCGATGCGGCTTACCAGGGGCTTTCCGCCCGCAGGCCAGAATGGGCTTGGCGTTTTCGCGTGCTGGAGGCCGAAGTTCTGGTTTGGCGCGGTCTGAGCGCTGACGCCCTTAAGCTTCTTCAGGTGCCTTTAGCCCCTGAGTTCAGCTCCACAGACATAGGCGTTCGGCGCGAAATCGTTCTGGGGCTAGCGGAATCCTCGCTGCAGAGATTTGACGAGGCCGAGCAGCATTTCGGCGAAGCTGAGCGTCTCGCAAGGTTGTACCAACCGGATTTCATGGGCGAGCTTTTTCTGGCTCGCGGGAACCTATCGTTGGCGCGTGGAGATCTTCCCGTCGCAGAAAACTCCTACCTGCTGGCCCTCCGATTTTCGCGAGAAAAAAAACAGTCTTTCCTTACATTGAAGTCTTTGGGTAGCCTCGGATGGGTGTCTATGGAGGAAGAGCACTACGATGAATCCATCGACTGGGATACCAACTCGTTAGTGTTGTCCCGAACTCTTGGTGCCCGGGTCGCGACGGAAAAGGTCACCGGAAATATGGCTCGGAGTTATTACAAGATGGGGGATTTCGAGCGCGCGCTTTCTCTTCTTTCCGAGGCAAAGGCCGTCGCGGTCGAATTGCACGTGGACAAAGACGTTATGGTCTGGCTGATGAACACCGGTTCGATTGACTACGACCAGCATTCGTACTCGGCGGCCGCGCAGAATTTCCAGCAAGCCCTGGACATTGCGAAAAGACTTGAGAACAAGGCCGCGACGGCAGTGTGCCTCAGCAATCTCGCGGTCGTGGACCTTACCGAAAAGCGATACGACGACGCGGAGCAACACAATCGCGAAGCGTTGGCTTTGGAGAGCGCGACCGACGATCGGTTGCCGGCGCTCTATTCGCTTTTCACGGAAGCGCACATCGCAAGCGGCAGAAAGGATTTCAACCGTGCCGAGTCCGACTTCCTCGCCGTGATTCGCGAAGATAGCGGCGACCGATCCCTGCTGTGGTATTCGCAGGCGGGTCTCGCCGCCGCGTTTATGGCCGAAAATCGAGCCGCGGACGCCGAGGTACAGTTCCGGAATGCAATGGCGACGATCGAATCTGCTCGCTCTTCGCTGCGGCGTGCGGATTTTCGTTTGTCATTCCTATCTGATTCGATAGACCTTTACCACGATTACGCCGATTTTCTGGTTTCGCGTCGAAGAGCAGAGGACGCGCTGCAGGTGGCCGAAGTCAGTCGAGCGCGAACTTTGGCCGAAGGGCTTGGCATCAACTCCACATCCGCCGCCTTTCCAATCAAGGGCTTCAATCCCCGCCAAATTGCGAAACGCGTGAACGCGACGATTCTCTCCTACTGGCTGGGAGGAGAACACTCGTACGTGTGGGTGATCACGCCGGAGCGGGTGGAGCTTTTCCCGTTGCCAGCGGTGGCGGAGATTGACCCATTGGTGCAGGCTTACCGGCAGGCGCTGCTGGGGTCGCGCGATGTCCTCGATACGCAGAATGCGGCGGGGCGGAAGCTTTACGATTTGCTGGTGGCGCCGGCTGCGAAAATGATTCCGAAGGGGTCGCGGGTCACGATTCTGCCGGATGGCAGCCTGTATGGATTGAATTTCGAGACTTTGCTGGCGCCTGCGCCGCAATTGCATTACTGGATCGAGGATGTGGATGTTTCGTACGCGAACTCTTTGACGCTGCTGGCGGCTGGGGGTTCGCGGCATGCGTCGCCTGCGAAGAAGCTTCTGCTGGTGGGGGATCCCGTTTCGCCGGACGCAGAATTCCCGAAATTGCCGCAGGCTGCGGCGGAGATGACGGGGATCGAGAATTATTTCCCCGCGACCGAGCGCACCGTATTTTCGGGAGCGGAGGCGACGCCCGATTCGTATCTGAAGAGCGAGCCCGCCAACTTTTCCTACATTCATTTTGTGGCGCACGGCACCGCGAGCCGCACCAGCCCGCTCGATTCGGCGGTAATTCTTTCCAAGCAAGGCGACGACTACAAGCTCTACGCCCGCGACATCATTCAGCATCCATTGCACGCTGACCTGGTGACGATTTCCGCGTGCCACGGCGAGGGCGTGCGCACGTATTCAGGGGAGGGCCTGGTCGGTTTGTCTTGGGCATTCTTGCGTGCGGGTGCCCACGGCGTGATCGCCGCGCTCTGGGAGGTGAATGACAATTCCACGCCGCAGCTCATGGATCATCTATATTCCGAAATTGGCAAGGGTGTGCCGCCCGATGCGGCGCTGCGCGACGCGAAGCTGGCGCTTCTACATTCCGGCGGCGTCTATCGCCGGCCATTCTATTGGGCGCCTTTTGAGTTGTACCGCGGTTCGTAAAATTCCGCAGCGCGCGTCGTGAGCCCTACGATTTGCGTGGCGCGCGCATAAAGAAAATGTATGCGACGAGCAGGATTGCGAAAATTGCGGAGATTATGGCTCCTGCGACGCGGTCCCACGTGCTCGTGAACTCCACCTCGACTTCATGAGCGCCTGCTGGAAGCGCGACCAGCATTTGAGCGGTTTCTGGAGCCGCGCCGGGCTGAACGGATTTGCCGTCCACTTGCACGAGCCATCCTGGATAATTTAGCAGGCGCAGCGCCAATGTGACCGGCGTTGCGCTCTCCGTCGTGAAGCGTTTCTCGTTCGCGGTCCAACGCTCGACGCGCACCAAGCCGCCCGGCGCAGGTTTGAACGCGCTGGTTTCCACGTCAAACTCCTGAATACGCGGTGCGGGCTTGCCGTTTATTTCGCCTTCGGGGTCGCTGCCCGGCAATTCGTAGCGATCGCAGCCGAGCGGTTGATATTCGTCGGTGCCTTCGTAGCCGCGGCCGGGTTGAATGGACTTCGTGAGGACGGGGATGTCTTCGCTGTCCCACCAGCCGTCGTATACCAGTGCGGCAGCCAAAGTCGTCAGAACGATAGCGATCGCCAGGCCGCCAATCCAAGGCCGCTTGGCGCGTCCGATAGCCGCGGCGAAAAAAAACGCGAACACGAAATCCAGCACGCCCAGCCAGCGCCAGGGAAACTGTACAAATTCCAGTTTCGGCAGCACGCGCCACAAGAGGATGCTGGGAGGAAACATCAGCAATGCCGCGACGGTGCCCAGGGCGAGGAGCATCCACCAGATCTCCGGAAACTCCCGGCGGCGGCGCGCCACAATTACGGCGGCGATGCCGGTAAGGAGCATCACTCCCACGGCCACGCCGGAAACTTTCCAGTTGAAGAATAGAAATTCGGGATCGCTCGCGTGGGTGAACAGAAAATTTTGGTCCGGGCTCAAGAGATCGGCGAACACCTGACGAATTTGCACCCAGCGCTGTTCGTAAGCCGCTGGAAGAATATAGAACGCCGCGAGGCCGAAGCCCGTGGCCATGGAAACGCCGCCCAGAAGCAACGGCCGCGGGTTGCGCCGCAAAATGGACGCGACAAAGAACAATAACATCAGCGAGTAAGTTGCGAGCACGGCGGCGGGCGCGTTCGCCAGCCAGATCAGCGCGAACGGAACAGCCAGAAAATGCAAGCCGCGCCAGACTTCGCGCAGCAAGCGCACCATCCCCCACAGCGCCAGAGGAAACAGTGCGCTCGCCAGCAGTTCGGCGAAATCGGCGCGGTAATACACAATGATCAAGTGATACGGATTTATGGCATAGAGGACCGCGGCAGCTGCGGCTTCGCGCGGCGTGAGCCATTCGCGCGCGAATCGCCACATCGAGTATCCGGCCAGTAGCAGCGCCAGCCAGATGAATGCCCCCGGCGCCATTCTCCACGGCAGCAGGGTCCCGAGAGTCGCGCCGAGCATCCAAGAGCCGGGAGGATAAAAAACGAAACGCGGCTCTCCGTAGCCCCAGTTGGCCCATTCGGCCCAGCGCGGAAAAAGAATGCCTTCGCGCCATTGGCCGGCAACATCAAGCCAGGACGCTAGATGAAACTGGAAATCGTGGCCGGACGCGTTGCCGAGAAAAAACATGGGCGCGATCACGGCCGTGGCCGCAACCGTCACGAGGAATAGCGCCAGGCGAGGCGAGTCTGCGGTTGCGCGCGACGCAGACTGCGATGTGGGTTCGATGATTACGCTCGAGTGAATGGTTTTTGTCCCATTGAGAATTGCTGGATCCGATAACCCGTTTCCACAGCGAACCGTCAGAGAATAGCGAATTGCGCACGTATTGCGCCACTCGCACTTATAGCACTGCAGGCGCTTGCAACCCGCAGCGCGCGACAATGAGTACCAGAGTATGCGTGCAAGCGGCGCACTTGCCAATACGCTGCTGCAGCGGGTAGAGTTCTTCGGGATTGAACGCCACTGATAATGTCTGTAGCACTTTGCCTGGCAGGAATCCCGGTATCATGACTGTGCCAAACATGACCGGCAAGGAATGAGCATGGAACGCGAGTTGACAGCCGAAGAGCAGAGGCTGCGGGCCAGCGCCGAGCGCTACGCGCACTGGAAGCGCTGGGGACCTTACCTGGCGGAACGCCAGTGGGGCACGGTCCGCGAAGATTACAGCGCGAACGGCGACGCGTGGAATTATTTTCCGCACGATCACGCGCGCTCGCGAGCCTATCGCTGGGGAGAAGATGGCATCGCCGGCTTCTGCGACCGCCACCAGCACATCTGCTTCGGCCTAGCAATGTGGAATGAAAAAGATCGCATCCTGAAAGAGCGGCTTTTCGGGCTCACCAACGCGGAAGGGAATCACGGCGAGGACGTAAAAGAGTATTACTACTATCTGGACGCGACGCCGACCAGTTCGTATCTGCAATTTCTCTATAAATATCCGCACACCGCATACCCCTACGACCAGCTGCGCGAAGAAAACGCCAAGCGCACGCGCCATCAGCCGGAGTACGAGCTGATTGACACCGGAGTGTTCGCCGAGAATCGCTACTTCGATGTGTTCGT
>Ga0209530_1000269_pt1 | contig 42698 bp, 36 predicted proteins | sample BlaSpr_A8_Ref_O1_FD_187987 | JGI IMG/M metagenome (GOLD analysis project Ga0209530, IMG submission 187987) | Forest soil microbial communities from Thunder Bay, Ontario, Canada - Black Spruce, Ontario site 2_A8_Ref_O1 (SPAdes) (version 2) | ecosystem: Environmental > Terrestrial > Soil > Boreal...
TGCTGGGAGCGATCGCGCGGGCCTACCGGGAACCGTCCGCCGGGCCCAGCCAGCCCGCCGCGGCCAGGAAACACGAGCAGGAGCCCGGGGCACACCGGACCACCGGCGTTGCGCCACTACGGCCGCGAAAGACACTCAGGCCAGTCACCAGGATCGCCGCCGTGCCGTCGGCCGACGCGTCTGCCTACGGCTTCTGCTTCCTGCCCGCGCTGGCGGTGCGCGCGGTCCGGTCCCAGACGGCGACCGTCAACGACATGCTCATAGCCGCGCTCATCGTGACAATAGGCCGCTGGAACGCCGAGCACGGCTGGGCGGCCCGCAATATCCGGGTCACCATGCCGATCAACAGCCGGCCGGCGAACCAGGAGATGCTGACCGGCAACTACAGCAGGCTGGCCGCCGTGTCGGCGCGGTGGCACGCCGGAGTGACCGACCCGCATGCGATCCTGATCTCGGTCACCCAGCAGACCCGGTGGGCGAAAGAGCATGACCGCCCGCAGGTCGGGCCGTGCTCCAGGGGGCTGGCCACGGCACGCCTCCCGGTAGCCGCCAAGCGCCTGATCATGCGGTCATTCCTCGGCCTGCCCGGGCGGCTGATCTGCGATACCACGCTCGTCTCCAACCTGGGAAACGTCGCGGTCCCGCCGCAGTTCGGCTCGCTCACGGCAACCCGGATGGCCTTCTCGACCGCTGCTCACATGCCACGCGGGCTGTCGGCGGGAGCGATCAGCCTCGGCGGGCAGCTGCACGTGTGCATCCGGTACCGGCGCGCGCTGCTCACCGATGCCGCAGCCGCAGTGTTCGCCGGCATGTACAGCACGGCCCTGGACGACCTGACGATGGAGGCATGAGAGTGCTGGAGAGCGCGTTGCTGAACATCCTGGTATGCCCCATCGACAAAGGCGTGCTGCTCTACCTGCCGGATGAGGCAATGCTCTACAATCCGAGGCTGCGCCGCGCCTACCTGATCGAGCGGGGAGTACCGGTCCTGCTCGCCCGCCAGGCGATGCCGGTGCCAGCCGACCAGCATGAGCGCATCCTCGGCCTCGCGTCCCGCGGGCGGGCCACCGCGACCTGCGGTATGCCGGCTGAGCAGGCCGCCGCGGCCACGCCGCCCGCCCAGCCTTAGTCCGGTCTGGCGGGTACCGTATCAGCCAGCGACCGGCTTCAGCGGCACCGGCGTGCCGGTTAGAGAGGGCACGACGTTCCCGATCGTGATATTCCCGATGCATATCTGCGGATCGGGCGTCAGCGGCGTGATCATCACCGTGCTGCCCGGGCCCACGACGGGAAGGTAGCCGTAGGCGAGCGAGCTGGCGGGGAGGGTCAGCCGGTACTGATGGCCGCCGAACGATACCGCCAGCGTGACCGGCTTGTTCGCGAAGTAGCCGATCTCCATGACGAACGGGTACGACCACACGTCGCCGTCGATTTTCAGCAGCATGCCCGCTGGCCGCAGTGTGCAGTCGCTCAATGTGGTGCCATGCGGAAAGGAGTTCAGTCCCTGGATGGCGGCCGGCACGAGCTGTCCCTGCGCGTTCATGATCATGAAGCTGGGGATCCGGCCGGTCGGCGAGCTCGTCCAGGTGAAATGCTGGCCAGGTACCTGGATCAGCAGCGGGCGGAGCGCGTTCTGTTCCTCGGCGAGCTGGAGGAGGAAGTACGAGGAAGCGATCGGGCCAGGAACGTCGCCGGGATAAATGACCGTATCGGCCGGCACATGACTGAAGGCCTGGCTGGCGGTGGCCACGTACGACCTGGTAGCGGCGGGTTGCAGCCCGTCCCGGTAGGCGGCATCTGACCAGACCGCGCCAGCCAGGAAGACCGCGCAGACGGTGCCGATCACCAGTGCCTGTGTGAGTGCGCGCGGACGGATCGCCCGGTACGGGCGTTCCTCGCCGAGCAGCGGCAGGTACGCGATCCCCAGGCAGACGGCGAGCACCGGCGCGGCATCGGAGACGTACTGCGCGTAGTTGAAGATCTGCGGACCCCAGATGGCGACGCGGCCGAGGACGACCGGCGCGGTGTCCACGATCAGCAGCCAGCCGAGCAGGATGATCCAGGCCCGCCAGGCACGGGCGCGGTACCAGAGGCTGGCGATAACCACCAGCGCAGCGACCAGCCAGGAAAGAAGCATGAGCAGTTCCGGCGGCGCCTCCAGCAAGTAAAGCTGATACGCCTTAGGGGCACTCGCCACCGGGATCCAGTGCCAGGGGCCGCCCATGGCCGCGGGTACGAAGTTGTGCCAGAGCAGGTCCCAGGTAAACGACACCACGTTGCTGGCCAGCGGGACCCGGACCTGCGAGGATTGCACTGCCGATGTGTAGATGACCACCTCGGCGATGAACGCGGCGAGGTACATCGCCCAGGCGGGCCAGTGCTTGCGCAAGGTGGTCAGGGCCGCCTGACCCCAGCTGCCCGGTACCAGGAAGGCCGATGTCAGCGCGAACAGCAGGAACGGGATGGCCGCCGACTTCTCGTAGAAGGCGAGCCCGAACAGCACCCAGGCGAACGCGAATACCGCGTTGCGGAGGCGGCCCCCGCGAATGTAACGGACGTGCTGATCGATCGCCATCGCGATGGCGAGCTGGATGGGCACGGACTGGATACCGATCCCCCACCAGGTGAGGTCGGCCATCGTCGTCGGCGTGAACAGGAACACGGCGAGCGGTATCAGCACCAGCATGCGGTTGCCGAACAGCGTCCGGAGGGCGCGCAGCATCGCGAGGCCGGCGAGCCCCTGCAGTATCACGAGGGGGCCGGCCCACAGTCCCCAGTCGTAGCCGTCGGCATGTACCGCGAACCAGGCGAGCAGGAAGCCGCCGGGGAACAGGTGACCGCCGTAGTTCTGGAACAGCATGCTCAGGGAGAGCGGATGGGCGACCAGCCCTCCGATCGCGAAGTCGTCCAGCTGGAAGAACGCGTTGCTCACCACGTAGCTGTTCAGGCACACCTGAACGGCGATGAGGGCGAGTGCGCACAGCGTGATCCGTGACCCGGAAACCGCGGACACGAAACCGGCCCAGCCGACGCTGGTCGGCGCCCGGGCGGCGCTCTCCTGTTCGGTCTGGGTCATGGACGCTCTCCTCCTACGCGGGCACCTACCGATGGGTAGCCGCCAGATACAGCTGCAATCCTCACATAAGGATTAGCCCGGTGCTATTGCCGCAACAGATCCGCAACCTGCGCAGGGATAGAACACCGCAAGAGCGCTGTGGCAGGCTAGGGCCTGAAGCTACTTGCCAGTAGTCCAGTCCACATCGTTGCGGGTGCCCTTGCACAGGCTCAGTCGGCTCATCGTCAATCCCTGGATTCGAACGGGTTTGCTATTTATCGTGCTGGGTTTCTGCGGCTATGGCCTGTACCTCGTGTGGCCACAGGTACAGCCGGCCCTGCGGCACCTGCAGTGGTACTCGGTCGCGGCCAGCGCGGCAGCCGCGGCGGCGGGCGCGGGCTGCATGATGCTGGCCTGGCGCGCGCTGCTCGCCGACCTGGGCTCACCGCTGCCGGTGAGGGCCTGCGTCAGGATCAACGGCCTTGCCCAGCTGGGCAAGTACGTGCCCGGAGCCGTGTGGTCATTCGCCGCGATGGTCGAGCTGGGGCACGATTACCAGGTGCCACGCCGGCGCGGTTTCGCCTCGGTGGCGATCGGGCTGGCCGTCGGGATCGGCACCGGGCTTGTCGTGGCGGCGGTGGCCCTGCCACTGGCTTCCGCGAGCGTCGCGCGGCACTACCTGCTGGCGCTGGCCGTGATCCCGGTCATCCTCGCCTGCCTCTACCCGCCGGTGCTTGGACGTCTGCTCAACCGGGCCCTCGTACTGCTCAGGCAGCAGCCCCTTGAGGCACCGCCGACCATGCGCGGGCTGGGCCTGGCGGTCGCGTGGTCCCTGGCAGGCTGGCTGCTTTACGGCCTCCAGGTGTGGCTGGTAGCCGCCGACATGACCGGCCACGGTGCGCATATCGTGCTGCTGGTGCTCGGCGGCTATGCGCTGGCCACCTCCGCTGGACTGCTCCTTGTCGTGTTCCCCGCCGGGATCGGCGCCCGCGAGGTCATCATGATCGCCGTCTTCACGCTGGCCATGTCGCGGTCGGCCGCGGTCGCCATCGCGCTGGTGACCAGGGTCCTGACGACCGCATCGGACCTGGGCTGGGGTGGCATCGCTCTGCTCGTCCGCCGCGCGGCCGCGCGGCCTGTACGGGGAAGGCACGCCAGGTCAGGAAAGGATGAGGGCTGCGGCCAGACGGCCGATCACCAGCAGGCAGATTACCTGGGGGATCGTGTCCTGGGCAGCGGTAACGCCCAGCCCTGACGCGCCGTCCTGGGACAGGTACTCTCCGGCAGCGCCGCAGATCGACGCGGCGATCAGCAAGCCGGCCAGCGCTGGCGGCTCGGCAAGCCCGGGCAGGAGGCGGCCGGCAGCCGTGCCGCGGAAGTCACTGGCGAAGAGGAAGCCCGCCGTGGCCGCCGGCAAGATCAGCGCGCCTGGGTAACCGCCCAGCCAGCAGCCCGCTGCGGCCAGTACCGCGAGCACCACGAGCAGGCCGACTCCCCGGACAAGCAGTCGCCCGAGCCGCCGGCCCGCGCCGCCGGCCGGCCCGTTCCGCAGGTCGTCTGGCCCGGCCGGCGGGTCCTCCATCGCAGCCGGACCAGGCCGCCGCAGCCATCGCGGACGCCGTCTGGACAGCGGGATCCCCCAGGGCCACAGGGCGACAACCGCTACGAGCCCGGCCCCGGCTAGCCCGCCGATGACCGCGACGCGGTACACGCTCTGCGGGGTGTAAGTGAGCCGCACCACCCCACTCGTGCCGGCCGGCAGCAGCCACGCTTGCTTCCACCCGTCCAGGCGCAACGCCTGCAGAACTCTGCCGTCAGCAACCGCCTGCCAGCCCGCGTTGAAGTTCTCGTTCACCACCAGGTATGAGCTGACTGCGGCGTCCACCCGCAGCGTCCGGGCGGACGCTGTCCACGACACGATCCCGGCCGCCTGGGGCGGCGCGACCCTTCCGCCCAGACCACGAGTCAGCACCACGTTCTGGACGGCGAGCTCGGCGCTGGCCGACTCGGTGACACGATTATCGCCAGCGCCGAGCTGCACCGGAGCGCATGCGGTGAACTGCAGCGGCTGGCCGGTGACCAGGGCAGCGTAGCTGCCGGTCGCCTGGGTGGGCACCGGCGTCCCGTTCACCATGATCCGCGGTCCCTTGCCGCAGGGCAGCGTGACCGTGCCCGGCGGAGTGCGATCGAACGGCACACCGGGGATCGTCACGTCGCTGATCTGTACCGGTGCCTGGGCTGTGGTGAACGTGAACGTCAGCCCAGAGGTACGCATCGGCGCGAACCGGACCAGGCCGCTGGTGCCTACCACGGCCCCGCGCAGCTGGCCGCCGGAGCCGGCGATCTCCACCGTCAGCCAGCTGGACCGCACACCCGGCGGCCGTGCGATCCGCACCTGCCCGATCGTCAGCGGATAACCCCAGCGGATCGACAGCGCCGGCCGGGCATCGGACGGGCTGGAAACCCAGGCGGTCGCGGAATTCCCGTCGAACGCCGACAGCGCCTGGTCCTCCGGGTCGCTGGTGTACGTCGATGACGCCGTCACCTGTGCTGCCCGCGGACTGGTACGCACGTGCTTCTCGATCAGCGACGGGGACAGCGCGATAGCCGACCCGGTCAGCTGCGCCTGCTCGGCGGCGGGAAGGCTGAACGAGTGGTCGAAGCCGTACTGCTCCTCGGTCGGCGCGATCAGGTCGGGTGAGCAGACCCAGCGCAGCGAGGTGCGCATGCACCCGGATGGCTGCGGCTCCGCCTTGGCCAGCACGACCGCGGCCGGATCACCGCCGGGGATCGGCGGCGCGACGATCGTCCTGGCGGCCTGTACGCCGGGGATGGTGATGTCCGAGATGCCCACCTGCGCGCCGGACACAGTCAGCGGCGGCGAGCTGAGCCCGGTGACGGTGATCCGAAGCCAGCTGGACGCGCCGCTGGGCACCCGCAGCGGCTGCGAGGAGCTGACTGCCGCTACCACGTCGGTCACCGACCCCGCCGAGGTAGAGACTCGTACCTGGCTGACCGGCGGCCAGTCCTGGTAGTTGACGTAGAAGGCGGCGTGGATCGATCCGTGCAGCTGCAGCGCGGAGTCGAAGCTCACCTGGATCCACTGGCCGACCGGCCCGGTCCAGCTGCCCGACTCCCACATGGTCAGCGGGTCACCGTCGACCGCGGAGAACGGCTGCAGGCCGCTGGCCCACTGGGCGGGACTGGCGCCGATGTCGGACGCGGACGAGGAGGCTGTCACGTTCGCGATGCCGATGTACTTCGCGACGCTCTCGTACATGTCCCAGCCGGGCGAGGTGTAGTCATCGGTCGCGTCGAAGGTGTCCGCGGGCTCGGTCGCGGTCAGGGTCGGCGAGTATGACCCGCGCACCTCACCGAAGTTCCGCACCAGGCGCCGCAGCGAATCTGTCAGCACCGATCCGGCGACCGGCAGCGAAGGACCATCGTCGTTCAGCAGCACCGGCCGGCTGCCGAGCAGGTTCTCGTCGGCGAGCGTGAGCAGGGCCTCCGGCGCCCCGTAGACCCGCAGGGTACCGGCGGTGCTCTGCACGGTCGCCACCGGCAGCGCGCCGGCCACCTGATAGATCTCGACCGCCGGGTAGGGCGGGTCGAAATTGGTCGCCGCGTCGTCGGGCGTCGCCGAGCCGACGTCGGGCCCGAATGCCGCTACCCGGGTAATCCCTGGTGAGCCGGTCAGTGCCTGGGAGATCCTGGCCGGCCAGGCCCCGGATAGCGTCGCGCGATCGAGGTCGTTGCGGACCAGCACGTACTTCACGCCCATCCGTGCGAGGAGCTGAGTCAGGCCGGCTGATCCAGCGCCGGCCGACAGCTGCTCGTCGACGGTATCCAGCAGCCGTTCCTCGCCTGGAGAGCCCATGTCACCCAGGTCCCGTTCCGCGTAGTCAGCCGAGGTCAGCGGCGACAGCACGTCATCAAGCGGACTCCCCCAGATGTACTGGCCGAACGCCGCGCCCGGTTCGACCAGCACCTCCTGGTGCCCGGCATGGGTGTTAAGCCAGTCCGCGGCGGATACCCAGTAGGCCGGTATCTGGCTGAACGAGCCCGCCGCGGCCAGCCCGCTCAGGTAGGCGGGCACCGCCAGGACCGCGATGGCCGCGAACGCCGTACCCAGCAGCGCCCGGTACCAGCGTCCCAGGCGGGCGCCCGCCAGCAGGTGCGCAAGCCCCAGCACAACCGGCAGCCGGATCATCGGGTCGAATTTCCACAGGTTCCTGACCGCGGAACCCGGGCCGTTGATGAAGGTGCCGATCGGGCCGGCCAGCGGGTTGCCGAGGCCGCTGACGTGCCCGGCCGCAATGATGATCACTCCGGCGAGTACCGAGCACAGCAGGAACCGCCGCTCGGGCAGGGGCGGGCTGCCGCGGCGGACCAGGCCGCTCAGCCCGAGGCCTGCGATCACCCCGGTGAGCACCGTGGGCAGCACAGTGGTCGCGATCCGGAATCCCTGCGGCCACCAGACCTGGCCGTTCGTGACCAGGTAGCCGAGCCAGTCGCTGGTGCCGCGCAGCACGTCCGACAGGCTGGTGACGCCGGTCGTCGTCGAAGCGCTCTCGGTGTAGGGCAGGATCGAGACGCCGTACTTCGACAGCAGCAGCAGCGGCACCGTCCACCAGAAGGTAGCCAGCGTGACGGCCGGCACCCACCAGGCGAGCAGCCGCCAGCGCGGCACCGCCGCCGAGGACTGCGTCAGGATGAACAGCCCGGCGGGAAGCAGCACACCGAGGGTGGACGTGGCATTGATGCCGCCGCACAGCGCGACCGCCAGCGCCGATCGCGCGGCGGCCCGCGCCACCCCGCTGTCCCGGCCCGCGCCGGCAAGCGGCAGCAGTATCCAGGGCAGCATCGCCATCGGGAGAAAGCCAGCCGACAGCTCGCCCAGCATGCTGAGGGCGAGCGGGGACAGCGCGTAGGCGAAGCCGGCCACGACGCGGGCCGGCGGCGTCCCGATCCCCAGCCGGCCGGCCAGCCGCACCACCCCGGCGAACGCGGCGATCAGCAGCGCCGCGATCCACAGCCGCTGGATGACCCACGCAGGCAGGGCGGCCAGCTTCCCGAGAACGAAGAACGGCCCCATCGGGAACAGGTACCCGGTCGCCTGATTCTGCAGCGAGCCGAACTGCTGGGGGTCCCACAGCGTCATCGCGCGAGCCAGGAACCCGGCCGGGTTGATCGCCAGGTTGAGCTTGGTATCGCCGATGATGTCGCCCGGCGCCGTGACGAAGGGCAGCAGGGCGAGCACCGCGCAGCAGGCCAGCAGGTAACCGCGCGCCCAGCCACGCGGCGGAAGCGGCTGAACCGAGGTCACCGCCTGGGGCTGCTGAGCGACAATCACGACAGCAGTGCCGCCAGCTGTGCCGCGCTCCGGTCCCAGTCGAACCGCGCCGCCCACGCACGGCAGGCCGCGGCCACCTCCGCGCGGCGGGCGGGGTCGCTCAGCTCCTTCAGCGCCTGGTCCACCACGTCGGCCAGCACCGCCCCGTCCCTGACCAGCCAGCCGGTCCGCCCGTCCAGCACCGCGTCCCGCAGCCCCTCGACATCGAAGGCGACGGTCGGCACGCCGGCGGCGGCTGCCTCGAGCACGCACAGGCCCCAGCCTTCGCCACTGGAGGTGTTCAGGTGCAGCAGCGAGCGGGCCACCACCGCCTGTTTCTCCGCCTCGCTGAGGAAGCCGCGCAGCCGCACCAGCCCGCCCAGCCCGCGAGCCTCGACCGCCACCGCCAGCGACGCTGATTCGGGCCCGCGGCCCACCACGTCGATCGGGACGCCGAGACGTTCCGCCACGTCAAGCACGAGCTCGGCCCGCTTGTGTCGCACCAGCCGTCCCACCCACACCAGACTACTGTCAGCAGCACCGGCGGGACCAGAACCAGCGCCTCCAGAACCAGCGGGAGGCGAGCATCCGTTCGGGATCAGCTCGATGGGCCCGGTCCAGTGCAGCCGTTCCCGCATGGCCGCGATGGTCGACGGCGACACGGCCACCGCCTGGCAGCGGCGGTAGACCGCCCGCGACACCGGCCCCTCCAGGAACCGCCCGAGCCACGCGGCCCAGGCCGGGAAGTGCACGCCGAACTGCTCGGTATGCACATGGTGCACCACCAGGACCGCCGGCGTATGGGCAGGTAGCACTAGCGGGGTGAGGAAGGGAAGCCCGTTCTGGCAGTCTATTACGGCGTCGTACGAGCGGCGATGGGTGAGTACGGCGGCCAGCACCAGCGGGTAGACGGTGAACCGCCCGCCGAGCCGCACGATCGCGATTCCGTCGCGGGAATCCCGGCGGGACTGGCCGGGTGCCCGCGCCGTGAGGAAGGTGACGCGTGCGCCGCGCGAGACCAGCCCGCGGGCCATCATCCATGCGTACCGCTCGGCCCCGCCGGCCTGCGGGTGCCAGGGATCACGCCAGTTGGCGATCGCTACCCGAACACCGGTGAGGTCGGCATCCGTCACGTCGTGGTGACCAGGGCCGGAACCGGCTGCGCGACCGGGACGTCATCACGGCCGGCCCGCTGCCGCCGCCAGATCATCGCCACATCGCGGAAGGCCGCCGCCGAATGCCGAGTCACCGAGAACCGGGACCCCGGCACGTCGTGCCAGTTCACCGGGATCTCGCTCAGCGTCGCGCCCAGGCGCTGGCAGTTGGCGATCAGCTCGACGTCGAAGGCGAACCCGGTAGTCCGCAGCGGCAGCACCGCCGCCCGCGCCACCGGCCCGCTGAAGAACTTGAAACCGCACTGGGTATCCGTGGACTCGGGAACGACCCGGCGCGCCAGCGCACGGAACACGGCGGCGCCGAGCCGCCTGGTCGCGTGGTGCCGCGCTTGGACAACCGACTCGGCAAGCGCACGCGATCCGATCACGACCTGGGAGCCGGCGGCGAGCAGTGCCAGCGCCACGTCGAGTGCGCCCAGGTCAGTGGCCATGTCGGCGTCGCAGTAACCCACGAACGGCGCCTGGGTGGCCAGCAGCCCAGCCCGGACCGCATAGCCCTTGCCCGGACGGTCGCAGCGCAGCAGCCGCACCGGGACCGGGCCGGCCGGCCAGCCGGCAACGATAGCCGCGGTAGCGTCGGTGCTGGCACTGTCCGCGACCAGGATCGCGGCCGGCAGTGGCAGCGCGGCTGCCTTCCGGCACAGCGCGTCGAGCCCGCGTGGCAGCCGCCCCTCCTCATTACGGGCCGGGACGACAATCTCGACCCAAGGCCCCGATCCGGACGGCCGCGTACTTGCCACGGTGCCGGGTTAGCGCGAGCCGTACTGGTACAGGCTGCTGTTGCTGGGGCTTCCGTTGGCCGCGTTGCTGAGAGCGCTGGTAAACGCCACCGTCGCGCCGGCGGCGATAACAGCGCCTACGACGATGGCAATGATCAGACGGGTCACGGCGCTCCTCCTCGAAGCTAGTGAACTGGACAGTAACCTCCGACAAGGGCAACTGGCTAGTAGCTTGGTCAAACTGTAACAAGTTCCATTATGGCAGTTCGTATATGACCAGGTCAGGCTGGTTGATGACCACGGTCGCGCCAGGAAGCCGCGCGCCGATCCGCGTGACGCTGGTCCCATCCGCGTCGTCGAGCACGAACCTGACCCCCGCCGCGCTCAGCGCCGCGGTCAGCGGCCCGCTGCCGTCAATCACCGCGTCCAGCTGCCGTGCTCGCGGGTCGTCGGGCAGCAGCGCGACGCTCCCGACCTGCGTGCCGTCATTCCAGATCACCGGCCTGGACAGCAGCCGCGGCCACGGATCGAGCATCACCTCACCGTGATTCCAGTACGGCGTGCGGTCCGCCACCCACGGCAGCAGCAGCACATCGCCCCGCGCCGGGCTGTCGTCGACCGTACGCGCCGCCGCCAGCCACCCCGCCGGATACCACTCCGGCCGCAGCCACCCCGCCGCACCCCACGCCAGCCCAGGCAGCAGGACCACCGGTGCGAGCAGGGCAAAGACCCCGAGCAGCGCCCCGGCCGCGTCGGCCCCGGCCGGCCGTTCATGCCTGGCCTCCCTGAGCCAGAACGACCTGGGTGTCACGATCCAGCTGACTGCTACGCCGAACCCAGTGGCTTCGGCGAGGGCCAGCGGTGCGGTGAACTGCTGACCGTCGCGCAGCACGCTGACGATCGGCACGGACCTGAGCAGGTCCCGGCCAGGGGCGGTCAGCCCGAGGCAGGCGATCACCAGTCCCGCCGCGGCGCCGATGCCCAGGCCGGGCCAGCGACGCTCCCAGCGGGCACTCGCGGCGGCGCCGGCGAGGGCGATGAGGACGATGACCAGCCACAGCGCCGACCAGGCGCTGCCGTACGCCTTGGGCACGGTGTCCGCGTTCCACATCCCGCCCAGCATCAGCAGGCTGCCGATGGTGCCGAACGGCGTGTCCGCCCGTGCGGCGAACTCGGCCACACCGGCCGGGTCGGCGTACACCGGATGCAGCAGGGACGGGATGAGGAAGGGCAGGCAGCCGACGATGAGCACCGCGATCGCTGTGGCTGCCTTGCGCACGCTCCTGGTGCAGACCGCAACGGGCACCAGGACCAGGGCGGTGATGGCCATCGCGGCGAACCCGCCGATGACCGCGGGCAGCAGCGCCGCGGCCAGCCAGGTGGTGCCGCGCCTGGTGGCAAGGTCCGGCTGGCGGAGCGCGCGCAGCACCCAGGGCAGGCCGGCGTAGCCGAGCAGCAGCGCCCACTGACCGATGATGAGCCGCTCCGCAACGTAGGGGTTCCAGGCGTAGAAGGCCCCGGCCGCGAGCCGGGCAACCCCAGGTTCCTTGTCGAGCAGGGCGGTAACCCCTGCCACGGCGAGCATGAAGATGGCAAGCAGCACGAGCTTCTGCACGATGTCGGCGGGCAGGATACGGCTCACGGTCGCGATAACCAGGTCGCTGGGCACCGCCCTGGCCGGGTCGAGGCTGGGCAGCGCGGCGCTGAACGACTCCCGCGGCACGAACACCATGTCGTAGCTGAGCAGGAAGCCCCGCCGGAGCCCCGGCCCGAGCGCGAGCAGCCCCAGGACGAGGCCGAGCAGCAATCCGGGCCACAGGTCACGTACCTGCGCGCGCACGCCTACTCCGGCCTGGATCGGGACATACGGCACAGTAGCACCTAAGGCAGCCACGGCCCCCGTTCAGTAACCTAGCTTCGGATCCACTCGTCCCTCGAGCTCCTGCCCATTCGTCAGCCGCTGAACGTTCTCGGCAACGCGGCGGGCCAGCATCGGCCGGGTCATTTCCGGCGTATCGGCCGTGTGCGGGGTGATCAGGCAGTTGGGCAGATCCCACAGCGGGTGATCCGCGGGAAGCGGCTCGGGATCGGTCACGTCCAGGGCCGCGCCCGCGATGCTGCGCGAGCGCAGCGCCTCGGCGAGCGCGTTCGTGTCGACCAGCCCGCCGCGGGCGACGTTCACCAGCCAGGCATGCTCGTCCATAACCGCAAGTTCCTTGCGGCCGATGAGGCCGCGGTTCTCGGGAGTGAGCGCGAGCGCGAGTACGACCCCCCGGGCGCCGGTAAGCGCCTCATGCAAACGCGTGGGGCCGACCGTCGTGATGGCACCCGCAACCAGTTCTGGCCTGCGCCGGACGATTGTCACTCGTGCACGAAAAGGCGCCAGGAGCCTCACGAGCGCTGTGGCGATCCCTCCCCCGCCGACGATCGTGACCGGCTGGTCGAACAGGCTCAGCCCCGCGGTCTTGCCCCAGGAATGGGCACGGGCTCGCTCCGGCAGGTGCCGCAAGCCGGCCAGCAGCAGGGCGAGCGCGTGCTCCGCGCACGGCTCCGCATACGCGCCCTTCGCCGACGTCCACTGCCGGCGGTCATCAAGCAGGCCAGCCTCGGCTACCCGCTCAATACCAGCCATCGGCAGCTGGACCCATGAGATCTGCGGGTGCGCCCGGAGCACATCGCCCAGTTCCCCGACCGCGCGCGCGTCGGTCCACACCAGGCCGAACTGCCCCCCGCCCCGCCCTGCCTGGTCCAGGCGGACCGGTCTGCCGCCGCCCGCCCGGATCGCGTCAACCGCCCAGGCCTCTTCCGCCGGGCCGACGGCAACGGCGATGCCAGTTCGTTCCACGATCAACAAATACCCCACACCGCGCACCAGCGCTTACTCCACACTGCGCGCTAGCGCATCGCCGGGGTGGCGTGGGCCCGAGACTACGTGGCCGTCTTGGCGATGATGGTGTCGGCGTAGCCGCGGAGGGCGTCCAGCTTGTCGGTGAGGGGCTCGGGGTCGGGGCCCGTGACGTAGGGCCAGCGGAAGCCGACGATGACGTCGGTGACGCCCTGGTCTTCGAGGCGGCGGACGCCGTCGATCGTGTATGCGTCCATCGAGATCACCTGGATCTCGAACGGGCGGCTGTCGGTGCCTTCGGCGCGACGGTAGGCGGCCAGCTTGGTGAGCAGGCCGGGCAGGTCCTTGGGGTCACCGCCGCCGTGCAGCCAGCCATCGCCTGACCGGGCGGCGCGGCGGAGCGCGGCATCGGCGTGACCGCCGATCAGGATCGGGATCGGCTCGGCCGGCACCGGGGCGATCTTGATCGAGGGCAGGTCATAGGTCTGGCCGTGGAACTCGAAGAAACCGCCCGTGCCCAGGCCGCGCAGGATCGCGATCGACTCGTCCATCCGGCGGCCGCGGCTGGCCCAGAGCTCATCGGCCGATCCAGGGGCGAGCACGTCATAGTCCTCCCGCCACGGGCTGGTGCCGACACCGAGGACCAGCCGGCCGCCGGTGAGCACGGCCGTCGAGGTGGCCTGCTTGGCGGTCAGCACCGGGTTGCGGACCGGCAGCTTGAGCACGAAGGTGACGAACCTGAGCCGGGTCGTCACCGCGCCCAGGGCCGGGATCAGTGAGAACGGCTCGAGGAACGGCTTGTCCTCGAGGAACTCCCGGCTGCCATCGGGGTTGTACGGGTACACGCTGTCCGAGTGCTCGGGATAGCAGATGCTGTCCGAGATCACCATCGAGTGGTAGCCGTAGTCTTCCGCGGCCCGGGCCAGCGGGGCATAGAACGACGGGTCGGTCATCGACTCTGCATAGGTGAATCGCATGGACTTAAAACTAGAACACGTTCTAAGGTTAGGTCTATGGACCTTGAGACCCTGGAAGAGATCCGGCAGGTTAAGTACCGGTATCTCCGCTGCGTGGACACCAAGCTGTGGGACGAGATCGGCGACACCTTCACCGAGGACGCCGCCGTGGACTACGGCACGCAGGCCTATGGCAAGCCGCTGAAGATGCGCGGCCGGGCCGAGATCGTCGAGTTCTTCCGCAGCACGCTGGGTCCGGACATCCTGACCGTGCACGCGGCGGGCCAGCCGGAGATCACCGTGGATCCCGGCGGGGACACCGCCACCGGCATCTGGTCGTTCCAGGACACGGTCCTCGCGGTCAAGTACCGGGTCCTCATCGCCGGGGCGGCGTTCTACCACGACAGGTACCGGCGCGAGGACGGCAAGTGGCGGATCTCGCACACCGGGTACGTGCGGACGTATGAGTCGATGATGTCGCTCGATGACGTGCCTAGCTGGAAGCTGATCGCGTCGCTGACATCTGGGGATCATGGTGCTGACGCAGCCGCTAGCTGAGGCGATCGCGGAGGCCGAGAAGATCATCACCGGCGCGCCGCATGTGCTCACCGAGCAGGACCTCGCCGAGGGATACGACTACCTGGCAGGCAGCATCCAGGCCTCGATGCGGCTCGCCTGGGCCTATGAGCGTGACTTCCCGGCGTTCGTCTCCTCGACCGGCCCGTACACCAAGATGGGGCTGGATAACCCGGACACGCTGTACTACCACGCCTACCTGCGCGACGACACGGAGTACGTGATCACCGGGCAGCGCGGCACCACCACCGATCTCAACTTCCAGCTCATGAACGGTGACTACTCGCCGGTCCAGGTGCCGGGCAGCCTGACGGCATTCGACGATCGCGACATCCAGATCAGGGCGGACGGCGGATACGAGTTCCGGCTGCGGCCGCCGGAGGGCTCCGCGATGCTCATCGTCCGCGAGGTGTACAGCGACTGGGCGAATGAGCGCCGAGGCACCATCCGCATCCACCGGGACGGCATGGCGGGCGCCGCACCGCCGCAGATGACCGACACGTCGGCCCAGGCCAAGAAGTACGGGGTGGCAGGGAAGATCCTGCTGGCCCGGCTCCGGACGTTCCTCGCCTTCCCCGAATGGTTCTACCTGAAGGAGCCGGTCAACACGCTGACCGCGCCCCGCCGGACCCCGGGCGGGCTGGCGACCCAGTTCTCCTCGGCCGGGCATTACGACCTGCCCGATGACCAGGCGATGATCGTCACCGTGCCGGCTGCCGACCGGGACGTCGCGCCGTACCAGGGCATCCAGCTGGGCAGCATGTGGTACATCTCCCTCGATTACATCAACCACCAGACCAGCCTCACCGCGGACCAGGCCCGGGTCGACCCGGACGGGATGCTGCGGTTCGTGATCAGCGAACGTGACCCCGGCATTACCAACTGGCTGGAATGCACCGGGCACCGCCGCGGCTACGTCCAGCTCCGCTGGCAGCGGCTGGCCAGAGACCTGGCCGAGGCCGACGGGCCCACCGTCGAGGTGCTGCCGGTGGCCGAGATACCCGCCCGGCTGCCCTTTTACAGCCAGGCGCGGGAGAGCCAGTCGCAGTACGCGCAGCGCATCGCCGCGCGCCAGGCCGCCGTCGCGACGCGCATGCTCGGCTGAGGCGAAGGCTCGGCCGACGCATAGGAAATGGAGCTAGGTAAAGACATGATGCTGCAAGACAAGGTGATCGTCGTACTGGGCGTCGGGCCGGGGGTCGGCCGGTCGATCGCGCTGGCCGGCGCCCGGGAGGGCGCGGACGTGGTGCTGGCAGCGCGCACCAAGTCCAAGCTGGACGAGGTCGCCGAGGAAGTCACCGCGCTGGGCCGGCGGGCACTGGCGGTACCGGTCGACCTGACCGAGCCCGATACCGGGGAGCGGCTGGCTTCGGCCGCCATGGCGGAATTCGGCCGGATCGACGCACTGGTCTACAACGCGCTGGCGATGCCCCCGCTCAAGGACCTGATGGCCGTGGATCCCGCCGCCATCCAGGACGCTTTCAACGCCAACGTGGTATCAACCCTGCGCCTGGTACAGCGCTTCACCATGGTGAATTCGCTTGTTTTTGTTAATTCCATGGTGGTGCGGTTCTCACAGCGGACCATGGGCCCGTACAAGATGGCCAAGTCCGCGCTGCTCGCCATGGCGGGATCACTCGCCACCGAGCTCGGGCCGAAAGGCATCCGGGTCAATTCGGTGGCGCCGGGAAATATCCGCGGTGACTCCCTTGATTACTACTTCTCCTACCTCGGGCACAAGCGCGGCGTGGATCCGCAGGTCATCGCCGAGGAGTTCACGGCGCGCTGCGACCTGCGGCGACTGGTCGAATCGGACGACGTGGCGAACGCGGTGGTTTTCCTCGCCTCCGACATGGCGGCGGCAATTACCGGGCAGTGCCTGGATGTCAACTGCGGCGAGTACCACCATTGATCGGGACAGTAGCCGATCTGCATGAATCGGCAACGCGACGGTGCGGGCTTTCTGATTTCGGTGTCGACGACTACGGCGACGGGCTGGCGGTCCTTATCGAGTCGTATGAGCGGGACGCGGGGCTGACCGAGGCAGGGTCGAAGGCGACGCGCGCGATGCTGCGCGGGGCGCTGATCGCGCGGCTGCTCAGCGAGGCTGGGTTCGCCGCCTATCCGGCTCCCGCGCCGGTGTCACGGCCGGTGTTCGTGACCGGGCTGCCGCGGACAGGGACGACGTTCCTGCACCGGCTGCTGGTCGCCGATCCCGCCGCTCAGGGGCTTGAGCTGTGGCTGGCGGAGGCACCGCAGCCGCGGCCGGCCCGATCCGACTGGGACTCCAATCCGGCCTACCGTGTCATTGCGGACGGGCTGGCGCGGCACCGGGAGGCACATCCGTCCTTCGACGCGCTGCATGAGATGGGCGCCGATCAGGTAGAGGAGTGCTGGCAGCTGCTGCGGCAGGTGTTCAGGTCGGTGTCGTACGAGTGCCTGGCGCACCTGCCGGGGTACTCGGCGTGGCTCGCGGACCAGCCCTGGAAGCTGGCCTATCAGCGGCACAAGCGGAACCTGCAGCTCATCGGGCACCTCGACGCGGACCGCCGGTGGGTACTGAAGAACCCGTCGCACCTGTTCGCGCTGGACGCGCTGATGAGCGTGTACCCGGACGCGCTGGTGATCGTGACGCACCGGGCACCGCGGGTGGCGCTGGCGTCGATGTGCTCGCTTGCGGCGCAGGCGTCGGCGGGCTGGTCCACGGTGTTCAGCGGCGAGGTAATCGGACGCGACCAGCTTGAGCTGTGGGCACGCGGGCTCTCGCTGTTCACGGCGGCACGGTCACGGCACCCGGCGGCACAGTTCGCCGACGTCGAATACGAGGACCTGGTCGCGGACCCGCTGGGAGTGGTCGAGCGGGTGTACGGGCAGTTCGGGCTGCCCCTGTCCGGTGCGGCGGCGGACGCCATGCGCGAGCTCGTACCCGGCCGGACGGGTCCCGGTGCTGGTGGCGGCCGTTCCGTCCACCGGTACACGCTCGCCGACTTCGGCCTGGCCGGCGAGGAAATCGACGAACGCTTCCCCACCCACGACCAGGCCCGCGCCAGCTGAGCCTGCCCGTCGGCGGCACGCTGGGTTTCTGCTTTTAGCGGAGCTGCTGTGGGCAGCGGAGCGTACGGCTGGGACGGTCGCGGGCGCAAGCTGGTGACATGACTCAGGAAGACAAGACCCCAATGTTCAGCTGGCGGGCGCGGGAACAGCTGCTCAACCAGCGGATTCTCGTGCTCGACGGCGTTCTGGACGACGACAACGGGACGCTGCTTACGGCGCAGCTGCTGACGCTCGCGGCCGATGATCCCGGGGCGGACATCGCGCTGTGGATCCACTCCCCCGGCGGGTCCATCCCGTCGATGCTCGCCATCCGCGACGTCATGCGGCTGGTGCCGTGCGACGTGGGAACGCTGGCGCTGGGGCTGGCGTGCAGCGCCGGGCAGTTCCTGCTGTCCGCGGGCGCGAAGGGAAAGCGGTTCGCGCTGCCGCACGCGCGGATCCTCATGCACCAGGGATCGTCCGGCATCGGCGGCACCGCCGTCGAGATCGAGGTCCAGGCCGGAGACCTGCGGCATACCAGGGACACCGTGCTCGGGCTCATCGCCGCGGACACCGGCCAGAACGTGGAGCGGATCTTCGAGGACTCGCTGCATGACCGGTGGTACACCGCCGAGCAGGCACGGGAGTACGGGTTCGTGGACCAGGTCGTCGAGTCATTCGGGCAGGTCATGCCGACGCGGCGGCACCGGATCGGCCTCACTGGGCAAGCACTGACGGGAGCCAGCATATGAGCAGCTACACCATTCCGAACGTCGTCGCCCAGCATCCGCGTGGCGAGCGGATCATGGACGTCTACTCGCATCTGCTCACCGAGCGGATCGTCTACCTCGGCACGGCGGTCGACCCGGGTGTGGCGAACACGCTGATCGCACAGCTGATCCACCTGGAATGGGAGAGCACGGAGCAGGAGATCAACCTCTATATCAACTGCGAGGGCGGGGACCTTCCTTCGATGCTGGCGTTGTACGACACAATGCAGTACATCCAGGCACCCGTCGCGACCACGTGCGTGGGACAGGCGATCGCGGCCGGCGCCGTGCTGCTCGCGGCCGGGGCGCCCGGGCGGCGGGCCATGCTGCCGCACGCGCGGGTCGTCCTGCATCAGCCGGTGGACAGCGGGCGAGGCACCATCCCGGACATGATCCTGCAGGCCGACGAGATCGTGCGGATGCGCGCCGAGATCGAGTCGATCCTGTCCCGGCACACCGGCCAGACCATGCAGGCACTGCGCACCGACACCGATCGTGACCGGGTACTCACCGCGCAGGCGGCGCTTGAGTACGGGATGGTCGACCAGCTCCTAGTATCGCGGCCGTTAGCGAGCAGGCCGGCTGCCGAGTTGGCCTACTGTCTGGTTTAGGCGGCAAAGGCCAGCGGGGATGCGATTGCCTTCGGGGCGAGGGCTGCCCGCGGGGCGAGGGCCTGGTACTGGCGGAGGTCACCTGCTACCTGCTCGGTCAGCTCGGTCAGCGTCAGGTCGAGCGCGCCAGCCAGGGCGGCGATCATCTCGCTGGACGGCTCCTTGCGGCCACGCTCGATCTCCGACAGGTACTGCGGCGAGATCCCGGCCCTGCCCGCCGTCTCCGACAGCGTCTCGCTCTGCTCCCGGCGAAGGGTGCGGAGGCGGTGCCCCAGGACCTCGCGCCACAGCGGCTCCCTCAACGGAGGCGCTGATCTCAGCTGGTAGACCTTCGCGTGCTCAGCCATGTGCCAAGCGTACGAGCGGACAGACGTCCACAAAAAGAGATTCTGCTCTCAGCAGAGCTGGCCTTACAGTCATCGCGGACACCGGCGGGCACCCGGCCGGCGCGAGGCGGGGGCGGAGCTGAGGACCTGGCCGCCGGGGAGGAGCCTGGGTCAGTCGTAGACGATTACCTGGCGGATGATGTCGCCGCGGCCTAGGGCGCTGAGGGCGTCGTCCGCCTGGTCGAGAGTGACGCGCTGGGTGATCATGCCGGCCAGGTCCAGGCGGCCGGCCTGCCACAGGGCTATCAGCCGGGGGAAGTCGCGCCGGACATCGGCCGAGCCGTAGAGCGAACCGTGCATCGTCTTGCCATCGAAGAACAGCTCAAAGGGGTTGAACTCCACCGTCTGGTCACTGCGGCCCGCCCCGACGATGATGACCGTGCCGCCCCGGCGGGCAGCGTCCCACGCTGACCTGATCGTCGACGGCATACCTACCACCTCAAAGGCGTAGTCAAAGCCCTCGCCGCCAGTCAGCTCGTTACGGACGTCCGCCAGCTGGTCCGGGGAGACCGCGTGGGTGGCGCCGAACCGCTTCGCGGTCTCGTGCTTGGCCTCGACCGGGTCGACGGCAACGATGACCGCGGCGCCGGACAGCCGAGCGCCCTGGATGGCGGCGATCCCCACTCCCCCGCAGCCGATCACGACGACGGTCGCGCCGGGCTCCACCCTCGCCGTGTTGATCACCGCGCCGACGCCCGTCATCACGCCGCAGCCGATCAGCGCGGCGATCTCATACGGCACGTCGGCCGGGATCTTCACCACGCCGACGCTTGGCATCACGATCTCCTCGGCGAACGCGCCGACCCCCGACAGGCCCCACGCCGGGGCGTCGCCTACCAGGAACCGCGGCTGCCGGTATGAGCCGATCATGTGGGTCAGGCATATCTCCGGCTGGCCACGACGGCACGCCGGGCATGATCCGCACGGCGGCATCCAGCTGATGATCACCCGGTCGCCTTCGGCGATGCCGGTGACGCCCTCGCCCACCGCGACGATGTCGCCAGCCGCCTCGTGACCGAGGATGGCCGGCAGCCGCTGCGGCAGGCCGCCGTTGCGGCCGGACAAGTCGGAGTGGCAGACGCCGGCCGCGCCGAGCTTGATCCGGACCTCACCGGGCCCCGGCCCGACGGCCGTCACGTCATCGCGTACGACGAGCTTGCCGTCCTCGATCGAGTGGAGCACCGCTGCCCGCACGATCCACCTCCGTACTCTGTTTCATTCAGCACAACGTTAATAGAACAGGTTCTATCATGGGGCGGCAAGCGCGGGCGGGCTCCGCGAGTCCTTCGCCACCTGGGTCTGCCAGCGATTACCATGGGCCGCAACGTCGCCTACGCCAGCTCAACGCAGGACGGGCACCGGGCGCTATCATCACGGCGACCTGCGTGCCGCGCTCGTCGACGCTGCCGTCGAGCTGATCGCGGAGCGCGGGGTGCGCGATTTCTCCTCGACGGCGCCTACGGCACCCGTGCCGACGCCATCGAGGAGGCGGCGCGGCAGGCCGGCCGGGCCGCGCTGGCCATCATCGCCGGGCGCAGCGCCCTCGCGTAGCCGCACGACGACTGGTATGGGGAAAGTCGCATGCTCACCATTAGTAATCACTAAGCTACATGCTGCTAGTCTCCCGTCGTGACTTACTCCGGGGAGAACATCCTCACGCTGCGGCCCAGTGCCCTGCGTATCCCTAGCGGGACATCGCGGCGCGTTACCCCCGGCCTTGTCATCCTCGTGTCGACGCTGCTCGCGCTAGGCGTCAGGGTGTTCACCCTGACCCGGCCGGGATTCCTCACGCAGAGTACCGAGTACGACGACGGCGTCTATCTCGGCGCCGCGATCCGGATGTCGCAGGGCATCGTGCCCTACCGGGACTTCGCCTTCGTGCAGCCGCCAGGAATCCTGCTGCTGATGGCACCGGTGACGCTGCTGTCCCGGTCGGTCTCTACTGTTGCCGGGCTGGGGCTGGCCCGGGTGCTCACCGTGGCGGCGAGCACGGCATGCGTACCGCTGGCCGGCCGGCTGGTGCGGCATCGCGGAACCCTGGTCACCGCGCTCACCTGCGGCTTCCTGGCGATCTACCCGCCCGATATCGCGACGGCCCACACGCTGCTGCTCGAGCCGTGGATGAACCTGCTGTGCCTGATCGGCGCCAACCTCGCGTTCCGCGAAGGGAAGCTGACTGGACGGGCACGGCACCTCGCCTATGCGGGAGCCATGATCGGGTTCGCCGGCGCGGTGAAGTACTGGGCGATCGCGCCCGCCGCGGTCCTGCTCGCGGTCTGCCTGGCAGACCGCGGGCAGCGCTGGCGTCGGAGCGCGGCATACCTGGGCGGCGTCTGCGGCGGGTTCGTCATCACGGTGGCACCCTTCTTCCTCATCGCGCCGGCCACATTCTTCCGCAGCACGATCATCTACCAGGCTGCTCGGGTCGGCTCCGGGACGCCGCTGACCCTGCGGCTCGCCCACGTGACCGGGCTCATCGACATCCTGAACTACGCCGGCCACGTGACGATCCTGGCCGGCGGCAGCTCGCTGTTCGCCGACAGCGCCGCCTCGGACACCGCTCCCGCGAACCCGCGGCTGCTGCCGGTCGTGGTCGCGCTCGCGCTGGCTGGCGTCATCGCGGCCGGCTATCTCCGCTGCCGTAGCCAGCTGGAATGGTTCGCTTTCGGCACCGCGGCCCTCGCGCTGACCGCGATCTTGTGCTACTCCGCGTTCTTCTATCACTATCCGGCGTTCCCGGGGCCGTGGCTCGCCATCGTCATCGGAGTCAGCTTCGGGCAGCTGATCGCGGCGCTCCCCCGCCGCGTCCTCGGGCTGCCATGCCGCGGCGTGCCGGTCACGCTGCTCGCGCTGGTGCTCGTGACCGCCGCCGCCGTCCAGCTGTGCGACGTCGCGCAGATCAAGCTGCCCACCGGAGTGCAGGCGATCACGAAGAAGATCCCGCCCGGCGCCTGTGTGCTCACGGACGAGGCATCGCTGACCATCGCGGCGGACCGGTTCTACGCCTGGCAGCCGGGCTGCCCGGTGGTCATCGACTCACTCGCCACCACGCTGGTCTTCACCCACGGCATCAGCGTCCAGGCCGGTGCCGACAGCAATACCCGGGCGGTCGCGGACTGGCAGAAGATCCTGATGCGGGCACGCTACGTGTGGCTGTCACCGAACCAGTGGCGGCGGCTGCCCTGGCCCGCCTACGCGAGGGAATGGTTCCACCTGCACTTCTGGCAGAAGGTACCGTTCCGCCACGGCGTCGTCCCCGGTTACGGACAGCTCTACGAGCGGCGGACAAGGAAGTCCGTGCAGGCCATCCTGAACGAGAACCCCGGGCTTGCTGCGCTCACTCAGCCCTGACCGCGGCCGCGTGCCTCCCGGGATCGTCATCCTCGCGGCGACGGTACTCGCCCTCGGCATCCGGATGTTCACGGTAACCAGGCCAGGCTTCCTCACGCAGAGCACCGAATACGACGACGGCGTCTATCTCGGCGCGGCGATCCGGCTGACGCAGGGCATCCTGCCCTACCGGGACTTCGCCTACCTGCAGCCGCCAGGGATCGTGCTGCTGATGGCGCCGGTGGGCTGGCTCGCCCGTGCCACCTCGACGGTGACGGGGATGACGGTCGCCCGGCTGCTGACCGTGGCGGCGAGCACGGCGTGCATACCGCTCGCTGGGCAGCTTGTGCGCTACCGCGGGACACTTGTCACCGCGCTGACCTGCGGCATCCTGGCGATCTACCCACCCGACATCACCACGGCGCACACGCTGATGCTCGAGCCGTGGCTGAACCTGCTGTGCTTGCTCGGGGCCTGCGCGGCGTTCCGGTCCGGCAGGCTCGCGCCCCGGCCGCGCCAGCTCGCCATGGCCGGGATCGCGCTCGGGCTGGCGGGCACGGTGAAGTACTGGGCGGCGGCACCGGCCGGAATACTCCTCATCGTCTGCCTGGCGGAGCACCGGCTGCACTGGCAGCGGACCGCGGCGTACCTAGGCGGGCTCTGCGCAGGGTTCCTCGTCCCGGTGGCGTGGTTCATCTGCGTCGCGCCAGGTGCGTTCGTCAGCGACACCATCCTCTACCAGGCGGCACGGATCGGCGCGCGGCCGCCGACCGCCTTGCGGCTCGCGAACATCACCGGGCTCATCGACATCCTGAACTACTACGGGCAGGTCACGCTGGGGGGCGCGGGCAACTCGCTGTTCGCCAATAGCGCCACCGCGGATTCGGCACCAGCGCAGATGCACCTGTGGCCATACCTGGCCGCACTGCTCTTCGCCGCCTTCATCGTGGCCGGCTGCTTCCTGCGCCGGACCCAGCTGGAGTGGTTCGCGCTGGCCACCGCGGTCCTCGCGCTCGCGGCCATCTTGTCCTACTCGGCGTTCTTCTATCACTACCCGGCGTTCCCCGGGCCATGGCTAGCCATCATCTCCGGTGTCACCGCCGGGCAGTTCGCCGGGCTGCTGCCCCGCTGGTACCGCGCCGGCGCGGTGGCCGCCGTCGCGCTATTGATGGCCGCGGTGTGCGCACTGCAGCTCACCGAGGTCTCCCGGATCGAACTGCCGCCCGGCGGGGCGGAGTTCACCAGCGCGATCCCGGCGGGGGCCTGCGTGTTCGCGGATCAGGTCTCCTTCCTCATCGCCGCGAACCGCTTCATGGCGACCGAGCCGGGCTGCCCGGTAGTCATCGACTCGCTCGCCACCACGCTGGCGCTGACCCATGGCGTCAGCATCCAGGCCGGGGCGGACAGCGACCTGCAAGCGGTTGCCGCGTGGGAGAACATCATCAGCCGCGCGCAGTACCTGTGGTTCTCACCGAGCTACGAACTGCGGATCCCGCGGCCGCCCGCATTCTGGACCTGGGTGTGGAAGTACTACACGCGGATCGTAGATATAGACGGCAGCGTTCCCGGCTTCGGTCAGCTCTTCGTGCGTCGGAGTTAGCGCGAACGGCTCAACAGGCCGTTATGGCATAAGGCTGGCGCAGTGCTCGCCGATCATCATCGCCGGCGCGTTGGTGTTGCCTCCGGTGATGCTGGGCATGATCGAGGCGTCGGCGACGCGCAGGCCGTCGACACCGCGGACCTTGAGGTCCGGGCCGACCACGGCGCGGTCGTCCGAGCCCATGCGGCAGGTGCCGACCGCGTGGTAGACCGACGTCGCGCAGTCGGGGAGCACGGCGGCCAGCGCGGCCCGGTCCGGATAGGCGGTGCCGGGCGACAGCTCGAGGTCGATGCCGCCCGCGATCAGCTCGCTCGCCATGACCTCGCGGATCAGCTCCATGCCGTCGAGCAGCACCGTGGAGTCGTCGGGCTCGGTCAGGTAGCCCATGTCGATCAGCGGCGCGGCGGCCGGGTCGGCCGAGGCGAGGCGGAGGGTGCCGCGGCTCTTCGGGTAGATCAGCGTGGACATGACCGTCAGCGCGGGCCGGGGATCTGGCTTGTACCTGATCGGCTTGTCCTGGTTGGGGAACGGGTAGGACCACGGCAGCACGTGGATCTGGATGTCAGGGATGGCCGTGGCCAGTGAGCTGCGGACGAAGCCGGCCGACTCGAAGACAGAACGGGCCAGCCAGGTGCCCCCGCCGAGACGCTCGCTGATCATGGCCTTGAAGAAGTACGGTGCGGTGCCGCGGTTGCGGGCCGACTTCATCACGTACGTCATCGGCACGAACATATGGTCGTGCAGGTTGTCGCCGACGGGCAGGTCGGCGATGACATCAATGCCGTGCTCGCGCAGGTGGTCCGCGGGGCCGACGCCTGACAGCATGAGCAGCTGCGCCGAGCCGAACGCGCCGGCGGTCAGGATGACCTCCTTGCCGGCCCTTACGGTGTCGCCGTTGGCGAGGGTGACCCCGGTGGCCCTGCCGTCAGTGATGTTCACCCTGGTGATGAGCGCGCCGGTCCGGATGGTGAGGTTGCTGAGGCCGTGCTTGTCCAGGTAGCCCACCGAGGAGCTGTAGCGGAGGCCGTCGGCCGCGTTCTCCTGGAAGATCGTGGCGCCTTCCTGGGACTCGCCGTTGTAGTCGTCGATCTTCTTCACGCCGGCCGTCTCGGCTAGTGCCTCAAGGAAGGCCAGGGATGCCGGGGTCAGGTTCTTCTGCCGGGTGACCTTGATCGGACCGCTGCCACCACGCAGGTCGGTGGCGCCGTCTTCCCAGGTCTCCAGCTTCTTGAAGCTGCCGAGGACGTCGCTGTACGCCCAGCCCGGGCAGCCGTCGGCGGCCCAGTCGTCGTAGTTCTTCGCGTTGCCGCGGACGAACAGCATGCCGTTGATCGAACCCGAGCCGCCGAGGACCTTGCCCCTGGGCTGCGGGATCTGGCGATTGTTCGCGTGCTTTTGCGGCGTCGTGTAGTAGCCCCAGTCCACGCGCTTCTTCAGCTGCGGGGTGCTGTGCAGCATCGCGATCATGCCGGGCTTGCGGACGAGCATCGACTTATCCGGACCGCCGGCCTCCAGCAGGATGACGGACGCGCCGGATTCGGCCAGGCGCCTGGCCAGGATGCAGCCGGCGCTGCCGGCTCCGGCGACGACGTAGTCAGCAGAGGAGTCCATGGGCCGGACTCTATGCCCAGTCGCGCCGTGAAACAAGAACTTGTTCTAGTTTTGTGCGCGCCCGCTGCGCTTGCTCGCCGCTCAGGCTCGCCGCCGCGCCACCTCAGATTGCGCCCGCACGCCACCTCGGTTGCGCCCGCACGCCACCGACGCCCGATTTGTTAGGGATGCGTGGATTTCTTAGGCCACAAGCGGCGCGCGCGCTCAGTTTTCGACGGAGAATCCGTGCTCGGCGGAAGAAAAGGAGTCAAAAACGACTAGTAAATCTCCGTCGGACATCAAATTTCCGTGAAAACTGGGATATGAGGTGCTGTTGAGTACAGCGGGTTCTGTGGGACTGGCAATGTGACTCGGCGGGCGGGCGGGCTGTGGCTGGCGGGCTGGCTGACTGGCGATGCTATGCACCGGGCGGGACGGCGGTGCGGTCTGCTGGAGCAGGCTGGCGGTGCGATGGGGCCGGCTTTGGCGCTCGATGCGATCTGGGGTTGACAAAGTAGTGAGTCGTCACTAACTTAGGTGCCGTGGCCGCGGGAGCGGGCGCAACCGAGATGATGGTGGTGACGGAGATGGCTAGCACGGCGACTCAGGCGGCTGGGCCTCGGCGGCGGATGGCGGCTGAGGATCGGCGCGAGCTGGTGCTGGATGTCGCCATGAAGGAGTTCGCAGCGCGGGGGATGCACGGGACGTCGACCGAGGATGTCGCCCGCCACGCCGGGATCAGCCAGCCTTACCTGTTCCGCCTGTTCCCAACCAAGAAGGCACTGTTCCTCGCCCTGGTAGAGCGCTGCTTCCGGCGGGTGTACGACACGTTCACCGCGGCGGCCGAAGGGCTGGACGGCGAGGAAGCGCTGATGGAGATGGCCGACTCCTACACGCGCCTGCTCGATGACCGGACATTGCTGCTGCTGCAGATGCAGGCTTACGCCGCCTGTGACGACGAAGAAATCCGCACCGCCACCCGGACCGGCTTCAAGCGACTGTGGGAACTGTCAGAACGGCTGACCGGGCTGCCGTTCCAGACCGTGGTGGACTTCTTCGCTGTCGGCATGCTGATGAATGTCGCGGCGGCGATGGACCTGCCGTCGGTCGACGAGCGGTGGACCAGCTGGTGCCCGAAACCATCGATGCTGTCGAACGCAGCAGAGGCAGCAGAGGCAGCAGAGGCAGCAGAGGCAGCACTAGACACGACTGAGTGACGCAGGACGGGAACCTACAAGCCGTTCTGATATTTTTTTCGGATTTTAAGTTAGTGATCAATCACTACCCATCGAGGGAGACTGAGAAATGACGGAGAGAAGCCGCACGGTCTGGGCGTTCATCGTGACGTCCACCGCGCTCTTCATGGCCTCGCTGGACAATCTCGTTGTCACCACCGCGCTGCCGTCTATCAAGGCCCATCTGCACGCGGGGCTGGCCGGGCTGCAGTGGACGGTGAACGCGTACACCCTGACCTTCGCGGTGCTGCTGCTCACCGGCGCGGCGCTCGGCGAGCGGTTCGGCCGGCGGCGGATGTTCACCGCGGGGCTCGCCCTGTTCACCGCGGGATCCGCGGCGGCGGCGCTCGCACCCGGCATCGGGGCCTTGATAGCGGCGCGAGCGGCGCAGGGCGTGGGCGCGGCGATGCTGATCCCGCTGACGCTGACCCTGCTGTCGGCGGCGGTTCCGCCGCAACGCCGCGGCATGGCGCTTGGTATCTGGGGCGCGGTCGGGGGGCTGGCTATCGCGATGGGCCCGCTGGTCGGCGGCGCCGTGGTCGAAGGTGCGTCGTGGCAGTGGATCTTCTGGCTGAACGTGCCGATCGGCGTCGCGCTGCTGCCGTTCGCGATGACCAAGCTCACCGAGAGCCGCGGCACGTCGACCCGGCTGGACCTGCCCGGCGTCCTGCTGGCCAGCGTGGGCCTGTTCGGCATCGTGCTCGGCGTGGTGCGCGGCAACGACTACGGCTGGACCAGCATGACGGTGCTGCCGCCGATGGTGCTCGGCGTACTGCTCGTGGCCGGCTTCGCCCTCTGGGAGCTGCGCGGCGCGAAGGAGCCGATGCTGCCGATGCAGCTGTTCCGCAGCCGGGGCTTCACGATGACCAACATCGCGTCGCTGCTGATGTTCTTCGGGATGTTCGGGTCGATCTTCCTGCTGGCGCAGTTCCTGCAGGTCGTGCAGCACTACAGCCCGCTTGAGGCCGGGCTGCGGACGCTGCCGTGGACCGCGATGCCGATCATCGTCACGCCGATCGCCGGCATGCTGTCGGACCGGATCGGCGGACGGCCGCTGCTGGTCATCGGCCTGGCGATGGAAGCCATCGGGCTGGGCTGGCTGGCCGCGGTGGCCTCGCCAACCGTTGCCTATGGCACCATGGTGCCGGCCTTCGTCATCGCCGGGACGGGCATGTCGCTGTTCTTCGCCCCGGTTGCCAACGTGGTGCTCGGCTCGGTCCGCCGTGACCAGGAAGGCATCGCCTCCGGTGCGGCCAACGCGATCCGCGAGCTGGGCGGGGTGTTCGGCATCGCGGTACTCGGCGCGGTGTTCTCGGCCCGCGGTGGCTACGCAACCGGCGCCACGTTCGTCGCCGGGCTGACGCCGGCGGTCTGGGTCGGCGGCGCGGCCGTGGCGGTGGCGGCGCTGGCGGCGATGCTGGTGCCGGGGATGCGGCACGCGAGCGCCACTGACGCCGCGGAGCAAGCACCCGTTGCCGAGCCCGTGCTGGTTCGCTAGGCTCCAACCAAGCAAGCGTTTGGTTCACCAGGTGCGCCTGGTAAACCAAACGGGTGAGGCGGGAGGTCGCATGGGCCGGCTGGACGGCAAGGTTGCGCTGATCACGGGTGGCGCTCGGGGCATGGGCAAGTCGCATGTGCGGCACTTCGTCGCCGAGGGCGCGCGGGTGGTGTTCGGCGACGTGCTCGACGATCGCGGCGAGCATGTCGCCGAAGGGCTGCCGGACAAGGCCAGGTACATCCACCACGACGTGACCAGCGAAGCCGACTGGGCCGCGGCCGTCGAGCTCGCCATAGCAACGTTCGGCAAGCTGGACATCCTGGTGAACAACGCCGGCATCCTCAAGTTCGCGACGATCGAGGACATGCCGCTTGAAGACTTCAAGCGCGTGCTCGAGGTCAATGCGGTCGGCCAGTGGCTCGGCATGAAGTCGGTCATCGCGCCCATGAAGAAGCAGGGCAGCGGCTCGATCGTGAACGTGTCCTCGATCGAGGGCTTCACCGGTGCGGCCAGCTTGTCCGCGTACAGCGCGAGCAAGTTCGCCGTCCGCGGCATGACGAAGGCAGCCGCCAGGGAGCTCGGCCAGTACGGCATCCGGGTCAACTCGGTGCACCCGGGCGCGGTGATGACCCAGATGATGTTCGACTCGGCGGACAGCGGGAAGGACGGCGAGGCGTTCCTCAAGGCGATGCCGCTCGGCCGGTTCGCCGAGTCCATCGAGATCTCGCGGCTGGTCGCCTTCCTCGCCTCGGATGAGTCTTCGTACTCCACCGGCGCGGAGTTCCTCGCCGATGGCGGGATCCTCTCCGGACCGGGGTACTAATGCTTGAGGGCAAGACAGCGATCGTGACCGGCGCCGGGGCCGGCCTGGGCCGCGCCGAGGCGCTCGCGCTGGCGCAGGCCGGGGCGCGGGTGGTGCTCAACGACATGGCCTTTGATGCGGTCAGCGAGGTGGCGGCCGAGATCCGCGAGTCTGGCGGCGAGGCGGCGGCCGTTACCGGCGACATCGGCGAGTGGTCCACCGGCGAGGCGCTGCTGGGGGCCGCTCTGGAAACGTACGGCTCCCTGGACATCGTGGTGAACAACGCCGGCGTGCTCCGCGACCGGATGATCTTCTCGATGTCGCCGGAGGAGTGGGACCTGGTGCTGCGGGTGCATCTGCGCGGGCATTTCATCACGACCCGGCTGGCGACGGCTCACTGGCGTTCCGCGTCCAAGACTTCTGGTGGCCCGGTGTACGCGAGGATCGTGAACACATCCTCGGAGGCGTTCCTGCTCGGCTCCCCCGGCCAGCCGAACTACGCCGCCGCCAAGGCCGGCATCGTGGCGCTCACGGTGGCGACCGCCCGCGGCTGCGCCCGGTACGGCGTCCGCGCTAACGCCATCTGCCCGCGCGCCCGGACCGCGATGACCTCTGACCTGATGGGCGCCGCGCCGGACGACGGGCCGGATCCGCTGGCGCCGGAGTACGTGGCGCCGCTGGTCATCTACCTGGCCGGGCCTGCCGCCGAGCGGATCAACGGCGAGGTGTTCGTCGTGCACGGCGGGGTCGCCGCGCTGATGAACCCGCCCAGCGTGCGCACCGTTTTCCGCGCCGATACCGCGGATGGCATGTGGACCCTGGACGCCATCTCGGCCGCGCTGGATCCTTCGTTTTCCGGCTCGGACGCGCTGGGGGTGCCTGGGTTCGCGTGCGAGGACACGCTCCCGCTGGCCGGCGAGACGATCGGCTATGAGCAGTGAAGGAGCACTGTCAGTGAAGGAGCACTGTCAGTGAAGCAGCGCGACCGGGTCACCATGACGCCGTCGGAGACGGCGGCGATGCTGGCCAGCCACCGCAAGGTGCAGCTCGGCACGCTCAACCCCGACGGCTCCATCCACCTGGTCACGATGTACTACGCGATGCTCGGCGGGGAGATCGCCTTCTGGACCTACCGCGCGTCGCAGAAGGCGCTCAACCTCGCCCGCGATCCACGTATCACCTGCCTGGTGGAGGACGGCGAGGCTTACTTCGACCTGCGCGGCGTCCAGGTCACCGGTTCCGTGCGGGTAGCGTCCTCGGCTGAGGGCGTCCTGGAGATCGGCCGCCTCATCGCCGGATCAATGCCCGGCATGCCGGCGGAGGGGGTAGAGGAGTATGTGCAGGGCGCGGCCCGCAAGCGCGTCGGCTACCTTGTGCAGCCGACCCGGATCGTCTCCTGGGACCACAGCAAGCTGCTCTAGTCGCACCGCGCGATCCCATCCCCGGCGCGGCGCACTTCAGCGTAACCGCGCTGCAGGGTTTCTCTGAGCCCCTGGCGAAAATGCCAGATCTGGCATAAGCCACGCTGCAGGTAGCGGCGAGCGGCGAGACAACGGACCCAGCTAGGTCATTATCGTGTGCCGAAAAGGGGTGGTTTCCACCCCTTTTCGGCACACGATAATCCTCACGGTTCCCCGCCGAGTCCCGCGCAGACGGCTACATCATCTCGTCGGTGAAGGGGAGCAGGACGGTTTTCACCTCGGTGTAGGCCTCGACGGCCTCGCGGCCGCCTTCGCGGCCCAGGCCGGACTGGCGGAAGCCGCCGAAGGCCACGTTGGGCTCGACCTGGTAGCCGTTGATGCCCACCGTGCCTGCCCTGATCGCCTTGGTGACGCGGAACGCGCGGCTGATGTCGGATGTCCACACGGTGGCAGACAGGCCGTAGTCGGTGTCGTTGGCGATGCGGATCGCCTCGTCCTCGTCGGTGAACGGGATCACCGACAGCACCGGGCCGAAGATCTCTTCCCTGGCGATCGCCATGTCGTTGGTCACGCCGGTGAACAGCGTCGGCAGCACGAAGTTCCCGGCCGCCAGGTCGCCCTCGGCGCGGGTGCCGCCGCTGACCAGGGTGGCGCCTTCCTCCTGGCCCTCGGCGATGAGGCCGAGGACCCGGTTCAGCTGGCGAGTGTTGATCAGCGGGGACGAAGTGACATCCGGGTCGAACGGGTTGCCGTAGGCGACCATGGTGCCGATCATCTGCGCGGTGGCGACGAACTCGTCGTGCACGTCGCGGTGCACCAGCGCACGCGTCTGCGCCACGCACACCTGGCCGGACAGGCCGAGGGTGACGGTGCCCATCGTGATCGCGGCGGCGGTGCCGATCTCCGCGTCCGGGAAGATGACCGCCGGGCTCTTGCCGCCGAGTTCCATGGTGACCCGCTTGCAGCCGTTCGCAGCGGCATGCATGATGCGGCTGCCGACGGCCCGGCTGCCGGTGAACGACAGCTTGTCGACCAGCCGATGGTTGATCAGCGCGTCCCCGGTCGGCTCGCCGGGTCCGGTGACCACGTTGAGGACGCCGTCTGGCAGCCCCGCCTCCTGGATCAGGGCCGCGAGCCTGAGCCCGGCGAACGTGGCGTATTCCGACGTCTTGAGCACGACAGTGCAGCCGGCCGCCAGCGCGGGCGCGAGCTTCTGCGCGGTAAGCATGAGCGGGGCGTTCCATGGCACGATCGCGGCGACCACGCCGATCGGCTCGCGCAGCGTCATGACCAGGTGGTCGCCGCCCTGGAACGCCGGCAGCGTCTCGCCGGCCAGCTTGTCGACCCAGCCGGCGTGATAGTCGAACACGTCCGCGACGAAGTCGGCCGAGGTGGTGTAGATCGAGCCGAACGTCAGCGGCACGCTGTTGTCGAGCGCCTGCAGCTTCAGCAGCTCGTCGCCGTGCTCGCGGATCAGGTCCGCGATCTTGCGCAGCACCTTCGCCCGGGCACCGGCCCTGGTCTTCGGCCACGGCCCTTCGTCGAAGGCCTTGCGCGCCGCCTTCACCGCCGCGTCCACGTCCGCCGGGCCGGCCACCGGGAAGGCGGCGACCTGCTCCCCCGTGGCCGGGTGAATGTGCGTCCAGGTCTCGCCACTGGCGGCCGGGATCCATTTCCCGTCGATCAGCAGCAGGCCCTCCTTGAGCCCAACCTCGTCCTGGTACGGCTTGATGGATGCGACCATGACTGACCTCCGCGCGGCCCTGGAGATAGAACACGTTCTAGTTACGTGGAGCGTACACCCGGCGCCGGGGACCGGACCAGGTGCCTAGATCAGGCGGAGCAGGCCGGCCGCGTTGTCCTTCAGGATCAGTGGGCGGACCTCAGGCTTGATGTCGAGGGTGGCGAACTCGGCCAGCCACCGGTCCGGGGTGAGCACCGGGTAGTCGGAGCCGAACAGCACCTTGTGCCGGAGCAAGCCGTTCGCGGCACGCACCAGCTGCGGCGGGAAGTACTTCGGCGACCAGCCGGACAGGTCGATGAAGACGTTCGCCTTGTGCGTGGCGATGGAGATGGCGGCGTCCTGCCACGGCACCGACGGGTGCGCCAGGACGATGCTCAGCCCCGGGTGGTCGGCGGCGACGTCATCGATCAGCATCGGATCGGAGTAGCGCAGCTTTATGCCACGCCCGCCGGGCAGACCTGCCCCGATCCCGGTCTGGCCGGTGTGGAACACCACCGGAAGTTCCAGTTCCGACGCTGCCTCATACAGCGGGTAATGGGCCAGGTCGTTCGGCGCGAACGCCTGCAGCGACGGGTGCAGCTTGAGGCCGCGGGCACCGGCGGCGGCCAGGTCCCGCAGCCGGGCCACCGCGGCCGCGCCATCGTGCGGGTCCACGGACGCGAACGGGATCAGCACATCGTCGTGGGCGGCGGCGCGGGTGATGATCTCCTCGCTGGACAGCGCCGGATGCCCGGTGGCGGTATGCGCGTCGACGGTGAACACGACGGCTGCCAGGTTCCGCTCCCGGTAGTAGCCGGCCACCGCGGCCAGGTCCGGGGCGCGGTCGGCGCCGGCCTTGAAGTACTTCGCAGAGGCAGCCATCAGCTCGTCGTCGAGCGAATGCCGCCCGTGCGCGTCGGACTCGATGTGCACGTGCGTGTCGATCGCGGCAACCGCGTCCAGGTTGATGCTCATAGCTAGTACGGCTCCACTACAGGTTTCTAGTCTCGACCCGCCGGCTTCGGCCAGCCATCTTGCCATAGCGCCTCGACGCCGCTGGCGCGCACTCGCCGAGCCAGCTCGGCGGCGAAGTTGTGCGCATCCTGCTTGCGGAGAAAACGGAGCATAATGGCTGCTGGCTGGCCTGACATCGCGTGAGCCTGGACAACGTAGCTGTACTGCCGCGGGCCCGTGAAGGACAACCAGTGGTCAAGGAGGGCAAGGAAGTACGCCGACCGCGAGCCCGACCGTGGCGTGGCAGGCGCAGGCACGACCTCCCGGTACTCGTCAGTGCCCTCGTACCAGATGGCGACCGCGATACCGTCCGGCCCGTACACCGGCCCGCGATAGAGGTCCCTGGCGGACTCCAGCAGGATGCGCCGCTGCTCGTCGAATGCCTCCTGATGCTTGTCGTTCAGGCCGTACACCCATCCAGCCGGCAGCTGCCCGCGTCGCATGGCTGCCAGGTCGGCAGGGTCGGCCTGTTCATCCGCCCCGCTCACGCGCGCCTCCGATGAAGTCAGCCGAGCCCGCGAACCCACCCGGGCGCGGCCGGCCGGCAAGGGTCCCCGTTGAAGCGATCATCCCCCGCGTTCACCCGCACGGCTTGGCGAGGTTCCCGTACCCAGATCGAAATGTACAGCTTCCTGATGATCTGTCGCTAGCGGAGCGGGTGCCCGGGCCAGGCTGGCGCGGTAGCTGCGGGCGCGCCGCCAGATCGCGGAGGCCTGCGCGGATTAGCACCGGCTCGGCCGACTGCGAATGAAGTCGCTCCTGGATGTTCGACCGCCGCCCTCGACATCACCCGCCCAGCAGAGCGGGAAGCGCGAGACCGGCATGGGTTCCCAGGAGCCATCCCCGCACAACAAAAAACTTTTTCAGAACGTCCCGCTGAGCCGTCCAGCAGATTACGACGCCTACCAGCCAATGCGTCAAAGTTACTTGAAAAATCTCCTAACTCGAACACGTTGACTAACGGTCGGTGTACTGATAGAATGAAAGCGAATTCGATCAACGGCATCCCGACATCAGCCGGAGCCGCCCGGAGGGACGGCCGCAAGGAGCACGACGGGCCCACGCACAGCAGGGGGGGTGATTTGAAGGCATGGAGACAACAGCAGCGCAGGAGCCTGAGTTCCGGACCACGCGCGAGGTGCTGGGGTCCGTGAGGTCCGCGATGCAGTTCTTGGCCGGCGTGGACATGACCCAGCTCCCCGGGGAGTGCATCGCCGAGCTGCTGACCGCGATGGAGCAGGTGGACGCGGGGCAGGCCGCGGTCCGCGGCAAGGCTGTCAGCGTGCTCAGGGACCAGCACCTGTACCACGACTACGGGCACCGCACCGCCACCTCCTTCCTGGTGCACTGCACCCGCGTCAAGGGCGGGAAAGCGAGCCAGGTAGCGAAGCTGGGCAGCCTGTACCGCCAGCATCCACTCCTGGCCGCCGCCCTCGCCGAGGCTGACGTGGTATCGGAGTCGATCGCGGTGCGGATCGCGACGTGGACGAATCAGCTGCCCGAGGACTGCGTCCCGGCTGCGGACGGGATCCTGCTCGAGGGGTGCCGGGCCGGGCTGAGCGAGGCGCAGCTCGCTGACCTGGCTGCGCAGATCCGGGCGCAGGTCTGCGGCCCCGACCCCGACGACGAAGGCAAGCTCGAAGAGCGGACCCTGCGGCTGGAGACCACCCTGGACGGGGCCGGGCGGGTCGACGGGAACCTCACGCCCGGGTGCGCGGCGCTGCTGAAGGCGGTGCTGACCGCGTTCAGGACCGAGGACCGCCCCGGGGATCACCGCAGCCCGCACGAGCGTAACCATGACGCCCTGGAAGAGGCCCTGAAGCTGGTCCTGGCGGGGAAGAAAGGCAAGCCGTACAAGGCGGTAATCCATATCCCCTTCGAGGAACTCCTGGCGATGCCGGGCGCGTCCGCGATGATGACGGCCTACACCGGGCAAGTCGCCGACGCCATGGCCGCCCGTGCCGCGGCCCGCGCCCGCGCAGCCCGGGCCCGCTGGACCGGGCACACCGCCTCCGCGCAGGCCATGGGCGGCGGGGACGGCGGCACCTGGCTCACCGGCGACCGGGCCCTCGCCATCCTGCCCGACGCCATCATCGTCCCCGTCGTGACTACCCGCCTGGCCGCCGAGCACATGGAGACCATCATCGCCATCGGCGCCGAACTCCACCGCCTCGCCGCCGAACACGACGCCGACACCCAGGCCGACCGCACCGATGCCGTGGCGGCCGCCACCGATGCCGCGGCACAAGCAGAGCGGGAGGCGCGGATGATGGACCTGCGCCGCCAGCTGGCCGGGAGGCCGTCGCCCTGGTCACCGGACCCGACGCGGTAGCAGCCTGGCTCCGGCAGGGACTGCTCGGCGCCCCCGGCACCGGCCCCCTCGGCCTCGCCCTCGCCGGGAGGTCCCTGCCCCTGGACGTCGGGCACTCCAAGACCATCCCGCCCCAGATCCGCCTGGCCGTCGCGATCCGGTCCCGGCACTGCCAGGCCCCCGGCTGCACCCAGCCCGCCTGGGACTGTGAACCCCACCATCTCATCCACCGTGAGGACGTCGGCCCCACCAGCCTGGGCAATTGCGATACGTACTGTTGGTGGCACCACCACGTGCTCATCCACCAGATGGGATGGAGCGCCCGCCTCAACGGGACGGGACCCCCACCTTGCGCAGGCCCGACGGGACGATACTGCCCAACGGGCCCCCCGCCTGGCCGGGGTGACCGGCCCCGACGACCAGGCACGACCCGGCAGCACCAGGAGACCAGCCGCCATCCCCACCGGGACCACGGCAGGCCACCTGGTGCTGCCTGCATTCCCGCTGCCAGCCGGCAGGGCCGGACCTCGTCGGGGTGGATGTCTAGCAGCTCATCCGAATCCCGGCGGGAGATCATGCCGCGCGGCCGCATCATTCAAAGCCGCGACCTTCGAGTCAGCGGTAGCGATCTGCTCAGGACTCAGACCAGCGCTGACCGGCAGAAACAAGCAACACAGCGCGGCTAGGCTCGCGCCTGTACGCCAGGGAAGAGCACCAGGGCAGCGTTCCTTAGAACTGCCGCCTCAGCCAACCGCACCAGCTACCGGGACCGGGAGCGCCCACGACAAGAACACCCCGCCCGGATCAACCGCCGCGCAATGACCGGACCAGGTCCCGTCCCGGGCCTGGTCACGAGGCACGGCGGCGCGCCCGCGCGCCGCTTCCGTCCCGGCTGGCTACGGTCCACGCCGCGAACGACTCGATCGCGGTGACGATCGTGTCGAAGCTGATGGTGTGGAACCGGTCGAAGGCGTGCTGTGCGCCGGGAATCTCGGCGTAGACCACGGGGCTGGGCGACTCACGCCGTAGTTTCCCGGCGAACTGCCGGGCGTACTCGACCGGCACCACTGAGTCGTTCTTGCCGTGGATGATCAGGAACGGAGGTGCGTCTGCCGCGCCGGCCTCCAGCGGCGACCACGCGGCACCGGGGAAACCATAGAACCCGCCCAGGTAGACGACTGCGCTGACCGAGGTGTCCACGTTCGCAAAGCCGGGCTGGAACCGGGGGTCGTTCTGGGTGAATCCGGCCAGCGCCGCGAGCTGCCCGCCCGACGACGTGCCGGTCAGGATCAACGTATCCGGGTTGGCGCCGTAGTCGGCACCGTGCTGCCGTGCCCAGGCGATGACCTTCTTCACGTCGATCAGGCGATCGGTGAACTGCGCGGCATCCCGCAGCCGGTAGCTGGCGCTGATGCACACCCAGCCCTGGCTCGCCAGGTGATAGAGCAGCGGCAGCGACTCACGGTTCTTCTTACCTATCACCATGCCGCCGCCATGGAAGTGCACGAGCACCGGCGCGCCGGCGACCGGGGAGCGGCGCTGGTAGACGTCGAGCCGGTTGTGCCGGCCGGCGTCCCCGTAGCTGATGTTCGCGACGCGCCGGACACCGCGCCGTCGCATGAGGACCGGGCAGATCAGGATGCGAGCCCACGGGAGCCGGCCGGCCCGCCGCGGGACCATGGCGGTGCCGAGCCCTTCGGCAAGGGCACTGTCCAGGACCGCGCCGGCCCGCAGCTCCCGCGCGAGGATCACTGCGGTCCCGAGCACCGCCGCCGCGGCCAGCCCGACGGCGGCCCAGCCCATCGGGGTATTCACATTGCCCTGGATGGCGCCCTGCGCGGTGGACTCGACGATGTAGTAGAGCGCCAGGAACGGCAGCTCGCTCGCGAGAAAGCAGTACATGAACACCATGAAGCCAAGCACGCCGCCGCGACGCAGCGGCGCCACGGCTAGCAGCACGCACAACCCGATGAAGACTGAAGCGATCACAGCTCGAACGTATGCCCAGCTCCGAGCCTTGCGGATCAGCCGAACAGTTGATGCGGCCTCGTCAACCGGTCGATCGGCCCCGGATCAGCATCCCGTTCCGGCCGACCGGTGTGCGCTGATCAGACCGTGAGGCCGCCAAGCCAGTTCTGCCACGCCTCAGTCTCGGCCGACGGGTCGCGGTCGTCAAAGTAGTGCGCGGTCGCGCCGACCATGTCGTTGTAGCCGTGGATCAGCAGGTACATCGCGTCGCCGGTACGCATGCCCACGAAGCTCGGCGGGCCCGTGAACTCCACGGTGCCGTCGACCGGCTCGATCCCGGGCACGCTGAGCCGGGCCGGCTGACCGTCCGCCGCGTCCGCGCTGACGCCGATCGCCGCCCTCATGGCCGCCCACGAGTCCTTGGTGACCGGCCCCGGCAGGAACAGCCCGGTCTTCGCGGTACGCGGTGCGAAATGCTTCAGGTAGACCGCGAGCTTTGTGATGTAGGCGTGGTCACCGACGGACAGGGCGTTGTACTCGGCCTCCCAGTCCTCACCGAGGAGGCCACTGTGCACAACGCGCACCACCGCGCCGCCGCCGTCGCGCGACTCGATGAGCCACTCGAAGGCCGTGAACGTGCCGTCCGGTTTCCTGTCTTCCTGCGTCGCGTAGCGGTGACCAGGTTCCCAGGCCGTGATGCTGGCGCTGGCCACCTCGCCGAACATACTGAACGTGCTGGTCTTGCTGGCACTGTCGATTTCGGTGCGCCCCATGAACCAGGAGTCGACTCCCGGCCCCGACGCGATCGCCGCCCACACCTGGTCCGGCGTGGCGTCGACGGTGATCTCCTCGCGTACCTCGAATTCATGCGTCATGACTGCTGCTCCTCTGCAGGTGGGTCGGCGTCTTGCGTGATGCTCGGATGCACCGCGACGATGAGGCGGTGCGGCCGGCCAGTCGTGGCCTGGTATTTACTGATGATTCCGGCGACCGCGTCCGTGAGCTCACCCACGAACGCGGCGCGGTCAGCGGGCTTAGCGAACCGCACTTCGGCATCGAGCCCGAACGTGTCGAGCGGCTTGCCGGCCCGCGCCGCCCCGTTGATGAGCGCGCCCGTCTCCCGGACGAGCCGCGCGGCGAGCGCGAGCAACCACCGCGCGGACAGCCGATCGGGCGACCGGGCCGGATCGGGCGCGACCGCGGCGAACGCGGTCGGCGAGAACACGTAGGCCGCGGCGGAAGCCCGCACGACCCGCTCGGTCATGTTGCCCTTGCGACGCTCCTCGACCAACTCCACCAGGCCGTGCTGCTCAAGGGTCTTGACGTGGTAGTTGACCGTCTGCCGAGCAAGCCCAAGCCGCGCCGCGAGTGTGGTCGCGGTGTGTGGCTCGGCTAGCTCCGCGAGCATCCGAGTCCGGATCGGATCGAGCGAAACCTCCGCGGCTGCGGCATCCTCGATCACTGCGACATCTTGCATGCCATAACCCTGATACCGACAATTCTTTTTGTCAAGACCGTGAGAACTGTCCGGAAGAATTTTCTTTTCCGATACTTGCCGTGGCCACGCGCCGCAGCCCCCGCGGGCACCGGTCGGCACCGGTCGGCACCGGTCGGCACCGGGGCGGATCGTAGCGACGAACGGGTGGTGGACGCTCTCGGCAGCGCGCTGGGCCAGCTCGCGACGTCAGCCTCTGCCCTGCCGTGCGCAAGAATCTGCCGTGCGTAAGAAGGCGGGCTGGTACGCGCCGGGTGGCATCATCTACCGCCGCGCCCAGGGCCGGGCGGGCCGACGCGCCTGACGAGGCCGGAAACACGAAGTGCCAGGCATTTGGCCTGGCACTTCACTTCACTCGTAGCCCCGACCGGATTCGAACCGGCGTTACCGCCTTGAGAGGGCGACGTCCTAGGCCTCTAGACGACGGGGCCGTGCGTTGCGCCGACGGGACCAAACCGCGTCCTGCCGAGCCAAGGTTCTGGCATGACCAGCAGCGCACAGACTACCGCTTCGGGACCCGTGAGGCCAACCGGACGGCGCGTTGGGCGGCTTAGCCCGGCGACCGGGGTTACCGCAGCCTCGACGAGCTCGCCGTTTCCGGTAGCGGTGTCCTCGAGAAATGAACAAGCGCGGACGTGAATCACGTCCGCGCCGTCATCTGGTGCCTGCTGGGGTACCAGGACTCGAACCTAGACTAACAGGGCCAGAACCTGTCGGGCTGCCAATTACCCCATACCCCAATGGCATCGAACCCTGCGGCCCGGTGCGCCCACGCAGTCTAGCGGACTCCGCACGCGTCAGCCAATACGAGGACGCCGGGAGTGTTACGCCCCACGTGGGAGGCGTGGCGTGGCGTCTGGGAGGCGTGCGGGCGGCTCACAGCGGGTCGATCGCGGTCAGGCCGACGGCGCGGTCGAGGCGGAGCCAGCGGGTGATCCCGGCTGACCGCAGGAACGGCGTGTCGTGGCTAGCGACCAGGATCGCGCCGCGGTAGCCCGCCAGCGCCTGGGAGAGCTGCCTGACGGACGCCATGTCCAGGTTGTTGGTCGGCTCGTCCAGGAGCAGCAGCTGGGGCGCTGGCTGCGCGAGGAGCAGCGCCGCGAGTACGGCACGGAACCGCTCGCCACCCGACAGCGTTCCGGCCAGCCGGCCGGCTCGCTCGCCGCGGAACAGGAACCTGGCCAGCCTCGCCCTGACGTCGTTCACCGACGCGGCTGGCGCCGTCGCCTGCACGTTGCCGACCACGGTCAACGAGTCGTCGAGGATATCGAGCCGCTGCGGCAGGTAGCCGGTGACCGCTCCCAGCCGGACGGTGACACCCGGCAGCGCCGCCAGGCCCGTGACCGCCCGCAGCAGCGTGGTTTTTGCCCGAGCCGTTCGGCCCGGTAAGGGCGATCCGCTCCGGACCGCGGACGATCAGGTCCGCCAGCACGCCCGGCGGGATGTTTGCGGCTGCGGCGGGTCCGGTAACCGTCGCAGCCTCGGCCGCGCCTGCGGGATCCGTCGCGGACGCGGGATCCCTCGCGCCTGCGGGATCCGTCGCGGACGCGGGATCGGTCGCGGACGCGGAAACTGCCGGGTGCCAGCGCGCGCCGGCTAGGCCGGTCACGGCCAGGACGGTACGCCCGGCGGGGACGGCGGTGGCCGGAAGCTCGACGCGGATCTCGGCGTCGTCCCTGACCGCTCGTTCGGCCTCTGATAGCCGGTCGCGGGCCGCCTGCAAGCGCTCGGCGTGCAGTTCATGCGACCGCCCCGCTGATTCCTGGGCGTGCTTCTTGCGCGCGTCCACGACCGCCCTGGGGAGGCTGCCTGAGGCCGCGACCTTACGGCCCTGCCGATCGCGCGTGGCCTGCTTCACCTTCGCCTCGACCACGTCCCTGCGTTCCCGGCGCACCTCGGCGCTCGCCGCGGTGACCGCGCGTTCGGCCGCCTCCTGCTCGCCCGCCAGGAGCTGCTCATAGGCATCTAGGTTGCCGCCGTACATCCGGACGTTGCCGCCTGACAGGTCGGCGATCTGATCGACCAGGCCGAGCAGTTCGCGGTCGTGGCTGACGATCACCATCACCCCGGTCCAGGCCGCGACCGCTTCGTACAGCCGCTGGCGCGCGTCCAGGTCGAGGTTGTTGGTCGGCTCGTCGAGCAGCATGATGTCCGGGCGCCGCAGGAACAGCGCCGCGAGCGCGACTCCGACAGTCTCCCCGCCGGACAAGCGACCAACCCGGTCATCGAGGCCGAGCCCGGTCAGGCCGAGCCGGTCCAGCCAGGCGCGGGCCCGCTCTTCGACATCCCAGTCGTCCCCGACCGCCGCGAAGGCGTCCGCCGCGGTCTCGCCCGCCTCGATGGCGTGCAGCGCGTCCCTGACGGCGGTGATGCCGAGCAGGTCCGACACGGTGCGATGAGTCCCGAAGGCGACGGCCTGCGGCAGGTACCCGACGTCACCGGCGGCGCGCAGCACGCCCGCGGCCGGACGCAACTCGCCTGCGATCAGCCTGAGCAGGGTCGACTTGCCCGAGCCGTTGACACCGATGAGGCCGGTCCGGCCGCTGCCAATGGACAGGGTCAGTCCGGAAAGGACCGATGCCCCGTCCGGCCAGCTGAAACTGAGATCAGAGCAGACAATCGCGGCGGTCATGAGACGCGGCTCCCGGCACGTAGGAAGGATTTCCGTTACGTGTGGCGACACCACATCGCGAGCCCACCGGAGCTGCTGAAGCTAAGCCAGGAGGTCACCCGCACGCCTAACAGGCTTAAGCGCGGTATCGCTGACCTCAGAACTTCAACGCCATTCCCGCCGTGGACAACTGGGACACACCAACTATAGCTGTCCGGGGCTGGCGAGCCAAAGGCCGCCGCTGTCTGGCTCTGTCTATATCGCGCCGTCTATATCGCTGGGCTTTCGCATTTTCGGGGCGGTTGGGGCTGATGTGGTCGTCGCGGCCAGTGAAGCATCCAGGGGCCCGGCACGCGCGCATTCCCTACGCCCGCGGCGGCGCCCCGGGGCGGGGCACGGTTAGCGAGGCCGGGGCAGCCACGTCAGCCTCGTTCGGCCTCTCACTCATGGCCCAGCATTACCTTCGGTATCATCATTTACCCTGGCCACAGGCAGGAATCCAATGGATGTGGCACCCTAGGTACTCTTTTCCATAGGGTGCCACAACCATGGGCTAATTGAGGGCTTCTGCCAGGCGGAAGGAGCGTGAGAGAGCGCTGCCGCAGCGCTCGCCCGGATCCCGCATTCACGTGGATGATACGG